>Ga0307418_1000458_pt1 | contig 12324 bp, 12 predicted proteins | sample SalMarWE160220MG_2_FD_202160 | JGI IMG/M metagenome (GOLD analysis project Ga0307418, IMG submission 202160) | Salt marsh sediment microbial communities from the Plum Island Ecosystem LTER, Massachusetts, United States - WE1602-20 | ecosystem: Environmental > Aquatic > Marine > Intertidal zone >...
GGTGGCGAGAACATCTATGAGCTGCGCCGTCAGCTGCGGTCGACGATGGACACCCAGGTCGGCGTCTTCCGCAACGGTTCGGACCTGACACAGGCGCTGGCCAGGGTGCGCGAGATCCGGCTCCGCACCCGTGATGCGCCGGTGGCTGACAAGTCGCGCGTCTACAACTCCAACCTCGTCCACGCCCTCGAGCTTGGCAACCTGATCGACCTCGCCGAGGTGATGATCGCCGGTGCCCTGGCCCGCGAGGAGTCGCGTGGCGCGCACGCGCGGCGCGATTTCGCGACGCGTGACGACGAGCGGTGGCTCAAGCACACGCTTGCCTTCCGCGACGTCGATGGGCCGTGTTTCGAGTACAAGCCCGTGACGATCGACTCATGGCTCCCGGTGGAGCGCAGGTACTGATGGCGGAGGGGCAGATGACAGCCCGCACACATCCAAACCGACTCGGCCTGCGCGGCTGGATCGGCGGCCGCAACGCGGGCTTCGAGCGCTGGCTCTACCTGCTCCACCGCATCAGCGGCCTGGGCCTGCTCGCCTACTTCGTGATGCACATCTTCGTCACCTCGGCCCGTGCGCTCGGGCCGGAAAGCTGGGTACAGGCGATGGCGGCCGTGTCGGGACCGGTCTTCGAGATCGGCGAGTACCTCGTCTTCGCGGCGTTCGCATTCCACGCGGTCAACGGCATCCGGCTCCATTTCGTCGAGCTCGGCTTCCTGATCGGACGGCCGATCGAGCCCATCTACCCCTATGCCACCTCGGTCGGCCGCCAGCGCTGGCTGTCGATGACCGTCCTGGCCGTCGCCTTCGTGATCGTCGTCTTCGGCGGCTACAGCTTCTTCATCGCAGGTTGAGGGGCGCGAGCATGAGAGAGCGCAGTCTGTGGACGCTGTCGATCGCGTCGACCGGAGTGATCGTCGTGCTGCTCGGCGTGCACATGACGCTGATGCACCTGATGGGTGGCGAGCCGCTCGAGTGGGGCAGCGTCGTGCAGCGAATGCGCAGTGTCCTATTCGCCACCACGTACGTGCTGCTGCTCGGGGCAGCGCTCTACCACGGCCTGTACGGCTTCCGCAACATCCTGCTCGAACTCAATCCGGGCGCCACGCTGCGCCGTGCCACGAACGCCGTGCTGCTGGCAGGTGGGCTGGGCCTTTTCGTGTTCGGCACCTGGGCGGCCGTGGCCTCGCTCGGCACTGGGGCAACCTTCGGTGGCTGACGTGACGGCGAGCACCCGCCGCGAGGTCATCCTGCGCGTGCGTCGTTTCGATCCCGAACTGGACGCCGAGCCGCACTGGGAGGACCATCCCGTCCAGGCCGCACCGGGCATGACCGTGCTCGACGCCCTGTGGCAGGTCAAGGAGCGGGCCCCCACCCTCGCCTGGCGCTCGTCGTGTCGCATGGGCATCTGCGGGTCGTGCGGAATGCTCATCGACGGCCGGCCGCGCCTTGCCTGCAACACGCAACTGTCCGAGCTCGGGACAGGACTTGTGACCGTTGCGCCGCTGCCCAACTTCGACACCATCAAGGACCTGGTGCCCGACCTGGGGCCGATGTTCGCGACCCACCGTGAGATGCGGCCCTACCTCATCCGCGAGGACTCCGGCGAGCAGGAAAACCCGACTCGCGAATATCGCCAGACGCCCCAGGAACTCGAGCGCTACCTGCAGTTCAGCTACTGCATCAAGTGCGGCTGCTGCATCGCTGCGTGCCCCACCGTCGCCACGGACGGCGTGTACGCCGGCCCGATGCCCCTCGCCCAGGCACATCGTTACGACAACGACTCGCGCGACGACGGCTTCGCATCGCGCCGGGACACTCTTTCGAGCGAGTGCGGGCCCTGGCGCTGCCACTTCGCCGGCGAGTGCTCGCAGGTCTGCCCCAAGGGCGTCGACCCGGCCAAGGCGATCCAGCTCATGAAACGCGACCTGGTGCTCGACCTGCTGCGCCTGCGCCGGCATCACGATCCGGCGCCCGTTGCCGCAGCTCCCCACGCCAAGCGACGGCCGGAGATCCCCGAGGCGCCACCGCGCACCGCCGGATAACCTCCGCGCATGAGAGTTGGGATCTGTCTGCCGATCAGCGAGCGTGAGTCGGAGACCCAGGCCACGACCTACCAGTTCATGCGCGAGCTCGCCGTCGCCGCGGAGAACGGCGGCGCGGACTCGATCTACGTCGCCGACCACATCTTCTATCGGCCCCCGGATGGCGAGCCGCCGGTCGGAGCGTGGGAGTCGACGGCCATGCTCGGTGCCCTGGCCGACGCAACCTCGCGCGCCGAGATCGGCCCACTGGTGTTCTGCGCGCCGTTCCGCAACCCGGGCATGCTCGCCTGGCTGGCCAACACGCTCGACGAGATCAGCGGCGGCCGGTTCATCCTGGGACTGGGCGCCGGCTGGCATCAACCCGAGTTCGACGCCTTTGCCTTCAACTTCGAACGTCGCGTCAGCTACCTCGAGGAGACCCTCGAGATCGTGGTGCCACTGCTCAGAGACGGCACGGCAGACTACCGGGGCGAGCTGCTCGAAGGACACGCTGGCTTGCGGCCCCGTGGTCCACGACCGAAGGGCCCGCCGATCCTGCTCGCCGGCAGGAAGCCACGCATGATGCAGCTGACAGCCAAGTGGGCCGATCGCTGGAACAGCGTCTGGTACGGGCTGCCGACCGACAAGTTCCACGCCGAGCTCGCCAGCCTGGTGCACGCATGCGAGGCGATCGACCGCGACCCGGCCACAATCGAGGTCAGCGCCGGGTTGATCATCACCGACAAGACCAGCCAGCCGAACGACGACAAGCAGCTGTGTGGCGATGTTGACCAGATCGCGGAAGGGCTGGCCAAGTGGCGCGAGGAGGGCGTTACTGAGGTGACGTGCGCAATGGAGCCTCCGTCGCTGGCCACCGTCGAGCGGATCACGCGGGCCGCCGAGCAGGTCCGCTAGGCGACTGCGCGCCATTCCCGGGCCGACCGGCCCATGCTGCTGTTGCTGCTCACCTGCTTGCTTTCAGAAGCCGCGTGCGACGAGGTGCCCACGCATGGCGCGGGCGGCCTGCGCCCGGTGTGACAGCGCGTTCTTCTCGGTCGCGCTCATCTGGCCCACGGTGCGCCCGCCCGCCGGCTCGGTGAGTGGCTCGAAGATGGGGTCATAGCCGAAACCGTTGCTGCCCTGCGGCGCGTCGGCAATACGTCCTTCGAAAGTCCCCTTTGTCGTGTCGAGGACTTCGCCGTCGTGGGCCAGGACGAGCACGCAGCGGTAGCGCGCCGTGCGTTCGGCCGGATGCACAAAGGGCGCCAGCTCGGCCAGCAGCTTGGCGTTGTTCTGCTCGTCGGTCGCCTGCGGCCCGGCGTAGCGACGGGTCCGCACGCCGGGTCGGCCGCCCAGTGCGTCGACCTCCAGGCCGGAATCATCGGCGAGCGTGGGCAGGCCCGACAGGCGGGCGTAGTGAAGCGCCTTGATGGTGGCGTTGGCCTCGAAGGTCGGCCCGGTTTCGTTGGCCGAGTCGGTCAGGTCCACGTCCGACAGCGACAGCAGTTGCGTCCGGGGCAGGTCGAGCAACTCGACGAGTTCCCGCAACTTGTGGCGCGAGCCGGTCGCCACCAGCAAGCGGCGCGGCTCGCCGCTCATTGGGCGTCGGTCATTCCTGGCCAAGCACCGTGCGCTGGTACTTGAACAGGTGCTGCAGGCCCGAGTCGGCCAGCTCGAGCAGGCGCTCCATCTGCGCCCGATCGAACGGCTTGCCCTCCGCCGTGCCCTGCAGCTCGACGAACGTGCCCTTGTCCGTGCCGACCACGTTGAAGTCAACCTCGGCGCGGGAATCCTCCGAATAATCGAGGTCGAGCAGCGCCGTGCCGTCGACGATGCCCACGCTGATCGCCGCGATCTGGCCATCGATCGCGTGTGCCGCACCGATCTTGTGCAGCGCCATGACCAGCGCCACGTAACCGCCGGTGATCGACGCGGTACGCGTGCCGCCGTCGGCCTGCAGGACGTCGCAGTCGACGGTAACCGTGCGATCGCCGATCTTCGTCGTGTCGACCACGCCGCGCAGCGAACGGCCGATCAGCCGCTGGATCTCCATCGTCCGGCCGCCCTGGCGACCCTTCGACACCTCGCGCTGACTCCGCTCCGCGGTGGCGCGCGGCAGCATCGAGTACTCGGCCGTCACCCAGCCCACGCCCTTGCCGCGCAGGTGCGGCGGCACGCGGTCCTCCACGCTCGCTGCGCACAGCACGCGTGTGTCGCCCATCTCCACGATGCACGAGCCCTCGGCCCACTTCTGGGCATCGAGCGTGAAGCGCACCGGGCGCAGCTGGCCGGGCGTGCGCCCGTCGCCGCGATAGCGGCTACCGCCCAGACTCATTGGTCACCACCTTTGCCTCGTCCCACAGTTCATCAAGCTCCTCGAATGTCATTGAGCGCAGCTCGACCTGCCGTTCCGCGGCAAGCCGTTCGACGTGTGCGAAGCGCGCGGCAAACTTGGCGCTCGCGCCGCGCAATGCCGACTCGGCATCGATATCCAGCTTGCGGCCGAGATTGACGAGCACCATCAGCAGGTCGCCGAATTCCATCCGTCGCTCGTGCGCGTCCGGCGCCTCGACGATCTCGCGCGCCTCCTCGGTCACCTTGTCTAGAACACCCTCGACCGACGGCCAGTCGTAGCCCAGCGACGCGGCACGTTCCTGCATCTCCTGGGCATAGGCAAGCGCGGGCAGTGAACGCGACAGTCCGGCAAATGCGGCCGGCATGCCGTCTTCTGCCCGCGGCTCTCTGCCGTTCGTGCCGTTCGCCGCTCGCTCCGCGGCCTTGATCTGCTCCCAGTTGCGGATCACGTCGGCCGCCGAATTGGCCACGGTGTCGCCAAAGACATGGGGGTGGCGGCGGATGATCTTGGCCATCACCTCGCGGTAGACGTCGGACATGTCGAACGCTCCGTCCTCCGCCGCGTACTGCGCGTGCAGCACGATCTGCAGCAGCAGGTCGCCCAGCTCTTCGGCCAGCTCAGGCGTGGAGCCGTGCTCGAGCGCGTCGTAAACCTCGTACGTCTCCTCGAGCAGGAACTTGCGCAGCGACAGGTGATCCTGCTCGCGGTCCCACGGGCAGCCATCGGGTGCGCGCAGGCGCGCCACCAGCCAGGGCAGGCCGTGCGGACTGGCAGTGTCGGCCAGGGCAGGAATTGCCGCGAGGAAGTGCGCGCCTGCCGCGAGATCGTCCGCCGTCACGTCGGCCACGGTCACGTCGCCGGCACCGTCGAGGCCGTGAAGCACGGCCTCGGGCGGGTACATGCCGCGCAGCATCGTTGCCGCGTCCGTTCCGTGGGCGGCGCGACCGGGCAGCGGACCGGGGTCGAAGTCATCACCCGCCGATCTGGACTGCCGCGACGGCGGCACGGGCAGCAGGAGCACGGCCATCGCGGGATCGAACGGCCGCCGCACCAGGGCGTCGGGCGTCAGGATCTGCAATCCGTCGCCGGCCGAGAAACCGAAGCGGGTCTCGACGTCGGTGATCAGTTGCTGCACTTTTTCAGGCTACAGGCTACGGCGATGGCGACGGCGAGACCTGGTCGCTGCCCGGAATCAGGGTGGGGATCGGCGTCTGGCCCGCGATCGACACGCTGCCCGTGTTCTCGGCCGTGCTCAGCTGGCTCTGGTACCAGGTGCTGAAAGCAGTGGCACGCACGCCGGCCGCCTGGTCGGGATCGTAGGCACGCGGGGCCCGCTCCAATACCTTGATGAAGTACTGACCATTGCCGAACTGAAGAGGATCGGAGACCTGCCCCACCTTGAGCGCGAAGATGGCATCGACGAACGTCGAGTCTCCCGTCTGCTGAAGCAGCTCGTCCTTGTACCACCAGCCGAGATCGCCGTCGGGCAGCCTGTTGGTGGACTCGTCCAGCTGGTTGGAGACCGTCGCAAAGTCGGCGCCCGGCTGGGCCAGCGCATCCTGGACCGCCTTGATGCGGTCGGCGAGCGCCGCGCGCTTCGCCTGGAACAGCAGGAGGTAGTAGCCCTCGTCGCTGCGGACGGGACCGATGATGTCGTCCTTCTGGTGGTCACTGCCCCACAGTGCGTTCGAGATCGCGGCCGGCGCCAGGTCCTTGTTCATCCAGCCCACGTCACCGCCCTGCGACTTGGTCGGGTCGTCGCTGAGTTCGCTGGCCAGCTGGCTGAAGGTCGACTCGAGGTCGGCCGCGGCCGTGGTCTTCAGCTGCGCCAGCGCGGTGTCGGCATCCTGCAGCGCCGTGTGCCAGGCTGGGTCGTCGGCCGCCAGGCTGGGCGCGTTGGCCATGTCGTGGTTCGGTGCGAACACGATTTCGCTGTAGTGGATCTCGCCGGCGGACTCGGTTGGGTCGCCCGTGTTCACTCCGTCGATGTAGATCTCGCCCAGGTGCACCTGCTCGGGCGTCTTCGCCAGGGCGTCGGAAACGATCTTGTCCTGCAGCCGTTCAGCACCGAGCTGGTAGCCGATCAGCTGCCGCGCGTCCTGCTCGGAAACGACGTTGAACAGGTCCTGGCGAGCGCCGGACACCTCTGTGCCGGGAGTGATCTCCGTCACACGTCCGATCCTGTACACGCCATCGGCGCCGAGGATTATTCCGGTGGTGCCGCCCTGGGGTAGCTTGAACAGCGCGTTGCCCCAGTTGGCATCGGTTACCAGGCCCTTGTACACGACGCCGTAGTCGCCGCCCTTCTTGGCGCTCGGGTCCGTGCTGTACTCCGCCGCGACCGAGGCGAACGTTTGGCCCGAGTTCAGCGCGGCGAGCGCCGCCTGCGCCTTGTTGAGCGCGGCCTTCTGTTCCTCGATGGTTGGACCCGTGGTCGGGTCGGCAGCCTGCGGCGCAACGAAAATGGCCAGCACGTGCCGCTGCTCAGCCGATGACGCATCCTCGAGCAGACGCTGGTCGATGTCCTGGCTCGTTACGGCGATGCCCTGATCCGACGCCAGCCGGGATTGGTAGACGAGGTCCACCATCTGGCTTACAGCGTTGCTGGCCAGGTTCTGCGTCTCGGTGCTGATCTGCTGCGACAGGGCCGAGAAGGTCGTCGCATCGACCGCACCGTTGATCTGGGCCTGCGTCAGCTGGTCCTGGTCGCGCTTCAGAAGCCAGCCCTCGAACGAAACGTAGGACCGCAGTTGGGGCGGCCCGATGTCGATGCCGGCGACGTTGGCCAGGGGCCGGAGGTTGTCGTTGTACCAGGCCAGACCAAGGGCGCCGAACAGGATCAGCAGCACGGCCACGATGGTCAGGATGAACCCGATCGTGACGGCCAGTTGCTGGCGCGCCTCATCCTCGAACAGTCGAGCGAGACGGCTGCGGCGCGAGGGGGTGGCGCGGCGAGAACGGATGCTCATCTGATACCCAGGCTACGTGTGACGGCGGTAGTCAAGCGGGAAAGGTGTGCGCGATCCTCAGCGGCGCCGCAGCAGCCGCAGAAAGATACCCAGCCCGGCGCCAATGGCGAGGGCGGTCCGGATGTCCAATACGCGCGCGTCGCCACTGGCCGACCGGGCAAGCACCAGCAAGGCTCTGCCTCCGCGCTCGACAGTGACACTGCCGGCACCCACCGCCAATGCCGCGCCGCCTTCCTGGATGGTCAGGCTGTCCGCGCGCGCGACGGCGATGCCGCCCAGCGACACCGACACGCTGTCGGCGCGCACGCGGCCCGCGCCGCCCTGGCTGATCGCGACCTGTTCCGCGTACACGTCACGCGCGCCGCCTTGACTGATGGACACGGACGGCGCACGGAGATCGCCGTTGGCGTCCATGCCGGAGGCGGGTTCGTCGAGCTGTACCGGCGCATCCGAGTCGTCGACGGAGAGCGACTTCTTCTGCTGTTTGACTTGCTTTTCGTCGGCCACAGGTTGCTCCCGCGTCGCGTGCGACGCTCCATTTGGTGGGCGCTCCAGCCTAGCGCTAAGGGACCGATCGTGCTACAGGGACCCGGCCGGCGGCCCTGCCAGCGAGCCATTCGTCGCGCTCGCGTAGACCGCTCGCGTCTCGCGCGCCACGTCGGCCCACGTTCGCCTGTTGCTCTCCGCGCGCCGTCGCGCGCGACGATGCAGCTGCTCGGCCAACGCACCCGACGCCCACATGGCCTCTATGGCTGCTGCCAGTCGCTTGACGTCGCGTGGCTCGACCACGATACCGGCACTACCCACCGTCTCGGGCAGCGCGCCGGCGCGCGAGGCAATGACCGGCACGCCCAAGCTGAGCGCCTCGATGACGGGCAGTGCCGTGGCCTCCGAGAGAGCCGGGTAGACGAACGCGTCGGCGCCCGCGATGACCGCCGCGCGCGTTGCGGGATCAGCCGCATCAACGACGCGCACCACGTTGGCCGCCTGCGCCCGCTCCGCCGCGCGCTCGACCAGGGCACGCTCCGCCGGGTCGGCGTCGAGACTGGCAAAGACCAGCACCGGCGGCTCGGGCGATGAGCGCATGCTGGCCAGAGCCCCGAACAACGTGGCCGTGTCCTTGCGCGCGTCGTAGCGGCCGGCAAAGGCCAGGTAACGCGCAGGCAGGCCGAGCGCGGCACGCGCACCCGCGGCGCCGCCTTCGTCGGACAGGAATTGGCGAAAAGCCGCGTGCGGCGCGAGCGGAACGATGGCGATGCGCTCTGCCGGCAGGTGCAGGCGGCGGCGCGCACTCTCGGCCGTGGCTCGAGAGCAGACAATCACGCGCGCCGCATCGTGAAGCACCCGCGCGCGCAGGCGATGGCCGAAGCGCGCCGCGGGGCTGGCGGCATAGATCTCCGGCAGCTCCCAGGCAGCCATGTCGAGCAGCGTCGCCACGACGGGCAGGCGCGAGCCGAGCGGCACCGCTCCCCCAGCGGTGTGGAAGACGGCCGCCGGCTGGCCGAGTCCGGCGTTGGTACGCAGCTCGGCGCCACGCAGCAGGAACGAGTCGAGCGTGAGGCCGGCGGAACGGAAGACCCGGCTGGTAGGCGGCAGGATTCGCCGGTCGCTGACCGGCAGGCCCGCGGCTGCCAGGGCGCGGCCGGGGTCTGGCCGCATTGCGCGCGTGATGAAGACGAACGACTCGCCCTCGAGTGGCTCTGCGGCGCAGGCACCGAGCAGTAGTTCCAGGTACTCGGCGGTCAGCGGCCAGCGGTCAGGCTCCTGCAGCGGCCGCACGTCGATCACCACGCGCTGCCCATGCACAACGGGCGATTCCTCCTGGCTGGCGGCGAGTCGGGCCATTGCCTGCGCCGGCTTACTGGGACCGGGAGCCGGGGAGGCGGCCGCGCAACTCCTCCCAGCGCAGCTGGAGCACGACGATGAAGGCCTCCAGCACGATGCGCCGCGACATCTTGCTCTTGCCCTTCTGCCGGTCGACGAACACGATCGGGATCTCGACCGCCCTCTCGCCACGACGGGTGCCCAGGAACGTCGTCTCGATCTGGAAGACGTAGCCGCCCGAATGGATCTCAGCAAACGGGAGCAGCTCAAGGGTTGAGCGTCGGTAGGCTTTGAAGCCACCGGTCAGGTCGTGCAGCGTGAGGCGCAACACGGTGCGCGCGAACAGCGAGCCGCCGCGCGAGATCAACTTGCGCACCGGGCCCCAGCCGACGACGCCGCCGCCCTTCACGTAGCGCGAGCCGATGACCATCACCGGCTTCTCACCGGGATGGCCGGGCGCGTCATTCTCGAGAGCGCCAACGAGCTTGGGCAGGTACGCGGGGTCGTGTGACCAGTCGGCGTCCATCTGGATGACCACCTGGGCGCCGGCTGCCAGCGCCTGCTGAAAGCCCTGGATGTACGCCTTGCCGAGGCCCTCCTTCTGGGGACGGTGGAGCACGTCGATGCGCGGCTCGGCGGCGGCCAGGTCGTCGGCAACCTTGCCCGTGCCGTCGGGCGAGTTGTCGTCGACGATCAGCATTCGCGAACCGGGTAACGCGTCGAGCACGGCCGGCGCGATCGAGCCCAGGTTGTCGATCTCGTTGTAGGTGGGCAGCACCACCCACACGGCCGAGTAGTCGGGCGTTTCCGGGCGCGCCGTTACTGAGGTGACCCCTGGGGCGGTCATGGCTGCCGCAGTCTAGTGCCTCGACGGCAGCGACCGGTGCAATGGCGGGTGGCGCCCGCGCGTCAGGCGCCAGGTGGCAGTCGGACTATTGGAGCTCGTACGTGAAGTCGGTCCACTGCTTCTGTCCGTTGGCGTCGCGCCCAAAGGCCCGGATCGTGAACGGACCCGTCCCCGCGCCGGCGTTGAAGCCGACCTTGACGTAGTAGTAGCCCGACTTCTTGTACATGCGGTACGTCTTGGGCGACAGGCCGGGCAGGTACAGGCGCAGCTTCACGCGGCCGCCCATCGGCTCGGCGGCGTAGACGAAGAACTTGGCATGCGTGCCGCGGGTGAAGGGTGACTGCTTATTGGCGAACGCCTGGAAGGCCGAGATCACCACCGGCACGCTGTTGTAGTAGGTGCCCGCGCTGGTCTCGGCGGTCGTGACGCTGTAATAGGTGCCGTCGGGCACGTACTGGCCGTTCTTGTCACGGCCATCCCACTGCCAGGTCATGGTGCCCGGGTCGGTCGCGACGCCATTCACGTTCGTCGCGACGACGTTGCCCTCGCCATCGGCAATCTTCCACCAGAACGTCGCCGCCTGGTCGAGCGTGACCGAGAACGTCGTCGTCTGGGCCAGGTTGTCGCCGTCCGACGGATAGAAGAAATCGGGACTGGCTGAAGGCGCGCTCATCGATGTCAGAACCCGCGCCTGCAGGGACTGCGGATCGCCCGTGTTGCCGGCCCTGTCACGCGGCGTGGCCGTGATCGTGTACTTGCCGTCGTTGACATAGACGCCGTTGTCGTTCTTGCCGTCCCATGTCGCGGTGCCGTCTCCGCCCGCCGACCAGCTCGAGATCGAGCGCACGACGGCGCCCGAGCCGTCGGTCACGGTCAAATCGACGAAGGCCTCGCGGTCGACCGTGTAGGTCATGTCAAGCGTGTCGCTGTTGCCGTCGCCGTTGGGCGTGAAGACAGGTAGCGAGCTGCTCCCGGCAGGTCCCACGTCCGGTCCACCGCTGGCCGAAAAGTCCGACAGCACCGGCGGGTCGCCGCTCTGGGTGGGTGCGCCCTGCGCCCAGTCGCTGGCGGTCATCGACAGGTTGCCGGTCACGGCGCGCACGAAGCCCTTTTTGGGATCACGATCGAGGAAGTTGGTGTTGCCGGGCATGCGCACCGAATCGAACTGGCGGGCGTCGGCGCCCACGTAACCCAGGTACCCATTGGGCTTCGAGCCCGGCGTGGTGAAGATGTCCGAGATCGTGTCGTTGGTCGTCATCAGCTGGCGCAAACCCTTGTTGAAGGACTGGCCGCTGTAGGCGAAGACCGCTCCCGCACCCACCGCCAGGAAGGCCGCGGCATAGTTGTCGACCCGCTGGACGGCGACGTCCCAGCCGGGAAGGGCCATGCCCGGCTCGCCGTTGCCGGCCGTGTAGCACATGTGGTTGAGCACCACGATGGCGTCGGGTGCCAGCACCCAGTTATCGCGGATCAGGTTGCCACCGTAGTACTTCGTCTTGCTCTTGCTCGGGGCGTAGTTCGGGTTCTGCAGGCCGATGCCGTCTTCCTGGTTCTCGTAGTGATACGGATAGGGACTCGGCCAGCCGTAGCCGTGGCCCATGTCGACCACCAGGTTGGCGCCCTGGATGTTGGCCATCACGTTGTCCCACGTCGCGTTGGGGTAGAAGACGCGCCGGACATCCATGCCGTACGACTCGGCCTCCTGGGCCAGTGACTCAGCGTTGGACAGGTCCGAGTCGGTCAGGCTGCCCGCCGGCCCGACGATGATCACCACCTTGAGTGGCGCCGCGACCGTCGCAGTCGCCGACTGCGCTGCAGACCCGGTCGTGGTTACGGCTGCGTGCGCCGTCGCGTTGGGCAGCAGGACGGCCAGGAAGAGTGCGCAGATGAGGAAGACCGCCGCGCGCGCGGGTCGGACGCCGGGCACGACAAGATCACGCGGCCAAGTGGTGGCCGGCACGGCGGCGACCCTTGATGAGTGCATTCCCTCTTCCTTCCGGTTCAGCTGGGGCACGCCCGGAAAGACGCACCTGTGACTCGCACAGGCTCTTCCGAAGAGAGTAACGCCGCCATACGGTGAAGGTCCCACCATTCCGTGCACCGAAGTGCCACGCTGATGGTGGTGGGGTGTGGTCGCGACCGGTTGAGGCGGCAATCCGCGCCTGACGCGGCGCGACGGCCGGTCTCCCGTTACTCTGCTGCGGTGCCTGACCCGGACGTGAACGAGCACGAGCAGAAGCAGGAGGCGGGGCCGACGCCGGACCCAGCAACGTCTCCCAACCCGCCGCGCCACTCCAGCGCCCG
>Ga0307418_1000460_pt1 | contig 12314 bp, 10 predicted proteins | sample SalMarWE160220MG_2_FD_202160 | JGI IMG/M metagenome (GOLD analysis project Ga0307418, IMG submission 202160) | Salt marsh sediment microbial communities from the Plum Island Ecosystem LTER, Massachusetts, United States - WE1602-20 | ecosystem: Environmental > Aquatic > Marine > Intertidal zone >...
CATCATGGACCGGTCGAGGATGGACTTGTTGACCGATACGCAGGCCGCGAGAAGCACCGGAGCGGCAACGATCCATCGCGTGGGTCTCATGAGACTGTCCCGTAGCCGTGACCGATACGAGAAACGAAGAAGGTCGTGGGCCTGATATCTATCGCTCGGGCAGGCAGCGAGACGCGTTGCGGCGCGGGCAGGGGGACGAAGGCCGTCGCACACGCACTGAGCCAGAATGTGCCGCCGACTCCCGACCCGGCAAGGCCGAGGGTGGGCTCGATCCCCCCGGGGAAGCCGTCCGGGGCCATTCGCACCGCCGGGATGGATGGCCGGATACGGGAGTCGGCGTACCGGCGAGCTGTCGGCTCGCTTGCGGGCGCTTCCTACCGCATTGTACATAGCGTCGGGCAAGGCGCACCCCACACGACCCCCACTCCGGGAACCATGACGACCGCTGCAGGCATCCTCGAGAGCTTCGCGCGCCGCACCGGCGTGGTAGGGAGCGCACCGCCCCGGCGCTACCTATGGACGGACGCCTTCGCGGTGACCGCGTGTCTCGCCCTGCACCGCCGTGACCGAAGCGAGGGGAGACCCGCGGCCGACGCTCCGTGGCTCGCGCTCGCCGTCAGGCTGGTGGAGCAGGTCCACCACATCCTCGGCCGGCACCGCCGGGATGATGCCCGAACCGGGTGGATCAGCGGCCTGGACGAAGAGGAGGGCGCTCACCATCCCACGGCCGGGGGGCTCCGGATCGGCAAGCCGCTGCCGGAACGGCGACCGGGACAGGCGTCCGACGCGCGTCTGGAGTGGGAGCAGGACGGCCAGTACTACCACTACCTGACCCGGTGGATGCACGCCCTGGCCCGTATGAGCGCAATCACCAACGAGCCCATCTACCACCGGTGGGCGGTGGAGCTGGCGCTGGCGGCGCATCGCGGGTTCGTCCACGGGACGAGCGGCGGCCCACGGCAGATGTGCTGGAAGATGAGCGTGGATCTGTCCCGCCCCCTGGTGCGCTCCATGGGGCATCACGATCCGCTGGACGGCTTGATGACGCTGGCGTCTCTCAGGGCGACGGCCCCGTCCGCCGCAGGCGCGCAGGGCGACGGGGTCGGGAGCCCCGGGGAGCTGGGCGCCGCCATACACGACCTGGCGGAGATCTGTCACGGGCGAGACTGGGTCACCGACGACGCGCTGGGGATCGGCGCGATCCTCGACGCCGCGCATCGCGCGCGGATGCTGGCCGACACCGGCGGGGTCTCCTTCGGAGAGGGGAGTGACCTCCCGGAGTCGGTGGCCCCGGAAGCGCTCCTCCACGACGCCGCGCTCAGCTTGGACGCCTGGGAGCGCGCCCGTCCGCCTGGGGTGCCGGACCATTACCGGCTTCCGTTCCGGGAGATCGGACTGGCCCTCGGTCTGGTGGCGGTGGACGGGGCGGACGATGCGGCGCCGCCGGACATCGTTCGGCGCCGGCCCCTCGCGGACGACATTCGGGATCACTGGCTCGATCCGGCCCACCAGACCGCATCCACCTGGACCGATCACCTGGACATCAACGCGGTGATGCTCGCCACGCTCCTGGCGCCGGAGGAGCACCTGGCGCTCTGAGCGCCGCTGCAGGGTGTCCGCACCGACTCCAGTCGGGCCACCCGTCCCTTGGGCAATGCCTACGCCGACTGTACCTTCCTTCCATCCCTCCCTCGCACCGTTCAGTACGAGGAAATCCATGGCCCGGTTGAGCAGCCTGGTACAGAATCTGACGGCGGAGACGGCCTTCACGGTCCTGGCGATCGCGCGGACGCTGAAGGCCAAGGGCAAGGACGTGGTCGAGTTGGAGATCGGCGACAGCCCCTTCCCCAGCACGCCGAACGCCAAGAAGGCGGGAATCCACGCCATCGAGAACAACGAGACCGGCTACGGTCCGAGCCTGGGCCTTCCCGACCTCCGGGCGGCCGCGGCGCGGTTCGTCACCAAGGAGTTCGGCTACAGCGCCACGGCCGAGAACATCGTGGTCGCCTCGGGGGCGAAGCCGTTCGAGACGTACTTCGCCGAGGCGGTGCTCGAGCCCGGGGACGGCGTCCTGATCTTCAGCCCGCAGTTCCCGACCTACGTGCCGAACCTCCAGCGCCGCGGCGCCCGCGCTGTGGAGGTGCCGCTCCGGGTGGAGAGTCAGTTCCGGCCCTCGGTGGAGGACGTCCGCGACTTCTTGGCCAACGACCCCAAGCCCCGGGCGATCTTTCTCAACTCGCCGCAGAACCCCACCGGTGGCGTGGCGACCAAGGAAGACCTGGCGGCCATCGCCGACCTGGTCCGCGGCACCGACGTGATGATCTTCTCCGACGAGCCATACTGCCACATGGTCTGGGAGGGCAAGCACGCCTCGATCCTGGCCGAGCCGGAGATGTTCGATCACGCTCTGGCCGCCTACACGTTCAGCAAGTCGTACAGCATGAGCGGCTGGCGCGTGGGGTTCGCGGTGGGGTCGCCGGAGCTCGTCCAGGCCATCGGCCTCTTGATCAACACCAGCGCGTCGTGCACACCGACGCTGGCCCAGCGCGCGGCGCAGGCGGCGCTGGAGCAGGACGCCGAGACCCGTGACGAGTACATGGGGCGGTTCCGGAGCAAGGTCGTCCGGCTCTGCAACGGCCTGAAGGGCGTCGAGGGCTTCAACGTCCTCCAGCCGGGGGGCACGTTCTACGTCTTCCCGGACGTGCGCCCGGTGTGCAACCGGCTGGGGATCACGTCGCACGGCCTGGCCATGTACCTGCTGGAAGGTGCCGACGACGACTTCGGCGTCGCCTGTCTGGGTGGCGAGTGCTTCGGCGAGGCGGGCCACGGGTTCCTCCGCTTCAGCTGCGCCGAGCCCGACGAGCGCATCGACCAGGCCATCGCGTTCCTGCCGAAGGCGCTGGGGCGCACCGACCGTGTCCAGAAGTACCTGAAGGCCAACCCCAAGTTCGTGCTGAAGAAGCCGTACCCGACGTCGTGACGTAACCGGCGGCCGGCCAGATCGCCTCCGGGCCCGGCCGCCGGTCCTCCCTCGCTCCGGCCCGCATCGGGCGCCTCGGAGCGCCGGTGGAGCCGACCCGATTGCGGGACGAGGCAACCTGATACAACGTAGATCGCCGCACGCGCCCGGAGCGCTGCGGCGGAGGGCCCCCTCACCTGTCACGGTGCAGGGGGCCGTGCATTTGTCTCCGGCCTCGAGGCTTTCGGCCGGCCCACCGAGGAACCCCCCGCGCGCCCAAGGAGGCGTCATACGTCATGGAAGGTGATCTACACCGTCCAGGGCATCGACAGCTACCTGAGCTGTCTCACCGACGACGGGATCCTCTCCATCACGGTCTGGAATCGGCTGAGCCCTCCATGGAACGTTCCCGAGCTGCTCACCACGGTGACGGAGGCGCTGGAGAAGCGAGGCGTCAAGGACCCGGGCAGGCACGTCTTCGTCTTCGACTACCTGCTGTCCACCGCTACGATCCTGGTGAAGAACTCTCCGTTCACCGAGGCGGACATCGCCATGCTGCGTGGATTCCTGCAGAAGACCTCTCCCTCGCACATTCTTGCGTTGGCCGACGGATCCTTCGCAGTTTAGAACGAAGTCGGTGCTCCGGACCGCACACTTCGACTGGAAGAGGAAGATGATCGCGAAAGGGAGTCTGGAGGGCGTCCTGAAGGCCCTCTTCACCTTGCTGGCTCTCGTCGCCGCGCCGACCTCGGTGATCGCCCAGGGATCACCTGGAGCCCCGCCCCCCAATGCGGACCCGCTGCAGATCGACTCGACGACGTTGCGGCACCCGCAACTCGGTTTCTCGGCCCCCAACCCCGGCGCCGGTTTGCGGTCGCACCCGATGTTCAGAGAGCATACGACGAGATGATCGCGGAGGCGGGCGGGAAGGGGAAGATGTTCTTCTGGGCGCTCGGCCGACCGAGTACACTGGAGCTGATCGTTATCGAAGCGATCACAACGGTACGCTCGGGCGGGACGAGGATGGCCTACGGGAGTTTGCCACAGGGATGCGAAGCCGCCTCCCACCCGGCAACGAAGTGGTAGAGGACACGGTGACCTGGACCCCGGAGGCACACGAATATCGCTATGCGATACTTCATCCGAATGGACTGTTCATGAAGTGGCGATGTGTCGCCTCGGGACCCACGCGAGAGAGGCCACTGCTCGTCTGCGCCAGCACGATAGGCCCCGACTCGACAAGCCTCGACGCCTTTCGACGCGGACTCACCCTCGATCCGGGGTCGAACCCCTAGCAGGGCCTCGGCCGCTGAAGTGAAGCGGGGGACGGGTCGTCCCGCCCCCCGCCCCGCCCCCTACTGCTTCTTCATCAGCTCCGCCACCGCCGCCTCAATCTGCTGGTCCCGTCCGGCGGTCATGACCGCCGGGTCCATGGGCACGAGGATGTCGGGATCGAGCTGGGTCCCCTCGCCGAAGCGGCCGTCGGGCATGCGCCACCCGCCCATGGGGATACCGAAGACGATGGTGGGGTCGATCTGCCGCTCCCACCACACGAACGTGCCCGTGCCCGGTACCGGCATCCCCAGCGTCCTGCCGATCCCCTTGAGCTTGTACGCCAGCGGGAAGAGGTGCGCGTCGGAGTAGTCGCTCTCGTTGATGATGACGATGGACGGCTTGGTCCACTTGTCCATCGGCTCCACCGCGATGTGCTGCCCGTGGGGCACGACGTCGAAGTAGACCTTCCCGCTGAGGAAGTCGGAGAGCTGCTCGTGGATGTTGCCGCCGCCGTTGAAGCGCGTGTCCACGATGAGCGCGTCCTTGCCCCACCCGCGCCCCAGGGCCTCCTCGAAGACCGTGCGCATGCTGGCGTCGTTCATGGAGCGGACGTGCACGTACGCGATGCGCCCGCCGGAGAGCGAGTCCACCTCCGCCCGGCGCTGGCGCACCCAGCGCTGGTAGAGGAGCTGACTCTCCGCGCCGCCGCTGATGGGCTTCACGCTCTCGTCCCAGCGCCTGCTCGTCCTCGGATCGAGGACGGAGAGCAAGGTGAGCTTGCCGGCCTTGCGGTTGAGGAGCGCGTAGAAGTCCATGGCGGGAGTGACGGCCACGCCGTCGATCTTCTCGATGATGTTCCCCGCCCTGATCCTCGACGCCGCCTTGTCGACGGGCCCGCCCTCCACCACCTCCGCGACCTTCACGCCGTTGCCCGTCCACGTGAAGTCGTAGAGGAGGCCGAGCGCGGCGGTCTCGTCGGTGTTCTCCTGGAAGGCGTTGTAGCGTCCGCCGGTGTGGCTGGCGTTCACCTCGCCGAGCATCTCGCTCAGCATCTCGGCGAAGTCGTAGTTGTTGTCGATGTAGGGCAGGAAGCGCTTGTACGTCTGGTAGTAATAGGGCCAGTCGGCGCTGGTGATCTCCGGCAGGTAGAACTTCTCCTTGAACTGCCGCCAGGCGTGGTCGAAGATGTACGCCCGCTCGTCGGCGGCCTTCAGCACCATCTCGCCGTCGGTGTGGATGGGGCTGACCTTCCCGCTCTCGGTGTCCACCTTGACGGTCTTCCCGTCGGCGAGGACGAAGAGGAACTTGCCGTCCTTCGAGAGCTCCATGCTCGCGCTGCGGGCCCCGAGCTTGGCCAGCATCTTCGTCTCCCGCGTCCGCGGCTCGGTCACCCAGACGTCGTTCCCTTTGTCGAAGACGGTGAGATAGAAGAGCTTCTCGCCGTCCTTCGACAGCACCCAGTCGCTCACCGGCGAGGTATTGACGGTGAGGCGGCGCTTGCGGTCGGTGAGGTTGGTCCAGTCGACGACGACGTCCTTCTTCGCCGTGTCGGCCGCCTGCTTCTTCCCGTCGTCGGAGTCCTTCTTCGCCGCCTTCTCCTCCGCCTCCTTGACCAGCGCCTCCTCCTCCTTCGTCAGGCGGAAGCGGTCCCATGCGGCCTGGCTGAAGAACATCGCGTAGACGTCGCCGCTGGAGAGACCGCCTCCCTGCTCGCGGGTGCCCTCGCGGTCCGACGCCCAGATCATCGCCTTCCCTTCCATGACCCACTTGGGCCCGAAGTTGTCGTAGCCGCTCTGCGTGAGGTCGTGGAGCTCGCCCTTGCCGTCGGAGGAGATGAGCCCGACGTGGGGGGTGAAGATCCGATCGTGCAGCCCGAACTGGACGAGGAACCACTTCCCGTCGGGTGACCACGTGTAGTACTGGTCGCCGTCGGCGTAGGAGTAGTTGTGGTCCGCAGTGAGGATCGTGCGGGTCTGCCGACTGGCGAGGTTGATCACCTTCAGCACTACCCGGTTCTCCAGGTACGCGACCTCCTTCCCGTCGGGGGAGAAGGTCGGCTGGTACTCCTCGGCGGTGGTGGCCACCACCGGCTTCTCGTCGAGGACGGTGGAGGCGAAGAAGTACGGCTCGTCCTTCTGGTCGATGGTCGTCATGTACACGTTCCAGCTGCTGTCGCGCTCGGCGGCGTACACGAGGGACCTGCCGTCGGGGCTGAACTGGACGCTCCGCTCCTGCCAGGGCGTGTTCGTGACCCGCTTCGTGCGGCCGGTCTCGACGCTGGACACGAAGATCTCGCCCCTGAACACGTAGGCGAACTCCTTCCCGTTGGGCGACAGCGTCGCCTCGGTGAAGTCCTTGTCCACGGGGATCACCTTGTCCGTGGCCCTGCGGCCGTCCTCGGAGATCTGGATGGCCACCTTCTCCGGGTCGGCGCCGGGGGCCATGGTGTAGATCTCGCCGTCGTACCCGAAGCAGAGGACGCCGGTGGTCGCCAGGGAGAGGAAGCGGACCGGGTTGCGGGTGAAGTGCGTGACCGGCGTGCGTTGCGTCGGGTTGCCCAGCGTGCTCCGGTAGACGTTGAACGAGCCGCTCTCCTCGGTGAGGTAGAAGAAGGCGTCCCCGTCGACGTCGAAGACGGGGTTCCTGTCCTCCCCGGCGAACTGCGAGAGCTGGCGATACTCCTTCGTCCCCGTGTCGTAGACCCAGACGTCACGGGTGACGCTCGACGTGGCGTGCTTGCGCCACTCGCTCTCGTAACCCTTCACGTCCTCGTAGATGATGTTGTCGCCGGCGGGGTTCACCGTGGCGTTGATGGCCGGCACCGGGAGCGCCATGGTCACGCGCCCGCCCGTCACCGGCACCGACCAGAGCTGCGTCATGAGGCTGATGGGGAACTGGGCGTTGGTCACCAGCTCCTGGCGGTACGCCGAGAAGAGCACCGCCTTGTCGTCGGCGGTGAAGGAGCTCGGCACCTCCTTGGTGGAGTTGAAGGTGAGGCGCGTGGCGCTCCCGCCTTCGGCGGGCATGACGAAGACGTCGAAGTTGCCGTACCGGTCCGACGCGAACGCGATGGAGCGCCCGTCGTGGCTCCACACCGGGGCGTACTCGTAGGACTCGCCCAGGGTGAGGGGATGGGCCTCACCCCCGGCCGCCGGGACCGTGTAGATGTCGCCCTGGTAGCTGAACGCGATGGTCTGCCCGTCGGGCGAGATGGCCGGGTAGCGGAGCCAGAGCGGCGCGTCGGCGGCCTGAGGCGTGGCTGCCGCGGTAGCCGCGAGGCAGAGAGCGGTGAGGAGCGTGACGGCGAAGAGCCGGCGAGCTACACGCGTGGAGGTGCCCATGTTCGTCGTTTCCGTCTGGGGGGTGTTCAACCGCGAATCCGTGGGCGGGCAGTCAACTACAAACGTGGCGGAAGGGTGCCGCGTTGGCCAGAAGAGGGAGGGTGCCCGCGGCGGTCCCGGCCCGCTCCCGCCTGTCCCTCTCCGCTTGATGGGCGGCGGGCGTCCCGCCATTATCGCCCTCGACCCGCCGGACCCCCCGGCGGGAGGTCTTCGACCGGAGGCCAGCATGCCGCACCGCCCCACTCTCCGCAGGCACGCCGGCCTGGCAGCCGCCGTCCTGCTCGCCGGCGCCTACACGGCTCTTCCGAACCCCCTGGCGGCCTCGGGACGGCCGGCCATCGCGCCCGCCCCCGCGGACACCGGCATCGTCATCACCGACACCACCATCGCGGCACGGGACGGCGTACCTCTGCACGCGCGCATATGGCGCCCCGACGCGCCGGCGGCGCGGCGTCCCACCATCCTCACGCTGACGCCGTACACGGCCGACGACGCCGAGGAGTACGCCAGCTATCTGGCCCGGTACGGGTACGTGTACGTCAACGTGGACGTGCGCGGCCGCGGCGGCTCGGGCGGGGTCTTCTGGCCGCTGGCCCAGGACGGCCCCGACGGAGCGGACGTGGTGGCATGGATCGTACGGCAGCCGTGGAGCGACGGCCGCGTCGGCATGCGGGGGGGCTCCTACCGCGGCATGACCCAGTGGCAGACCCTGGCCCAACACCCCACCGGCCTCGCCACCATCGTGCCCACGGCCGGCGTGTATCCGGGCTGGGACTACCCGAACCCCAACGGCATCTTCATGAGCTACGTGGCCCGCTGGCTGGGCTTCGTGCAGGGGCGCGCGTCGCAGGAGAAGCTGTTCGCGGACAACCGGTACTGGCAGTCCCGCTACTGGCTCATGTACGAGAAGGGACGGCCGTTCTCCGACCTGGCCACGCTCACCGGGATCAAGTCACGCGTATTCGACCTGTGGATCCGGCACCCCGGCTTCGACGCCTACTGGCGCGCCATGAGCCCCGACAGCGCCGCCTACCGCGCCATCGACGTGCCCATCCTCACCATCACGGGCGACTTCGACGGCGACCAGGACGGCGCCATGCGCTACTACCGCGAGGCCATGCGCTACGAGACCCCGGCGGCGAGGGCCGAGCACTACCTGGTCATCGGGCCCTGGAACCACCCGGGCACGCGGCACCCGCAGAAGGAGCTCGGGGGCCTGAGATTCGCCGACACCGCCGCCATCGACATGAACCACCTCCACCTCCAGTGGTTCGACCACGTGTTCCGGGGCGCGCCCCTGCCTCCGTTCCTCGCCGATCGCGTGGTCTATTACGTCATGGGCGAGCACGTCTGGAAGTCCGCCCCTTCCCTGGAAGCCGTGGCTGATACCACGCGCGCCTGGTACCTGCAGCCCGCCCCCGGCGGCTCGAGCGACGTGTTCCACTCGGGCACCCTGGCGGTGGCGGTCCCGTCGGCGGCCGGCCGGGACACCTTCCGTTCCGATCCGCACGTCAGGCTGACTCCCCGAGAGATGATGCAGGGGGGGATGGGCTACACGTCTCCCGGCGCCGCCTTCGCCTTCGGCCCCAAGCTCATCTACCAGAGCGCGCCGCTGGCCCAGGCGCTCGAGGTCTCGGGCTGGATGCACCTCGACGTGTGGCTGTCCATGGACGTACCCGACATGGACCTGGGCGCCGCTGTGTACGAGGTGACGCCCAACGGTGGAAGCATCTACCTGGGGGACTCGGAGATCCGGGCCCGGTACCGGCGCGGCATGGACCGGCCGCCCGAGCTCGTGCGATCGGGCGCCATCCAGCGCTACCGCTTCGACCGGTTCCACTGGTTCTCGCGCCGTCTGGAGAAGGGGAGCCGGCTCCGCCTCGTCATCGGACCCCTGAACACACCCGAGTGGGAGAAGAACTACCAGGGCGCCGGTGATCCCGCGACCGAGACCCTCGAGGATGCGCGGGCGGGAACGCTCCACCTCTACGCGGGCGCCGACCACCCCAGCGCGCTGGTCCTGCCCGTGAAGGAGGCCGGGGGCATGTAAGAGGGAGCGTTCGGGGGGCTGGAAGGGGATGGCCGGGCGCTACTCCCCCTCCACCTCCCCGGGCTCGCGGAGCCACCGCGTCACCGTCGGGCGGATCAGCCGATAGATCCCGTACGATGCCGCCAGCAGGACCCCCAGCTTGACGCCCACGCCGACCCGGCTGATCCAGGCGACCGGCCAGATCGCCGCCCAGAGCGCGGTCAGGAGTCCCTGTACGAGGTTCTGGACGAGCCAGCTGATGAGTCCGCCGATGCTGAGCTGCAGGGTGCGGAGCGCGGCGAGGTCCCCGACGAGGTTCATCCCCTCGAGGCAGAGGAACGTGACCATCGCGACGAACCCGTAGAACCCGCCGCCGCGGGACTCCCACACCTCGCGGGCGTGGCGGCGGAGCCGGTGGGCGCCGCGGCGCACGATCGGATGCAGGCTCATGACCCCTCGCTCCAGGGTGGCTTCGAACCTTCCCGCCAACACGCTCTGTCGATTCCCACGGAAGGGCAAGAGGCGCCGGACCGCGGAGCGGCCTTGCCACGTGCCGCCCCCGGTGATCCCTTGCATGCGCCGACGACAAGCCGACCGGTCCTGAACAGAGCCCGGGGTGGCCCCTCGATTGGTGGCCCGCCAGGCTCGAGGTCGGCGATCGACCTGACCAAGCCCACGTATCGCCCGCAGCAGTGCGGACGCAGCTGCCAGAGAGAGACATGAGCATCCGTTTGGACGGAAGCAGTCTGACCATCGAGGACGTAGTGCGCGTGGCACGACACGGCGAGAAGGCGGAGCTCGCCGCCGACGCGCTGGAGCGCATCAAGACCTGCCGGACCATGCTGGAAGAGAAGATCCAGGCCGGCGAGATCATGTACGGCGTCAACACGGGCATCGGGGAGTTCTCCGAGGTCGTGTTGTCCGACGAGCAGGTCAAGGAGTTCCAGAAGTACCTTATCTACAACCACGCCGCCGGCATCGGCGAGCCCGCGCCCGCGGAGCACATCCGCGCCGCCCTCGTCAGCCGGATCAACGTGCACGCCAAGGGGCACTCCGGCTGCCGTCCGGAGATCCCCCTGACGTACGTCGCCATGCTCAACGCCGGCGTGACGCCCGTCGTCTGCGAGAAGGGGAGCGTAGGCGCCTCCGGCGACCTCGCGCCCATGAGCCAGGCCGCCCTGTCCCTCATGGGCGAGGGCGAGTGCTTCTACCAGGGACGCCGCATGGCCACGTCGGAGGCCATGGAAGAGGCGGGCATCCCGGTGCCCGGCCTCAGGGCCCGTGACGGGCTCGCCGCCATCAACGGCTCCAACCTGATCACGGGCATGGCCTGTTTGGAGCTCCACGACGCCGAGCGATGGGTCAAGCAGGCCGAGATCGCCGCGGCCATGAGCCTGGAGGCCCTGTTCGCCAACATGCGGCCCTACGAGCCCACGATCCACGAGCTCAGGGGGTTCAAGGGCGCGCAGACGTGCGCGGCCAACCTGCGCCGCGTGATGGAGGGCTCGGACCTGGTCACCGGAAAGCTCCAGACCAAGGTGCAGGACGCCTACTCCATGCGCTCCACGCCGCAGGTCCTCGGCGCCCTGCGGGACGCCCTCGCCTACGCCAGGAGCCAGGTGGAGATCGAGCTCAACGGGGTCGCGGACAACCCCATCTTCGTGCCGGCCGAGGACAAGGTCTACACGGGGGCCAACTTCCAGGGCACCCCCGTGAGCCTTCCGCTGGACGTGGTAGGGTCGGGCGTGACCATGGCATGCGTGCTGAGCGAGCGCCGTCTCAACCGCCTGCTCAACCCCGCGCTGTCCGCCGGCCTGCCCGCCTTCCTCACCAAGGGCGCGGGCATGTTCTCGGGCCACATGCTCAGCCAGTACACGGCGGACATGCTCATCGTGGAGCAGCGCATTCTCTCCACGCCGTCGCACGTCCAGTCCATTCCCGCGGCGGCGGACCAGGAGGACTTCGTGAGCATGGGCATGAACGGCGCCCTCAAGACACGGCAGATCCTGACCAACGCCGACGGCATCCTCGGCATCGAGCTCATCGCCGCCGCGCAGGCGCTGGACTTCAGGGAGTTCACGCCGGGCGCCGGAACCCGCGCGGCCCACGCGGCCGTCCGGAAGGTCGTGGAGCACCTGGACGTGGACCGGCCGCTCTTCAAGGACCACAACGCCATGCAGGCCGCGGTCGAGCGCGGCGACGTGCTCACCGCCGTGGAGGCCGAGATCGGAGGGCTGTCCTCGTCCTGGTGAATCGGGTGGGGGGGCTGCACGCTCCTCACCGCCGCGGGGCTCGATCCGCCGGAGGAGGAAGGTGCGCGCCCGCGCTATCACCAGCGCCGACGCGGGCGCAGATGGCGGCGGCCGGGGCCGTCGCCGGCGAGGGCTCCGCGCCGACGTCGAGGGTGTCGGCTTCTCCCTTGACCCGCGTCCAGCCCTCGCCGCCGCATATGATGCGCAGCGTGCACCCCTCCACACGCAATGTGTCGGGCCCGCGCATCTCGATGGTGGCCGTGTAGATCCTGCCGTTGTCGGCGTTGTAGACCTGGCCGCGCCAGCGCCCGGCCTCCTTGCTCGGCTTCATGTGCAGCAGCACGGGCAGGCCCAGTGTGGGGCGGTCGCGGAGCGTCCGGTCCGGGTTGTGGACGTCCTGGCCTGGCGTCTCCTCCCAGGACACGATCCCCCACAGCACGCCGCTGCAATCGACGATG
>Ga0307418_1000462_pt1 | contig 12291 bp, 11 predicted proteins | sample SalMarWE160220MG_2_FD_202160 | JGI IMG/M metagenome (GOLD analysis project Ga0307418, IMG submission 202160) | Salt marsh sediment microbial communities from the Plum Island Ecosystem LTER, Massachusetts, United States - WE1602-20 | ecosystem: Environmental > Aquatic > Marine > Intertidal zone >...
TCAGCGCGCTGAAGGCAACGCCGAACTCGAACGCGTTGATGTGGAGGCGGGAATTGAACTCGTTCTCTAGGGTGGTCATCAGGGTGAAGGTCGCAGCCATCAGGAAGGTTGCCGCCGCGGCACTCACGATGCCCGGACTCAGGAGGGAAGGATCGAAGAAGGGGGGGCGGTCCTGTTGGCGGGGGGAAGCGGCAGCCGGGGCGTCCTTCACGCCGAACAGGACGATCAGGAGCGCGAGGAACAAGACGGCCGCGCCCGCAAGGAAGGCCCACGTGAATCCGAAGTGCACGTGCATGAAGCCACCGAGCAGCGGCCCCGACGCCAGCCCGATCATCCGGGCCGTCGTGTAGAAGCCCATGGCCGCCCCGCGGGTCTCACGCCGGGTAGCCAGCGCGAGTAGGGCCATTGTGGCCGGTATCTCCATCGCGAGGCCTGCACCCTGCAAGATCCGCAGCCCCAGCAAGTCGATGTACCGGTCGGCGACCACAAACATCACCATGGCGGTGATCAGCACCACCAGACCGACGACAATGCTGAGCTTGTACCGACCTAGGTGATCCGCCAGGGCGCCCGTGAATGGCTGCAGCAGACCGACCGCGAAGCCGTATACGGAGATCAACACCCCCACCCGGAGGGGCAATGGGAGCGCGAACGACTTGTCCGGCAGCTGATAGACGTAAAGCGGGATGATGACAAACAGAATGCTGTTGCCCACACCATCCGCCAGCCGGGCTATGGACAGCACGACGACGGTGCGGTTAAGGCCGACGGAGCGCCCGATTCGACGCGGCTTCCCTGGCATGTCACTCCTCCATCCGGGGACGCCCTGATCAATCCCGCTGTCCCGTGCCTATGGCCGTGCAACGCGTGGACCCTGCAGCACACCCGTCAGCACACCCGTCGGAACCCCGCCGCTGCTCAGGCCGCCGGATCCGGCAGAGGCAATCTCCATGTCCAAGTGCATTCTATCCCCCCGTGGGGGCGTTTCGAGCAAAGGACCACCTGAGTGCCACGGCCGACGCGAAGGCCATCGTGATGATGACGATGATCAAGGCCGCATAGACACCGCTGTCCAGCACGCCGAGCCCCTTCCCGATACTCGCAAAGATCAGCGCCACCTCCCCCCGGGGCAGCATCCCCATCCCCACGCTCAGGCGATCCACACTTGGGCCGGCGCTCAGTCCAGCCAACAGCTTGCCGCCGATGGCGACCAGCAGGAGCGCAATGGTCAGCACGGGCGTCTGCCAGTGCAGGAAGGTCTGAAGATTCACCTGCATGCCGATCAGCAAGAAGAAGATGGGCGTGAAGATGGTGACCAACGGCATCAGAAGCTCCTTCATCCGGGCCCGAAGGGACTCGTCGCTGAGCACAAGCCCGGCCGCAAAGCCGCCAACCGTTCCGCTGAGCCCGATCTCGCTGGCAATCCAACCCATCAGAAACGCAAAGCCCAGGGGAAAAAGAAACCGGGTTTCGTTCGCTTTCAAGGCGCTCAGGAGGTTCGAGATGCGGCTGCCGAAGCGGTCTCCGAGCATTACGATGGCGCCCACAAAGGTGCCGCTCAAGAAGACAATCCAGGCGGTCTCCCCATAAGCAATACGCCCCTTGAGAACGAGCTCGATACAGACGGCGAGCAGCACGAGGCCGAGCAGATCGTTGAACACACTGGCCCCCAAGACAATACGCGCCTCCGGTGTGTCGTGTTTATCCAGATCCTTCAACACACGTGTGGAGATACTGATGCTGGTGGCGCAAAGGGTGGCCGCCAGAAACACCCGTGCCTGTGGGGGGTAGTCTCCCAACAGGGGAAAGGTGACCGCGAGCCCCAGGAAGAAGGTCGCGGCGACACCGACAACCGCGACCACCGACGCCGTGCGACCCACGTGCCGCAGCTGTTGCAACCCAGTTTCCAGGCCAACGTTGAACAGCAGAAGGACGATGCCGAGGCTCGAGAACAGCCATAGGCTCACCCCAATGTTGACGTTGGTAAGGCCGCCGGATCCGGTCATCAGGTGGACCACCTCGTAGCCCTTCCCCCCCGGGACCAGCTCCTTCGGCCCAAAGACGTGACTGGCCGCGTCCACCACCGAGGCACCGCTGCGCCAGACCTGCTCGAACAGGGGACTGGCAATGCCATAGTCCATCACGAATGAGAAGAAAGGCAGCCCGAGCCAGTAGCCGATGTTGCCTAGGGCGACACCGATCAGGAGTTCACCCAGCACCGCGGGCTGTTGAAACCGGTCTGCGAGCCAGCGGCCGGCGATTACCATTCCGATCAGAATCGTCAGCTCCAGCAGGATGAAGGCGAAGGCGTCATGCTCACCGGCCTGCTTCGGCCCCGCTGCACTTGGGGCCAGCGTAGCCGATGCGGCCGCCTGATGCGACACGCCGCCCTCTGACTCGGCGAAGGCGGGCGCAGCCGTGGCGATACCAAGAAACGACAGGCAGACCAGCAGGAGCCCGACGGATAGGGAGTACCGCATGTCGATTACCGCAGAGTGTCGCGTATCGCGCCCCAGGCCGTCAGGCCGCAACCGCGGCCGAATGCTTGCGGAACCTCTTGACCTGGAGCCTACCGCTGGTGCGCCTCGATAGGCTCACCGGTCCGCCCTCAGACTTAAGCACGCCGCATGCCAACCTCGAAGGAAGCGCCAGGCGGCAGTCTGGTGCTCGCGGGCGGGGGTTTATACGTCCCGGGCATGCCCACACTGGTCGAAACAAACCAAAGGCGACCTCTCTGACGGGGGCAACCAGCCTTCCCCGTGCACACCCCTGGCACCGCTTGCGCCTGGCCAAGCGGATGGGAAGAATCTCGCAGATGGCCCGCACCCAGAGGTAACGACATGAAGATCTATGCAACGGCCGTCGTCTGGCTCGTGGCGGCCGTCATCGCCGGTTGTGACGGAGGCGCGAAGAAGCCGGAAGGCTCGCCCGCCGACGACTCGCTCAGACATCGACCCGGGTCGGACGTCTCCTCCGCGGAGCGAAACGGCAGGGGAAGGACTCTGGCGCCAATCGATGTGTGCGTCCTGATGCCGAGCAACCGGGTTGCCCGGCTCCTCGGGGAGCAGGCGGTCGGCGGCGGGATTCGCCGGGATCACGGCATCTATGCGCAAGGCTGCGACTATCGGCTGCGGGGGGCTACTCGCGGAGAGAACGTCTTCATCGACCTCCATCCGGCTTACACGTTCGGCGGCCTGGAGGAGGCGCTCCAGTCGCAGCGGAGCATGGGACAGAACGTGACCGGCACGCGGGTGACCGGAATCGGGAGCGAGGCCTTTGCGGTCGAGAACCGGACCGAGCAATCGATTACCCTCCACGTGCTCCGCCGCGGCGATGTCACCGTTGTGGTGAAGACAACCAGCCTCCCGCGCGCCCGCAAGCTAGCGGACGCAACACTGGAGCAGCTGGGCCAGAAGTAGAGGAAGTACGGGTACGGGAGCCCGGCCAGCGGCGGCGAAGGCGGGCCAAAGGACAAGCAAGACGGTATGAGATTTGACAGAAATCGCCTTGGCGGAGGCGCCCAACGGTTATCCGCTGAAGGAAGCCGGTGCGGGCTGCTGGCCCCTCCCAAGCTCGTGCTCCCGTGGCAGCGGCGGGGGCACCGGCCACCGTTCGCTCGTGATGGGCCCGGTTGGACGGCGGGCTGCTGCCAGGCAAAACGCCAGGCTTCCCGTGCACCCGAGGGTGTGCCAGCCTTCCAGCAGCAGGCCCGCCCTGTGGATGGCATCCAGGAGCTCGTGCTCGTAGGTAACCTGTCCAAAATGGATGCTGGTCAGCCTGTGCAGTGCAGGCTTGAGCCTCTCGAGGAAGGGCGCGCGTTTGTTGTTGATGGTCTGCGTGAAATAGATCCGGCCCGCGGGGGCGAGGAGATCCGCCACATGACGAAGCGCACCCACGGGGTCGGACAGCAGCATGAAGCTGCCGCTGAAGTAGACGGCCTCATAAGGCCCACCCCGATGGTCATATACCGACTCCAGCCGCGCAGTCACACTGCGGGAGAGCCCGGCATCGGCCACGCGTCGCTGGCAGCTGCGCAGGTACCCACCGTCCACGTCGATGCCCACGACCCGAAGCTCGCGCTCGTTGACCAGCCGGGCATTCTTGGCGAGGGCACTACCGGTGCCGATCCCCACGTCCAGGATGCGGGCCCCCCGCGGCAATCGTCGTAAGACCTCGCGGTACCAACCTGCCGTCAGGCGCAGAAATACCTTGTCGTAAATCCAAGGTCGCATCGTTTGCTCCTCTTCCCTGAAACCTATTTGTCGTGATGTCTATCGTGATCGGTCTATTGTTTGGATCGACCCTTGGGGCAGGCGCTTCCCAGGCCCAGCCTGCACAGGCCGCGTAGTTTAGACTGAAGTCCCAAGCGTGCGCATCAATCGCCTATCGGCGCACTCCCGGCGACGGAGTCACCGGCGGTGACTGACCCCGAGAACCCCTCGCGCAGCCACTTCGGACCAACAAGGCCCAATGATAGACTTCCAGCAGTCGGATACGATCCGGTGGCGGCAACAAAAAGGGGGACGGAAATGGCGAACGCGGGCGCTTCGGCAGAGGTCGGACAAGCTGGCACCGGGGGGCGCGGGTCGGCGTGCCGGGGCGATCGCTGCGAAATCCTGGTCACGAGCGGGTCGGCAGCGGACAAGGCAAGCCGCCCCGGCGCAACCAGGCTGCGACGGCTTTGCTCCCTTGTGGCTGGTCTGATGCTCGTCCTTCCACTGTGCCAGGCCAGTCCCTGGACAAAGGTCCGCTCTCCGTCACCAGGACCGTCCGATGCAATCGGCAGCGCGGCCAACGGGTGCCTGGGCGGTGCGGTCCCCTTGCCAGCGCAGGGACCCGGCTACGTCAGCATCAGGCGCGAGCGCAACCGATACTACGGCCATCCTGAGCTGCTGGCCTTTGTCCGGCATCTGGGCGCCGTGCTCAGCCGGCACACGAGCGAGGTCATGATGGTGGGAGACCTCAGCCAACCAAGAGGCGGCCTGATGTCGTCCTCACACCGCAGCCACCAGAACGGGCTCGATGTGGACATCTGGTTCAGCCTCGCCGCGTCTGCCACGGCGGCCATCCGACATTATCCGGAAGGGCGTGACCCGCGGAGCATGGTGTCCCGGGGCGCCCTGCACCTCAGCCCGGCCTGGGGTGCCGATCAATGGCTTCTCCTCGAGACCGCCGCGGAGGACCCGAGGGTCGATCGCATCTTTGTGAATCCGGTGATCAAGCGGGCACTCTGCAAGTCGGCGAGCGGCAGCCGTTCCTGGCTCCACAAGATCAGGCCATGGTGGGGCCATGAGGCCCACTTCCACGTCCGCGTCCACTGCCCCAAGGGCAACCCCAACTGCCATGCCCAGGCGCCGGTGCCCCCCGGCGACGGCTGCGGCCGGCAGCTCGCCTGGTGGTTCACCCCGGAAGCCAGGACGCCTTCGAAGAGAAAGACCGGCCCGCACCCGGAGCCGATCATGCCAGCGGCCTGCAGGGCGGTGCTGGCGGGCTCCTGACGGCGGGCTTTATTCCAGCGCCAAGCGCCCGTCGCAAGGCCGCCTCCACCCGGGCGGGCTCCACCGGAAACGGGATGGCCTCGAAGACCGGAAAGCGGGACGTCAGGTCCTCGAATTTGTGCCTGTACTCGCTCTGGTAGAAACAGATCACCTTGACGGCCGGGTACCTCTGCAACCGCGCCATCAGGGTCTCCAGGTTGCTGGTCCGGTCCCGAAAGTCGGACTGGAAGTTGTACTCGGCCACGATGACGTCCGGAATACGCCGTTTGAGAAAGGCCTGCGCCTTCCGCTGAGAGCCCACCAGCTCAGCCTCGAACCCGAGGCGCTTGTACAGGGGCATCAGATTCGGGTAGCCCCCGAGCTCAACGATCGCCAGGAGCTGGGGTGTTGCGCTATCCAATTGATGCTACCAGCTTCCGGTCACCAGCCATGGCCGACCCCTAACGGAACACGACCCAGGTCGTGGCGATGTACTTCACCCCGGCTTTCAGCTCCGCCGCCCGGTGCTCGTGGGTCCAGAACGGGGGGAAGAGGACCAACGTGCCCTTGCGCGGCCGAATACTGACGTGCTGATGCAGAAACTCGGTCTCACCGCCGGGGCCCTCCACGTCGTTCAGGTACCAGAGGGCGACCAGCTGCCGCTGGCTGAACTCGTGGCTCCCCCCGTCGATGTGCCAGTGGTAGAACTCCCCTGGGAGGTATCTTTGCACCTGGTAGCCCACGTCCTTGAACGGGCCCTTGAAGTAAGGGAAGGCCTCCCGGAACTCACGCAGGGCAGCGGCCAGGGACCGGAAGAACAGCTCGTCCACATCCCGCCAATCCTCCTTGTTGCTGACCACCAGGTCCCTAGTCTTCTTGACCGTTCGGTCTTTCGCCTGGGTCTGGCCGACCCTGCCTTCGCATTGCTGGGCCGGATTGGCCTCGAAGCGCTCGACCACCGCATCGCAGAAGGCAGGCGGAAGCGCCAACGGACGCTCGAAGATGAAGCTGCCCGCCCTGACCTCGCGGATCGTCGGCAAGGGCCGGGCCAGCCGTTCCGCAACCGTTGTCATGCCATTCGATTCCTCCCGAGCTGGGGCGCTCCACAGCCGTGCAAGCTCCCTCCCGTCGATCGGCAAGCCCAAAAAACCCTATTGTCTCAACATCGACAAAGGGATCAAAGCGTACGGGGCTGATCCCGAGCCAAGGCCGGGGTCGGAGCGCGCTATGCGCGCTTCTAACCTGTTCCGGATCGAGCTTTGACAGTCTTGGTTGACTCTCGCCAATGGGCACAGCTCTCACAAGTGGCTGTCTTCCGCCAAGGCCTGGATCCGGCGGGCCGCCTCGCGGGGCGTGTCGCGATGGAGGTCCATCATTGCCCGGGCGAGCTGCTCCCAATGGGAACGGCCGGCGAGGGCAGCCGCAACAATCGGCTCCCTGTCACCGGAGCCCAGCCAGCCCTCGTAGGCCTGCTCCAAACCCGGAAAGATGCCCTTGCGCAGATGGGTCAGGTTTCCCATGTAGAAGTGCAGGGAGGCGTCGTCGCCCTCCGCGGCAAGCGTCGGCAGGGTGATCAGGCAGTCAGCCAAGTGATCCCGCACCGCCCGGGCGAACAGCTCAGCCGGCACGTACACGAGATCCATCAGCATCTCGTTCCACCGCTCCCCGAGACGTACCCCGGCTTCGTATTCCCCCTGCTCATGGAGCAGCACGGCATCTATTTCCCGGTCGGTCATGGCGTCGAGGGACTGCTCCAGGGCGTTCTCAAAGTCATAGCAGGCAAAGGCTCTGCCGAGTGCGTTGTCGGCACGCGTCCAGCGCCAGCTCTCCAGCTTCTCCCACAGGAGGCCACGGAGAGACTCCCTGCGCAGGAAAATACTGTGGCCGAGGGTCATGGCGGGCGGAGCGGTGAGGTCGCGGGCATACTCCCCGGCCACCACAAAGATGCTGTAGTCGCCCGTGCTTCGTCGCTGCTCGAGATCGCCCAGAAAGAAGTGGGGCTTGCCCTGGTTCCCCAAGCCGCCGCTGTAGACCAGGCCCTGGCTTTCCAGCCGTCCGTTGATGCCGTCCGCGTCGAAGGGATCAAAGCGCTCGTCCTCGATCTCGATGGGGACGAGATCCTCGTCCGCCAGCTCCTCCCAGAGGTGCTCCCGGCTCTGCAGCCAGTTGCCGACCTGGTCCTTGCCGAGGGCGACGCCGTACGGCAGGCCCTTCTCCCACCGGTAGTACTCCCGCATCTTCATCAGGTAGACACACAGGGAGTAATCGGCCCCGTGGCGCGCGTCGGAGATATGGCAGTTATGCTGCACCGCCTGCGCCAGGTCCTGAATCGCCCGATCATTCATCGCTCACACCCGCTGCCCCCGGTCCCGAGGCTAATCATCGCATATTTCCTAGTATACTAGTGAGTTTTTGACAGGGTCTGATTCCCGCCCGCTCGGGCCCGGGTCAGCTCTAGCCGTAGAGGTGTATCGCATGGCAATCAGAATCAAGAGCCGATGGTGGAACGATGAGGCAGAGCGCTCGCTACCGGAGATCGCCGGCGCGCTCGCCTTCATCGCCTGGCGCGTGGCGCTGGAAAAGGCGATCAACCTGCACTGCGAGCGTTTCCTGTACGAGACGGACTCGCAGCGCCTGAGGGTGATCCAAGAGTATCTGATCTTTCTGATTCAGGTGGCGGACCGCATGGCTCATGGCATCGTCGGCGATGAGGATCGCCGGACCCTGATCACCGCCCTCGCCCGCAAGGTGATCGAGCACGTGCAGGACAACAGCCAGGACCTGCTCGGCCCGGGGGACTACGGCCGCCCTTTCATCGATCTCCTAAACACCCGGTCCGATGAGTACGCGGAGTTCCAGCTCACGGACAAGGGGCCGAGCTACCCCTTCCTCCGCCACCTGGGCTACGAGATCCAGTGCATCATGGGCGAGAAGGAAGAAAACCGCTGGGTGATCGACCAAGTCATGGACAAGGACGGCTGGGATGCTTACCGGCAGCTCGCCCGTGCCTTCCAGAACCTCTTCGAGTGATCGTCAGGGTACCACCAGGGCCATCGCGGGACGATCGGGTCCCGCTTAGGGTCAGCCGCGCCGTTTTCCGGAATGCGCGGCGGCTCAGGCCGCGGCCGCGCGGCGACGCGCGATATCGGTCAGGGTCGCGCACAAGACGGAGATCTCCACCGGTTTGAGGACGAAGGCGTCGGCGCCGGCGTCGAATGCACGCTGCCGGTCCTCGCGCAGGGATGAGGCGGACCAGCTCACGATGCCCCCCGTGAACCCTCTCCCCCGCAGCCGCCGGACCAACCCGGTACCCTCCCACTCTTTGAGATAGACATCGACGATCGCGATGTCCGGACGCTGGGCCTCGAACCGACCCCATGCCTCGGGCTCGTCGGCCGCCGTATCCACGGTGAAGCCGGCCTTCGCCAGCAGGCGGCTGTAGAGCCCGCGAATATCATCGCTGTCGTCCACCAGGAGGATCCGCCGCTCGAGGCCGCTCACGGAGGCGGCGACCGGCGCAGCCGCATCAATATTGGGCGCCGGGATCGTGAAGCCGAATACGGAGCCGCCGCCCGGGCGATCCTCGAGCTTCAGCTTGCCGCCCATCAGCTCCACCAGCTGGGCGCTGATGGCCAGACCAAGCCCCGCGCCGCGCTTGTTTGCGGCGTGATCCGCCCGCTGAAACGGGAAAAAGATGCGCTCACGGGCCGCTTCGGAGACCCCCGGTCCGGTGTCGCTTACCGCCACCTCCAAACTCCCTCGCTCCCAGCTGAGGATCAAGGCGACAAACCCGCGGTCCGTGTACTTGATCGCGTTTCCGATCAGATTGATGACAACCTGGCGCAGCCGGGTGGCGTCGATCTCGATCCATTCCTGAAGGTCGCCCCTGCGGTGGAATCGAAACTCCAAGCCCTGAGCGGCCGCCAGGGGCTGGAACATGACCTGCATCTCGCGGCAGAACGCGCTGAGCCGCATGGGGACCGGATGCAAGCTCAGCTGCCCCATGTCCAGGCTCGCCCGGTCTAACACCGTCTCGACGAGCGAGAGAAGGTGGTTCGCGTTGGACTCGATCAGCTGCGCGCTCTCGGCGGGGGACAATTCGCCGTCTCGACTTACGTCCGCCAGCAGGGCTACGTGACTGAGAATGGCGGCGAGAGGGGTACGAAACTCGTGGGAGAGTCCCGCGATGAACCGGCTCTTCATCAGGCTGGCCTCCGCCGCGCGCTGGCTCGTCGCATCCAGATCGTCCCGCGCCGCCCGCAGGCTCTCCAGGAGCTTCTGCTGCTCCTTCAGGAGGAGCCGGGCCTCGTTTGCGTCCTGCTGGGCAAGGCGGCGCGCCGCGCGCTCCCGGCTCGCATCCGTCAACAGCAAGCCCTGGTCCGACCCGGTGGGGGTCAAGAGCACGTCCGCGGCGGAACCGCTGGCCGTCTCCACCATGGGCAGATGAATGGCCTCGCCCGCGGCCAGGCCGATCAGGAAGGGCATCTGCTCACGGCAATCCATACCGGGGTTGAGCCCACCGTAGCCGTAGCTGGCAGCATCGCCACTGATCTGCAGGACACCGAATCCCTGGTCCAGCACCACGAAACAGGGTCGCAGCTGATCAGCGAGGATCCTGCGCAGGTGGCAGGCGGTAACGAAGGAGTCCTTCACGCCGCCCGCTCCATCCGCTCCAGCAGACGGGCAAAAGCCCTTTCCACATTTTCTCCCGTGCGCGCGCTACCGCGCAGCCAGCCCTCTCCGGCACCGGCCAGGCGGGCAACCCGCACCTCGTCGAGCTCCTGCCGCTCCGCGAGGTCCACCTTGTTGACCAGGTTCACGCTGGGGATGGCAGGCAGCAGAGACTCAACCGCCGCACGAATCTCCAGTGCCCGCTCAAGGGTCTCCGCGCGGGTCGCATCCGCGACCAGGAGATATCCCGAGGCACCCCTGAGGTAGCGGAGGAAGAGCTCGGTTGGGGTTCCTGTGCCCGCTACGTCCCAGATGGCCAGCCTGCGCGCGCGCCCATCGGCCAGGACGAGATCCCTGGCGTCGACCTTGACACCGACCGTCGTGTGGTAGGTCGTAAGAAAGCTGTCGTGCACAAAGCGGGCGACCAGACTGGTCTTGCCGGTTGCAAAATCACCGAGTACGCAGATCTTTCGGGCTTCCATCGCTGCCAATGAGGCCGATCGGGGATTTTCACTTGCGGTGCCCCGTACCATGCTGACCCGCGTCCCACCCGTTTGACGCCTCGGGATCACTTGGGTCAGATACAGGACCATCCTCCCCCAGATCCCGTTGCAGTGCACCTGCGGCGCCCTAGAGTTGTGATGACCTTCACCCGCCGCCTCGAGCCGGCCGCCCTCCCAAAAAAACCACCGCGCAAACCGACCCCCACCACCGGAGCTTCCGCAACCTCGCCTGGTCCAGTCGCTCCTAGCTTTATCGCGGGCTGAGGAAGCTCTTGCGTCTCGCTGAGCTCGGACGCCCTCTTCCGCTCTTCGCTCCCTGCGGACAAAACTGATGGCTGATGAGCGAAACCGAGACAGAGCGGCAGCCACGAAGCAACTCTCTTGGTAATATGGGTTTTTGTATGGCCACGCCGCCTGCTGTTCCGCCTTGTACTCTTCTGCATCGCGCCGCTCTGCCACAGGGTGGAACAGAAGGGTGGAAGAAGTAGAGCCAGCGCCAAGCGCTGCCTCCAATGTCAGCCGTCATAGGAGCCCATAGACACCCGATGAACGTCGAGCCCACCTCGCCCCCGCATATCGATATAACCGGCGATACCTTAGCGCTGGACCAGCGCGTCCGCGCCCAAGTGCTGGAAGAGGCGACTAGACTGCAGGGTCGCCGCCCCGAGGAGCACCTCGGACTGCGGATCCGCATCATGGAAGAGCTCGACCGAGTACACGGCCATCGCACGCGGTGCGAGATCGTCGTATCCCTCCGGGACCGCCGGCAAGTGGTTGTGCGTGAGGCGAGAAAGCAATCGCACGAGGCGATCGCGCAAGCCTTTGGTACCGTCCAACGGCAGCTGAGGAGGCTGCGGCACCGCACGTTCGAAAGGCCCCCGCTGGCAGCCAACGACGCTTAGCGATGACAGGCCGCCTCGCGGGGCAGCCCGGCGGCAATCGAAAAGCTCTATGCGCCAATAAGCTTGACAATGGCATTGCAGGACATACTGTTCCGATAACCTAGCTTGCCGTTCGGTTACTACCGACGAGGAATGATGGCGGGCTGCCGGATCTGCACAGCGATAACAGCAACAGAGAGCCGGCCATCTGGCCGGCCCCCCTTCGTGGGAGGCGAGAGCTAACTTGGTCGTCAGCCTATTCGGAGGAACTGGCTTCGTCGGCTCTTATGTGGTTGAAGAGCTGATCGCCGGCGGTCACCAGCCGCGACCATTGGTCCGCCCGGGGAGCGAGCCGCGCATGTCTGACCCCGCGAAGCGCGGCTTGGTGTCCGGCGACCTGAGTGACCCGGCGGCAATCATGCGCTGCCTCGAGGGGGCAGAGGCCGTTATCTACCTGGTCGGAATCTTGCGGGAGTTTCCCGATCGAGGCGTCACCTTCGAGGAGCTTCACCACCGCGCGGCGGAGCGCGTGATACGCGCGGCCGAGAGCCAAGGAGTCTCCCGCTTCATCCTGATGAGCGCCAACGGTGTACGGTCCGGCGGAACCGCCTACCAGGCGACCAAGTACCGCGCGGAAGACGCGTTGAAATCCACCGGCCTGGACTGGACCATCTTCCGCCCCTCGGTGATCTTCGGCGATCCGCGGGGACGGATGGAGTTCTGCACTCAGCTGCGACGCGACATCATCGACAGCCCCTT
>Ga0307418_1000464_pt1 | contig 12241 bp, 15 predicted proteins | sample SalMarWE160220MG_2_FD_202160 | JGI IMG/M metagenome (GOLD analysis project Ga0307418, IMG submission 202160) | Salt marsh sediment microbial communities from the Plum Island Ecosystem LTER, Massachusetts, United States - WE1602-20 | ecosystem: Environmental > Aquatic > Marine > Intertidal zone >...
GCATCACCGCCACGCTCACCCGCCGCTTCGGCGGGCACCTGGGTGCATCGCTGCCCGGGATGCCCGCGAGCCTGGCGGGCATCGTGAAGCGGCTCTCGGGAGGGTCGTAGGAAGCCGCGGCGCCGCCTGGAGTTCCGGCGGGGTCAGCTGCCCACCGCCAGCATCCAACTTGACGCATGCGTGTCCGACCCGATATACCCATGCCCCTGTGATGCCCACCCATTTCGTCTCCCGACGAGCGTATCATGCCGAGTATCGCCGATCGACGCAGGACCTTCCGCGAACTGCACCGTGCGGGGTGCTTCGCCATCCCCAATCCCTGGGACGTTGGCAGCGCGCGGTACCTGCAGCATCTCGGCTTCGTGGCGCTCGCGACGACCTCGGCGGGCTATGCGTTCTCGCGCGGTCTGCCAGACGGCGGAGTGGGGCGCGACGCGATGCTCGCCCACATCACGGAGCTGGTGCAGGCGACCGATCTGCCGGTGAACGCGGACTATGAGAACGGCTACGCGGACGACGTCGAGGGCGTGGCCGAGAGCGTACGCATGTGCGTCGCGACCGGTGTCGCCGGTCTCTCCATCGAGGACACGGCCGATCGCCGGGACAGCCCGCTCTACGATGTGGCACTGGCCGTCGAGCGCATACACGCCGCGCGGGAAGCCATCGGGGAGAGCGGCGTGCTGCTGGTCGGAAGGGCGGAAGGATTGCTGGTCGGAAGGGAGAAGCTGGATCAGGTCCTGAAGCGATTGCGCGCATACGCGGATGCCGGGGCCGATTGCCTCTACGCGCCGGGCGTGCGCGAGCCCGATCACATCCGGGCGATCGTGGAGGCCGTGGCCCCCAAGGCGGTGAACGTGCTCATCGGCGGCCCGGCTGGACTGACGGGGTCCACCACCCTGACGATGGCGGATGCGGCGGCGCTCGGCGTACGCCGGGTGAGCGTGGGCGCCGCCCTCGCCCGCGCGGCATGGGGCGGCTTCGTGCGCGCCGCGGAGACGCTGGCCCGGAAGGGCACGTTCGACGGCTTCGCCGGGGCCACGCCCCACGCAGAGCTGCAGGGCTTCTTCGCGAAGACCGCGCCGCCGCGAACCGATGCAGGAAGCTGACAGCTCCGAGCTGGGCATCGGCGGCTGCACCGGGACGGTGCCGCACCGCAGGTAAGCCCCAAGACCACCTTTGCTTCTCTTCTGCAATACCCGAAACCCACCCCTTGACGATTTCGTAAAGCGGTTTTAGATACCCCGACTGGGAGTCGCGTCCCGATGCGGTCAGCTCGGTTGGGCAGGAGTTGGCGAAGGCGTCGGCGGCGCGATTTTTTTCGCCCTCGGGCGTGAAGACGGAACAGACAACACGGTAGTCAGGAGGCAGGACTCCATGGGCAGGCGACTTCAAGAGCGAGAGAGCAAGGGGCGGCGAGACATCACCGCCCGGGGCATCTCTGCCTCGAAAGCCCGCCATTTCGGGTCCGGCTCATGGAACGAGCGAGCCTGTGGGCTACCGACGAACCGAGACCAGCGCAGGAGCCCAATGAGGCAGCTGCATAGCGACAGACAGCTCGGCCGACCCGCGTATCGGCGGCCGACACGACAGAACCGCGCAGGATGGGAGGGGTCCGTGCCTTAGCACGCAAACCCCCTGGATCTTCCAGACGCCCCACCTGCGCACCAGGCAGGTGGGGCGTTGTTCGTTCCGACGCCCATCGATCGCTGTTTGAAATCGATGCATGCGCACCGGCGAACCAGAGGCTGCCGGCGGCGTGAGGTGTTGAAGGAACACGCGACTCCCCAACGCACCGATCGCCGTCGGCAGCGCTCGGGGCGTGTCCGGTCGGCAGGAGGGCTGTAGCTCAGCGGTAGAGCAGTTACCTCGCCAATTCCCTCGCCCGCTCTCTGCGGGCCGCCGGCTAAGGGTTATCGACTTCTAATCGACAGGTCGCGGGTTCGAATCCCGCCAGCCCTACTGCCCCGGACCACCCGCCGGATCTCACGCTCGGGCGGGCTCACCCACCCGGTGACGTCCGTCCGCGAGCGGCATCAATCGGTCTTGTGCAGTGCAGGGTGGAGGAACGAGGCACCTCGCCGGGCCCTGGCCCCGGAGCTGCGGGTTCGAGTCCCGCCCCTGCGATGTGAGTCGGCGGGGCACCCCCGGGTGGAGGGGTGTCCCGCCCGCGCCGGGTGCGGCGCACGAGCTCCTCTGGCGGAACGGCATACGCGGCCGGCTCAGACCCGGCTCCCGATCGAGGGGTGCAGGTTCGACTCCTGCGAGGAGCATTCCAGAGACGCTCGACGCTTCGTCCGTCTCTCGTTCGGGGGCGGGGCTCTCCCCATGACCGGGAAGGTACCGGCACATAGCCCGGCGAGGTCGGATGGAAGCTCCATGGTGGCTGTGGTGTCAGCGGACAGCACGCGAGGTCGTGGTCCTCGAGGCACGGGTTCGATTCCCGTCGGTCACCCTGTCCTTGCATGGCGCGAGGACGTTTTGCGTGTCGGCTGGCATGGGCGAGCCGCGCGGACCGTAAATCCGTCGCCTTCTGGCTGTGGGGGTTCGACTCCCTCCCGGCACATCCATCGAGGCGACCAGCACGTCAGGAGGGACTCATGATGAGGTGGATGATGGCGGTTCTGGGCCTGCTGGGGCTCGGAGCCGGGGTTCTGTACTGGAACCGCAAGCGGGTCGAGGTGCCACACCGTTGGTACCTCTGATACCTCCGTGACCGTAAGGGCAACGGACCTGGCTCCCGACCAGGACATCCCGGTTCGAGTCCGGGCGGAGGCCTTCTTCTCGCGCATCTCGCGACCTGCACGGGTCGCCGGGGGGCCGCCACGCGACGGCGGCCACAATTCGGTTATCGCGCACCCTTCCGACCCCACCAACTCATCCGTGCAGGCATTCGCTTTCGAGCGCGTCACGTGCAGGTGGCCGAGCGGTCGATGGCAGCGGGTTGTTGACCCGCCGGGCGGAGGCCCCGTCGTTGGTTCGAATCCAACCCTGTACGCTCGAAGGTCCCGTGGGGGAGTCCGGCCGTCCCCGCCGCGTTGTCAGCGCGGAGATCACGGGTTCGAATCCCGTCAGGACCGCTGCGTCGGAGCGCTTGGATGGGCCGGCCGGGCTCCAGCCTTACAAGCTGGCCGACGTGGGTTCGATTCCCACCGCCCCTATCCTCCGCCCTGGAGGGGCCGCGGTCTACGAAGCCGCGGGTCGGTGGTTCGACTCCACCCGGGGGAATCCACGGGGACGTGGCCGAATCGGGTAAGGCTCCAGCTTTGCAAGCTGAGGATTGTGGGTTCGAGTCCCACCGTCTCCATCAGGCCGAGGTAGCTCAGAGGCGTAGAGCTCGCGGGTGAAATCCGTGGAGTCGCTGGTTCGAGTCCAGCCCTCGGTACTCCTTCGTCGTGCCCACGGTGGCGCGGCATTCCGCGCTGCGGCCGCCGGGCCGCGAATATCCTCGATGCGTCCGTAGCTCGGCAGGTAGAGCACCCGCCTGATACGCGGGAGGTCGTTGGTTCGAGCCCAACCGGGCGTACTTCCCGCTTCGTGCGGGATCCTGCGGGTGTGGTGTTCAACGGCGAGCACGACGGCCCTCCAAGCCGGAGGTAGGGGTTCGAGTCCCCTCACCCGTTCTTCGATTCCTCGGGAATCCCCATCTGGGAGTGGCGCAGTTGGAAGCGCACCGGCTTCGGACGCCGGGGGTCGCTGGTTCGAGTCCAGCCTCTCAGACTCGATGGCGCCCGTCCGGCGGGCGTCGTCCACGAGACCGGCGAGGTGGGCCCGAGCCCGCCGGCGCTGCTGCCCCAGGGAGGGACTCTCCTCCGGGCCTCCGAAGCCTGGATGGCCGGTTCGACTCCGGCTGGGGCGACTGGCCCATGACCGTAATCGGCGAACGGACCGGGCTCTTACCCCGGGCATCCCGGTTCGAATCCGGGTGGGCCGACCCACGCCTCGAGAGCATGGAGGCCATGCACCCGTTTCGTACTCGGGGGACCGTCGGTTCGAATCCGACTCGAGGCTCTGCGTCGGGCTCCGTCCCGACGCGCCAACAAGTCAGTGCGCATGCATCGCGGCTCGTGCCGCCCCGAGGGGCCGCCGAGCCGACATCTGCCGGACGGCGGGTCGCCGCAGGTCGGTTATCTGGAGGCACTCCCGGTTCGATTCCGGGCGCGGACCCCTCGAGGATCGGTGTTCCGACCGCAACAACTCATCCGCTCGTCCGAACCCTCGTACGCCCGCGTCGGAGGCCCTGCCGATGGTCGAGGCGCTGAAGTACCGGTGGAAGGTCGACGTCTTCGTCGTCTACACGGACTCGGAGACGTGGGCCGGTGCGATCCATCCCGTCCAGGCGCTCCGCCGGTACCGGGAGCGGATGGGCATCGCGGCCAAGCTGGTCGTGGTGGCGATGGCGTCCAACGGGTTCAGCATCGCGGACCCCGACGACGCGGGAATGCTCGACGTGGTCGGCTTCGACGCCGCCACGCCGGGCCTGATCGCGGACTTCGCCGCGTAGGCGGAGTCGGGCACCGAGGGGGTGGCGAGTCCATCGTCACCCCCTCTTTCCGTCGGTGGACAGGAGCGGGGTGCGCGGGCCGTCCCCCGGGGCAGGGGGCCTCGGGTCTTCATGAGCGCCCGGCCGCGCGAGAGCTTGACGCCGACCCGCCGTGGGGTCTTTCCGAGTGGGACGACCCTTCTCGAATCCACGGTGCGCGGAAGCGGAGCCTGAGCCCATGAGCCTCTCGGATCTGGTCAACACCATCACGCTCGTCACACTCATCGCAGGCATGGTCTTCGCCGTCATCCAGCTTCGGCAGTATCGCGAGGCACGGCAGCGGGAGGCCGCGCTGGAGTTCCTGCGGTCGTTCCAGTCGTTGCAGATGACGACGGCGCTGCGTCCGGTCTTCGATCTGCCGTCGGGGCTCTCGGGGGAGGAGATCGAGCGGGCCCTCGCCGACCACATGGACCTGATCTACAGCCTCGTCACCACATGGGAGAGCATTGCCATACTCGTCTTCCGCAACGAGGTGGAGCTGGAGCTCGTGGACGACTTCTTCAGTGGGCCGCTCCTGGTGTCGTGGGAGAAGCTCGAGCCACTGGTTCACCGGATGCGCGCGACGACGGGCCGGGAGACGATCTCGGAGTGGTTCCAGTGGCTCGTCGAGCGCATGATGGAGCGGGAGGCCGCCGTGGCGCCGGTGCCCGCGCACGTCGCACAACGGAACTGGCGCCCGAAGAAACGATGATGCTCGGGGAGAGGCCGGATGTGGCCTCCGTCGCGGGATCTCTTCGTGCCTCGCGGTTCGGAGCCGGCTTGTCCTGCGGCTCGCAGCCACCGCCCCCGACCGCACGCAGGTCCGGCCGTTGCCGCCCGTCCGGCTGAAGGCTAGCGTGCTTCAACCCGTATCGATTCACGCTCGAGGCCAGTCCTGCCGAATCGGAAGGAGACACTGCATGTTCGTCGTGACATCGGAGCACGTCATCGGCCACAGGATCACGGAGACCAAGGGTCAGGTCTTCGGCGTCGTGGTACGCAGCCGAGGCCTGGGTGGCAACCTGATGGCGGGGCTCCGTTCGATCGTGGGTGGAGAGATCAAGGAGTACACGTCGCTCCTCGAGGAGGCGCGCCGCCACGCCGTGGACCGGATGGTGGAGAACGCCAATGCGATGGGCGCCAACGCCATCATCATGATGCGCTTCGACTCGTCCGAGATCGGGCAGACGATGAGCGAGATCGTGGCGTACGGAACGGGGGTCGTGGTGGAGCGGGAAGGTTGAGATGCTTCGCAACGTGCTGCTCGCCGGCGGCGTCGTGGGCGTGGTCGTGGGGATCGCGCTTCTCGTGGCGGGTCAGTACGATCCCGGGCTCCACATGCTCCTCGGCTCCGGTGTCCTCACCGTCGGTGTCGGCTTCGAGCGCTGGCGCTACGTCCGCTCCCTGACCAGCGCGGAGGGGCGCTGGCAGCGCACGGGGGAACGGTTCGTGGATCCCACCACCTACCAGCTCACCGACGTCTACTACAATCCCGACACCGGCGAGCGGGATTATCGGCCGGCCGAGGAGGACGATCGCCGCCGGCTCGAGCCCTAGCGCATGGAGTGGGAACGGCCCTGCATCCTCGTCACCGACGGTTGCTCAGTCGAAGAACGGGCAGAGCTTCCCCGCCTCACGGCGCCCGCACGAGTAACTCTCCGCCGTGCACGCGTCGCACCCATGGGCGTGCCGGAACGAGAAAGCGATGGTGAGGCCGAGGGGAACGATGATGAGGGGGACGAACGCCACGAGCAGAACCATGAACATATGTCTCTCCAAGCCCTTCGGCGTTCTGGGAGAACGCCGGACGGTGAACGGCGGGAGAGTACTTCTTAATATTAGCCTCGAATCGGCCCGACGGACAGCGGGGCGGGATCCGTGGAGCCCCGACCCGGGCCCCCCCGGCCCGGCCCTCACGCCCGAGAAGTGTCCTGAACACCGAAGGAGAGGTCTCATGCCCGCCCAGGACGTCTGCACGCACCTCCGAGCCATCACCGCGGTGAAGACCGCCGACCGCTACGAGTGCTCCGAGTGCGTGGCCATGGGATCCCGCTGGGTGCACCTGCGCACGTGCCAGGAGTGCGGGGTCACGCTGTGCTGCGACAGCTCACCGAACCGCCACGCGAGCAAGCACGCCCACACCACCGGGCATCCCGTGGTCGCGTCGGCGGAGCCCGGCGAGCGCTGGATGTACTGCTATCCGGATGAGGCGTTCGTGGAGTACTGAGGAGGGGTTTCGGCCACGGCTCCGCCGCGGCCACCGAAGCGCCGGGAGCGCGACCCCTCAGGACATCAGCACCTCGGGGTCGTTGATCTCCCGCTCCATCTCCCGCACGAGCTCCGTGACGAGCTTCTCCACCAGCTCCTCGACCTTCTTGCCCCTGCGCTCGGCCTCGCGCTGGTAGGCATGCAGCAGGTGGTCACTCAAGTCCACCTCGATCGTCAGCTTGGGCACGACCACCTCCTCAGGGAAACGGCGACCATGGACGCGCGACTCCCCGTAAGAGGGCGCGTCAAATCGGATGGAGGGGTAGGAAGGCGAGGAGGGGTGACCGAGGCGTACCTGGATGGTACGCCGCAGGGAACTCCCCGGAGCCTGACGACGCCCTGCACCGATTTCACGCGCCCGTCACTAGACTACGGGCACCGCCTTGTGTCCATAGCACCGGATGCCACCGTGGCCCTCCTTGCGGACGAGCCGGAACTCCAGCGATACCTCCATGCCGGGCAGGACCTCCTCGGGTTCGCAGTCGGCGACCTGGACCATGAGCCGAGCGCCCTCGGGAGTCTCCACGACGGCCACCGCGTAGGGCGACTCCATGAGAAGGTCGTCCGGCGGCGTGCGCACGACGGTGGACGTGACCACCTTGCCGCTCCGGCTCAGCGCCATCGGCTCCATGTTCGCGCCGCGGCAGTCGGGGCACACGTGACGGGCGGGGAAGGTGACCTTGCCGCAGTCGGCACACTTGGCGCCTTCCAGACGGTACCGGTTGGGCACCTCCCTCCAGTATCTAGGGCTGGGCATGGTCACACCCTCTCGAAGATGTGGACGAGTGAGCTCGCTCCCGAGCCCCCCATGTTCTGCGTGAGCCCGGTGTGCGCCCCCTCCACCTGGCGCTCGCCGGCTTCCCCGCGGAGCTGCTCGAAGATCTCGATGGCCTGGGCCACGCCACTGGCACCCACGGGGTGTCCCTTGGACTTGAGGCCTCCGCTGGTGTTGATGGGGATCTTCCCGCCCAGCGCGGTCAGCCCGGAGCGCGCGGCATCCTTGCCCTCGCCCTCGCAGGCGAAGCCCACGGCCTCGATGCACGCGATCTCGGCGATGGCGAAGCAGTCGTGTACCTCCGCCACGTCGATGTCCTTGGGGGCGAGCCCGGTGGCCTTGTAGGCGCGCTCGGCTGCCTTCGCCACGGCGTCGAGGGCGGCGGGATCCCTCCGGTCCGCCAGGGCCATGGCGCTGGTCGCCTGACCGACACCCCGGATGCGCACCGGACGGTCCGTGTACTTCTTGGCCTGATCCAGGGGAACCAGGATGACCGCCGCCGCGCCGTCGCTCACCGGGGAGCACTCCAGCAGCGTGAGGGGGTCGGCCACCATGGTGGAGCTCATGACTTCCTCGACCGTCACCTCCCGGTGGAACTGGGCCTTGGCGTTCATGGAGCCGTGGTGGTGGCTCTTCACCGACACCCACGCCAGATCCTCTTCGGTGGTGCCGTACTTCGCCATGTGCGCCCGGGCGATCATGGCGTACAGTCCCGGGAACGTGATGCCGTGATAGACCTCGTTCTCCTGGTCGGCGGCGGTGGCGAGGACGTTGGTCACGTCGGCGCCGTCGGTCATCTTCTCCACGCCGGCCACCATGGCCACGTCGCTCATCCCCGAGGCCACGGACATGTAGCCGAGCCTCAGGGCGGCGCCCCCCGACGCGCACGCGGACTCGACGCGGGTGGCGGGGATCCCCGCCATGCCCAGATGGTCCGCCATGAGGGGAGCCAGGTGCTCCTGCCCCACGAACTGGCCGCCGGACATGTTGCCGATATACAGGTCGTCCAGGTGGTCCGCCCCGGCTGAGGTCAGGGCTTCCACGGCGGCCTCCACGAAGAGGTCGCGGAGGCTGGATTCCCACAGCTCGCCAAACCGGGTCATGCCCGCTCCGACGATGGCTACGTCGCGCATGATGGTCTCTCCCGGCTCCTAGTCGTTGACGATGATCTTCTCGCGGTACTTCGCGTACTGGCCGTACGTGAGGTACCGCCTGGTCCCGTCCAGCATCTGGCGCACCGTGGGCGCGCGGTCACGCCGCTCGGGCAGCAGCTCGGTGGCCCGGAGAACGAAGGAGTCGCTCCCGGCTCCGGAGCCGAACGACGTGATGAGGATCAGGTCGTCGGGGTCGGCCACGTCGAGGATCGCCGCCAGACCCGTCGGTGAGGAGCCCGAATAGGTGTTGCCCATCTGGGGCACGATCCAGCCCGTCTCCCACTGCTCCTTGGTGAAGCCCAGCTGCTTGGCCGCGCTCAGCGGGAACTTGCCGTTGGGCATGTGCAGGACCACGTAGCGGAAGTCCTTGGGCTTGAACCCCGTCTTCTCGAGGATCCTCTCGGTGGCCGTCATCACGTGCTTGAAGTACGCCGGCTCACCGGTGAAGCGACCGCCGTGACGCGGGTAGAACTCGCCTTCCCGCCGCCAGAAGTCGGGCGTGTCGGTGGTGAAGGAGTAAGTCTCCAGCACGTCCACCAGGAGGTGCTCCTTGCCGAAGATGTACGCCGCGCCGCCGGCGGATGCCGAGTACTCCAGCGCGTCGTTGGGCGCGCCCTGCGAGGTGTCGGCGCCGATCCCCATGGCGTACTCCACGCGCCCGGCCTCCACCAGCCCCAAGGCCACGAACATGGCCTCCGTGCCGGCCTTGCACGCGAACTCGAAGTCCGCCACGTGCAGGTCCGGGCCGACGCCCAGGGCCTCCGAGACGATGGTCCCCGAGGGCTTCACTGCGTAGGGGTGGGACTCCGAGCCGATGTACAGCGCGCCGACGCGCCCCGGCTCGATGCCCGCGCGCTCCAACGCCCCGCGCCCGGCCGCTACGGAGATGGTGATGGTGTCCTCATCCAGGCCGGGGACCGACTTCTCCTTGAGGAGAAGTCCCCGCTGGATGCTGCCGGGATCCTTGCCCCACTGTTTGGCTATTTCTTCGCTGGTGATGCGGTTGCGCGGGATGTACGCGCCGTAGCCGACGATGCCTGCCATAGAGTGACTCCTCACGCTCCACGGGGATGGGCAGTCCAAGGCGGGAAGGGGGCCCTGAAGACTCTGACGGCACCCGGGGGTCTAGTCAACCTCACACCGGGCCGTCGGGTCGCCTGTCGGGATTCTCCGGCGGTACGGTGTGGTGGGATTTCCTCCGGGACCGACGAGCGTCGATGCACCGGCGCAGGAGGCGCCCTCGTTCGACCGGCCGGCAGCCGGCTCAGTCCGCAACCCCCACCGGAACCGTCCCGGACCCCTCGCGGGACGCGGGCGACCCTCGCGGCTCCCGCCGGGCGTGGGCGGCGCGCGCCGACTTCCGTGCCCGGCTCTCCATCCAGCCCGGGATACGGACCAACATGAGCGTTGCGTAGATCACGCCCATGAGAATGGGGATGCGCACGTCGGCCTTCACCGACCAGTAGTAGTGGATGACGCCCAGCGCCGGAACCACGTATACGAGCCGGTGGAGCGTCACCCACCGTTTGCCCAGCCGCCGGATCGACTTCCTGGTCGACGTGAGCGCGAGGGGAATCAGGAGAAGGAAGCCCGTGAACCCCACCGTAATGTAGGGCCGCTTGCGGATATCATCCGTAATCCACGAAAGGTTGAGACCGAGGTCCAGTCCCATCCAGATGCTGAAGTGGAGTGCGACGTAGTAGAACGCGAACAGGCCGATGGGGCGTCTGAGCCGGATGAGGGGGTTCCACCCGGTGACGCGGCGCAGAGGCGTCACCAGAAGCGTGGCCAGCAGTCCGATGAGCGCGCTCATCCCGGTGACGTGCTCGAGCTTCTCGACGGGGTTGGCGCCCAACCATCCCCAGTAGGCGCCGGCTCCCAGCCACACCGTCGGCGTGAGGGCGCCCACCCACAGCAGCACCTTGAGCGCCAGCACCACGCGCTTCGTCCTCATCGCGTCCACCTCCCGTCCCCTCGCGATCGCGGTGCCCTCAGAACCAACGGTGCAGGTCCATGCCCGCGTACATCTGGGCGACCTGGTCTCCGTACCCGTTGAACATGAGCGTCTTGCGCCGCCGCCACTCTCCCAGACGCCGCTCCGTGGCCTGGCTCCAGCGGGGGTGGGGCACGTTGGGGTTCACGTTCGCGTAGAAGCCGTACTCGTGGGGGTTCACCACCCACCAGGTGTTGTGGGGCATGTCCTCGACGAAGCGGATGCGCACGATGGACTTGATCCCCTTGAAGCCGTACTTCCACGGGACGATGAGCCGGAGCGGCGCGCCGTCCTGATTGGGCAGATCCTTGCCGTAGAGGCCCGTCACCAGGAGGGTGAGGGGGTTGGTGGCCTCGTCCAGACGGAGCCCCTCGATGTAGGGCCACGGCAGGACATCGGTGCGCTGCCCGGGCATCTGGGAGGGCCGCACGATGGTGGTGAACTGCACGAACTTGGCGTCGCCGGTGGGCTCGACGCGCTTCACCAGGTCGGCCAGGGGAAAGCCGCGCCACGGCACCACGATGGACCACGCCTCCACACAGCGCATGCGGTAGACCCGGTCTTCCAGCTTGTAGGGTGCGAGGAACTCCTCGAGGTGGTAGCTGCCGGGGTTCTTCACGTGGCCCTCGACGGCCACGGTCCACGGACGGGGGTGGAAGTCGCCGGAGTTCTCGGCGGGATCCGTCTTGGACGTGCCGAACTCGTAGAAGTTGTTGTAGTGCGTGATGTCCTTGTACGAGTTCACCGGCTCGCCCAGCTCGGACTTGAGCTTGGAGTAGTCGACCTGCTGGCCGGGTCCGGCCGGGGAGGGCCACTCCATGGCGGCCAGGGCCGACGGCGCCAGGGCCAGGCCGGCGGCGCCGGCGGCGGCCTGCCGGATGAAGCGCCGGCGGTTCACGTACACGTCTTCCGGAGTGATCTCGGAGGAGGGGATGTCGGAGGGTCTCTTCACCCGGATGATCATGTCGAGCGCTCCCAGGGAGGTGGGGTGTCGCGGGCCGCCGAGTGCCTCGGGGGACCTGCTCCTCAAACCCATACCTCGGGGGTGCAGTTCCCCCCGCCCGGACTCTCCCGCCTCCCGACGCCCGGGTGAGAGGGCCTTCCGCCCTCCGGCGACGCGCCTACGCCATCGCCTCCGCCGGCTCGACGGCCACGGCCTCTCGGGCGGCCTTCAGCGACGCCAGCACCGAGGCGGCTACCAGCAGCGCCACCATGGCCACGTAGACGCTGGGGCCCGGAGAGGGAATGCCCCCCGCCGCCTTCTGCAGGAGGGCCACGACGAGAGAACCGAAGAAGACCGCCAGCGCGGAGCCCCAGAGGGCCCCCCGGGCACTCCCTACCAGGACGAACAGGAGAATGCGCGCGTCGGTGGCGCCCAGGACCCGACGGATCGCCAGCTCGCGGAGACGCCGCCTGGAGACCTGCAGCGCCGTGGCGCGGGCGCCGTGGACAGCGAGGAGAAGGGTCAGGAGGCCGAGCGCAACCGCCACCCACCTCATCCAGGCCAGCGGTGCCACCGCCGCTCCGCGGAC
>Ga0307418_1000465_pt1 | contig 12223 bp, 12 predicted proteins | sample SalMarWE160220MG_2_FD_202160 | JGI IMG/M metagenome (GOLD analysis project Ga0307418, IMG submission 202160) | Salt marsh sediment microbial communities from the Plum Island Ecosystem LTER, Massachusetts, United States - WE1602-20 | ecosystem: Environmental > Aquatic > Marine > Intertidal zone >...
GCTCGGAGGACATCCCCTCTGCGCCTTCCGCGGCGAAGACCTGCGCCGTCAGATCGCAGTCATCTCGCAGCGCACCCACCTGTTCAACACCAGCATCCGCGAGAACCTGCTGCTGGCCAACCCCGGCGCCTCCCAGGGGGTGCTGGAGCAGGCCTGTGCGGCCGCCCAGATCCACGACTTCATCGCGAGCCTACCGGAGGGATACGACACCTGGGTTGGGGAAACGGGGGTCAGGCTCTCCGGAGGACAGGCAAGACGCATCGCCATCGCCCGGGCCTTGCTCAAGGACGCACCCATCCTCCTCCTGGACGAGCCCACGGAGGGCGTGGACGCACCCACGGAACAGGCACTCATGGCGGGGATAGATCGGCTCATGCGGGGGCGCACGGTCCTGCTCATCACCCACAGGTGGGTGGGCCTCGACCGGATGAACGAGATCATCATTCTCGACCGCGGGCGGGTGATCGCGGGCGGCAGCTACGCCGATTTGCTCGCGGGTGACCACCTGCCGCACCTGCTTCGCGTCACACCAACGCCTGCCGATGGACACCAGCTGAAGACCCCCGCCTCTGACGGCGCGGCTCCTCCCGTCCCGCATGATCCCCACTGATTGGACTCTGAGGTAACGTCACGCGAAGGCAAGTCAGACCGAAAACCAACCGCTCGGACGATCCTGTTCCGCAATGATGATCCGAGCAACCCGGGAGCCGTCCTCACCGGATCTCTGCCTGGAGCAATTTCAGAATCCGCTGCGCTGAAGTGGGGTTTGCCGGCTGGCCAGCCTGATCGAGGACCGCCACCCGCGTCTGCTTACCCTGGGAGGTAAGCTTCACGCGATATTGGGATACCGCCTCAGCCTCCTTGCTGCGCCAGAAGGCCAGCCGCGAGAAGAAGCCGCCCTTCTTCTTGGCGGTGGCGCCACTCTCGTAGCGGACATAGTAAATGCCCTGGGTGCGATCCTGGTCCTGCACCGCGAAGCCGACCCGATCCAAGGCCAAGCCGGTCAAGCGCCAGGCCTGGGGGAAATCCTGGTCGATGACCAGCTCAGGCTGTCCCCCAGTGCCCTGGGTGAGACGCGCCATTCCAGTGCCTCCCGGCGTCTCAGACTGAGCGATGGCCCGTGCCGCCTGCTGCTCGCTCACACCGAGATAGACCATGAGCCGACGCAGCATGATGGCCTCTTTGCCGGGATCGCTGGAGCCGGGCTCCCAAATCGTGTCTTCGTTTCCGCTTATCTCACTGTTGACCACTTTCTCCACCATCCCGCGCTCGGTGAGATAGATATCGGTCGTACCTGGCTCCGAGCCGGGCTCGAGGCGAACGCGATACTGATCCCGCGTTGAGGTTTCATAGAGCCCTCCGACCACCTTGCGCAGAATATTGGTGATGAAGTCCTTGCGAATCTCCGCGCGATTCTCCATCCAGCCCGTCTTCATTACCCCAACGCTGGGGTCTTGCTCGACGAGCAAGATTCCTTGGCTCCGCCAGAAGGCGACGACGCGCGGCCATACTTGCTGCGGCGTCGCCTTAACCACGAGCCAACGGTTGTCCCCCTCGCGCTTGAGCGTTACGTCCTTGAATTCCGGCAGAACCTCCCCGCTCGTCGCGACCTCGTGGTGCTTATGCTTCTCGGCAGCGTACTGGGAATAGGTTGCTGTCCCGCCGGACTCGGGGATGTCCATGGCGTCGTCATACTTGCCGGCCAGGAGGTTGGGCGGCACTGCGAGGTCGTCGGACGCCTCTCGCTGCCGCTTGTAATCGAGGGTCTGATCCGGCAGATAATCGCTCACATCCGGGAGGCTGCTGCAGGCAGCGACCAGCAGAACGATCGGGAGAGTAAGGACAAACTTGAGCTTATGCATGGGCGTCAATCATAGGACTTGATGGTTTCCCCACCTCAGAGGCGAGGACATCGCTCGCTGGGCACAGGGCACAGCCCGGCCACCACGCGCCTCTTGCCCCAATTTAGGATTTTGAAGAGCGCTCGTGAAGGAGGCGCCACTGCGGAAGCTGAAAAGGCGTGCAGAGAAAGGCAGGGCAAACCCCTTTGGCGCTTCCCAAGGCCGTCGCTGCGGGAAAGGCGGATTGACCCGCGGTCCCTTACATCACGCCCGCCTGCTCCATGGCGGCGCGCACCTGGGGCTGCAGGTCTGCGGTCAACCAAGTCAATGGCAGACGGATGCCGCGCCCCGCCAGCCCCATCTCCGCCACGGCCCACTTGACCGGGATGGGATTGGACTGCACAAAAAGCTTGTGATGCAAGCCATCCAGCCGTGCGTTGACGGCAACTGCCATTTCCCGGTCTCCTGCAAGGGCGGCCCTGCACATCGCCTGCATCAGGGCAGGCGCTACATTGGCCGTCACCGACACGACCCCCTGCCCCCCCCGCAGCACAAATTCACAGGCGGTCGCGTCGTCTCCACTGTAGAGATCGAACCCCTCTCCGCAGAGCTCTCGCAACCGAGGGACACGGTCCAGGTCACCCGTGGCCTCCTTGATACCCACGATATTGGGTAAACGGGCGAGGCGGCCGACCGTTTCGGGCAGCATGTCGCAAGCGGTTCGACCCGGCACATTGTAGAGGATTTGCGGGATGTCAACCGCCTCGGCCACCGCCTTGTAATGCAGGAACAGTCCTTCCTGCGTCGGTTTGTTGTAATACGGGGTGACCAGCAGCGCCGCGGCCGCCCCCGCCTGCTGCGCACACCGGGTCAGGGCAATCGCCTCGGTCGTCGAGTTTGCACCTGTGCCCGCAATGACGGGGACCCGTCCCGCGGCGATCTCAACCACCCGCCGGATGACCGCGCAGTGCTCGTCCTCGTCCAGGGTTGCGGACTCACCCGTGGTCCCGACCGCGACGATGGCCGCCGTTCCGGCTTGCACGTGGAACTCCACCAGGTGCCGCAGGCCGTCCTCATCGATCCGGCCATCTTCATGCATCGGGGTAATCAAGGCGACGAGACTGCCGCAAAACATCTCAGGCTCCGGCCACGCGCAAAAAAAGGAATCTTATCTGGTGGCTATGGCCGAAAACAACCCGGACAACAACGCCCCGCCGGGGAGTTTGTTGAACCCGGCGTCTCCGGAGCCGGCAGCATGTTACCCCCCGACTCCGGCGCGCCGACCGGCCGGGGGATTCGCACCCTTCCGGGTTGTTGCGCCCGGCTCTCAATCGGTGCGTCGGCGACCTGCAGCCGAGCTGCCCTCTGCGCCGGCAACAGGATCGACGTTTATTGCCCGATCGGACCCCGTGCTACACTCGGTGGAGACTATAGACCTGCCCCAGAACAACATGCATCCGGAAATGGCCCCGAAGAAAACCTACCTCGTCATCTCCGCCCTCGGCGAGGACCATCCCGGCATCGTCAATCAGCTGTCGAAAGCGATCCTCGACTATGGCTGCAACATCGAGGACAGCCGGATGACGGTGCTCGGCGGCGAGTTCGCAGCGATGCTCCTGGTGGAAGGGAAGTGGAACACCCTCGCGAAGGTCGAGAACGCGTTACCGGAGCTTGGGCGCCAACTCGGGATGTCGATCACGTCCAAACGGACCGGCGAACGCGCACCGGGGACCAACCTGCTGCCCTACGCGGTGGACGTGGTCTCCATGGACCACCCGGGGATCGTCAACAACCTCGCGGGTTTCTTCGCGGAGCGCAACATCAATATCGAGGACATGTCCACCACGACCTACGCCGCGGCCCACACCGGCACCCCCATGTTCTCGGTACACATGACCGTCGGCATCCCCGCCGAGATACACATCGCGACGCTGCGCGAAGAGTTCATGGATTACTGCGACGGACTCAATCTCGATGCAGTGCTTGAGCCTCTCAAAGGATGACACCCGATGACCCTAGCCGTAGGTGACGCCGTTCCCGACCTCGAGCTGAAGACGACCGGTAACAGGACGGTCCACCTCTCGGATTTTCGGGGGAACAAGCTCGTCCTCTATTTCTACCCTAAGGCCAGCACCCCCGGATGCACCCAGGAGGGGCAAGACTTCCGGGATGCCGGCGCAGCATTCGACCAGGCCGGCGCGGTAATCCTAGGGGCATCTCGGGACGGTCTGAAGGCCCAAGAGAACTTCAAGACCAAGCAGTCGTTCCCGTTCGAGCTGGTCTCGGATCAGGACGAGGCCCTCTGCAACCAGTTCGATGTCATCAAGCCGAAGAAGATGTATGGCAAGGATGTGCGTGGCATCGAGCGAAGCACCTTCCTGATCGATTCCCAGGGGGTTCTCCGCCGGGAGTGGCGGGGCGTCAAGGTGAAGGACCACGTAGCGGAGGTGCTGGCTGCGGTCAGGGAGCTCGGCTAAGAAGGCCCGACCTGCTGTCCGTCCAGTATTGGTACCGGCGAGCCTCGTGCCCCACGCCTGCGGCCGGGTGCTGATCCTGTTACGCCCATGATCAAACGCGACAACGGCAAACGATGCCTCTTCGTGCTGGACACCAACGTGCTCATGCACGACCCGACCTCCATCTACCGCTTTCAGGAACACGACGTGTTTCTGCCGATGGCCGTGCTGGAGGAGCTCGACAAGGGCAAGAAGGGGATGTCGGAAGTGGCGCGCAACGTCCGCCAGGCGAGCCGATTTCTTGACCAGCTCATGAGCGGGGCGAACAAGGCGGCGATCGATGCCGGCCTGCCCATCCTTCCCTTCGCGGAGAACTCTGCCGGACACCCGATCCCCGCCACGGGCAGGCTGTTCTTCCAGACCGAGCCCCTTACCCTGCGGTTGCCCGACTCCCTACCGGGAAGCAACGTGGACAACAACATCCTGGGCACCGCCCAGGCCCTGCAGGAGAAGCACCCCGAGCGGACGGTGGTCATCGTCTCCAAGGACATCAACCTGCGGATCAAGGCGGCGGTCCTGGGCATCGTCGCCGAGGATTACTCCACGGATCAGGTGCTGGACGACGTCACTCTGCTGTACACCGGCCAGGCCGGGCTTGGCCCTGACTTTTGGGCCTCTCACGACAAGGAGCTGGATTCCTGGAAGGAGGAAGGCCGCACCTTTTACCGCATCAGCGGCCCCGACGTGGTCGACTGGTATCCGAGCCAGTGCCTCTCCATGCAGGGTGATGACGGGTTTGAAGCCATCGTGCGGGAGAAGCGATCCTCAACGGACGCGGTCATCGAGCTGGTCAACGACTACCGGACGCCCCGGCACAACGTGTGGGGGATCAACGCCCGCAATCGGGAGCAGAACTTCGCCCTCAACATGCTGATGGACCCCGAGCTCGACTTCGTGACGCTGCTCGGCGCAGCCGGGACCGGTAAGACCCTGCTCGCCCTCGCCGCCGGACTCTCCCAAGTCCTGGATCGGAGCATCTACCGGGAGATCATCATGACGCGGGTCACCGTGCCCGTGGGGGAGGACATCGGCTTTCTCCCCGGCACCGAAGAGGAAAAGATGACCCCCTGGATGGGCGCCCTGATGGACAACCTGGAGGTGCTGACCCAAACGGAAGGGGGAGACTGGGCGCGGGCCGCCACCAATGACTTGCTGCGCAACCGCATCCGGATCCAGTCCATGAACTTCATGCGCGGCCGCACCTTCCTCCACAAATACATCATCCTGGATGAGGCCCAAAACCTTACGGCCAAGCAGATGAAGACCCTGATCACCCGTGCCGGACCCGGGACCAAGATCGTCTGCCTGGGTAACATCGCCCAGATCGATACCCCCTATCTCACGGAGACCACCTCGGGCCTGACGTATGTGGTGGACCGCTTCAAGAACTGGCAGCACAGCGGGCATATCACCCTGCTGCGGGGGGAGCGCTCGCGTCTCGCGGACTTCGCCTCGGAGGAGCTTTAGACCTTGACCGACAGGGCACGGATCGAGCGATTTGTTCGGGGCACCCTTGGCTGTACCTGTGCCCCGCAGGTCTTGGCCGTCATCGAGGATCTCCCGCCTGACGGCGCCGTCCCTGGGGCGCCGCGGCGCATATCGGTCGGGGGTCGTCTGCTGATCCACCTGGTGGAGGATACCGGGCTGCCGAACCCCGACCGACTGGCGGGCTGGGTGCGCGCAGGCCGGGAGGAGCGGGATCGGAAGGCGATGAATCGCTTCCGCCTCGTCATCGCCACCGACAACCCCGCTGCCCTCCGTGAACCGCTTGGCGAGGAGTTCCGTCGCCTACCCGATATCGACGAGCGGACCCACCTCCACCTGGTGGAACGGTCCGCGCTCGCCGGGCTGTAGCTTCCTCCGGACCGACTGGCAGCGCTTGCCTCCGCCAGTCCGCCGAATATAATTCCCTATATTAGTGTTTATCGATATTTTTGGAGGGCCAAGATGCCTACTTACGATTACCGCTGCGACGCCAACGGCCGGGTTGTGGAAGTGACCCATCGGATGAGCGAAAGCCTCGCTACCTGGGGAGAGCTGTGCGAGCGCGCCGGTCTTCAGCCCGGGGCAACCCCCGCGGACAGCCCTGTCCATCGCCTTGCCACCGGGGGGAACATCATCTCCAGCAACAGCCTCGGCAGCGGGACCGCCCCCTCCTGCAGCACTGGAAGCTGCTGCCCGGGCGGTTTTTGCGGTCTCAGCTAAGCACTTCTGCGCCCGCCCCTTGGCGGGCGCAAGCCTTCCCCGGCCTCGCCCAATCTGCCGCGCCGCAGGCCGGCATCAGTCGACATAGACCTTCGTCTTTAGCTCGTCCGGCTCATGTATGAACGGCCTTCCCAGGTCGCTCAGCCGGAACAGACCGAACACCCGCTGGCCGTTCATGTCGAGCACGCGCAGATCATCGGTTTCGTGCAGGTCATTGACGACCGTCTGAAAATGGCCGCCGTACTTCTTCCGCACCTCGTCCAGCGGAAGCTCATAGGCCATGAACTTCTCGATGCCTTTCGCCTTCAGCTTCCCGAGCAAGACATCATCATCCGGGACTTGATGGGACGACAGGATGACCATCGGCCCGCTGCCCGTGATCAACATCAATACCTTCATCTCCGTACGCCTCCACTTCTACCCTTCCGCCTCGGGTGCTCGGGGCGCCCCTCGCCCTTCGGCGACATGCCTCGGTCGACGTGTGACCGTGCCCCCGCCTGAACCGAAGCAGCTCCACGTAAATTATAGGTGTCGGCGCCACACCGGACATCGCACACACGGGCGGCGCAATCGCCAACGGAGCCGCTGGCCGGATCACGCGCCGGAGACCAACTGCCGGGAGGCGGGGACTATCGAAGTCTCCGCAGGATTGATGGGCAGATCTGGCCACCGCAAACGGCTCGACATGTAGACGCCGTTCGCCCCTTGTGCCGAGCGCCCAAGTACTACAGGGACACGTTCGTTCGCGCCGTCTCGCCGAATCGTCAGCTCCACGCGATCCCCGACGTTGTGGCCATCGAGCAGATCGATGAGCTGGCCAATTGTCTTTACGGCCTTTCCATCCATCTCGAGGATGACGTCCCCCGGCATTAGGGTCCCGGCCGTGGTGATCCGTGTACCCCGCAGGCCGGCGCGGTCCGCCGCCGACCCGGCCTCTACCCGCAGAATGAGCACCCCGGAGATCCCGCTGCCCTGGAGCAAACGCACACTCAGGTCGTCGTCGGCAGTGATGCCCAGGCTTGGCCGGATGTAACGTCCGTAAGCGATAAGACGGGGAACGATCCGGTTGACCGTATCGACCGGTACGGCGAAACCGATCCCCGCGAAGGCTCCCGAGGGGCTGAATATCGCGGTGTTGATCCCAATCAGCCGGCCTGCGCTGTCAATCAGCGGCCCGCCCGAATTGCCCGGGTTGATTGCCGCGTCGGTCTGGATCAGGTGGTCGATAGGCTTGCCGTTCTCGCCCTGGATCGAACGGTCCAGGGCGGAGATCACACCCGTCGTCAGCGTGTAGTCAAGACCGAAGGGGTTGCCGATGGCAAAGACCTTCTGCCCAACCTTGAGGTCACGGCTTGTCCCAATCGCCACAGGTGCAGGGCCGTTCTCGTCGAGATTGATACGCAGCACCGCGATATCGTCGTCGGGGCTCGCCCCGACCAGCACCGCGTCGTAGGTGCGCTGGTCCGCCAATCTCACGTGGGCGGACTGCACCCCGGCGATCACATGGTAGTTGGTCACGATGTGGCCCCGTTCATCCCAGATCACCCCCGAGCCGGTACCCCGTGGAACCTCCGTCACGTCCCGCGTCCACAGGTCCAGGACCCGGCGTGTCGTCGTGATGTAGACGACCGTTGGATTGGTCGCCTCGAAGATCTCGATCGTCGTCTTCTCATCCGCCGCAAGATCTCCGCGGGGAGTGACCGCCCTGGGCTGGGCCTCATAGCTGATAAAGAGGCGCTCCAACCACGGCCGCGAGGACAGCGCGATCAGAAAGAAGACGGCAAACCAGAAGAGAAATCGAGAAAGACGGAACGCATGCATGGGTCTGCCGGTCAACGACGCCTGGCTATCCAGGATTGTATACCGCCCCGGTCTTCCCGACTGCCCCACCCCGGGGCCGGACACCGATCACCAGAGGGGCCGCCGATGCGGTCAGGAGAGAGAAGCGGGGTCAGGCGGCATCCCGAAGCGTCTGTGGATCCTTCCTCGGCCAAGCGGTCAGAATGGCCTGGACGAGAGTGGCAAGGGGAATGGCGAAGAATACGCCCCAAAAGCCCCAAAGCCCCCCGAACACCAGGATGGCTACGATGATCGCCACTGGGTGCAGATTGACGACCTCTGAGAAGAGCAGCGGGACAAGCACATTTCCATCGAGGCCCTGAATGAGGAAGTAGGCCGCCGCCAGCCAGCCGAACTTCGGACTCCAACCCCACTGAAACCAGGCGATGAGGAGAACAGGGACCGTCACCACCGACGCACCGATGTATGGGACGATGACCGAGAGCCCGACGAGCATGCCCAGCAGCATCGCGTAGTTCAGGTCGAAGGCGTAGAAGGCAAGATAGCTGACCGCCCAGATGAGGAGAATCTCCCAGAACTTCCCTCGGACGTAGTTGGAGATCTGGCGGTCCACCTCGCGCCAGACCTTGTCCGCGATTCGGCGATGCTTGGGGAGATAGCGTTTGACCCAATCGATGATCAGGTCACGGTCTTTGAGAAAGAAGAACACCAGCAAGGGAACCAAGATCGCGTAGACCAAGACAGTGATCACGCTGACGACCGAAGCCAGAGACCAGGACAGCACCTGCTGACCGAAATTGGCGATCTCCGCGCGGATGGAACCGATCAGCTGCTGAATCTGGTCCGCCGTGACAATCTCCGGGTAGCGCTGCGGCAGCTGCATAAGGGCGTTCTGACCCTCGGAAATCATGGAGGGGAGCTGCTGGACCAGCTCGGTCACCTGCCTCGAGACCAGCGGCATGATTCCGAAAAGGATCAGGGCGACAAAGACAAGAAATAGGCTGTAAACCACGAATACCCCAATCAGGCGGGGCCACCCGAAGCGGACCCAGTAGGCAATCAACCCCTCCAACATGTAAGCGATGACGATACTGGCCAGGACCGGCGCCAGCATATGCCCCATCGTGATGACGACGGCGAACCCCACCACCAGCACGACCGCCAGGAAGACAACCTGCGGGTCCGAGAAGTATCGGCGAAACCAGTCTGTCAGGATCTGCATAACCGCTGCGAATCCTATGTTTCTCTGTCCTGCAGATACCGGCTGTAGTGCCGGGCGAAAAGGGCCTCTATCTCGTCGATTACATCATGCGCGTCTTTGCCGCCCAAGACGTGGGAGGCCATAAGGGACGATGTCTCGTTCAGGAGCTCGGCACGATCCAGCATGTGATAGGAGCGTGACAGACGCTTGATTGCCGCGACAACCGTCTCTTGCGCAGGGCGCGGAATCGGCTCTGGGGCCACAACGCGTGTCGGCCTGCCCTCTTCCTCCTGAGCCCGAGCCGCGAGAAACTCCGCGAATGCGATCAGGGCACTCCGATCAACGGGAGGAAGGGCGCGAAAAAGCCTCGCCAACTGCCGAGCGGACCGCCCGCCACCCCTGGGGGGAACTTGCATCAACGTCCCCGGTTCTCCTCAGTTATGGTGCCGTTCGCAGTAGGCACGGGCGAACTCGAGCAGCTCTTCCATGACGCGCAGCCGAAATTTCTGTTTCTGGTGCACGAACGCGAACGGCCGATCCAGCGGTGGGTCAAGATTCAGCTCCACAAGGGTACCCAAGCGCAACTCCTTTTGAATGGTGGCCCGAGAGACCACCGAAACCCCCATCCCCGCCTCCACCGCCCCTTTAACCGCTTCTGGGCTTCCAAGCTCCATCGTGATCTTCAGGGAGGAGGTGCAGTCGGAGAGGGTATCCAAATAGTCGTTGATGACCTCGCGGGTTCCGGAGCCCTCTTCCCTGCAGATAAAAGGGTACTCCAGCAGTCGCGAGAAGGTCACGGACCGCTCCCCAGCCAGGGGGTGGCCCGGCGGAACGATCGCGACTAGCTGGTCCCGCTTGCAGGTCTCGACCACCAGGTTCTTGTTACCAACCGGCGCTTCCACCACCCCGAGGTCGATCGCGTTGCTCTCCACCATGGAGACGATCCCCTCAGAGTTCGACACCTTGAGATGGATGGTTACATCGGGGTAACGCTCCCTAAAGTCTCCCAGAAGGGTCGGGAGCATATACTCGGCAATGGTCGTGCTGGCGCCGATGGTGAGCGCCCCGCTGATCTCGCCGGTCATCTCGCGCACCGAGTTCTCCATCTCGGTGTAAAGCTCAAAGATTCGGTCCGAGTACTCGAAGACCTTCCGACCGGCCTCGGTGAGGCTGATTCGATTGTGGGTCCGGTCAAACAGCCGGGTGTTGAAGTGCTCTTCCAGCTGCCGGACCTGAAAGGTCACGGCCGGCTGCGTCATGTGCAACGTCTCGGCAGCCTTGGTAAAGCTCAACAAGCGCGCGACCGTATGGAATACCTGCAGTCTGCGATCCGCCATCGCGAGCTCCCGCGGGAATGCGCAAATAAAAAATCCTTATACCACAACAGGCTGATCCAAAGGAAGTTTCGTCGACCGGCGACAGGTCAGCCCTCTACCTCGGGCCTAGTAAGGTGTCGCTATCCAAGTGCAGGGCAGCATATCGCCACGGAGGTTCAGGATTGGTCATTGGTGGGGCCGCCTGCCTTTCCTTCTCAAGATTGGAAGGCCGCCAGGAACCGCTCCACAAAGTCGTCGTATGCCGAGTCGGACAGCTCGTTGATTCCAGCCGCTGCCTTACGGCCCCCGCCGGTCGGGAACTGACGGCACAGGACGTCCGCCCCCTCGGGTCGGACCAGCGGCGCGCGAACGCTGACCAGGAAGCCGCCCCCAAGCCGGGTGAGCAAGGCATGGGCCCGCTGCGGTGCGGCTTGGGCGAGCTCGTTGGCAAAGACACCGCTGACGCGCCTTGCCCAGCGGTCATCCGGCAGGACATAGAGCCCATGGGTATCGGTCTCGACCTCAGGACGCAGGGCCGACACCTTCGCCATGTCCTGGACATAGCCCTCCTGGAGGGCCGCAAACGTGTCGTCGCCGGCCACGAAAGCAAGGGGGTCCGGATACGGCGCCAAGCGGCGATAGAGGTCGTTTGGCGGGAAATGCAGGTCTTCGATCCGGGCGCCGTAGCTGTTGTAGTTGAGACAGATACCCAGCTCCCGCAAGGCCCCTCGCTGGCGCTCGTCGAGATCCAGGGCAGCAGCGGCCCGGTGGGCCGCGGCATCGAAATTATCACCGAAGGTGCCGACCACCGCCCAAGCACGGTACCGCCCCTCCAGGTAGTCGTCGACCAGAAGACTTGTCCCCTTGTCCGGCAGGGTCTCGATATGGACATCCAGTCCGTCGTGGCGGGGGATCTCGCCGGGATAGTGATGATCGAAGTATGCGACCCGCGCCCCGCGGCCGAGCAAAGCCAACAGATCCGGGCGATTCTTGTCGAGTGAAATGTCGAGGACAGTGATCAGGTCTCCTGCAGCGGCATCCACCCGACCCAGGAGGGCAATGTCACGCTTGACCCCCGTCACCAGGGTGGCTGTCCGGGGCTCCGCCAGCCGCAGCTGCTGCAGCGCACAGATCCCGTCCGCATCGCCGTTGAAGACATCGACATACGCCATCGCCCCGGCACCCTTGCGCCTATGACACCGCCATTATGCCGAGCCCGGGATGTGGCTGCCACGATGCAGATTCACCCCTCAGGGGCGCGACCAACTGCATTTTGCGCCGTACGTGCCCTTTGTCCCGTCGCCGCATCCGCTCTTGCCAGGACTCAGCAGGACTATCCGTGAT
>Ga0307418_1000467_pt1 | contig 12214 bp, 9 predicted proteins | sample SalMarWE160220MG_2_FD_202160 | JGI IMG/M metagenome (GOLD analysis project Ga0307418, IMG submission 202160) | Salt marsh sediment microbial communities from the Plum Island Ecosystem LTER, Massachusetts, United States - WE1602-20 | ecosystem: Environmental > Aquatic > Marine > Intertidal zone >...
TGGAGGAGCCTGAGCTCGAGCGCGTCAAGGCCATCGTGCAGGAGACCTGCCGTCAGCGCACCAAGGCGATGAGCGCGAGCTCACCGGTTCACGCCCTCGAGGGCGTATTCACCAGCCCGCCCCTGGCAGTGCCGGTGGGCGGGGCCATCCTCTTCGTGCTGTCCGTCGACGAGTTCCTCCGCCTCTAGCGATCCCGTCCGGCAGCGGCTCGCAGGACGCTTGCCTCTGGCGCCCGCCACGGCTGCCGCCCATACTCCGGGCGAGGCACGATCGTGCTCGCGTCGCTGGAGAGGGGGAGCCATGCCAGTCTCCGTCCACCGCGTCCGCTACTACTACGCCACCCTCGAGGAGGTGCCGGGGCAGACCTACGGCGTGCTCGCGCAGCTGGCCGCTTGCGACGTCGACCTGCTGGCATTCACGGCCGCGCCGGTGGGGCCGAACCATGTTCAGTGGTCGCTCTTCCCCGCCGACACCAAGGAGTTCGAAGCGGTCGCCCACGACATCGGGTTGCCCATCTCGGCAGTCCAGGACGCGCTGCTGGTGCAGGGCGACGACCGCCTGGGCGCACTGGCGGAGCTCCACGAGCGGCTCTGCGACGCTCGCGTCGACGTCTATGCCACCAGCGGGGTCACCGCCGGCTCCGGGCGCTACGGCTACGTCATCTACGTCAAGCCCGACGAGGTCGATCGCGCCGCCGAGGCCCTGCACGCGGTGGCGACGTGACCTCGTCGCGCCTCCCTCGCAGGTCCGAAGTTTGCGCCGTGGACGCAACCTCTCGCGCCTGGGCTTCGTTGACAACGGCGACGGCAACCCCGTAGACTACAGTCCGCTTGGGGCTGTGGCGCAGTTGGGAGCGCGCCTGAATCGCACTCAGGAGGTCAGGGGTTCGAATCCCCTCAGCTCCACCAAGCTTTCCTCGGGACAGGGGCGCGACCGGCGTGGGTCGCGCCCCGCTTGACGTCCGCCCGTAGCAGCCGCACCGCTCGGCCCAGCGAGACTGGGGCGCGCGGCGGCGGCGCTCGCGCCGGCGTCAGGGCGCTTCGCGCGCGTCGCCCAGGGACAGGAAGTAGCGGATGATCTCGGCGCGGCGGCGGGCGTGCATCTTGCTCAGGATGCTGCTGACATGGTTCTTCACCGTCTTCTCGGAGATCGCCACGCGCTCGGCGATCTCGCGGTTGGACAGGCCCTCGGCCACGAACCCGGCGATCTGCGACTCGCGGGCGGTGAGCTGTTCGCGGAGGATGGGCGGCTGCTTGACGGGTTGCCTCTGCAGATAGCGTATGAGCGCCGCGCTCACCTGCGCCCGCAGCACGTCACGACCCTCGGCCAGCTCGTAGATCGTCCGCGTCAGCGTCTCCGCGTCGGTGGTCTTCGACACGAAGCCGTCGACGCCGGCCGCGACGGCCTTGGCGACGGTGTCCTCGCCGGAGTAGGAGGTCAGCACCAGGATGCGGGTCGCGGGCGAGTCCGCTCGCAGCTCCGGCACGATGTCGATGGCATTGCCGTCGGGTAAGCGCACGTCCAGGATCAGCACGTCCGGTTGCTCCCGCCGCGCGGCGGCCCGGGCCTCCGCAGCGCTGCCCGCCACGGCGACCACCGCGATGCCCTCCTCGTCCTCGAGGAGCGACGCCAGCCCCACCCTGACGATCTCATGGTCGTCGACGATGGCAACGCGAATAGGCATGCCGACATCCTTTCCGGGGCCGCGCGCCGCCCGGCCGTCCGGCGTGCGCCGCGCCTCGCTCACCCGTCGCCTGCCGCCATCGGCACCACCATGCTGGCGCCGAACTCCCCGTCACCGAGGGTCGTCGTGAAGCGCCCGCCAACCCGCTCGAGGCGGCGCCTGGCACCGGCGAGCCCGGTTCCCTCGACCACCTCCGCGCCGGCCGGCACACCGCGGCCGTCGTCGCGTACCCGCACCTCCAACTCGCGCTCGCGGCATGCGAAGGTGACGGCTACCTCGTCGGCGCCACCGTGGCGGACGGCATTCGCCACCAGCTCCGCCAGCGCCGAGGACAGCGCCGACGCCACCTCCTCGGAGACCTCCGGCACCCGCTCGCAACGCCAGGCCAGATCCACGCCGTAGAGGCCGGCGACGTCCGCCACGTGCTTCTGGAGCTGCTCCCAGGTGTTGCTGCGCTGCACGCTATCCGTCAGCAGGCTCAGCTGCCCCCGGATCGCGGCCATGGCGCGCTCGATCGCCCCGATGGCGCTGGTCGTGGTCATGCTGTCCGTGAGCACCGCCAGCCCGCGGCGACGTGCCCGGTGCAGCTGGATGCCGACCGCGTACAGGCCTTGCAGGGCTCCGTCGTGAAGCTGGGAGGCCACGCGCCGTTGCTCCTCCATGCGCAGCAGCTCGCCGCGCTCCCTGTCGACGCGGGCCCTGCCGATGGCCACGGCCGCTTGATGTGCGAACAGCACCAGCAGGTGCTCGTCGCGCTCGGTGAAGCGACCGGGCTCGGCGTCCGCGACGTAGAGATGGCCGAAGAGCTCCCCCTCGTAACGCACGGGGACCCCCAGGAACGCCCTGAGGTGCGGGTGGCCGTCCGGGAAGCCGGCCATGTCGGGCTCGATCGTGACGTCGTCGATGCGCACGACATCGTGGCGCGACAGCCGGCCCAGCAGCCCGCGGTGCGTCGGCGGCAGCCCGATGACGGCCGCCGTGCCCGGGTCGACGCCCGTGGTCACGAACTCCACCACCTGCTGGTGCTCGTCGAGCTCGGCCAGGGCCCCGAATCGTGCGTGGGCCAGGCGCGCGGCCACCTCGACGATGGTGCTCAGGATGTCGCGGTAGTCACTTCCGCTGCTCGTCTCCAGAGACGCCTGGTAGAGCAGCCGGAGCTCCTCCTGGCGCGCCATCGACTCGTCGTAGAGGTGCCGGATGCGATCGCGCTGCCGCACCAGGATGGCTTCCACGCGCGCCAGCTGGGTGAAGGTCAACCACACCACGGTCACCAGGATGCCGAAGCGGAGCACCCAGGCGTACTGCTCGATGACCGCGCGCCACCGCCCGGGCGCGGCGTCGCCCCGTGGCTCGACCACCAGGCCGAAGAGCAACTCCACGGCCACCAGGATCCCGATGATCAGCCACCTGAGCGACCGGAAGAAGCGTGGCCGCGACGAGGTGACCGTGGCTTCAGGCGCGTTGCTTGTGTCCACCCGGCGATCGCCTCCCCGGGCCCGCTGGCGTTCCTCGCCTGCAGGATAGCCCCGACGCGACCGCGCCACCGTCACGGCGCCGGGATCGCCAGGACGAGCTCACCGCTCCTGAGCTCGCACCCAGCCGCCGACCCAACCGTTGAGACCGGCCAGGCCGGCGACGGCGCCCGGCACGAAGAAGAGGATGGCCGGGAGCCAGCGCCCCGTGACCGCCAAGAGCAGCACGCCGGTCGCTTCGAGGAGCAGGCCCGCGGCCAGGCCGAGCCCGGGCAGCCGCCGCGAGGACGCGCTCGCTCCGCCGAAGCGGGTCACCGCCGCCCTCGCCATGGGCGCGCCATCGCCACGCTCCGGAGCCGCGATGGCGCCGGCCCCCGCACCGTCCGTCGCGGCATCGTGCACGATCTCGCGAGCGACGGCCATCCCCTGGGCCATCGCCCCCACCACCGTCGACGGACCCGAGAGGCTGTCGCCGGCGGCCCACAGCGAGGCCGCCAGTGGCTCTGCGGCGCGGGCCCGCAGGTACGCCCGGCCGCGCACCAGCTCGCCGAGGCGGCGGCTGCCAGCCGGCAGCCCGCTCGCCGTCAGGCTGCGCGGGGGCACCGCTCGACCCGGCCGGGGCGGCCTCACGGGCAGCCTGGCATCCGTCTGCTCGGGGAACGGTCCGCCCACCCGGTAGCCGGTTGCCAGCACCACGTGGGTCACCGCCAGGCGCTCCGGGGCGCCGGCGACCCGCTGCGGCAGCCGGTCCGCGCGGCGCTGCCGCGTGTGCAGCAGGACCGCAGCGACAACGTTGCCGCCGTCGTCGTCCTCGAAACGCTCGACCATGCGGTTGAACGCGATGCGAACTCCCTCACGCTCGGCCTCCAGAAGCTCGTCCTCGCGCACCGCGGCGAAGCGGCGATCGAACCAGTCGATAGCGGTGACCTCGCAGCCCAGCCGGCGCGCGCTGCGCGCTACGTCCATGGCGGTGTTGCCGGCCCCTACCACCAGCAGGTGGGCGCCCTCGGGCAGATCGGGCAGGTGTCGGTCGTCGCGAGACTCCGACAGCAGCGCCAGCTTGGCCCGCCTGAGGAAGCTGGTGGCGTCCTCCACCCCCTCGGCGTCCGCTCCCGGAACCGGCAGGCGTGCCGGCTCGCTGGCGCCCTGCGCCAGCACGACGGCGTCGTACTCGCGCCGCAGCTTCGCCAGCGCGTCCTCGTCGACCTCGACCCGGGTCCGCAGCTCCAGCCCGGCGCGTCGCAGGGCCGCCATGGGCCGGCGCGCCACCGCCTCGGGCAGCGTGAAGCCCGGGATGCCCCACGCCAGCACCCCGCCCGTCACGTTCTCGCGCTCGAACATGGTCACCCGAGCGCCCTTCTCCAGCAGCTCCCAGGCCGCGGCCATGCCGGCGGGCCCGCTGCCGATCACGGCCACCCTCTTCGCCGACGGCCCGGGCGCTCGACGGCGCAGCTCCGGCACGGGGCGTTGCTCGGTCACGAACCGCTCGAGCTGGCCGATGGCGACCGGGTCACCGCCGGCGAGCTTCCAGCTGCAGGCGCCCTCGCACTGGAGCGACTGGTCGCACACCCTGCTGCAAACGTCCGGCATCATGCTGGTGCGGCGAAGCACGGCGTGCGCCTCGTCCCAGTCCTCGTCGCGGATCGCCGCGATGAAGGCGGGAATGTCGTTGTCCGCCGGACAGCCCAGCACGCAGGTGGGGTCCGGACACTGCAGGCAGCGCTCCGCTTCACGCATCGCGTCGGCATAGCCGAACGCCGGGCGTGTCGGCGTGATGTCGCCGCGAATGTCGCTCGGCACTGGCTGCTCGACCGTCACACGCGGAGCCACCAGCAACGGCCCCGTGACCGCGATGGCCCCGAACGGGCAGGTTCGCTCGCACTGACGGCAACCCACGCACAGCGGGTCCGAGCCGACCACCTTCCAGGCAACCGGGTCCAGGTCGAGAGCGCCCGCCGGGCACCGGATCACGCACTCCTGGCAACCCGCGCAGCGCTCGTCGTTCACGAGGACGTGCGGCGTTGCCTCGAGATAGCCGTCGCCCGGCGGCATCGCCGCCAAGGACGGCACGTCCGTCTGGCGCGGTCGCGCCGTCGTGGCTCTCGTCATTCCGCGCCTCCCATCGCTACGTACAGCACCACCATCGCCGCCCCGAGGGCCACCACGAAGAGGATGCTGAGCGCCTGCAGCCACCCTGCCCGGGTGGTGAAGGGCGTCACGTCGCGCCGAACGTTCCTCACCGTGGCATAGACGGACGCCGCCGTCCCCACGAGAACCACGATCACCTGGCTCCACACCACGCCGGCCGGGGACAGGATGTGCACCTGGTACAGGCTCGAGTGCGCGGTCCCGAACAGGTTCCACCCGATCGAGAAGGGGTCGGAGATGGCGGGGACGATGCGCAGCGCGTGATTCCAGAAGCGCGGCAGCTGCCGAGCCAGGTAGTCCACGGCCAGCAGCGGCAGCAGGCCGTACATGATCGGCATGAACCAGGCGAAGTATCCGCGCCGGCCCTTGCCGAGCCCGGGTTCGGCCGTCGTGCTCGGCACCGGACCGCCGCCGCCGGCCACCGCCACGCCGGCCCCGGCACCGCTGCTCGCGGCCACGTCGCCGGCCCAGCCGGCCGGCGCGCGGCGCTGCAGCATGACCTTCAGCAACCACGCCCAGGCCATCACCACGCCGCCCGCGACGGCCGTGATCACCAGGTAATCCACCGGGTTGGGGTAGCCGGGGAAGTGCATCCAGCCGTTCAGCGCGTCGTCCACCACGCCGTACGCCTGCAACGCGTTCAGCTGCTGGTAGAGCACCAGCCCGAGCAGGATGGCGGCCGCCACTGAGACGTCCCAGCGCCGCCGCACCGGCGCCACCACGGAGGTCAACGGCGCCTGCAGGTAGAGTCCGACGTTGTCGTACGGGCAGTTCTTGACGCACTCGGTGCACAGCCCGCAGAAGGCGTTCGAGGTGGCGCTGCCGGGCCACTCGTACCAGGGGCAGCCGTAGCCGTCCTCGCTGCCGCGCATGCAGTCCTTCGTGGAGCACGCCAGGCAGACGTCGCGGTCCTTGGTGCGGAAGCCCGCCACCATCCCGGTCGACCCCACGGTGCCGATCAGCGACGTGAGCGGGCACAGATACCGGCAGAACGTGCGGCGTTCCATCACCAGGAAGGTGCCGAGCGCCAGCGCGATGATGCCGAACACCATGTAGCTGGTGTAGGCGGGCACGCCCGGCCCGGCGATGCCGAAGAACTCCTCGATCCACGTCAACACGACGAAGACCACCGCCGAGCTGATGATGCCGTAGCGACTCCACAACCGGGGCCACCTGCTGCCCGCACCGATCGAGCGCGGACGCCTGCCCCACGGCGTCAACCGCTGGACCCACTCGGCGAAGCCGCCGAACGGGCACATCAGGCACCAGGCACGCCCGACCCCCACCATCAGGACGAACACCACCATGAACCAGATGTACCAGGTGATGACCGTGGAGAAATTCCGCGTCGGCCGCATCGCTCCGACGAGTCCGGTGACGATGACGATCCAGAAGATGATCTGGTTCGGCAGGATGAAGAAGAACTGGAACTTCCTGCTCTTCAGCAGGCGCTTGAGCCACGGGAAGCGCGTCAGCTCGAAGCGGGGATCGGGGTCACTGGGCCCGAAGTGTCCTTCCAGACCGTCGCGCCTCGGCTCACGTAGCTGTCGTGTGATGACGGCCATGCTGCTCATCCTCCTCGTCGACGCCTCGACCATAGGGGGGTGGCCGCCATGCCACCAGTGCCGACGCGCCTAGGCGCGGCCGGTGCCAGCCTGGGACCTTCGCCCTATGCCGCGCCCGCGCGTTGCACGTGGCGGCAGTCACGCTTCGGGTGGAGGCGCACTCGAGCCCGCCGCCCCACCGAGCCACAGCGCGCCGCCGGCTACGACGCGCGGCGAGGCTCACAGGCGGTAGCATTGGGCCGCTGTGTCGTTCCTCGTCGCCCTCTTCGTCTCGGGCATCGCCGCCGGCACCCTGGGCGCGCTGCTCGGCCTGGGCGGCGGCATCTTCCTGGTGCCGCTGCTGACTGTCGTGTTCGACCTGCCGGTGCGCGTGGCGGTGGGCACCAGCCTGATCTGTGTCATCGCCACCTCCGCCGGGGTGGCCGCGCTCGCCTCCGAGGAGAGCGGTGCCGACGTGCCGCTGGCGCTGCGCTTGGAGATCGGCACCGCCGCCGGTGCCGTCATCGGTGGCGTGGTGAGCGCCTTCGTGCCCGCCAGGGCCCTCAGCTTCGTGTTCGCCGCGGCGGTCTTCGGCACGGCCGTCTACACGCTCAAGAAGGCGGGCGCGCCGGGCGAGGCGATGTTCCGGCGCGACTACCGTCCCCGCCGCTGGACGCTTGGGTACAGCGTTGCCGGCCTGGCGGGGATGGTGTCGGGGATGCTGGGGGTGGGTGGGGGCTTCATCAAGGTGCCCACGATGTACGCCATCATGGGCGTCCCGCTGGGCATCGCCACCGCCACCAGCAACTTCATGGTCGGCATCACCGCCGCCGCCAGCGTCTTCGTCTACCTCGGCCGCGGCGACGTGCGCCCCCTCATCACCGTCGCCACCGCCGGCGGCGTGTTCATCGGGGCCTCGATCGGCACCGTCGTGCAACGCCGCCTCAAGGTCGCCTGGCTGCGTTGGGCGCTGGTGCTGCTGATGACCGGCATCGGCGTGCAGATGCTGTGGAAGGGATTCTGAGCCGTGCCCGGCAACGCCCGCCATCCCAGCGGCATGCACACCACGATGCAGCGGGTGTCTCGCTGGCTGTCGGCGTTCGCGCTGACGCTGATGGCTCTGGGGCTGGCCCTGGCACTCCTCCACGGCGGCGCCGACCAACCCCTGCGACTGGGGCTGGCGCAGCGCTCACACCGCCTCATGCTGTTCGGCCTGGTGGTGCTGGCGGTGCTGCCCGGCGTGCGCGTGCTGATAGCCCTCACCTACTACACCGCCGCCCGCCGCCTGGCCGAAGCGCTGGTGGCGCTGGTGGTGGTGATGGAGCTGATCGCCTCGATGATCACGCGGGGGTAACGCCGCCGAGCTGGAGCGCCGCGCCGCGCCCGCTCGCCGCAGCGCCCTGCAAAGCCAAAAGTCCCGTCCCTGTCAGCCATTCTCCCCACACCGTTGTCGGACTTTCGCCGATGCGCGGCGGCGGTCTCTCCACTAGGCTGCGGGCGACCCCGGAGGGAGCACCAGGCGCGTCACGCGCTCAGGCGTGGCGGCCACGCGAGCCCGTGTTCGCTGGAGGTGACGCCGCATGCACGGAATGCTGGAGCCCACCAGGGGATTCGAGATCATCACCAAGGAGAACCTCCGCGGCCCCAAACCCAACCTCGGCGACTACGAGTTCACGGTGGCCGGCTTCCGCTGGGAGTCCGTCCGCCGCCTCCTCGAGGGCTTGCCCCACGGCTCCGGACTGAACATCGCGCACGAGACCGTGGACCGGCACGCCCGCGGCGCCTCCCGGCGGCGCACCGCGCTGCGCTGGCTGGGCAAGTCGGGCCAGACGCGCGAGCTCAGCTACGGCGATCTCGCCGAGGAGACCTCGCGCTTCGCCAACGTGCTTCGATCGTTGGGGGTCCACAAGGGCGACCGCGTGTTCGCCCTGATGGGCAGGGTGCCGGAGCTGTACGTGGCCGCCTTGGGCACGCTCAAGGCGGGCGCCGTGTTCTGCCCGCTGTTCTCCGCCTTCGGCCCCGACCCTATCCGGCAACGCCTGCAGATCGGCGAGGGGAAGGTGCTGGTCACCACACCAGCGCTCTACCGCCGCAAGGTCGCCGAGCTGCGCGGCACCCTGCCCTCGCTGGAGACGGTGCTGCTGGTGACCGGCGAGAACGAGGCCGCGCCCCCCGAGGGCACGCGCGACTACCGGGAGTTGATGGCCTCGGCCCCGACCGAGTTCCTCATCCCGCCCACCGACCCCGAGGACATGGCCCTGCTGCACTTCACCAGCGGCACCACGGGCACCCCCAAGGGCGCGGTGCACGTGCACCAGGCCGTGCTGCACCATTACCTCACCGGCCTCTACGCGCTCGACTTCCACCCGGGCGACGTGTTCTGGTGCACGGCGGACCCGGGCTGGGTCACGGGCACCTCCTACGGCATCATCGCGCCGCTGCTGCACGGCATCACCAACGTGATCGACGAAGGCGACCTCGATGCCGACCGCTGGTACGGCATCATCGAGCGCGAGAAGGTGACGGTGTGGTACACCGCGCCTACCGCGGTGCGCATGCTCATGCGGGTGGGCGCCCAGGTGGCCCGGGAGTACGACCTCTCCAGCCTGCGCTTCATCGGCAGCGTGGGCGAGCCGCTCAACCCCGAAGCGGTGGTGTGGGGCCAGGAGGCCTTCGGCCTCCCCATCCACGACAACTGGTGGCAGACGGAGACGGGCGGGATCATGATCGCCAACTACCGCTCCATGGCCGTGAAGCCCGGGTCCATGGGGCGCCCGCTGCCAGGCATCGAGGCCGCCATCGTCAAGCGCGTGGGGGGCGGTCACCTGAAGGTGGTGAGCGCGCCCGACGCCGAAGGCGAGCTGGCGCTGAAGCCCGGCTGGCCGTCGATGTTCCGCGGCTACCTCCACGACGACGCCCGCTATGCCAAGTGCTTCGTCGACGGCTGGTACCTCAGCGGCGACCTGGCGCGCCGCGACGCGGGCGGGTACTTCTGGTTCGTGGGCCGCGCCGACGACGTCATCAAGTCCGCCGGCCACCTCATCGGCCCCTTCGAGGTCGAGAGTGCCCTGCTCGAGCACCCGGCGGTCGCCGAGGCCGGCGTCATCGGGGTGCCCGACCCGGTGGTAGGCGAGCTGGTGAAGGCGTTCGTGATCCTCCACAAGGGATTCGACCCGACCGAGGCCCTCAAGCTCGAGATCCAGGGCCATGCCCGCAAGCGGCTCGGCCCGGCGGTCGCGCCCAAGGCCATCGAGTTCCGCGACACCCTGCCCCACACCCGTAGCGGCAAGATCATGCGCCGGCTCCTGAAGGCGAGGGAGCTGGGCTTGCCCGAGGGGGACATCTCCACCCTGGAGGACCAGCGATGAGCGCGCCCGCCACTCTCGATCGCCCGCACGTCCACGAGCTGCTGCTCGACATGGTGCGTATCCGGCGCATGGAGGAGATGTGCGCCGAGCTCTACCAGGCCACCAAGATCCGCGGCTTCCTCCACCTCTACATCGGCGAGGAGGCCGTGGCCGTGGGCGCCATGCGCGCCCTCACCGCCGACGACGCAGTGGTTGCGACCTATCGCGAGCACGGCCACGCCCTGATCCGCGGCGTGCCCATGGGGTCGATCCTGGCCGAGATGTACGGCAAGCTGGAGGGCTGCAGCCGCGGCCGCGGCGGCTCCATGCACCTGTTCGACGCCGACACCCGCTTCTACGGCGGCAACGCCATCGTCGGCGGCGGTCTGCCGCTGGCGGTGGGGTTGGCCCTGGCCGACAAGCTGCAGGGACGCGAGCGCGTCACCGCCTGCTTCTTCGGCGACGGGGCCACCGCCGAGGGTGAGTTCCACGAGTCGATGAACCTGGCCGCCCTGTGGCGCTTGCCCGTGCTGTTCCTGTGCGAGAACAACCTCTACGGCATGGGCACGGCCATCGAGCGCGCGCAGTCCGAGACCCACCTGGCGCTCAAGGCCGCCGCCTACCGGGTGCCGGCCTGGGACGTCGACGGCATGGACGTGCTCGCGACCGAAGCCACCACCCGCGCGGCCGCCGAGGCCGTGCGTGAAGGCGGTGGGCCGCACTTCGTCGAGTACCGCACCTACCGCTTCCGCGCGCACAGCATGTTCGACCCCGAGCTCTACCGCCCCAAGCAGGAGGTCGCCGCCTGGAAGGAGCGCGACCCCATCGAGCGGTTCCGGCAGCGGCTGCGCGACGCAGCGCTGCTGACGGACGACGAGGACGCCGCGCTCGAGCGCGCGGCGGCCGACGAGATCGAGGCGGCCGTGGCGTTCGCCGAGGCCGGCACCTGGGAGGACCCGGCGGAGCTGGAGCGCTTCGTCTACTCCGATCCCTCGCCCGCAAAGGGGGTGGCACCGTGACCGTCGCGACGCCCCAACGCACGCCCGCCGCGCCCGCGGCCGAGCCGCTCGCCACGACCTACCGCGAGGCGGTGCGGGAGGCTATCCGCGCCGCCATGCGTGCCGACCCGCGGGTGTTCCTGATGGGTGAGGACGTGGGCCGCTACGGCGGCTGCTACGCCGTGAGCATGGGCCTGCTGGAGGAGTTCGGCGAGGGCCGCATCCGCGACACCCCGCTCTCCGAGTCGACCTTCGTCGGTGCCGGCATCGGCGCGGCCCTGGGCGGCATGCGCCCCATCGTGGAAATCATGACGGTGAACTTCAGCCTGCTCGCCCTCGACCAGATCCTCAACAACGCCGCCACCCTCCTGCACATGTCCGGCGGGCTGTTCAACGTGCCTCTGGTCATCCGCATCGCCACCGGCGGCGGGCGACAGCTCGCGGCGCAACACTCCCACAGCCTGGAGGGCTGGTACGCGCACATCCCCGGGATCAAGGTGGCGGTGCCGGGCACGGTCGAGGACGCCGGCGGCATGCTGGCGCCGGCGCTGGCCGATCCCGACCCCGTGCTGATCTTCGAGAACGCCCTGCTCTACAACGCGTCCGGCCCGGCGCCCGATCCCGAGCACCCCGTGGACCTGGCCCATGCCGCCGTGCGGCGCGAGGGCGGCGACGTCAGCCTGCTCACCTACGGCGGCTCGCTCTACAAGACCCTCGACGCCGCCGAACGCCTGGCCGGGGAGGGCATCGACGCCGAGGTGATCGACCTGCGCATGCTGCGGCCGCTCGACGACGCCACCATCATGGCGTCGGTGGCCCGAACCCACCGGGCGGTGATCGTCGACGAGGGCTGGCGCAGCGGCGGCATCGCCGCCGAGGTCGCCGCCCGCATCACCGAGCAGACCTTCTACGATCTCGACGCGCCACCCGAGCGGGTGTGCTCCGCCGAGGTGCCGCTGCCCTACGCCAAGCACATGGAGGAGGCCGCCCTGCCCAGCGCCGAGCGCATCGTGGCCGCCGC
>Ga0307418_1000468_pt1 | contig 12214 bp, 8 predicted proteins | sample SalMarWE160220MG_2_FD_202160 | JGI IMG/M metagenome (GOLD analysis project Ga0307418, IMG submission 202160) | Salt marsh sediment microbial communities from the Plum Island Ecosystem LTER, Massachusetts, United States - WE1602-20 | ecosystem: Environmental > Aquatic > Marine > Intertidal zone >...
CGGTTCGACGAGCGCTTCCGCCGCGTCTGGCGGACCTACCTGCACGGGTGTGCCGAGATGTTCTGCTCCCCGGCCTCGGAGACCCACCTGTTCCAGATCACCTTCAGCAAGGGCAACGTCACCCGGGACAGCTATCCGATGGCCCGCGCCTTTCTCTATGGGGAGGAGGCACAGCGGTGACCCCCCGGGAGGTATTCGCGCAGAAGCGGGCGCGGGCGGTGGAGCAGCTCGCGGTCTCCGGCCCTGGGGTGCGCCTGGCCAAGGACACCTCCAACCTCTTCCGCGACCGCCGCCCCCCTGCCGGTACGCGGCTGGACCTCAGGGCGTTCAACCAGGTGCTGGAGGTAAACGCGGCGCAGGGCTGGGTCGACGTGGAGGGGATGACCCCCTACGACGCCCTCACCGACGCGACCCTGCAGCAGGGGACCATGCCGGCAGTGGTCCCGGAGCTCAAGTCCATCACCATCGGCGGAGCGGCCGCGGGCGTGGGCATCGAGGCCACCTCCTTCCGCCAGGGGCTGGTCCACGAGAGCCTCTCGGAGATCGAGGTGCTTACGGGCGACGGTCGCGTCCTCGTCTGCACACCGGACGGTGCGCACCGCGACCTCTTCTTCGGCTTCCCGAGCTCCTACGGGACGCTGGGCTATTGCCTCAGACTGAAGGCCCGCACCGTGCCGGTGCGACCCTACGTGGAGGTGGTGCATCACGGTCACCGGGACAGCCGGCATTTCTTCGAGGAGCTGGCCGAGCGCTGTGTGGGCGACGCCGATTTTGTCGACGGTGTCGTGTTCGGGCCGGAAGCCCTCTACATCAACGAGGCCAGGTTCGTGGGCGATGCGCCCGGCCTCAGCGACTACAGCTTCCAGCAGATCTACTATCGGTCGATCCGCACCAAGCCGGTGGATTACCTCAAGGCGCGCGACTATATCTGGCGCTGGGACACGGACTGGTTCTGGTGCTCCAAGAACCTGGGTGCACAGAACCCCCTGGTGCGCCGTCTGCTGGGGCGCAAGCGACTCAACTCCCGCTTCTACACACGCGTGATGCGCTGGAGCTCCCGCTGGGGGCTGACGGATCTGGCGGACCGCCTGCGACGCCGCCACGCAGAGTCGGTGATCCAGGACGTGGACATCCCGATCGAGCGGGCGGAGGAGCTTCTCTCCTTCTTGGAGCGGGAGATCGGTATCCGCCCCGTCTGGATCTGCCCGGTCCGAAGCCCGGACCCGAATGCGCAATTCGACCTCTACCCGCTTCGGCCGGAGACCCTCTATGTCAACTTCGGGTTCTGGGACCGGGTGACCACTCGCAAGGCCTACCCGCCCGGCCACTTCAACCGCCTGATCGAGCGCAAGGTGAGCGAGCTCGGCGGCATCAAATCCCTCTACTCGGCAAGCTACTTCCCGGAGGACGAGTTTTGGGGCATTTACAACGGCGCCGTCTACCGGGAGCTGAAGGCCAAGTACGACCCGAACGGGCGGTTTGAAGACCTCTACGCGAAGTGCGTGCGCGGCGCTTAGGGCACTGACACAAGCGCCCGAGTGGGGGAACCAGCGGCCGGATCTGCTTCTGGCTGTCCGGCCGTGACCTCTCAAGCGAGCGGTATACGATCCTTGTTCCTCGCCAGCCAATCGCCGAACGATTGCAGCTCCGGGCTTAGGGAGCGAGCGACCTCGGGATCGCGGGCACCGCAGAAGTAGGCATTGAAATCGCGCTTGAATTGAAACATGTTGCCGAGGTCCTCGGCACCGGGAAAGCCCAAGCTGCGGTAGGCTTCGGGACTCACGGCCTTATAGCGCACCTCCTCCCCCAGGGCCTGGCCGAGCTCGGCGGCCATCTCGGCGCCGGTAAGGCGGGCTCCCGCGATGCCCACTGTCCGACCAATGTACTCGGTTCCCTTCTTGAAGATCCCGTAGGCGCACTTACCGATGTCCTCCGCGGCGATGCCCGGCAACCGCTTGTCGCCCATGGGCAGGGTGAGCTCCAAGACCCCATCGGGCCCCCGCTTCGGCCCCATCCCGAAGTGGATGAGGTTCTCCCAATAGAAGGACGTCAGCAGAAACGTGGTGGGCACCCCCAGGTCCGAGTAGTACTTGTTCGCCAGACCCTTGGCGTCGAAGTGGGGCACCTTGTAGCGTTCCATGAGGGTCGGCATTCGCGCATCGGACAGGGGTATCCAGCGGCGGGTGTCCTCCAGGGTTGACCAGATGGCATGCTGGATACCGACGACCTTCGCGGCATTCGCCATGTTGCGGGCCTCCGCCACCTCCTTGTCCGGAGAGAAATGAGCCCAAAAGAAGGTGACGAAGTAGGCGCCATACGCCCCCCGCAACGCCCGCTCCAGGCTTGCCGGGTCATCGATATCCGCGGCGACGACGTCCGCCCCCATCGCGGCCAGCGCCCCAGCCCGATCGGAGTGCACGTCTCGGGTAATGGCGCGTGCGGAGAAGCCGCCGTGTATGTCGTTGAGAATGGCCCGCACCAGGCCCCCGCCCTGCGCCCCGGTGGCACCGACCACCGCGATCACCTTCGTATCGGCCATGACACATCTCCTCTAGGCAGGGGCACCCTGCCGCAACTCGTTCATGTTTAGCACCATGCCCACAGAAAATGGCTTCGCGGATTCTCCGGCCGCGGAGGCATGGCTTGGGGCGGCAGCAGCGAAGCTGCCCGCAGGCCTAAGAGCAGGCACTTAGGACGTCCGCTGGGGCAGGCAACCCGCCCCCAAACTACGGCAAATCAGAATGGGAGGCGTCCACCTCAGTGTACGCAACTCCTCTCATCACTGCTTGCCTTTGTCTTGAAGCTGCACCCACAGTCTTCGCACTTCCAATTCTGGCAAAAAGTCCTCAGCCGGCTTGGCTCAGGCCGACGCGGGCGGGCTCCGCCGGGGTGTAGACCCAGCGCTGGGCCCGGCGCAGGATCATAAGCCCCGGGGCCGCAATCAGGGTGCAGACCACAAAGAAGCCGACCCAGCCCAGGCTCTCTGCCATGAACCCGGTTGGCGCCGAGGCGAGCACCCGCGGTACCCCCATCAAACTGCTCAGCAGCGCGTACTGGGTCGCGGTGAAGCGTTTGTTCGTAAGGCTCGCCATAAAGCCCACGTAGGCGGCCGTACCCATACCGCCGCTGAGGTTCTCGAAGGCGATGACGCCTGCCAGGGCAGGAAGCTGCGGGCCGATGACCGCCAGGAAGGCAAACCCGGCGGTGGAGACCGCCTGCAGGATGCCGAAGTACCAAAGGGCGCGGTAGATGCCGGTCCGCAGCATGAGTACGCCACCCGCCAATCCGCCGAGGATAGTGGCCCAGAAGCCGAACAGCTTGACTACTGCACCGATCTCGCTCTTGCTGAAGCCGAGCTCCAGATAGAACGGGGTGGTCATGGCGCTCGCCATGGAGTCGCCGATCTTGTAGAGGAGGATGAACGCGAGTATCCACAGGGCGTCCTCGCGGCGGAAGTACTCGCGGAAGGGATCGATCACCGCTTCCCGCAGAGTCCTCGGCGTGCCCTCGGAGGCCGGCGGCTCGGGCGCCAGCAGGGTGGTCACCACGCCTATCACCATGGTGAGGCCAAGGATCAGATAGACGACACGGAAGGGCACGAAGTCCGCTAGGATCAGCCCTCCCCCGCCCGCGAGCAGCATCCCGAGGCGGTAGCCGTTGACATAGAGAGATGAGCCGAGGCCCAGCTCGTCGTCCGCCAGGGACTCCCGCCGGTAGGCGTCGATCACGATGTCCTGGGAGGCGGAGAAGAAGGTGACCAGGAGCGCGAGCAGCCCCACCATGAGCGGGCTGGCCCCCGGGTTGGTCATCCCCAGTCCAACGATGACCAGCACCAGGATCATCTGTACCGCCAGCAGCCAGCCGCGCCGGCGCCCCAGCAGCGGGAGGGTGTAGCGATCCATCACCGGCGCCCAGAGGAACTTCACGGTGTAAGGTACGCCCACCAGGGTGAAGAGTCCGATGGTGGCCAAGTCCACCCCCTCGTCTGTCATCCATGCCTGCAGGACCGAGCCCGTCAGCAGAAGCGGCATGCCGCTGGAGAAGCCCATCGCGAATGCCACCAGCATGCGCCCGCTGAGAATGACACCAAGGGTTCCGCTGGTCAGCCGACTCATCATCGATCGCGGGCCTCCGCATAGCACGTCACTGATTCGGGGGGGGCACAAGGGAAGCACTGATCAATTCGCCCGCCGGTTAGGGAACCCCTGATTCGTTCAGCGGTTCCCGTGGCACAAGGAGGTGCTGACAACTGCCACGGAGGGCATTTTTCAGCATCACCCGAGGGCGGGACCACAAGAATCCAAGCGTTGCAGCGCGCTCGCCCCTGGAGATCAGGATTGGTCAGTGGTTCGCGAGGCCGCACGCACCCGACGTTATACAGGGATTGGCCCCGCCACGGCCACCCGGCGAAGAGGACGCCTCCCGCCTGAACCCGGCCCCCGGCGGGGTTCCCAGTCAGAGGCGCTTGCGCATCAGGATCTCGTCCTTTCCGGGGACCACGAAATCCTCGATCGTCCCGACCTCCGCGAATCCGTGGCGGCGATAGAAACGCTGGGCGGCCTGGTTGAAGGAGGACACGAGGAGCCAGAGGTTCGGGATCTCACCGCGGAAGCGTGACTCGAGGGAACGGAGGGCCGCGCTGCCGACCCCGCTGCCCTGACATTCGGGGAAGACGGCCAGAAGCTCGACATAAGCCCCGCGTAACCAAGGATGGCGCACCACCGCCAGACCGAGCGTGTCCTCCCCCGACTTGATCAGGTAGCGGAAGCGTTCCGGGTGGTCGTCGCGGAGATAGGCGGCCAGCTGCCCCCGTCCGTAGCCCAGGGACAGCCAGGGGTCCATGCGGGCAAGCCGTGCACCGATCGCACCCGCCGTGCCCGCATCCAGGGCTTCCGCCAGTTGCAGCTCAACCTGGTCTCCAAGCTCGGAGCTTGTGAGCAAACCTCTCAATGGAACACCTGTTGACGGGGGTACGCCGATTGACGGGGCGGCATTCGCTCCCGCGGCCGGACGTTATAGCGGACATTGTCCCCCGGCCGAAGCTCGTAGCACTGCCCAACGGACACGGGCCGCCCGGAGGCAAGCAGCTCGCTGACGGTGACGAAGCGATAGCCCCGCCGAAGCAGCTCGGGGACGAAGAGCGGCAGCGCCTCCGCGGTGTGCCACCCCCGCCCGTTGGCATGGGCCACGATGATGGATCCCCGGCCGGGCCGAACGCCCCTTAGGACTGCTGCCGCGATCGACCGGGCGCCCTGATGCGGCGCCGGATCCCCGGTGACGATGCTCCACTGGATGGCCGCCAGGCCGGCAGATGCGACCGCCCCGAGCGACGCCGCGCCGCAGACGCCGTAAGGAAAGCGGAACACCCTCGGCACGGGGGGGATCGCCGCCACGGCGGCGGGTCCTGCCGCCGCCGCGCACGGGGAGCGCGTCAGCTCATCGCGCAGCTTCAAATACTCGGCCTGGGTCCACAGGATCTGGTCCCGCGCCTCCTCCGCCGAAGCCAAGTACAGATTGCGGTGAGTCCAGGTGTGGTTGCCAACCTCAAAGAGCGGATCGGCCATCAGCTGCTTGGCCTTATCCGAATGGGTCGCCATCCACTTGCCACCCGCAAAGAAGGTCGCCGGGATTCGGTGGGCGCGCAGGTAGTTCACGATGCCGGCGTCGTAGCCGGCGATATCCCACCCGGTCTCGCACAGGTCGAAGGTCAGAGCGACGAGTCGGGCGCTCTTCGACGTGGCCACCACGTAGCGGATGGAGCCGCGGAGCTCCGGGGGGAGGGGCGCGAGCCGCTCTTTCGCGGCCTGGACGAAGAGCGCTGGCGGCGGGGGCACCCATGGGTGCCGACCGCGGTAGATGATCCGGTCGCCGGCGGACCCGGCGAGAGCCTGCTGGCTCCAGCAGCCACTCAGAACCGCCTCGGAGCCGGAGGTCAGGGCAGCTGACACGGAGTCCGGCGCTGGGGCCGCTAACGCGGGAACCGCCGCAGACCCGGTCTCGAAGTCAGGGAGCAACGGGAGCTCGGCCCGGGACTCACCGGCGGCATCCGGACCGGTCGGGGCGCACAAGGGCGTCCCCGCGAGAAAAAGAACGGCGCCTGAGGCGCAAATCAGTCGGGCAACGCCCAGACACATGGCGGGATCTGGCCTCTCCGGATGAGTACTGACCGATTGCGCGTCGCCGGGGCGAGCGACGCGCAACGCACGGATTCCTCCAGGCAAAAGCCGCGTGCTTCGGAGTGAATTGGCCCGCACGGAGGGCGCAACGCTCGCGCCGGCCTATAGGTGGCCGTCGCCTGCGGCAGCGACGACAGAGGGGGCTTTGGGGCGTGCGCCCCTCGCCGCCAGCTCCTGATTCAGAAGGGTCTTGCATTCCCCAAGCTGCGCGCCGTAGGTCCTCGTGTAGGCATCGACCCTGCGGGCGACCTGCATTACCGCCGGCTTGTCCAGGTAAGTCTGGCGCTTCCACCCGCCGTGCCCCTCGTGATAGGCCAAATACTGGTTGTAGGGGTCCCACTTCGAGATGCCGAGGGTGCGCCGGCTGACGTCCGTGTACCAGCCGATGAAGTCGCTGGCGGCCTGAAAATCGTCCCGGTCCGCTCCACTGTTTCCAGTCTTCGTGCGATACCAGTCCCAAGTCTCGTCCTTGGCCTGCGCGTATCCGTAGGCATTGGACAATCGGTACCAGAGAGGAACGCCCAGGAAGGTGTCACGCGGCGGCCGCGCGTCATCCCGGAATCCGGATTCGACCCGGATAATGGCAAGCTGCAGCGACACCGGCGTCCCCCATTTCCGCTCGGTGGCCCGCGCCGCCGCGTACCAGTCCGGCCTGGCCTCAAAGATGGCGCATGCGTTGTCCACGTCTCTCGGGGCCGTGGTCGAGCAGCTGTCCAAAGTCAGCACACAGAGGCCGATCACCGCCCCGCTCCAGAGGATCAAATAAGACCAGCGCCGACGCATACCTCACCCTCAGAAGCTCCCCGACCCACCTGGGTGGAGCCCCAACGACTGTCCCCGAGAAGTGCGCCTCCCAGAGAGCCGCACGGACCCGGTTCCTCGCCCCCGCCTGCCCCCTAATCTTGCTCCTCCGCCCCGCCCCGTCAACCCACGGCGCCGCCCGTGCGCTACCTCTGGGGGATGCGCCGCAGCGGAAAACCCGTTTAGCATAACGCCGATTACAGAAGGCTATCGCATCAGTATCTGGAGGCAAGGCATGCACAGCGCGATCCGATCATTGGTCCTGTTTCTGGTCATCCTTCCCGTCACGGCGCTCGCTGCGTTGAAGTCCCAAACGGTGGAGTACAAGGACGGCGCCACTCCTCTCAAGGGTTACCTCGTCTACGATGACGCCGTCAGCGGGAAGCGGCCCGGCGTGGTCGTCGTGCACGAATGGTGGGGGCTCAACGAGTATGCCCGCAAGCGTGCGGACATGCTTGCCAAGCTCGGGTATGTCGCCTTCGCCGTCGATATGTACGGGGATGACAAGGTGACCGAGCACGCCAAGGAGGCAAACGCCTGGATGCAGCAGATCACCGAGCATGTGGAGGCCTGGCAGCGCCGTGCCCTGCTGGGCCTGGATGTCCTCAAGAAGCAGAGGGTCGTGGACACCTCGAAGCTTGCCGCCATCGGTTACTGTTTCGGCGGCGCCACCGTGTTGGAAATGGCCTACTCCGGGGCCGACCTGAAGGGGGTGGTGAGCTTCCACGGCTCGCTGCCACCCGCCACCCCGGAGCAGCAGAAGCACATCAGGGCGAAGATCCTCGCCAACCACGGCAGTGCCGACAGCTTCGAGCCGCCCGCCCGGGTGCAGGCCTTCGAGAAATCCCTGGATGCGGCCGGCGCCGACTGGGAGCTGGCGATCTACGGCGGGGCACGCCACGGCTTTACGAACCCGGACGCGGCCAAGTACGGCATCGCGAACATCCGGTACAACCCCGAGGCTGACCGGCGCTCATGGGCGCTGATGCAGGCGTTCTTCAAGGAGATCTTCGCCGAGTGACTGTTTGAACCACAGAGACGGGGCCCGTCCAAGGCGGCGCACTGTAGGAGCCCGCTTGCGCGCGGCGACGAGCGCGGCTCAGCCTGGGTCGCCCGCAAGCGGGCTCCTACGGCTGCCTTATCCTCTCTGCGCCCTCTGCGTCTCTGCGGTTCAATTCCTCTGGTAAGCGTTCACCGTAAGACACGATGCCGGCGACCGCGCTGCTCTGGTTTCGGCGAGACCTGCGTCTGGCGGACAATCCGGCCCTGGTCCGGGCGCTGGAGGTGTGTGAGCGGGTCATTCCCGTCTACATCCATGCCCCCGATGAGGAAGCGCCCTGGCAGCCGGGGGCGGCGAGCCGCTGGTGGCTGCACCACTCCCTGGCGGCGCTGGACTCCGCCTTACGGGGGCTCGGCTCCGGACTCGTCATCGCCGCCGGGGAAAGCCTTGCGGAGCTGCAGCGCCTTGCGCGGCTGACCGGCGCCACCCATTGCTTCTGGAACCGCCTGTATGACCCGGCCCTGGTCCCCCGGGACACCCGGATCAAACAGGCCCTGCATGCCGACGGCATGCGGTGCGAGGGCTTCAACGCCGGCCTTCTCTTCGAGCCCTGGGATCTGGCCACCGGCAACCGGGAGCCCTACCGGGTGTTCACCCCCTTCTGGCGCCGCTGCCAATCGGAGCTTCCGGCAAGGGAGCCACACGCCGCGCCGTCAGCTCTCCCGCCCCTCCCACACAGGATCGACGGGCTGTCCGTCCAGGCCCTGGGCCTGCCGCCGTGCATCCGCTGGGACGCGGGTCTCGCCGCCGCCTGGCAACCGGGCGAGGCGCCGGCGCTCGCCAAGGCGGAGGCATTCCTGCGGACCGAGGCGGCGGACTATCCGGAGCGGCGGGACCGCCCCGGAGAGGCAGGCACCTCCCACCTCTCCCCGCACCTCCACTTCGGCGAGATCGGCCCGCGGCAGCTGGTCTCGATCGCCCGCCAGACGGGAGACAGCAAGGGATCCGACGCCTTCCTGCGGGAGCTGGGCTGGCGGGAGTTTGCCCACCACCTCCTCTATCACTTTCCGCATACCCCGCAAGCGCCCCTGGATGACCGCTTTGCCGGGTTTCCCTGGCGCTCGGAAGGGACAGAGGCGCTACTGGGTGCCTGGCAGCGGGGCCGCACCGGGATCCCCCTGGTGGACGCCGGCATGCGGGAGCTCTGGGAGACGGGCTGGATGCACAACCGGGCACGCATGGTGGCGGCCTCCCTGCTAACCAAGAACCTTCAGATCCCCTGGCAATTGGGCGCCCGTTGGTTCTGGGACACGCTGGTGGACGCGGATCTTGCCAACAACACCCTGGGCTGGCAGTGGACGGCGGGCTGCGGCGCGGATGCCGCCCCCTACTTTCGCGTCTTCAGCCCGGTGCGCCAGGGTGAGCGTTTCGACCCGGACGGGACCTATGTCAGGCGCTGGTGTCCGGAGCTCGGCGCCGTGCCGCGCACCCACATCCACCAGCCCTGGACGGCACCAGCGGACATCCTGGCCGCGAGCGGCTTGAGCCTGGGGCGGGATTATCCGCTCCCGATCGTCGACTTGGCTGAGTCGCGCCGCGCGGCACTGGCGGCGTGGGAATCCATCAGGGGCTGAGCTTCGGGAACAACAAGCAGATCGAATCCGAAACGCTGAACCACAGAGACACAGAGCCCGCAGAGAATTCTTGCTGAGAGGGCGGCAGGCTCTCACCGCACGGCAGCACCCGAAGCAGGATCAGGTTAGTCTCCCTTTGACCCGTATTCCCCTTCGTGCGTCTTCGTGCCCTTCGTGGTGAGCTGGTCTTTCTCCGTTAATTTCTCTTCACATTCTCTCTGCGCCCTCAGCGTCTCTGCGGCTCAAAAGCCATCACCGAGCTCACGGGCAAGGGCCACGGCGGCCTGGCCGAGGGCGAGACCCCCGTCGTTGGTGGGAACCTGCCGGTGGGCCAGCACCTGGAAGCCGTGCTGTCGAAGGCCCGTGCTGACCGCCTCGAACAGGGTGCGGTTCTGAAAGACGCCACCGGAAAGGGCGACGGTCTCAAGCCCGAGCCCGCTCGCGAGCTGCCCGGCAAGCTCCACGACGGCGTCTGCGAGGCCCCGATGGAAACGGGCGGCCACCAGGGGCAGCGCGGTACCCGCTGCCAGGTCATCCAGCAGTGACGTCCACATGGGGGCGGGATCCAGGAGCTTCGTCCCGGCAGGCCCTTCGGAGACCGCGAAGGGGTAGCCGGCCGGCGGCGGCCAAGCCTCCCGCGCGACCGCCTCCAGCTCGATGGCGGCCTGGCCCTCGTAGCTGATCCCTTCGCGGCAGATCCCCAATGCCGCGGCCACGGCATCGAGCAGACGGCCGCAGGAGCTGCTCATGGGGGCGTTGATGCCCGCCTGCATCATGCGATCGAGCACACCAAGGTTCTGCCCGCCCAGCCGGGCGAAGAGCTCCAGCTGACCATAGCGCGCCCGCGCCGCCTCCCAGCCCACATGCCGGCGAATGTGCGCATAGGTATTCCTCCAGGGCTGCAGGATCGCCTTCACCCCCCCGGGCATCGGTGTCGGCTTCAGCCAGCCGAGTCGCTCGAAGCCGCGGTAGTCCGCCCGAAGCAATTCGCCACCCCAGATGCTGCCGTCTTCCCCGTAGCCGAGCCCATCCAAAGCAATGCCAAGGACCTGTCCGCCCTCGAGGGACCAGCCGTTGTCCAGGAGCACCGCGGCGATGTGGGCGTGATGATGCTGCACCGCGGCCAAGTGGAGCCCGTCGCGGGCCGCCCACTCCTGCCCGAGGCGGGTGGAACGGTAGTCCGGGTGGAGGTCGACCGCCAGGACCCGCGGCTCCAGCCGGAACAGGTCCCGATAGAGAGCAATGGTGCGTTCATACTCCCGGGCGGTGCGGGCGTCCTCCAGGTCCCCAAGGTGCTGTGAGAGCACCGCCCGACCGTCCTCGACGAGGCAGACCGTGTTCTTCAGCTCTCCGCCCAGGGCGAGGATGGGCCGCCCCTCCGCGAAGCCCTGCGGGAGCAGGATGGTCGCGGGCGCGTAGCCCCGGGCCCGCCGCAGCAAACGAGGCGCACCGTCCATGACCCGCACGACCGAGTCGTCCACCCGGTTCACGATGGCGCGGTCATGCAGGAGCAGGATGTCCGCGAGACTCCCGAGCCGCTCGACGGCCTCCAGGTTGTCCACGCATTGAGGCTCCTCGCTCAGATTTCCGCTGGTCATCACCAGGGGCAGGTCCCAGTCCCCCAGCAGAAGGTGATGCAGGGGGCTATAGGGGAGCATGAAGCCCAGGGTGGTCTGGCCGGGGGCCACGTCGGAAGCCACCACCTCCGGGCCGTCCGCCTCCAGGAGCACGATGGGCGCCGCCGCACCGGCGAGGAGCGCCGCCTCCTGTTCGCTCACCCGGCAGTAGCGACGGATGACCCCGAGGTCCCGCCCCATGAGGGCGAAGGGCTTGGCGAATCGGCGCTTGCGCCGGCGCAGCTCCGCCACCGCCCCAGGGTTGCAGGCATCACAAGCCAAGTGGAACCCCCCGATCCCCTTGACTGCCAGGATCCGGCCCTCAGACAGCAGGCGGCTCGCCGCCGCCACGGCGTCCACGGAAGCCGGCGGCTGAGGCTCCGGGCTCCCGCCCGCCGGGCCCTGGAGCCAAACCCGGGGGCCGCAGACCGGGCAGGCGTTGGGCTGGGCATGAAACCGCCGGTCCCCAGGATCCTCGTACTCCGCCAGACACTCGCGGCACATGCGGAACGGGGCCATGCTGGTGTTGGGGCGGTCGTAGGGGATGCGCTCGACGATGCTGAGCCGAGGCCCGCAGTGGGTGCAGTTGATGAAGGGGTAGCGGTAGCGGCGGTCCGCCGGGTCAAAAAGCTCCCGGCGGCAGGCAGAGCAGGTGGCGGCGTCCGCCACGACACCGGTGCGGACCTCCCCCGCCTGGCTCTCGACGATGCGAAAGTCGGCGTCGTCTGGGGGATCTCCCAAAGGCGCGCGCTCCAGGGCGTCGATCCGGGCCAGGGGCGGGCACTGTTGCCGGAGCTCCCGGCAGAAGCAATCCAGGTTGGGGGCAGTCCCCCAGGCCCGGATCAGCACCCCCTCCCCGTCGTTCAGCACCTCCCCCGTGAGGCCGCACGCCTTGGCGATGCGCCAGACGGTGGGCCGGAATCCCACCCCCTGCACCAGGCCGCGCACCCGGATCAGCTCCCCCGTCGGGGGCCGGCCAGTCATGGT
>Ga0307418_1000472_pt1 | contig 12153 bp, 10 predicted proteins | sample SalMarWE160220MG_2_FD_202160 | JGI IMG/M metagenome (GOLD analysis project Ga0307418, IMG submission 202160) | Salt marsh sediment microbial communities from the Plum Island Ecosystem LTER, Massachusetts, United States - WE1602-20 | ecosystem: Environmental > Aquatic > Marine > Intertidal zone >...
TTGCCCTGCACGCATTTCAGGCCGGCCTCGATGATCTCCCATTTGGAGGAGTCGAGCATCACCGGCACCTTGGAGATGTCCGGCTCGCTGGCAATCAGGTTCAGGAAGGTGACCATGGCCTTCTTGCCGTCGAGCATGGCCTCGTCCATGTTGATATCGATGGCCTGGGCGCCGTTCTCGACCTGCTGGCGGCAGATGTCGAGGGCCGTGGCGTAATCGTCGGCCATGATCAGACGCTTGAACACGGCCGAGCCGGTGACGTTGGCGCGCTCGCCGACGTTGACGAACAGCGATTTCTCGCCGATGTGCAGCGGCTCCAGACCCGACAGCCGGCATTCGACGGGGAGCGAAGGTGCCTGGCGCGGCGGCAGGTCGGCCACTGCCTCGGCGATGGCGCGGATGTGATCGGGAGTGGTGCCGCAGCAGCCGCCGATGATGTTCAGAAAACCGGATTCGGCCCATTCACGGATCTCGGTGGCCATGTCCTCCGGCGTCAGGTCGTAGCCGCCGAAGGCATTGGGCAGGCCCGCGTTCGGATGGGTATTGATGTGGCAGGGTACGCAGCCGGAAAGCTCCTCGACGTACTGGCGAAGCTCCCTGGGACCGAGCGCACAGTTCAGGCCGAAGGAGATCGGCTCGGCATGGGCCAGGGAATCGTAGAAGGCGGTGGCTGTCTGTCCCGACAGGGTGCGGCCGGAGGCATCGGTGATGGTGCCGGAGATGATGATCGGCAGTGCAACGCCATGGTCCGTGAAATACTGCTTCACGGCGAACACGGCAGCCTTGGCGTTCAGGGTGTCGAATATCGTCTCGATCAGGATGAAATCGGCGCCACCGTCCACCAGGCCCTTCGTGGCCTCGCTGTAGGTCGCCACCAGTTCGTCGAAGGTGATGTTGCGGTAGCCCGGATCGTTGACGTCCGGCGAGATCGAGCAGGTGCGGCTGGTGGGGCCAAGCACACCGGCCACGAAGCGGATCTTGGCGCCCGCGGCATGGGCATCGCAAGCTTCGCGCGCCAGCTTCGCACCCTCGAGGTTCAGCTCGTAGACCAGTGATTCCATGCCGTAATCGGCCATGGACACAGCGTTGGCGTTGAAGGTGTTGGTCTCGATGATATCGGCCCCGACCGCCAGATAGGCCTCGTGGATGCCTCGGATGATGTCGGGCCTGGTCAGCGTCAGCAAATCGTTGTTGCCCTTGAGTTCGCGAGGCCAGTCGGCGAAGCGGCTGCCGCGGAAATCCGCCTCCTCGAGTTTGTGGCGCTGGATCATCGTGCCCATGGCACCATCGAGGATCAGGATGCGTTGCGAGAGTGCATCATGCAGGGCTTTGGTGCGTGCCGAATGGTCAGTCATCGTTCATCCTGTGAAGGGGCCAAGGCCCGAATTCGGATCGGCGATGGTATCAGTCCGGCAGCTTCACTCCAATGCGGGGCATTCAGTGGTCATTTGTTCGGATCCTGTTTGGCTCCCAAAACAGGGGGTGATCTCAACTGGCTGGAGTCATTGCAGTAGCCTACGCATGCTTTTGGATAATAAGCAATCATTCGATATGGCTTCCACTGAGCGCGTTTGCCATTTCCAATATCCAGCATATGTTATCGTATCAAGGGTGTTTTTCGATTGGGTCATCAGAAAGCATGGAGCAGGAACCCTTTACGATCAAACAACAGGCCAACGTTGGTAAGATGATTAGATATAAACAGCCTATAGATGTATTGATGCTCGGAATGTCAATTTTTTATGGAGGATAAATTGAATAGTAATTATAAAAGAATGTGCCTTGATAAATTGCAAAAGCTCACTGAGAAAAGCGATGAAAATCTTGTGAAGAGAGTGCACCATATCCGCAATAGCCTATTAGATACGATTTATTCTGCAGATAAAAATCATTCTAATGATGATGAAGACATGGAAAAGGTTGTGGTTGTCTTTAATATGATTGAAGACTATGCAGATGAATTTAGTCAAATGGGCAATGATCCGGACTTCGATGGATTTGTAAGGGAGATAAGTCCATTAATTGAAAATCTTCGGCACAAATTCAAAATGTAGTATCAACGTGAAATGAGGACTAGAAGCACACTCCGGACAGGAATGAAAATGGGCTGCATGCGTAGCCCATTTTCAATTTGTTACGAATGTCGTCAGTCCCTGTTTAAATCGTCCCAGTTTTTGTAGATGCATTTGCATGTCCATCTCTGGCCGAAAGACCTCGTCATTTATGGCATCAGGCTGATGGTGTCTCATACAGGATTCGAACCGCTTGAATCGGTTGGTGTTTATTCCTCGCGCCGGCTGTCGGTCAGTACCCAGCCCTTGCCGGTCTTGTCGAACACCACCCTGTTGCTGATGTGCTTGGTATCGCCGGCATGGAAATCGCCATACAAGACCATCAACTCCATGGCTTGCACCGGCCCGGCCTTATCACGCACCTCGGCCAGGCTCCGGGTGAATGTCAGTATGTAATGAACGTCCGCGACGTAGCGCTTGTCGCCATCCTTGTGGCCCTTGCTGACACCCAGGTCATTGACCTGCACGAAATTGATGCCGAATTCCTGATTGAATTGTTCGGCGATCTGCGAGGCCATGCGGGAATTGCTCGGCCCGCCCGAACAGGCGGTCAATGCCATGCAGACGGCGAGTGCAGTGAGAAGTCTTGGTTTCATGGCATCCATCCTTGTCGATTCACCCCTGTTGCTTGCGCCGATGAGCTCAGGCCAGACATCCATACTCTGCAGCTTCTGTGGCATGACGATGACGTCCCTGCGTTATGTCGTCGTGCCCAGCCGGCACAACCGCTACCCGAGCCAACGGATCAGGAGCACGATGCCGACGACGGTGCCGAGGCAGACGAGGCAGGCGAGTATCAATTTCACGGTTTGTGGCATCACGCACTCCCCTGTGGTCGTTCTAGCCGATCGCCCCGTTTTTTCAAGCGATGCGAGAGCAACGAATCCTCATGCCATGGTGCGGCGCAGCAGGCGTCTGAGCTCGCTGAGCCTGCGGGTGTTGAGCACGTCCTCCGCCTGCAGCCAGCCGCGCCGGGCCTGGATGACGCCGTCCGCCAGGTTGGCGAAATCCTCGGGGCGATGGGCATCGCTATCGATGGCCACCAGCACGCCGTACTCGCGGGCCAGGCGGCAGTGACGGTCGTCGAGATCGAGGCGCTGGGGCTGGGCATCGAGCTCCAGGAAGCACTCGCGGTCCCGCGCATGCTCGACGATGCGTTCCATGTCCACGGCATAGGCCTCACGTTCTCCGAGCAGGCGGCCGGTGGGATGGGCGAGGATGGAGAAGCAGGGGGCATCCATGGCGCGCAGGATGCGCGCGGTCTGGTGCTTCTGCGGCAGGTCGAAATGGCTGTGCACGGCGCCGATGACGAGGTCGAGGTGGGAGAGCACCTCTCGCGGCAGATCGAGATCGCCATTCTCCAGGATGTCGACCTCGATGCCCTTGAGGATGGTGATGCCGTCGATCTCTTCACCGAGCTCCTCGATCTCGTCGATCTGTGCAAGCAGACGTTTTGCATCGAGGCCGTGCACCATATGCAGGTGCTGCGAGTGCTCGGTGACGGCGACGTATTCCAGGCCATAATCCCTTGCCGCCAGCACCATGCGCCGCAGGTCGGCGTGGCCGTCGGTGGCGGTGGTGTGCATGTGCAGGTCACCGCGCAGGTCGTCGGCCTCGATCAGGTGCGGCAGCCGGTGCCGACGGGCCGCCTCGATCTCGCCGCTCGCCTCGCGCAATTCGGGTTCGATGAAGGGTAGCCCCACGGCCTTAAATACATCCGTCTCGTCGTTTCCGTCGAGGCGTCGATCGCTCTTGAAGATGCCGTATTCGTTGATCTTCAACCCGCGTTGCTGGCCCAGGCGGCGGATGGCGATGTTGTGTCCCTTGCTGCCGGTGAAGTAATGCAGCGCGGCGCCGAAGCTTTTGCGCGGTACGACGCGCACGTCCACCTGCAGGCCGCTACGCAGCAACACGGTGGTTCGTGTGTGGCCGTGCGACAGCACCTCGCCGATCTCGTCGTAGGCGAGCAGGTGCTGCATCACGCGTTCGCCATCCGCGGCAGCGACCAGGATATCGAGATCGCCGACCGTTTCCCGCCCGCGCCGGTAGCTGCCCGCCACCACCACCTCGCGCACCCCGTCGGCCCGGCGAAGCCAGGCGACGAGCGGCTCGGCGTAGGCGGTGGCGGTACGACGCAGGATACGGTGCTCGCTCTCCCGGTGTGCGGCCAAGGCCTCCAGGATACGTGCCTCGGTCTTCTCTCCGAAGCCGGCCAGCAAGCGGATCTTCCCCGCATCGGCCGCCCGGCGCAGGGCCGCCAGGCCGTCGATGCCCAGCTTGCGGTAGAGGGCGGCTACGCGTTTGGCGCCCAGGCCCGGCAGCTGCATCAACGGCTCCAGGCCGGCCGGCAGGCGTCGATGCAGCTTGTCTAGCGCCTGCATGTGGCCGGTTTTGACCATCTGCTCGATCTTGGCGGCGAGATCATCGCCGATGGCAGGCAGCTCGGTCAGGTCCTCTCCTGCGGCCACCATGTCGGCCAGTTCGCGGCCCAGTTCGCGCACGCTGCGGGCGGCGTTGCGGTAGGCACGGACACGAAACGGATTGGCCTCGTCGATCTCCAGCAGATCGGCGATCTCGTCGAAGGCGCGAGCAATATCCTCGTTGTGAATCGGCATGCCAGTGAGTTAAGGCCAGCAGGCGCCGCACCGCAATACGCCCGAAGCCGGAACATCGCGGGCGCCAGTTGCCCGGCATGGGCAAAGAGACCATATTAGACTTATCAGGCTAGGATCACTTGGATCCGGGACGCCTCGGAGGGGATCGGCTGTATGGCAAAGAGGTCGACGGTATCCATCACCGGCAGCAAAGCGGAAAAGCAGGAATCTTCGATCCCATTGCTCAGGAAAATCTGTTGAAAAAACCCGCGCGCAAAGGATCGCCTTCGATCCCAATGCGCCGGCATGGCGAGAAGAAGATCGAGAATCATCCGAAAGATCATAAGGTTGCCGAAACCGATGTAACAACGCTGCTGCATCAACTGCAGGCATACCAGGTCAAGTTGGAGATGGTCAACCGCAGGCTTGCCATCAGCGAGGAGAGGGCAAGGCAGGCGGTCGAGGCATCCAATGCAGCCATGTGGGATTACGACCTGACAACGGGCGAGGTCTATCTGTCCGAGATGTGGTCATCCTTTCTCGGAGGCAAGAAGAGGCCGACTTATACCACCATCCAGGCGCTGACGGAGCTTGTGCCGGAAGAAGAGCGGCAGAGGGTCAGGGAGGCGATCATCAGGGCGATCAGGGTAAACGGCAGCTCCGAATACCGGCTGAATCACCGCGTCAGGAGACCGGATGGCAGGCTCATCTGGGTGCACAGCCGCGGCCGGGCCGTCGAGCGTGGTCCGGATGGACGGACGCGGCGCATGATCGGCGTGAATTTCGACATCACGGATCGTCTCCAGGCGGAAATGAGACTGACCGAAAGCGAACAGAAGTTCCGCGCCCTGTTCGAGAGCGCCGGCGATTATGCGCTGGTGCTGGAACTTCAGCCGTCGGGGCCGCCGATCATCGTGGACGGCAACCGCGCCTTCTTCAGAAAGCACGGCTATACCCGGAAGGAGTTGATCGGCCAGCCGATCAGCATCGTAGAAACGGCGGCATCGGCCGGGCACATTGCCGAAAGGATCAGGATGCTCAGCAAAGAGGTGATGGTTCGGTTCGAGGTCGAGCACCTGCGCAAGGACGGTTCGACCTTTGTTGTCGAGGCTGTCGCCAAGATGGTGCGCGGCGGCACCGATCTGGTGTATTCGGTCGAGCGTGATAACACCCAGCGCAGACGGGCCGAACAGGAACAACAGCGGTTGCTTGCGGAGAACCGTAGGCTGTTGCTGCAATTGATCCGTGTCCAGGAAGAGGAGCGGCGTTCCCTGGCCCGGGATCTGCATGATGAACTGGGGCAGTTGCTGACCGGCATCGATGCCCGGGCGGAATATATCGTCAAGCATGCGGATAATGACGAGCTTCGCGCCGCGGCCAGGGAAATCATTCGCGACACCAAAGCCTCGTTCGCTGCGAGCCACTCTACACTAAACAGGCTTAGACCGGCGACCCTCGATACCTTGGGCCTGACGGCGGCCTTGACGGAGCTCACCAGCAGTGCCGGAAAAAAGATGGGAATGGATTGTGCGCTGCATATCGAGGGGAACATTGATCGATTGGACGATCTGCATGCCATCACGATCTATCGCCTGGTGCAGGAGGCGTTGTCCAACGCCCATCGCCATGGCCATGCGGATCACGCCGAGATCAGCGTGAAATATTTCCCTTCGCGTCGGAGGCGGAGTGGCCGGGTACGGGTCGAAATCCATGACAACGGCATAATTCATACCGGCAGGGACATATCCGAGGGCATGGGCATCATCGGCATGCGCGAGCGGGTTCACGCCCTGAGCGGCACCTTCATGCTGGAGCCCATTCTCCATGATGGGATGCACATTGAGGTGGTCCTGCCCCTGTCCGATGAAGGAAATAACTAGGCATGTCTACGGAGAGCATCCGCATCCAGCTTGCCGATGATCACGAGATCGTGCGTGTCGGATTCCGGCATCTGCTGGAAAGAGAAGGGGATATGCAGGTGGTGGCGGAATCAGCCAGCGGCAAGCAGGCCTGCCGAGATTACGACACCCACCATCCCGATATCATGATCATGGATATTTCCCTGCCAGATATCAGCGGGCTGGAGGCCATGCGGCGTATCCTGCAAGACCATCCCCAGGCGCGGGTCCTGATATTGAGCATGCATGCCGGCATGGTGGTGGAGCGGGCCATGCAAATGGGTGCCAAGGGCTTTGTCTGCAAGCGAAGCGGTTCTTCGGAACTGATCTCGGCCGTTCGTGCCATCGTGGCTGGGCAGATCTTTGTCGATGCGGATGTGGACGAGAGCCAGCCGGGGGTATGGGGCAGGACAAGGCGTCCCCCGACCATGCCTCCCCTGACCAAGCGCGAAATCGAGATCTGCACGCATCTTGTCAAGGGCCACACTGTGGCCGAAATCGCCCAGGCCCTGCATCTGAGCGAGAAGACGGTCTATACCCATCGCCAACACCTGATGAACAAGCTGGGTGTGAATACCGACGTCGAGTTGGCCCGGATCGCAAGCAATCTGGGGATTCATTTGTAACGGCCGGATAACGGCATTTATGCCCATCTGTTTTAACGCTCCGGCATCGGCTTTGGGAAAAATATCAGAATTATTCCTATTTCTGCTAGTGGTCCTTCCTTCTAAATTCATGATACCAGTAACGGCATGGTTTCCATGGTGTCAGGAGGAAGAGGTGGCCGGTACGGGCAAGAAACCGAGAAAAGGAACAATGGCTTCATGGCTTGCACGCCAGGAATAGTTCCTTTCTGCCAGCGGATTCATAGAAGGGGAAACGGGATGGTATCGGATGATCTCCGCAGGCTGGCAAAGGCGCTGGGCATTGCGGACAGCCAGGACAAGAGCGTGCATGAGCTGATCCGCTCCATCCAGTATCAGGAAGGGAAGATGCCTTGTTTCTCCGAGACCTGGAGTGCGCCCTGCCGGATCAAATCCTGCCCGTTTTCCGATGCCTGCCACAGCTATCTGCGCCACCGGGGAATGATACACTGATGCGCGGAATGCCTCGGCAGAAATGCCTGATCCTGGCCGGGGATGCCGGCCTTGGGCAGCAGATCGCCACCTTACTGGAAAATTGCCGATGGCAGACGAGCCTCGTGGGCAGCGATGGGCAAGCATATGAACGCATTCAGGATGAGCGTTTCGATACCGTCATTGCCGATATCGACACGGCCGATCTGGGTGGGTTAGCCGTGCTGGCATTCTGCCATCATAGCTATCCGGCGATCGCCACCTATGCCATCGCCAGGCACGACGATGAAGACGGCAAGAGGCTGGCGCGAGAGGCTGGCGGTTGCCGGGGATATTTCCACCTATACGAAAAGCATACCAGCTGAATCCATCTGTGCCTTCTCGCGGGCGAGGCGAATAGGCTGCAAATAGCGTCAGGGCGTCGAATCAACAAGCATCGGCGGCTGACGGTTCGGGTACAATTGAAGATATGGTACCGAAGGCCGGAGTCGAACCGGCACGTCCTTGCGGACAACGGATTTTGAGTCCGTCGCGTCTACCAATTCCGCCACTTCGGCATCGGAGCAGTGCGCGCGAAGCATTGTGCCGGTTTGGGAATGTGTCAAGATCGGAACATGATTGCCATGTTCACGGATTTCGGCCTTCAGGGGCCGTACATGGGGCAGATGGAGGCGGTGCTGACGGGTTTGGCCCCGTCGGTACGGGTCGTGCATCTGATGAGCGATGCCCCGCATTTCAATGCCAAGGCATCGGCCTATCTGCTGGCGGCGCTGACCGCTCCGTTTCCCGCCGATACGGTGTTTCTGTGCGTGGTCGATCCCGGTGTCGGCACCGCACGCCGAGGCCTGATATTGAGGGCGGACGGGCGCTGGTTTGTCGGTCCGGACAATGGTCTGCTGGCGATCGTCGCCCGCCATGCATCCGAGGTCGAATGGCATGAGATCCTGTGGAGGCCACAGAAGCTATCGGCCAGTTTTCACGGGCGCGATCTGTTCGCGCCGGTGGCGGCGATGCTTGCTACGGGACAGATGCCGGATGCGGCACCCTGCAAGCCGGCGATCGGCCGTGAATGGGCGGACGATCTGGCCGAGGTCATCTATGTCGACCATTACGGCAATCTGTTCACCGGCTTGCGTGCCATCGGCCTGCCTGACGGTGCCGGCATCGGCCTCGGAGGCCGCCGGCTGGTTCAAGGGCTTACCTTTGCCGATGCCGAGCCCGGGGAGCTGTTGTGGTATCCCAATGCGCACGGGCTGGTGGAAATCGCCGCAAACCAGGGCGATGCCGCCGCTTTGCTGGGTGTCGGCGTGGGCAGCGCGCTTACCGTGACCAGAATGGAGTAGGGCCTTGCAATCGCAGGGATGCTTCGGATACTGAAGCATGGCGGTCACGACCGCGCGGGATAGGGAGCCTTTGTCACCCGAGATGCAGCGACAATCCGATGAATTCGACATCATTATCGCTGGCGGCGGCGCCGTCGGTGCCGCCCTGGCCCTGAGGTTGGGGAGGCTAGGTTACCGCCTGGCCATGATCGAGCCGCGCCCGCCACGGTTCGAGCACAGCAGCCCCGAACGCGTCATCGCCCTGTCACATGGATCGCGCCGCCACCTTGAATCCTTGGACGTCTGGCAGGATATCGCCGCCACCGGTTTTGGGCGCATCGGACATGTGCATGTCAGCGAGCCCGGCAACCGTGGTCGGGTCGATCTGGATGCAGCCGATGCCTTGCGTGCTCCGGGCATCGATGCCCTGGGTTATGTGCTGGAGATGGCCGATGTGCTGCGGCCCATGTATCAGAGGCTGGACGGTGCGGCGGCGCTGCTGTGCCCGGCGCAGGTCATTTCAGTGGACTCTGGCGATGATGCCGTGCGGGTGAGGGTCAGTGCGGAAGCTGGCGAACGCACACTGATTGCCCGTCTGCTGGTTGCCGCCGATGGTACGGCCAGTCCGGTGCGTCGCATGTGCGGGATCAGCACCCTCGGCTGGGACCACAACCGCTTTGCCCTGGTGGCATCGCTTTCGACCACCCAGGGCCATGGGGACGTGGCCTACGAATGCTTCCGCCCTGCCGGTCCGCTGGCCTTTCTGCCGCTGGCCGACGGGCGCTGTTCCATCGTCTGGACCCTGCCGCCGCGTGAGGCGGCGGTCATGCTGCAGGCGCCCGATTCCGTATTTCTGAGCCGTCTGGAGCGTGAGGCAGGGTCCACCGTCATGGAACGGCTCGGGACGCTGTCCGAAACCGGGCCGAGAGCGGTCTACCCACTGGAACTGACGCTGTCCGAGCACCTGGTCGCCGGACGCGTGATCTTTGCCGGCAATGCCGCGCACACCCTGCATCCGGTGGCGGGCCAGGGCATGAACCTCGGACTGCGCGATGCGGATGCCCTGGCCGCCATCCTGGATCGGGCCGGACGGGGTGATCCGGGGGCAAGGATCGGATTGGAGACGTATGCCCAGCAGCGCTGGCTGGATGTGGCGAAGATCACTGGCTTTACCGAGTCGCTGGCGGCGGCATTCGGCAACGACCTGCCGCTGATGCGATGGACGAGAGGCTGGGGACTTTGCGGTCTGCAGGCCGTATCGCCACTGCGCGACCTGCTGCTGCGGCAGGCTGCCGGCATCGATGCCGGCCGCGCCCTGACGGGCGCCGAGAAGATCCATGCCGTCTAAATCCACGCAGACCAGGGCTGCTTCTGAGCGTATCGAACAGGCCGATGTGGTGATCATCGGTGGCGGCATGGTGGGCCTGGGTCTGGCCTGTGCCCTGAACGGCCGGGACATCAAGGTGCTGGTGCTGGAGCGGCAGCAGGCACATTTGCGTCAATCGCTTGGCCGCGATTGCCGGGTCAGCGCCATCGTGGCCGGCAATGTCGAGGTGCTGCAAGGGCTCGGGGTCTGGTCATACGTGCGCGATGCCCAGGCGATCCGCAGCATGAAGGTCTGGGACGACCAGCATGCCGGTTCGATCCGTTTCGATGCGGCGGAGATCGGCCAGCAGGCGCTTGGGCACCTGATCGAGAATTCGCACCTGCTGGCGGCGATGCAGCAGGTGCTGGCTACGTCGGAGAACGTGGAGATTCGCTGTCCGGTGCAGGTGGCAAGCGTGCGCTGGGGCAGCGACCGGGCGCAGGTGCGTCTCGATGACGGCCAGCAGATCGCCACCCCGCTGGTCGTTGGCGCCGACGGCGGGCAATCGTGGCTGCGCAAGCACATGGGTATTGGTGTGCAGGCCAGGCCCTATCGGCAGCAGGGTATCGTGGCGACCATTCGGCCGGAGCTTTCGCATCGCGGTACAGCCTTCCAGCGCTTCCTGCCCACCGGCCCCCTGGCCATGCTGCCGTTGCCGGATGGCCTGTGCTCGATCGTCTGGAGTGCGGCTGATGATGAGGCCGAGCGGTTGCTTGCGCTGTCGGAGGCGGCTTTCGCCGAGGAGCTTTATCTGAGTTTCGGTCCGCTGTTGGGCCGCATGCTCGAGGTTGGCGAGCGTGCGGCCTTCCCCCTGCAGATGCAAATGGCTTCACACCTGGTTCGCCCTCGCCTGGTACTGGTCGGCGATGCGGCGCATACCATCCATCCGCTGGCCGGACTCGGCGTCAATCTGGGGCTCAGGGATGCCATGGTGCTGGCGCAGGAGATCGTCAATGCCCAGCGTTTCCGTGAGGATTGGGGCGGCCTGCCTGTGCTGGATCGTTATCTGAAGGCTCGCCTGCCGGATCTTGTGTCGGTGATGGGCTCGATGGAGGCCCTGCATCAGCTGTTCACACGGCAGTCGCCACTGTTGGCGCAGCTGCGCGGCCTGGGCATGCGCCTGGTCAGCAATGGCGGCCCATGCAAACGCCTGCTGATGCGCAACAGCACCGGTTTGGCCCTGCCTTTGCCGCGGCGCATCGTTTGAGCCAATCCTTGCTCTCCACCATCGTTGCTTTTCGGGATAGGCGGAACCGGGTGGTGACCGCGCATGGCTGAAGGCATGATTCACCTGCTTTCACCACAGATTGCCAATCAGATCGCCGCCGGTGAGGTGGTCGAGCGTCCGGCATCCGTGGTCAAGGAACTGATCGAAAACAGCCTCGATGCCGGTGCATCACACATCCGGGTGGACATCGAGCAGGCAGGCAAGCGGCGCATCGTGGTCGAGGATGACGGCTCGGGCATGGGCCATGCCGATGCGCGCCTGGCCTTGCAGCGACATGCCACCAGCAAGATCACCACGCTCGATGATCTGCGCCACATCGCCAGCCATGGCTTTCGCGGGGAGGCACTGCCGTCGATCGCTTCGGTATCGCGCTTCCGCCTGATGACTTGCCTGGCTGGCGCCAAGGAAGGTACCGAAGTGCGTATGGATGGCGGTGGCGAGGTGGAATCCCGGCCATTGCCACCGCGCAATGGCACGCGCATCGAGGTGCTCGATCTGTTTCTGAACACGCCGGCAAGGCTCAATTTCATGCGCACCGACCGCACCGAGGAGGCGGCCGTCGTCGAGATGTTCAAGGCCCTCGCCCTGGCTCATCCG
>Ga0307418_1000473_pt1 | contig 12152 bp, 10 predicted proteins | sample SalMarWE160220MG_2_FD_202160 | JGI IMG/M metagenome (GOLD analysis project Ga0307418, IMG submission 202160) | Salt marsh sediment microbial communities from the Plum Island Ecosystem LTER, Massachusetts, United States - WE1602-20 | ecosystem: Environmental > Aquatic > Marine > Intertidal zone >...
GAGTATTATTTATCGCCGGGATCATGTTTTTCCGCACTGGTCTGGAGTGTCAGCTCCAGGACAGAACGCTGAGAGAGGGTACTCTCTGGACTATATTCTTTATTACCTTTGGAAATGGGTCAGGTAATTTCAGGACGCCGGTCATCTTCACCCGCAGCTGTAACAGGATTCTTCCCCGTACCACCCAGATGGAAGAATCCGTCCTGGGGCAGTTCTTTCGATCGGGATTTTTTCTGGCCCTGGCGGTGATGATTACCTGCGGGGTCTTGTTGAATTGTTTTTCAGAGGGATATTATTTTCTGGAAGGGATTTTTGTACATCGGTAGCTGATACTTAAATTAAGACAGGATGGATTTATTGTGAATATCCTGATTTTATTTAATAACCTGGATATACTCCCGGGTTTGCTTGACAAAGACCTGACGCAGGTGTATAAAAAAGTATACAAATTGAAGAGACCAAGACTGTGAAGAGGATTAGTAAACATCGGACTTTGCGGCACAGAGAGTGAGCGTTGCTTAGAGTCTCACCCGCAAGAAGATGTTGAATGGACCTCTGAGTTGCAGGGCGAACGGGAGTAATCCTAACTAGCCTGTGCCGGAGCTGCCACCGTTATCAAGGTAAAAGATATACTCCCGGATCATCCGGGCCGTATCTGTAAAGTGAGGCTGGCCTTCAGGGCTGCTAGAAACGTACCCCGTTGTTTCACTGACGGGTTTTTGTTTTAACCTGATACCAGGCTAATTTGGGTGGCACCGCGAGGATTTCAGGCCCTCGTCCCTTAGTGGATGAGGGTTTTTTTATTTAAGCCTGATGGCTGAGGAGGAAAGATGAAAGAGAGACTATTAACAGGTGATCGACCGACTGGACCCTTGCACCTGGGCCATTACCTGGGCAGTCTGCGCAATCGGGTTAAGTACCAGGATTCCCATGATTGTTTTTTTGTTATCGCAGATTTGCATACGCTAACCACCCGTTCAGGGAAAGAACAGATTGCTCGCATGAATGAATATATTCATCAAATTGTTCTGGATTACCTGACAGCCGGGATTGATCCTGAACAGGCAGTGATCTTTGTTCAAAGCAGTGTGCCCGGCATCTCGGAATTGAGCACTCTTCTGGGGATGCTGGTCAGCGCGCCAAGATTGGAAAGGATACCTTCTCTGAAGGAATTGGCCCGGGCTGAAGGTCTATCTGCAATGCCCTTTGGATTATTGGGATATCCAGTTTTAATGTCTGCCGATATTTTATTGCCGCGCGCAAATCTGGTCCCTGTGGGAACAGATAACCAGGGTAATGTTGAACTCGCCAGGGAGATCGCCCGTCGATTCAACCACAATTATGGTGATATTTTCCCGATCCCGGAAATGGAGCTGGAAGGTACTCTGATTGGTACTGACGGGCAGGCTAAAATGAGTAAAAGTCTTAATAATGCGATCTTCCTGTCAGACAGCCCAGCAGTGGTTGAGGAAAAGGTGATGGGAATGTACACCGATCCCAACCGCACCAGCGCTGACGTCCCGGGTAAAGTGGAAGGAAACCCGGTTTTTATTTATCACGATCACTTTAATCCCGATCTAGAGCAGATCTTGGAGTTAAAAGAAAGGTATCGGCAGGGCAAAGTGGGTGATGTTGAGGTGAAAAGAGAATTGTCGCTAGCGATCAATCAGTTCCTGGATCCACTGCGATCCCGGCGCGAGGTTTATGCCCGCCAGCCGGATCTAATTCTGGATATCTTAAATGATGGATCCCGCCGGATGCGAATGGAATCAGAAGAAACCCTGCATTTGGTCCGGGAGGCGATGGGGCTGCGTCAGTATCAGAAAGTGTCTATTCCCCCGCTTGGAAATCAGGAATCAGCTCGGGCGCTGGAAGGTCTGGCGTTTCTGTAGAAGGGACAGATGTTTGTTATGTAAAATATCTAATCAAGGATCAGCAGGGTCTGTTTGCGATCGACGTTATCGTTGACATTGACATGGATACGGGAAACTTTACCATCCCGGGGAGCCGTGAGTTCATTCTGCATTTTCATGGACTCCAGGATCAACAGCACTTGTCCGTCTTTGACCTCATCTCCAACACTAACCGGGATATCAATTACCAGCCCGGGCATAGGCGCCTGCAGGGAAATTTTCCCCTTCTGGACGGAGGTCTTGCCAGCTGCTTTCCGCAAACTGCGTTCTCTTTCATCTTCCACCTGGATGTGAAAGCGCCTCCCCCGCAGACAGATCTCCCAGTCGCCATTATCCTGGTAGATATTTGTTTCATAGGATTTACCATCCATAAGTAGTGAAAAAGAAGTATGCTGCCGCAAAGCCTGAAAATCGATCTTGTGCGGTTTTTCATTGATCATCACCTGGCTTTCAGAGATGATCTCAATGACGTATTCTGTTCCTTCTATTTCAGCGATGTATTTGATGGTCATCTTATTTACTTGTCCGCTCCCACCGGCCCATCCATTTCCAGTTGCTGGTATCCCGTTTGGGGCGCTGGATGACAATCGCGGATCTATGAGCCCGGTCATGAGTGGCCAGAACGGCGGCCAGGGCGGCAACCTCCGGTATATTCTTATCTTTCTGGTCTCCGCTGAAGGGCGGAACCTCATCATTTACGAACCTGGTGTCAAAATTCCCGTCCAGGAAATCTTGATTTTCCATCAAGGCCTGGTGGAAGGGAATATTGGTGCGGACCCCGATGACCCGAAACTCTTTCAAGGCCCGTTTCATACGGGCAATCGTTTCCTCTCGGGTTTCCGCGTGAACGATAAGTTTGGCGATCAGGGCATCATAATAGGGAGATATTTCAAACCCTGAATATACACCGGAATCCACCCGGATACCCGGTCCTGATGGCAGCAGGGCTTGGGTGATCATTCCCGTGGAGGGTAAAAATCCCCTGAATGGATCCTCGGCGTTGATCCGGCATTCCATGGCCCAACCTTGGAACTTGATATCATATTGCATATGCTTCAGGGGCAATCCTGCTGCAATGCGGATTTGCTCTTTAACGATATCAATACCCGTCACAGCTTCGGTTACGGGGTGTTCTACCTGCAGGCGGGTATTCATCTCCAGGAAATAATAATTATTATCCTTGTCCACCAGGAACTCAATTGTCCCGGCATTGAGGTAATCCACCGCCCTGGTTGTCTGAACTGCCACGGCGCCCATTTTGTCACGCAGAGACTGGTCGTCTGCAATGATCACGGAAGGTGATTCCTCGAGAAGTTTTTGATGGCGGCGCTGGATGGAACATTCTCGTTCACCCAGATGGATGATGTGGTCATACTGGTCTGCCAGGATTTGGATTTCGATATGGCGGGCACCCTGGATCAGCTTTTCCAGGTAGATATTCCCATCGCCGAAGGAGGATTCCGCCTCCCGTCGTGAAGCGGTTAAAAGACCTGGCATTTCTTTAATACTGCCAACTTCGCGCATGCCCTTTCCACCGCCCCCGGCGCTGGGTTTGATCAATAGCGGAAAACCGATTTCAGGAGCGATTTTTAACAGAGCTTCATCCGATAGGTCTCCCTGGCCTTCTGTGCCGGGAACAACTGGTACACCTGCTTTGGCAACAGTGTCGCGGGCAACCTGTTTGTCGCCCATGGCAGCGATCGAGGATGGTTTTGGTCCGATGAAAACGATGCCTTGGTCCTGACAGGCTTGTGAAAAATCAGCCCGTTCTGCCAGGAAGCCGTAGCCGGGATGAATGGCATCTGCCCCGCAAATTTGGGCGATTTCCAGGATCTTATCCATTCTTAAATAGGATTCACTGGCCTTGGAAGGGCCCAGATAGTAGGCTTCATCTGCATAACGGACATGGAGGCTGCAACGGTCGGCATCGGAATATACTGCCACGGTCGTGATATTCATCTCCCGGCAGCTGCGGATGATCCGGACGGCGATTTCACCTCTGTTGGCGATTAAGATTTTTTTGAACATCAAGTATTTGATTGCCCTGGTTTTACAGGGGTATATTTCCGTGTTTTTTGGCTGGATTTGTATCCCGTTTATTGCTTAACATCTCCAGGGCATTGATCAACCGGGCCCGGGTTGTGCAGGGTTCAATGACATCATCGATATAACCCCTGGAAGCGGCGATATAGGGATTGGCGAATTTAGTCCGGTACTCTTCAACGAGTTCTGCCCGTTTCTTTTCCGGGTCTTTGGCTTTGGCTAATTCCTTGCGGAAAATGATATTCACCGCTCCTTCCGGTCCCATTACAGCGATTTCCGCGCTTGGCCAGGCCAGATTTATATCTCCCCGGATGTGTTTACTGCTCATCACGTCATAGGCGCCGCCGTAGGCTTTGCGCGTGATTAAGGTGATCTTAGGAACGGTAGCCTCACAGTAAGCATAAAGAAGTTTGGCGCCGGAGCGGATAATACCGCCGTGCTCCTGCTCCAGGCCGGGGAGGAAGCCTGGCACATCTACGAAAGTCAGGATCGGGATATTAAAGGAATCACAGAAGCGCACAAAACGTCCTGCTTTTTCGGAACAATTTATATCCAGTACGCCCGCCAGGTTGGCCGGCTGATTGGCAACTATACCAACGCTGTGTCCGCCCAGGCGGGCAAAACCCACCACGATGTTCTGGGCATAGGCTTCCTGGATCTCATAAAATTCTGACTCGTCCACCAGCAAACAGATGATGTCTTTGATGTTATAAGGTTTGGAAGGATCATTGGGGATGATTGTGTCCAAATCTGGTTCCCGACGCAGGGGGCTGTCGTCTGTAGGGCGGAAGGGTGGATCCTCCATATTATTCTGGGGCAGATAGGACATCAGTTTTCGGACCAGAAACAGGGTATTGGCTTCTGTGTCGGCTGCGATGTGGCAGACTCCGGAATTTTCAGCATGTACATCCGCACCACCGAGTTCTTCGAAAGTGACCTCTTCGTGGGTAACTGTTTTGACCACTTCCGGGCCCGTGATGAACATGAAGGAAGAGCCGCGCACCATAAATATAAAATCGGTCATGGCCGGAGAATAAACCGCTCCGCCAGCGCAGGGACCCATAATAACACTGATCTGGGGGACAACGCCGGATGCAAGCGTGTTGCGCAAAAAGATGTCGGCATAACCGCCCAGGGAAACCACGCCTTCCTGGATCCTGGCTCCGCCGGAGTCGTTGATTCCAATCACTGGAGCGCCATTACGAACAGCCATATCCATGATCTTACAAACTTTTTCGGCATGTACTTCACCCAGACTGCCTCCGAAAACTGTAAAATCCTGCGAAAAGACATACACCAGCCGGTTCTCGATCGTACCCCATCCAGTGATGACAGAGTCTCCTATGATCTTATTCTGGTCCATGGCAAAATCTGTCGTGCGGTGTTCTACAAATGCGTCCACTTCCCGGAACGACCCTTTATCCAGGAGCAGATCCAATCGTTCCCGGGCGGTCAGGCGGCCTTTCTCATGCTGCTTAAGGATCCTGTCATGCCCGCCGCCCTGTCTGCTCTGGGCTTTTTTATCGCGCAGTTCCTGGATTTTTGGATTGATCGGTTTTTCAACCATAAATGTACCTCGTTATGGTATTTTAGCAGGATTTTTCTGGAAATAATCCCGGCTTGATTTCCGATTTAGGATTAATATGATAAATCCCAAACCAGTTATTGTTAGAACGAGATTGACCGGCCAGCGCTGCGCCAGGCCTTCGGGTTCAGCGATCGAGATCCTGTCAGCCCAGAAGACCAGACTATATAATAAACTCAGGATCAGGACGGCAGGTCGGGTCCAACTTTTTCCTGCCCATAGCCCCCAGACCAGGATCAATCCCGAGACACACCACACCGTACTATCTGCTGCCAGATAAAAGGGCGATATAGTCAAGGAGAGTTTTTCCAGTCTGGACCACTGAAGCAGAACTTGGCTGAATTTCAGCAGGTAAAAAAGACTGATCAGAAAATAAATGATGCTTAAAACCTTAATTCCTGTCGGGCGTCCTTGCTCCTGGTTAGGTTTGTCCTTGTTTCCCGGCATATAATCTTTCTCGAAAATATCTTAGCCAGTTTGTCCGGGTTATCTCAAACCCGTTTCAAGGCGGGCAATAACCATGCGCTGGATCTCGCTGGTTCCCTCGTATATTTCTGTGATCTTCGCATCCCGGTAAAATCTTTCAATAGGAAGTTCCTTGGAATACCCCATACCTCCGTGGATCTGGACTGCGGCGTCGGCGCAGAAGGTGGCTGTTTCCGAGGCGAAAAGTTTAGCCATAGATGCTTCTAACGTAAAGCGATTCCCCGTTGTTTTAAAGCGTTCTTTGGCAAAAGCAGCCTGGTAGATCAGTAAGCGGGAGGCTTCGATACGGGTTTTCATATCCGCTATTTTAAAGCTTATACCCTGGAACTGACCGATCTTCTTTCCCATGCTTTCCCTTTCTCTGGCGTATTCCACGCTGGCTTCATAAGCCGCTTCAGCAATGCCCAGGGCTTGGGAGGCAATTCCAATCCTTCCCGCATCCAATACAGCCATGCTGATCTTAAAACCTTCCCCTTCCTCACCCAAGCGGTTTTCCACCGGGCAGCGATAATCCTCAAAAACCAGCTCGCTGGTCGCGGAGGCCCGGATTCCCATTTTGGGTTCCTTTTTATCCCGGATAAATCCAGGTATGGTTGAATCGATCAGGAAGGCGGTAATACCCCGGTGTCCGGCATTCGGATCTGTGATCATAAATACCACTACAAAATCAGCAACCGGACCACCCGAGACCCAGGATTTACGGCCATTGAGAATATAAACATCCCCGTCAAGAACAGCCCTGCTGCGCATTGTGCTGGCATCCGAGCCTGACATAGGTTCAGTCAATGAATAAGCGCCGATCTTCTCGCCGGAGGCCACAGGAACCAGGAAGGTCTCCTTGTGATAGTCCGTTCCAAATAACATAATGCCGTAATTAAAGAGAGAATTGTTGACAGACATGATCGTCCCGTGGGATGCGTCCGCCTTGCAGATCTCTTCCAGGGCCAGGACATAAGCTAGAGTGTCCATACCCGATCCACCGTATTCTTCCGGCACTTCTATGCCCATAAAACCCATTTCACCCATCTTTTTAATGGTTTCTGAAGGAAAGTCGCCGCTTTCATCAAATTCGGCAGCAATGGGCTTGATCTCCTTTTCAGCAAAATCGCGGGCAGCCTTCTGGATCATTTTATGTTCATCGCTTAGTATGAAACCCTGAGCTTTGTCAGACATTGAAGAACCTCCTTAAGCAGGTTGTGGTAAGGCGGGAAGTGCATTTTTTATTATAGCATTACCTTTCTTGAGCTGCTGGCAGGTGGGAAAAATCAGGAAGAATGTAAACAAATCCCCGGATAGAATGCCGGGGATATAGTAGGGGTTATTGGGCCTTCGAATGTATCAGGTGATCAGCTCTTGTCTATCTTTTCCGCAAGTTGGACAATTACTTCTGTGAACACAAATAAGCCCGCCACATTCTGGACAAGTCCATCTAGTTTTTTCATTTCTGACAAATGCCATGATACCCAAATCTTCAATGTTTTTCAAATTTTCAAGCATGCTCATACCGTATTTGGTTCGATATCTCTTATCTAAATCCTTTAATCTGGAACAAGGAAATTTATCACACTTTTCAGAGCAATATTTTGACTGAGTATTTTGTAAATGTTCACAGTTAACAATTATGCATCTTACACAATTTCTGGGTTTGTTTTTATCATCCCCCCGACAGCCAGGACATATGTTTTTTTCTCGTAAGAGATGACCCATACATATCGCACAATTCATCCCGCAGGGAGCGATAAGTTCAGCTTTAATCCTTGCTTTTGTGTTCAAATAATTCCCATCCTCTCCTGAAAGAGTTTTGCGATCTGCCTGCCCTACGGGCAGAATAGCCCCCGCAGCAGGATTCACGTATTCAGTAATGAGTGTGCCTGTTCGGAAGCGAAGCTACCTCCCGTCTTCCGTCTTTTATCTCCTGTCGTGAACGCATCAAACATCTTGCTGGAAAGAGGAGCGGGGATTAGCCAGAAGCTTTGAGTGAATTTGATCCAGAAGCCTGGGCAATTTTTTTCAGCTTGATGCTGAGATGTCGGCGCTTTTCGTGCAAAATAATAATTCCATCATTAATGACTTGCTTATCGCCTGCATCGTTTGGATCTGCACCCCAACTTCCATCCGTCAGCCCGAATTCAACCTCCAATCCATTAAAATAAAACACACGAATAGAAACTACTTTTCCCCAGTTTTCGATAGATGACGAAGTAACACCGCCAAACAACGAGATCCATTTATAATTCTCCAAATAGATCTCAGGATTATCGAATAAAAGCAAGATATCAATATCAGAATCGGTTTTTGCCTCACCTCGAGCTTGCGATCCAACTAACGCAACGGCAAGAAGATCATCCCTTTTCTGCGTCCACTCCACGATTTCTGCCAGGAGTTCTTTCACCTCAGATCTCATATTATATTCCCTTGAAGGAAATCTAATGCGCATCAAGATAACTCACCAGGTGGTGGATAGAGTTATTACTGATTATAGAATACGAAACAGATACCTGGGGATAAATCTTAACTAGCCTGCCTGCCGGGAGGCAGCAGAAACCAGGTTACTCTTCTGGCAGCTGGACGGCAAACTCGCAGATATCATCCCCCTGCAGGAGGGAATGGATGATCTTGATCTTCACTGGCCTGCCCAGAGCGCCTTCCCACTGCTGCCGGTACCAACCAGCCCCGCAGTAGCAAAAGCTGCTCGGCAGACCCTCTTCCAGGTGCCCCCGAACCAGGGGGCAAAAGCAGTAAGCCCGCTTTTTCTCTTGCGCTGAGACCGCCTGCTGATAACCTTCGGGATCTCTGGGCTTTTTCGAGCACAGGAGAGTGTACCCCTCCCGGAGTGGACGCTCTCCCCAGCCCGGGTCTTCCCCCATGAAATCGATCACGGCATCGACGGCCTCGAGCATATCGTCCGTTCGTTTTTCAGCTGCCAGGTAGACTGCCCGGAGCTTCTCTATCTGAGATGAAGGAAAAACATGGGAGCAGCGGGAAAGAACTTCATAACGCTCCCCATCCTCGGCCTGGTTTTCAAGTCTTTCCACCGCCCCTCGAACCCATATAAAGCGCTCCTCCAGGGGAGAAGTAACAAGCAATTTTTCTCGACCTTGTCCTATCTGGCGAGCTTTCTTCTCGCCGAGTACTCTTTCTAAATGCTGGTCTAGCAGCCATTCCCAGGGGTGGATCACAAACTGGATCTCAATAGTACCCTGCCCTGCAGTGTCCGGGTCTGGATAGATCTCCAGGCAGAACTCATCCGAAATGATCCCCAGATCTGCTGCCCAGGCATAGAGCTTCCGGTAGCTTTCTCCCAGGTTCTCACTACCTCCCTGATGGGTGATAGACAGTACTTGCATCCCGGGCAGGATCCTGGTCTGGTCAGATCCGGCTCCGAATTCACTTGATACTGGAAAACACACTTCGGCATCATACCCTTCGGTGACACTGCTGACAAACAGCAGGATGCAGAATGGCGGACCGACAACATGCTCTGGAGGAATATGTCTTTTTAGATCCTCCAGCAGCCCGGGCAGCTCAGACCGGTTATTAAGGATGGTCCGCTGAGAAATAATCCAGGTTTCTTTATTGTTTTTGATCACGATATCATTGGGGGTCGGCATGTTCTTATCCTTTCCAGACAAAAAGAGGGGCGGAACCACTTCATCCAACGGGACAGGGCATCAACCCAACCCTGGATGGTTGTGAGAAGGGCTGGGTGGTGGAATGATTTGCCCGCACCAACCACACGGCTGGTCCTATTCTCTTAAATCATACCCATTATTTTCCTGTGATTCGACAAAACCCTCCCCGGGAGCCCCTCCCCCGGAGGTATGCCGAACCACACCTATCAGGTCTTTTAACTGGATAGAATTTGCTCGTTTCTGGATCCAGCGAAGATCAGGTGGAATTTCCAATAACTTGGTTTCTGGTTTTCATCCGTACGAATTGTTGGGGTTTCCATATCAAAATTACGAGCATGGCCACAATCCACCAAGAAGCGATATATATTATTTCAGCTTGGAGTGATAAGTCAATCAACTCACCTACAAAATTAATCATGAAATGAAACAAGACCGCAGTCGCTGTACTCCTCCGGTTGTTATTGTATATCCAGGTCATCAAGATAGATTGCGGGATTTTATCTAGCATGTAAAGCCAGAATTGCTGTGTTCCGACACCAAGGCCATTTTGATAGCTGCCTTCGATAAAAAATAGCGGTAAGTGCCACAGTGTCCATGCCGTTCCCAAAATCAAACTTGAGGATAAGGAACTCCACTTGACTTGCAAGCCATCCAGGGCATAACCCCGCCAGGCCATTTCCTCTGGCAAAGGACCAAATAAGAATATAAAAACGGCAAAGGGTATCAGTAATACTGGATTTAGGATAATATTTGATGCTGCAGCTAGTTTGATCCCTGTTCCACCAAGTACAATATCAAACAAAACCCCAATCAATGTAAGAAATGGTACAGTTAGTAGGATCACAGCGTACCAGGCTTTGTTTATTCGCTTCAAATCAACCAGCCGTTGCCAAAAATCATTGCGTTCTTGAGGATTACAGTAAAGATATAGAAGTAGAAGCGTTACAAAAGTTGGCATTATTCCCCCAGCATAGTGCAGGATCTTTATGAGCAATCCATATTGCTCAATTGGTAAAAATATTGCCGTAATCCAACACACCCATGTTAGAGGAAAAGTCAATCCAAAGAACTTCCAGGGGAATGAATTTGTATTTGTCATATCGAAACCCTGATATTTTTGTTTAAAAAATCGCTTCTACCTAAAAGATGAGCTTTACGAAGTACCCTGTGAAGCTCACCCACAGCCGAACCTTAACTTTTACAATCCCCAGTCTTCAGTTGTAACAGGTAGACAGGTGGAGAGAGGGCTTGTTAGCCAATTTTGCCCTTTTAATCTATTTTATTGGCGTTTCCTTATTCAGGGATCCCTACCATGATATTAGTTCCATCAACTTTGACCTGGTAGCTCTCTTCATTTTTTACTTTCATTTTTATCATTGCGATCTTTGCTTCTCCAACAACCAACCCAGTTTTTACATCGAATTGAGCACCATGTCTGGGACAGGTCACGATCTGTCCGTCTAGAACACCTTTTGCCAGGGATCCACCTAAATGGGTGCACTTGTTGGCAATGGCATAAAAGGAGCCATCTACATTTGTCAATAGAACCTCCTTACCATCGACGATAACCATAACCATCTGGTTTTCTTCTAACTGGGATATTTCCAAAACATTTTCAAATTTCATTTTATCTCCTTGCATAAAATCTTCCTGTCGTAAATCTCAGTATAAGAGGGCAGATAATCAAATTTTACCAATAGGGAAGCTTGATCAGGAGTTTGGGAAAGAATCCGATGTCCTGGGAAAACCGGGGTTTGATTTAGGAATGAGAGGATTGGGAGTCCTCTGTGGAGCCGGCGGAGCTAAAATTCATGATTAAAATCTGACCTCAGAGAATAGAAATTGTTGATTTTTAGTCATTTCGCTTAATATCTACATGATGGTTATGGCGCTCATGAAACTTATAATTTATTGTTATCGTAGTGTTTGATTGTATCGTTGCCTGAGTTCTTCTTCAGAAATCAAAGGCCGGCTGATCATTTTAAGGGATGAGGGGTTCATTACACCCTTGTGGATATATTCACTGCCCAGCTTTCTCAGTTCTTTCAATATCTCTTCCCCGTCATCGGTGAATTGACCATCCTGCTTCATTGCAAATGCATGGGGCCGAAGAATTGCCCCACTGAATTCCACACTTGCATTTTCGGCTAGTTCTTCAACAATCCGAATTACAGTGTTCATGTTTTCCTTTTCCCACCAACCACCGGTTGAGACTAACAAGATTTTCTTGATGTATACATCTTGCCGAAAATGAGCTCTTGTACGATCTTGGCGAAACTCAAGATAAGGTTCCACTAATGGACAGAGACGATTAATAAAATTTTGCATGGCACCAGGAAGTGGGATGTAAACTGGTGTAGCAATGATGAGAATTTCAGCTTCCTTTAACTTTGGGTAGAGTATTTGCATTTCATCATCAATGCAACAATCTCCTGGGCTCTCGTACCAGCAATACATTTTCCCGCAAGAGCATGGTTTAATTTTTAATTTACT
>Ga0307418_1000474_pt1 | contig 12152 bp, 6 predicted proteins | sample SalMarWE160220MG_2_FD_202160 | JGI IMG/M metagenome (GOLD analysis project Ga0307418, IMG submission 202160) | Salt marsh sediment microbial communities from the Plum Island Ecosystem LTER, Massachusetts, United States - WE1602-20 | ecosystem: Environmental > Aquatic > Marine > Intertidal zone >...
AACGGCGCAGGCGCCTTCAGGCCAGCAAGAAAGAGACCAGCCGGCTGCCCTCCCGAGGTGCGGCCACAGCGACCCGCCGAGGTCGCGACGGTTCATTTCAACCAGACCCCGCGGTGGTTTTGCACGTCGGTTCGGCGCCAGGCCGCGCATGGCCCGGCAAGGTTGTCCTTGACAACCGGCCTTTCGATCTTGCAGCGCCGCGGGGCGCCCAAATGACATACTCTACACTTTGCCGTAACTTGCCGGATGCCTAAACTGCGCGGTCAGGAGTGAGCTAACGGGTTAAGGTTAAGAGCGACCGAAAGCATCTTGCGTGCGATGTCGGCGGGATTTCCAGACTCGGACAATGGCATATTCTGTGCTCGCTCGCCGGCAAGGGTCTCTGGCGGGTCAGTCCGACGAGCTGGCGTTGCGCCCGAGACTCACGACAATCCACAACGCCCGGCGCCCTAGGCGATGGCCTACCGAGCGCCCGGCATACTGCCCGGGGTCCTTGATCTGATGCCGATGAAGAAGTATTCGAGACCAGCTGCCGCACTATCTGCCCTTCTGCTGCTAGCTTCAGCACTTCCCGCTCAAGCGCAAGAGAGCTATGGGCCGATCCGCCGCGGCGACAACTTATGGAGTATCGCGCGCCAGGTTAACCCGGGTCACGGGGCGACCCGCGACCAAGTCATGCTCGCCCTGCTCCGGGCAAACCCACAGGTATTCGTCGCCTCCTGTAATCTCAACTCCCCGCTGAAAGTCGGCAGCGCCCTCCGCGTCCCTCCGCTCGCTGAGGTCACCGCCGTGAGCCCCCGCGAAGCGCGGCGCGAGATCGAGCGCCAGGATCGGGAGTGGCAGACTCACCGCAAGACTGGGAGGCATCTGGTGTGCCCCCCCGTCAGCCAGCCTGCGAGATCATCCCGGCCGCCCCAGAAGGCCGAGGCCATGGTGCCTGCCGCATCCGCGCCGAAGACCCGGACCCAGCCAACTGTGGCGCCCCCACGGGCAATGGCCCAGCCAGCCGCGAAGGCCGCAGCCGCCCCGACATCCCAAGGCGCCCCCACGAGACCCTCTCCATCATCCGGCGAGGCGACCAACCCCCAGACCCCCAAGGCTGCTGCGCCGCAGCCGGCCGCCCCGACAGCTGAGCAGCAGCGCCAAGCTCCGACACATGCCGCAGCACCCACGTCCACCGCGGCCGCTTCCTCCCCTTCGGCCAGCGAGCATCCGGCGCCCAAGGCTGCTACAGAGCACGAGACGCCGCCAACCCCCGAGCACCAGGCCCAGCCGCTGGCGAACACCACTGCGTCTCAGCCCGCCACGGCTACTCCTACTCCAGCCGCTCCCTCGGGCAAGCAGCCGACGCATCCGGCGCCACAAGCCGGTACAGCGCCAGCTGCTCAGCCCCGGACGCCGGCATCCGCAGCGGCGCCTTCATCCGCTCCCAAGCCATCAGCGCCGCAGGCGCACCAAGCCAGTGCAGCGCCACCGCCAGAGCACCAGCCCCAGACCCTGGCATACGCCGAGCAGTCTCATGGGGCCAAGTCCACGCCGAGTACGCGCCCCGAGCACAAGCCGAACGAGCAAGCGACCGGACATGAGTCGTCGCCACCCGCCGTACCGAAGGCTGTTGGGCGTGCGTGGGGGCAGATCGAGCCTGAGTTCGCGAAGCACGAGACACTGGACTGGTTGGGCATCCCCCTCGTCGCGCTCCTGCTCGCGGCGATCCTGTTCTGGAAATACCGCGGCGCACCCAGGGAAGTGCCGAGCGGTCCGGAGGCCGAGGCCCCGCAGGCCGCCGAGGACTTCTCCAGGCTCTCGGTGGACGAGGCAGTGGCCCGCCTCAAGAGCGACAAGGCCCAGGGCCTTTCCACTGGCGAGGCAAGGCGCAGACTGGACGAGGTCGGTCCGAACGCCCTGGAGGAGAAGGAGGTCACCATGCTGGAGCGGGTGCTGCCTTTCTTCTGGGGACCTATCCCTTGGATGATCGAAGCGGCAGCCCTGCTCTCCACCCTCACCCAGGATTGGAAAGACTTTGCCGTCATCATGGCCCTTCTGATCTTCAATGCCATGATCGGTTTTTGGGAGGAGTCCAGCGCAGCCAACGCCCTCGCAGCACTGAAGAGTCAGCTGGCGGTGCGGGCGCGCGCGCGCCGGGACGGCCGGTGGCAGGAGGTCGCCGCACCGGACCTGGTACCCGGTGACATCATCCGCATGCGTGCGGGTGACATCATTCCCGCAGACGCCAAGCTGATCGACGGGGACTACCTGAGTGTGGACCAGTCCGCCCTCACGGGTGAGTCCCTGCCCGTCAATAAAGAGTCGGGCCAGATGGCCTTCTCCGGCTCGGTCGCAAAGCAGGGGGAGATGGTGGCCCTGGTGACCGGCACCGGCGTCAACACCTTTTTCGGGCGCACAGCAAAGCTGGTGGAGTCTGCCGGCGCCAAGTCCCATCTCCAGGAATCGGTGCTTCAGATCGGCAACTTCCTGATCGTATTCGCCATCGTTCTGATCGCGATCCTGGTGTCCGTTAAGATCTTCTACGGCGCATCGCCGCTGCACGTCTTGAAGCTCGCCCTGGTCCTGCTCGTGGCATCGATTCCGGTGGCAATGCCGGCGGTGCTATCGGTCACTATGGCCCTCGGTGCCCTCGCCCTGTCCAAGCTGAAGGCCATCGTCTCGCGCATGGAATCGATCGAAGAGATGGCGGGGGTGGATATCCTCTGCTCCGACAAGACAGGGACACTCACCGTCAACCGGCTCACCCTGGGGGTACCAAAGCCCTTCGGCGTACAACCGCAGGAGCTGATCCTGGTCGGGGCGCTGGCGTCCAAGGCCGAGAATAATGACCCCATCGATCTCGCGGTGATCGGAGGACTGAAAGACCCGGGCGTGATCGAGTCTTACGAACAGCTCAAATTTGCCCCTTTCGATCCTGTCTCCAAGCGGACCGAGGCGATGATCAAAGGTCCCGACGGCGAGACCTTTCGGGTTACAAAGGGGGCGCCTCAGGTCATCATGGAGCTGAGCCAGCTCTCAGGGGAGCGCAGGGAGCGGGCAGAGAGGTTGGTGGACGATGCCGCAGAGGTCGGCTACCGAACGCTGGGGGTTGCCCGCAGCAGCGGCGAGGAGAGCTGGGAATTCCTGGGGATCCTGCCCCTGTTCGATCCCCCGAGGGACGACTCCGCCGCGACCGTCGCCGAGGCGAAGCGTTACGGGCTGGCGGTCAAGATGATCACGGGTGACAACCTCGCCATCGCCAAACAGATCTCGGGACAGCTCGACATCGGCACCAACATCCTCGCCGCCGACGCCCTGTTCGCGGGCGGCGTTTCCCATGGGGAGCTGCCCGCCGCCTCGGTCCGGCTCATCGAGCAGGCGAACGGCTTCGCACAGGTCTTCCCGGAGCACAAGTACGGAATCGTCAAGGCCCTGCAGCAACGCGACCATATCGTGGCCATGACCGGCGACGGGGTCAACGACGCACCCGCCCTCAAGCAGGCGAACGTGGGCATAGCGGTCTCTGGGGCCACCGACGCCGCACGCGCCGCTGCGGCCCTCGTGCTCACCGCACCCGGCCTGTCGGTGATCGCCCACGCGGTGGAGGAGTCCCGCCGCATCTTCGAGCGCATGATGAGCTACATCATTTACCGTATCGCGATGAGCATCGACATCATGCTATTCGTCGTGCTGGCGAGCCTGGTCTTCAGCTTCTTCCCGCTGACGGCCATCATGCTCGTGGTGCTCGCCCTGCTGGACGACGTGCCCATCATGGCTATCGCCTACGACAATACGGAGCCTGAGGCCCATCCGGTGCGTTGGAACCGGGCGCGCAGCTTCGCGGTGTCCATCGTGCTGGGTGTGTTCTCGGTGTTGGAGAGCTTCGGGCTCCTCGCCATCGGGATGATGTACCTTCACTTGGATCACGCGCATCTGCAGACGGTGCTCTTCCTTCAGCTCCTCGTCGGCGGACACCTCCTGCTCCTCCTGACCCGCACCAAGAACCACTTCCTGGCGAGACCCTACCCATCCTGGCAGCTGTTGAGCGCGGTGCTCGGCACCCAGGCGTTTGCCGTCCTGATGGCCGGTTTGGGTTGGCTGATTCCGGCGGTCCCCTGGAAGCTGATCGGCTGGGTCTGGGTCTACAACCTGGTCTGGATGGTGTTTCTGGACTTCATCAAGTTCGGAGTCTATCGGTTCCTTGACAAGCACGAACGGAGCCGCGCCGTGTTCTCCCCGCATTCGGAATCGTACCTTGAGCTCACCAACCGGCCGCTTCAAGAGACCTGAGACGCGGGTTCCCTGTTTCGTTCGCCGCCACGGAAGACACCATGCACTACTTCCCAATCTCGCTGCTCTATCTCGCGGCCCTATCGTTTTTGCTCATTGCCCTTCTGGTCCTGGTGGAGATCGGGGTCCTCCATTACGCATACCAGAGACTCGGCGTCAGCAGGTGGTGGGCTTACGTGCTGCTGCTATGCTCGCTGCTCGGCAGCTATATCAACATCCCCCTGTTCCAGCTCCCGCCTGAGCAGGTCGTCTCGGGGAGCAGCGTCAGCTTCTTTGGCGTCACTTACGTCGTGCCCGTTGTCGAGAACTGGCCAGGCACCGTTATCGCCGTCAACCTGGGAGGGGCGGTGGTCCCCGCGCTGCTCTCTCTGTATCTCCTGGCAAAGCAGCGATTGTTTCTGCGCGGCCTGGCTGCAATCCTCGTCGTCACGGCGTGTGTCCACCTGATGGCCTACCCGGTGCGCGGGGTGGGCATTGCCGAGCCCACCTTCATTCCGCCCCTCATCGCCAGCGCCATTGCCCTCCTGCTGTCCCGAGAATCGGCGCCCGCCCTGGCGTACATCGGCGGGAGTCTGGGGACCCTGATCGGGGCCGATCTGCTGAACCTGGGGCGGATCCAGGGGCTCGGGGCCCCGGTCGCATCCATCGGGGGTGCCGGAACCTTCGACGGGATCTTCCTCACAGGCATACTGGCGCTGCTGCTTGCAAGTCTACTTGGTGGCGGAGAGCCCCAGCGAAACCGCTGAGCAACTGCTCCGCACGAGCCGACCGCTGCGAGTTGGAGGGGTAACGCGCGGCCGGGACATGTCCAGCGTGCAAGTCTCACCCGTTCAGTTCTGTCAAGATATGTGTCAGGGTATGCCCGGTCGATCGCTGCATCGGACTTGACGCCCACGCGGGCCTCTCAGATGCTCGGACCGGAGACCCATGAAAATGAGCAAGCGACAGCCTGGGGCACTCGCCGTCTCGCTCCTCCTGCTCGGCACGCCCGTCCACGCCGATAACCCCTACGGGCCGATCCGTCGGGGCGACAACCTTTGGGATATCGCACGGCAGGTCTATCCGGATCAGGGTGTCACCCGCAGCCAAATCATACTCAGCCTTCTGAAGGCCAACCCCCGGGCCTTCGCCGCACCCTGCAACGCCGCCTCCACCTTGCGCACCGGGGTGCTGCTCCGGGTGCCCCCCGTTGCAGAGATCAAGGCCATAGACCCGGCAGAGGCAAACAAGGAATTCCAGGGCCAGGTGCGGGACTGGAAGGAGCACCTGCGAACCGGGAAACCCCTCATCTGCCCGCCGGTCAGCAAGCACCCGCTACCGGCAGCATCGGCCCCAAAGCCCCAGCCGAAGCCCGGGGTTGTGGCGGCACCCGCCCACCCCGCGCCGCCCCCAGGCGCGCCGGCGGCCCTCGGCACAGCTGGTACCGCGCCCCCCCAGCCTCAGATCAAAGCGCCGGCCCCGCCTGCGGAAAGCCACGGGGTAAAGGGACAGCCAACAGCAGCACCCAGAGCCGCGCCGGAAGAGCGGCCGTCAGCGCGAGCGCCAGCCGCACCGCCAAGGACCGTCCCACCCGCCGGGCAGCCGCGGGTCAAGGCCGCGCCGTCGCTCGCTGCAGACTGGTCGCACCTCTGGAGACAGATTGAGCACGAGCTTGCAGCCCACAAGCGCCTGAGCTGGTCGGCCCTCCTCCTGTTTCTGGGCCTGGCGCTTGCCATCGTGCTCCACAGCTACCTGAGAAGAGGGACGACGACGGCCCCACCACCAGAGGCCGAGCGACCGGAGACAGCCCAGGCTTTCTCCGACCTCTCGCCGGTGGAAGCCGCCGAGCGTCTGCAGACCGACCCCGCCCGCGGACTGACCACAGCCGAGGCGCAACGCCGGCTGGAAGCGGTCGGGAGGAACGCTCTCCCCGAGAAGGAGGTAACCCTGGTGGAGCGGCTGCTGCCCTTCTTCTGGGGCCCGATCCCTTGGATGATCGAGGTCGCGGCTATCCTTTCCGCTTTGCTCCGCCATTGGGCAGATCTTGCGATCATCCTGGCGCTCCTGCTGTTCAATGCGGCCATCGGCTTCTGGCAGGATTTCAAGGCCGCCAATGCCCTGGATGCACTGAAGCGGCAGCTGGCCCTCAAGGCACGCGTCCTGCGCGACGGTCGGTGGGGGGAGAGAGACGCGGACCAATTGGTACCGGGAGACGTCGTTCGGATTCGCCTCGGCGACATCATTCCCGCGGACGCCAAGCTGATCGACGGCGGCTACCTCGCCGTGGACCAGTCCGCGCTCACCGGCGAGTCCCTGCCGGTGGACAAGCAGGTGGGGGAGATAGCCTACTCCGGCTCGGTCGCCAAACAAGGCGAGATGATTGGTCTGGTCACGGCTACCGGTGGCGAGACCTTCTTCGGCCGCACCGCCAGGCTGGTGGAAGGCGCCGGGGCCGTGTCGCATTTTCAGAAGGCCGTGCTGGCCATCGGCGACTATCTCATCTACGTCAGCATCGCCTTGGTCACTATCCTGATCATCGCCCAAATCTTTCGTCACGCCCCCCTGCTCGACCTGGTGCAGTTCGCCCTGATCCTGACGGTCGCATCCATCCCGGTCGCCATGCCCGCCGTGCTGTCGGTGACCATGGCGGTGGGGGCGCTCGCCCTGTCCAGAATGAAGGCTATCGTGTCCCGGCTGCAGTCGATCGAGGAGATGGCTGGCATCGACATCCTATGCTCCGACAAGACCGGCACGCTCACCCAGAACCGGCTCACCCTAGGGGAGCCCGAGGTGTTCGCCGCAGCCGATGCCCAGGATCTGATTCTGGCCGCCGCACTAGCCTCCAAGGCCGAGGACCGGGACGCAATCGACCTGGCGGTGATCGCGGGACTGAGGGACGCAAAGATGCTCGGGTCCTATAGCCAGACCGGCTTCGTGCCCTTTGATCCGGTCAGCAAACGCACGGAAGCGACCATTACGGGTGCCAACGGCAACAGCTTCAAGGTGACCAAGGGCGCCCCACAGGTCGTCCTCGCCCTTGCGCACGTCAACGCCGCGCACGCCGAGCGCGCCGACGGGCTGATCCAGGAGCTCGCTGCGAAGGGCTTTCGGACGCTCGGCGTGGCTCGCACCGATGCCGCCGGCACCTGGCAATTCCTGGGCATCCTCCCCCTCTTCGATCCGCCCCGTGAGGATTCCAGGGACACCATCCGCCAGGCCGGTGAGCACGGCATCCGGGTCAAGATGGTGACCGGTGATAACACCGCCATTGCCCGCGAGATCGCCGAGCGCCTCGGCCTCGGCACAGGGATCCAGGCGGCAGGCGATCTGCTCGCGGAGGCCGCGAGCCGCGGCCACCTGTCCTCCGACGTGGCTGAGCGGATTGAGGCGGCTGACGGCTTCGCGCAGGTCTTTCCCGAGCACAAGTACGCGATTGTCAAGGCCCTGCAGGAACGCGGGCATCTGGTGGCCATGACCGGCGACGGGGTCAACGACGCCCCCGCCCTCAAGCAGGCCGACGTGGGCATTGCCGTGAGCGGAGCGACCGACGCCGCACGGGCCGCCGCCGATCTGGTGCTGACCGCTCCCGGGCTCTCCACGATCGTCAGTGCCGTCGAGGAGGCTCGGCGCATCTTCGAGCGGATGAACTCTTATGCGATCTACCGCATCGTGGAGACCATCCGCATCATGTTCTTCGTCGTGCTCGCAATGGTCGCGTTCAATTTCTACCCGATCACGGCGATCATGATCATCCTGCTCGCCTTCTTCAATGACGTGCCCATCATGGCGATCGCCTACGACAACACCTGGCTCGACCCAAAGCCCGTGCGCTGGCAGATGCATCGGGTGCTCACCGTTGCAACCGTGCTAGGGTTGATCGGCGTCGTTGAAACCTTCGGCTTGCTGTGGATCGCCCGTGAATGGATGCAGCTTTCCCTCAATGAGATACAGACATTCATCTTCCTCAAGCTGGCCGTCGCTGGACATCTGACCCTGTTCGTGGCACGCACCCATCGCCCGTTCTGGAGTCGACCCTTTCCATCGCCATTGCTGCTGTGGTCGGCAATCGTCACGAAGCTACTGGCGACACTGTTCGTACTCTTTCCCTTCGGCTTGATCACCCCGATCCGCTGGATCGACGTGATGCTGATCTGGGTCTATTGCATCATCTGGATCTTCATCGAGGACTGGGCCAAGCTCGCCGTGTACAACAGGTTCCATCGGACGTCGCCCCGGCATCGAAGCTTCCTGGACACGGTAAGCCGTCGCATGCATGTCCATGCCAACGCTTGAGAGGCGCGCAGGTGGGGCGGGAGTCTTCCTTCCCGAGCCGGGAGGGAGGTCGGCAACAGGGAGACCGCCCCGGATGTGACGAGCTACTTTCAGGGGGTCGCGGCCGCGGCAAGTCGGCACGACCCATCACGACCCTGGACGACGGACCAGAGCGCCAGCCCCCCCGCATCCGGCCCTGGTCGAGGAGAATACTGTATGACTCGACGTTCCGCTGTCCCGCAGCCCGCACACCCATTCGATCGCCACGAGCCGCTGCCCTGGGAGCGGCCCAAGCCCCCGGATGAGGAAGCCGATGCCATGGCGCGCCTGCGCGCCATCATGGAGCATCCCGCCTATGTGGAGGCCGACCGGGATGTCGACTTCCTGCACACGGACGCCACACGGAGTGCGCGCCTGCAGCTCGATTACCTCAAGACGGAGCAGACCCTCGCCACCCACGGCATCCGACGCTGCGTCGCCGTGTTCGGCAGCACCCGGCTCCGAGAGCCCGAGACCGCCCGGCGCGAGCTGGCCGCTGCCCACCACGAGGCGGCAGTGCATCCGGGAGACCCGGCCCGCGCAAAGACCTTGCGCCTGGCCGAGCGACGCATGGAGCTGTCGCGCTATTACGAAGTCGGCAGGGAATTGGGACAATTGGTGGGTGCGGCCGGCGATCCGGGCCTTGTCGTCATGACCGGCGGCGGGCCCGGTGGCATGGAGGCCGCGAATCGCGGCGCCTTCGACGCCGGTGCCAAGACCGTGGGACTCAACATCACGCTGCCCCGGGAGCAGTACCCCAACCCCTATCTCACACCGGGACTCTGCCTTCAGTTCCATTACTTTGCCTTGCGCAAGCTGCATTTCATGAAGCGGGCCGCAGCCATCGTCGCGCTCCCTGGGGGCTTCGGCACGCTCGACGAGCTCTTCGGCGCCCTCACCCTCATCCAGACCCGGAAGGTTACCCCGCTGCCCGTCGTCCTGATCGGCGAGGCATACTGGCGGAGCGTGCTCGACGTGGATTTTCTCATCGATTCCGGCAGCATCGACGCAGAAGACAGCGAGCTCTTCTGGTACGCGGAAACCGCCGCAGAGACCTGGGAAGGCATCTGCACCTGGCACAAGCTCAACGGTAGTCCGCTGGTCGACGACGGCGATGCGGATGGGGGGCAAGAGGCATGAAGCTTTCATTTCACGGGGCGGACCGGGATGTCACCGGCTCCTGCCACCTGATCGAGGCCCAAGGCAAGCGCATCCTGGTGGACTGCGGCCTCTACCAGGGGGGACGGGAGCTGGACGAGGAAAATGCGGAGGACTTCGGCTTCGACCCCGGCTCGATCGATATCCTGCTCCTCACCCATGCCCACCTGGACCACTGCGGGCGCATTCCGCTCCTGGTCCGGCGCGGCTTCGAAGGCGAGATCATTGCAACGGCGGCGACCCACGAGCTGGCGCGCGTCGTGATGCTGGACGCCGCCCATCTGCAGGAGGAAGAGGCGGAGCGGCACACCCGCCACGCCCACCGTCATGGTCACCCGCCGCGGGAGCCCCTTTACGGGGTGCTGGATGCCCTCAACGCCCTCGGGCGGTTCGGCCGCACCGCCGCCTACGGCCGACCGATCGAGCTGGCGCCGAGCCTCACGGCCAGCTTCCACGACGCCGGCCACATATTAGGGTCCGCCAGCATCCGCATCGAGGAGACTGGCGGGGAGCGTCGTTCCGTCATCTTCTCCGGGGATCTGGGCAACAGCGGCCGCCCCATCCTCCGCGATCCGCAGACCCCGCCGCCGGCGGACGCGGTGGTGATGGAGACCACCTATGGGGACCGCCGGCACAAGGCGCTCGGCCCCTCCGTGGGGGAGCTTTACGACGCCATCGCCGAGACCGTTGCCCGCGGCGGCAACGTGGTCATTCCCACCTTCGCCCTGGAGCGCGCGCAGGAGATTCTGTACTACCTGCGCGAGGGGATCGAGTCCGGTCAGCTGCCGGCGAGCCTCCCCGTCTTTCTCGATTCGCCGATGGCCATCTCGGCCACCGAGATCTTCCGTCGTCACCCCGAGTGCTACGACGCCGAAGCCTGCGAGCTGTTCAGGGGGGGGCGTGATCCGTTTTCCCTTCCGGCGCTGCGATTCACCCGGGAGACCGCCGACTCCATGGCCCTGAACCGCCTGGCGGGCGGCGCCGTGATCATGGCGGGGTCCGGCATGTGCACCGGCGGGCGCGTGCGCCATCACCTGCGTCACAACCTCTGGCGGAAGGATTCCAGCATCCTCTTCGTCGGGTATGCCGCGCCGGGAACCCTGGCACGCATCCTGATCGACGGGGCCAAGCGCGTGAAGCTGTTCCGAGACGACATCCCCGTGCGGGCACAGCTGCACACGATCAACGGGTTTTCCGCACACGCCGACCTCGACGAGCTGCTCGCCTGGCAGCGCACCCTCTCCCCCGCCCGGACCGTTCTGGTACACGGGGACGAGGACGCGATGCGCAGCTTCGCCGGGCAGCTGCGGGACACCGAGGTGCACATGCCGCGAAAAGGCGAAGCGATCCAGCTGTAAGCAGTGAAGAACGCCTTCCCCAAGGGTGCCCGATGCGGGCCGTTACAGATAAGCGGGACACCAACCGGAGTGTGTCGGCGTGAAGATCATTGAAGTCATCGCCGATGCGGGCAGCGCAGACACACTTGCGGCAATTGTCGAGAAGGGGAAGGCATGGGATGCGCGCCTGGTTCCAGTGGCTGATCCCGACCAGGTACGAATGCGCATCACCCTGACCGACGACAAGGTGCAGGCCACCCTTGATCGCTTACAGGGGGTGCTCGGGGCGCAGCCCGAGGCCCGCATCCTGGTGTTGCCCGTCGACGTGGCACTTCCCGCGCCGGCGCAAGCGGACCGCCAGAAGGAGGACTCGGCCACTGCAGCGCGGGAAGCACTCTACGCGGAGGTTGAGAAGAACGCCCAGCTCGGCTCGGACTATTTGGTGTTGGTCGTGCTCTCGACCTTGGTGGCCGCGATCGGCCTGATCGAGAACAACGTTGCCGTCCTGATTGGTGCCATGGTCATCGCTCCGCTCCTAGGACCCAATCTCGCCCTCGGCCTCAGCGCCACCCTGGGTGACTTCCCATTGCTTGGCCGCGCCCTGCTAACCCTGCTCATCGGTGTTGGGATGGCGGCCGGGATGGGCGCGGCGATCGGCGCCTTCTGGTCCCACGCACTGGACAGTCCCGAGCTGATTTCACGCACCTCGGCGGGACTGGATTCGGTGGCGCTCGCCCTGGCGTCAGGGGCGGCCGGAGCCTTATCCCTGACCACGCGTCTCTCCAGCGTCCTGGTGGGAGTGATGGTTGCCGTCGCCCTGCTCCCGCCGGCTGCCGCAGCCGGACTCATGCTCGGCGCAGGCAGGTTCCCGGCCGCCATGGGTGCGGGGCTGCTGCTCGCAATCAACATCGTCTGCCTCAACCTCGCGGCCCAGGTCGTCTTCCTGCTCAAGGGCATCCGCCCGCGCACCTGGCTCGAGAAAACGCGGGCGCGTCGCGCAATCGCCGTTCAGCTGATCATGTGGCCGACGCTCCTCGCGATGTTGGTCATCGCGATTTACACCCACCAAAAACTGAAGGTCTTAACGATCTT
>Ga0307418_1000477_pt1 | contig 12097 bp, 10 predicted proteins | sample SalMarWE160220MG_2_FD_202160 | JGI IMG/M metagenome (GOLD analysis project Ga0307418, IMG submission 202160) | Salt marsh sediment microbial communities from the Plum Island Ecosystem LTER, Massachusetts, United States - WE1602-20 | ecosystem: Environmental > Aquatic > Marine > Intertidal zone >...
CTGATCACAGAGCTGCACCTGTCGCGCCCCAAGATCTCCGTTTCGCGCGTCGCAGCCACGATACCTTACCGCCGCAAGTCGGATCTGGACAGACTGGCCGCGGGTCTCCGAAAGGCCGGGTTGCACGAGTGAGGACGGCTCCCGGGGCCGGGGGTACCTGGACTCGCTTCCGCGCCGGCGACGCTCTTCCGGGGAACCATCGATCGCCACGCCCGCTATCAGTCAGTGTAGTACGGCTCGCCCTGCCCTCCCTTCAGCTTTCGGCCGATGAAGCCTGAATACCTGAGCCGCTCCTCGCCATTGACCCTGATCGCCCGCAGCGTCTCGCCGCGCGTCCGTCCGAGTCCCAGGACGACCGCCTCCGTATCCGAGATCGCCCTCAGCGGGACCTGAATGGTCATGGGCGACAGCCGCGGCAGCTTGTAGCTCATGCAGAGCTGCCCCTCGCGAAGCTTCAGCTGGGGATCGGTGAGTGGAAACTCGGCGTCGGGATTCAGCAGCTCATAGCGTCCGACCCGCTCCAGCCAGACCTTTGGGACCGGGCCAGGCGGGATCCGCTCCCCGACCACTGCTTCCTTGCTGCCGTTCTTGGCGACGACGACCTGTCTTCCACCGATCTCCCGGGTCCGAAACTGCATGTGCGCCAAGGACCCGACGGCGGACGGAAGGGCGCCGGAGCCGCGGTCCTTGAGGCCGAACCAGCCGTTGGGGTAGGGAATCAGGTCGAACGTCTTTTCGACCATGCAGGCACACACCTTCGCGTCCTTCGGGCGAATGGAGATCATGCCGAAGTCGGTCGCATAATTTCCTGCCAACTCTGCCGGCCCCGCGGTCGCCTGCTTCTTTTCGAGCGCCGCGCCAAACAAGGCGTGAGGGAGCGGCTCTGCGTTGGGCGACAGCATGCTTTTCAAGATCTCCTCGGCGAGCTTGGCAACGATTCCCCGCGAGTTTTCGGCATTGGCGAGCACCGCGACGCCAAGGCGCTGCTTCGGAAGCAGGATCAGCTCCGAGCTGAAGGCCCGCAGGGTCCCGCCCTGTCGCACCACCAGCCCGGCGCCGGGGATGCTTCCATCCTCAAGGAACCAGCCCAGCCCGTTGACCACGTCGAGGTCGAGGGCGACCTGCAGGTTTTGCGGCGCGAGCATCTCCCGCAGGGTTGCGGGCCTGAGCAGCGTCCGCTCCCCAGCCCCGTCCGGCAGCGACAGGAGCACCCGCATGAAGCGGCCCAGGTCTGCCGCCGTCGTGCTGAGCCCCATGGCTGGAAGATCACGCATCGGGAGGAGCTCGACTGCGGTCCCGCCTCGGTATCCCTTGGCATACTGCACGCCGCTCTCTCGGTCGGAGACGAAGGCGGTGTGGTTCATGCCCAGGGGTTGGAAGACCCTCTCTCGCATGTACTGCCGATAAGGCATACCGCTGACCTTCTGCACCATGTGGCCGAGCAGCGTGTAGCCCACGTTGGAGTAAGCAAAGACCAGATTCGGAGGAAAGGCCGCATACTCCTCGGCCAGCTTGCCAGCGACGGCGGTGAACGGCTGGTCGGACCACATCCCTTTGAGGAGGTCCGTCGGCAGGCCCGAGTGGTGGGCAAGCACACTGCGCACGGTGATTGGGTCGGCGGTGGTATCGAAGCGGCTGCGGATCGAGAACTCGGGGAGGTAGTCGTGCAGCGGCCGATCGATATCGATCTTCCCTGCCTCGGCGAGCTGCATGACGGCGATCGCCGTGAATGGCTTTGCGAGCGAGCCCGCGCGGAAGACCGTGTGCGGTGTCGCCGGTACCCGGTACACGACATCGGCGAAGCCGAAACCTTCCGCCCAGAGCGTCTGATTGCCCCTGACGAGGACCAGACTGAGGGCCGGGACGGAGAACCTTGTCTGCGCCGACTGGATCAGGGGCGCGAGCCCGTCCCGCATGGGACGGACCTCCACGCTCACGACAGTGCCGGAACCATCGGCTCCATGATTCAGCGCAGCCGCGCAGGCGTGGACGAGGAACGCCGCCACGCACAGCATGGCGGTGCCGGCAAGCGCTTTCCCACCCACTGTTTCGGACAAGCACCTTCTCCCGTAGGTCGGTTTGGCCGGCCTGACACGGCGGACCGCCGGTCGCGGCTTATCGAGACTCAGACACCTTTGAGGCTAGCAGAGCGGGTGACGCCATGAGGTCAATTTGCGCAGGGTATTTTTGTCCATGCCCTTCGCACAAGGTGGCGCCGTCTCGGGTGTCCGCTTGTCCTACGAAAAAAGTCGGAAAAGCATCGGCTTTTCTTCAGGACTTCTGACCAGGGCGTTACTACTGTGAGGCTGTGGGCAGGCTGTTCCTCAGCCTCGCCGCACGGAGGCGAAACCGTAGTGGTCCACCAACCGGCCCATCCGTTGAGCCCGGAGATGAGGAGATGAAACGACTAATGGCAGCCATCGCCACCATCCTGTTCGCTGCGGGTGTCACCGCGGACGACGTCTACAACGCCTTTGGAGGCTTTGCGCCGGGCACCCAGCAGCTGAGCGGGATCAGTTTCGAGCCAGCAGCACCGATCACCGCGATGCAGCCCGCCGTTGGAGACAGTGTCACGATCTATGGGGAGTTCCAGGACGGTAATTCAAACCTGTTCCAATGGAGCACGCCAACCGCCGTGGGAGCTGGTGGCAACCCTCCTGACTTCGGCCGCCGTCCCGACATCTACCAGGAGTTCGGCGGAAGCTCGGAGGTGCAGTTCTGACCATCGCTTATACACGCCGCGCCGATGGGTGACGCTTTGCCCCGCCTCGGGCGGGGCAATGGCTCCGGGGTCCTGCAATCCGGCGTTGATGGTCTGTCTCTCCCGGCATGACCAGACCTCTTCGTATCGGGCTCGCAGGCGGTCTCTATCACGCCACCTGCGCCGGGACCGGCGCGAGGCGATCTACCGCGACGATCAAGACCGGGACAATCAGTTGCTGCGCGTCATGCGCCCTGCGCCCGGCCGTTCTCCCTGCGTTCTTCAACACCCTGCCGGCCCACTAAACTTAAGAAATCTGGGCAAGTGGTTCCACACCAAACGAGCGCGCGTTGCCGACCGTGGGCGACTCCGCCGTTCCGGCGGAAGTCATTTCTGAGAGGAGATGAGGTCAATGAAAACGCCCGTCTGCGTGGACGTTAGAGGCCCGAGTCGCGCGGACTCCAGCCGGTGTGGTGAATGGAGCCCAAGGGGCCCGGAGACAAAAAACCGCGTCATGACGGGAGCCAGGAGGGGGCATTGAATGACTGGATTGTATCGGGGCATGCGCGCAATCGTAGCAATCTGCACATTGGGGTTCGTCGCAACCTGCCAGGCGGCAGGGCTCGGCGCCTGCAAGCTGATCAGCGCTGATCAGGCAAGTAAGATCCTTGGCCGCAAGGTCAGTGCCCATGCCATGGATACCTCCGCTTCGCGGCGAAATGCCGGCTCTATGTGCCGCTATGCGGGCAAAGGAATCGGCAGCGGTTTCATGCTGATCGCCGGTCATGTGGACATGGTGCGCAGCCGGTACATTCTGCGACGGAATCCGCGCTTCCCGGGCACTCACAGGAGCGCTACCGCCTTGATCTGAATCCAGATCGACAGCCCCGCCGTCAGTCCGAGCTCCGCGCAGGAGCGCCGGGTCACGTACAGGTGGGGTTTCGAGTAGACCGGGCACTCCCCGGACGGTAGGGCAAAGTTTGTCTTCTCTGTTAGCCGCCTGGTTTCCCGGCGGTGCCACATGATCTCGCCCGTGGTCCGAGTTGCGACCCGGCCCCTCTCAGAACCGGACAAGCGGCTTGCCCATAGCTCGCACGTGCGTCGTCGCCGGTCCGACGTTTCACCACCCGATGCCTGTCGTCCCCGGGAAGGTCATGGAACGTGACGGATTCTGTTTCGCTGATCTCGTGCCGGTACAGTCACGTCCGCCAATCAGTGGACGAGCTCCAGCGGGGCGGTCTGCCCACTCCTGGTCTCCACTTGCGGGCCGAGTCGAGCGTCATGAGGAGATAGAGCACGGCCGCCACTGGCAGCAGAAGGCCGAACAGTAGGGGCTGGCCATACAGGCGCAGGGTCGGCCCGTAGGCCACTGTCATCCCGATCCATGCCAGGGCGGCGCAGGCGGTCGCGACGGGCTGGGCATAGAGAAATCCGAGAAAGAGGCCTGCCACCGGCACCAGGTAGAGCAGCGCCATCCCTGCAGCAGCACCGAGCAATCGCAAGACTGAGTAATCGAGCTCGGTGAAGGCCGTGCGCGTTACCGTCGCCCACACCCCGCGCAGACTGTAGGCTCGAAGGCTCCGGGAGCTGTCTGTGAGACCCAGCCAGATGCGCCCGTGGCGCTTTAAGAGCGCACCGAGGGCACAGTCGTCGATGAGGGCGCCCCGGATAGCGGCCAAGCCGCCCTCTGCATCCAGCGCCCCCCGCCTCACCAGCATGCTGCCGCCCGCGGCGGCAGCCACGGATTTGCCCGGCGAGTTCACGTATGGGAAGGGGTAGAGCTTTTGAAAGAAGAACACGAAGGGCGGAATCAGGAGCCGCTCCCAGAAGCCCCGGCAATGGAGCATCACCATGGTGGAGACCAGGTCGATTCGGTCACGCTCGGCCTGCTGCACCAGGCGGGCGAGCACGTCCGGATCGTGCTCAATGTCTGCGTCCGTGAACCAGAGATAGCGCGCTGCAGGAGCGATCTCGCATGCCCTGTCGACCCCCTGGGCCATAGCCCAGACCTTGCCGGCCCACCCCGGCGACGGCGTCTGCCCGGACACCAGGTCAATGGGATGACCGGGGCCTGACGCTAGCTCCCGTACCACGGAGGCGGTGGCGTCCTCGCTCTGGTCGTCCACCAGAACGATGGTCAACCCCCCCTTGTACGTCTGCCGGCGAAGGCTTCGCAGCGTGCGGCCGAGCAGCGCGGCCTCGTTGCGGGCCGGCACGACAGCCACCACTGCGGGCCACAGCCGCAGCTCGTCTCGCAGAGCTGCAAGACGCTGGTCGGCCCGCCAAAATCCGCCGCGTCCGAACAACAGATAGAGCCAGAGCGCAGCGGCGCTCAGGGTGAGGACGAACAGCGTGCTCACCATCATCTCAGTACCCAGTCAGGATCGAGAAGATCCCCCGCTTTCCCGTGAAAGTCGCGCGTAGCGCGTTCCGCCCCTCCCCCGCCCCGGGGATGTCGCAAAAGGTGCTGGGGCAGGTCCTTGGTCTCTTTGGCGGTCTACTGCCATCGCCCGTGCGCCGCGCGATCAGTAAGTTGCAGCCTCGCCCCCCCTAAACCTCTCCCAGGCGACGGGACTTTTGCCACAGCCTCGTGGCCTGGGAGAGAGCCGGGGTAATGGAAACGGCCGCTATAATTGGCGATCGCCTCTGTCCCACAGGGGACGGCACCACGGGATTCTGTCATCATTTAGAGTTGGCTGGGCGCGCGAGGTTCGCCGTATGGCGATAAACTCACCGCCCGAGTTCTTGTCCTACCCAAGCAGCCGGGCGCCGAAATCAAGACCGGACGGCCCTGCGGCGAAAATGAGCGCATGAACCCTCTACCAAGCAATCCACTCCGGGGTTCGGGGCTAAGGGTGCCCGTCAGGAAAGCACTGACTGGTCCCGCTGTCCCGCGGTTGCGGCCCCGCGACCTTCGGCTCGCCTTGGGCGCGGGGCGCGCAGTCGGAGGTGATCAGTGCTTCCGCAAGGGTCGCCGTAGCGGGGCGCAGTCTTGGACAACCTGACCTCTGTGGGTATCAGCGTCCTCATCGGCACTGCCTCGGCGGCCATTGCATACGTGGCCGCCGCCCTTCTGGCCGTGCTGCTCTGGAACCGGCGTCGGGCCGGCGCTCAGCGTCATGCCCCTTCGGTGAGCGTGCTCAAGCCACTGTGCGGCGCGGAACCGGAGCTCTATGAGAACCTGCGCAGCTTCTGCGATCAGGATTACGCCCGGTTCGAGGTGATCTGCGGGGTAAGAAGCCCGGATGATCCTGCGGTTTCCGTCGTCGAACGGCTGCGGCGCGAGCTTCCCGAGCGAGACATCGTGCTGGTGGTGGACGAACGCCTGGTCGGAATGAACTACAAGGCCAGCAATCTAAACAACATGCTGGCACATGCCCGGTACCCATACCTCGCGATCTCCGACAGCGACATTCGGGTGGCACCTGATTACCTGGCGCGGGTCATGGGCGAACTGTGCGAGCCGGCGGTGGGACTGGTCACATGCCTGTATCGGGCGCGCCCGCTCCGCAACCTCTGGTCCCATCTGGGCGCACTCGCCGTCGACGCCTGGTTTCTGCCCTCCGTGCTGGTCGGTCGCGCGTTGGGCTTCGGCTCCTACTGTTTCGGGGCGAGCATGGCCCTGGAGCGGGGCCTGCTCGAGCGGGTCGGGGGGTTCGACTCGTTGGCCCGCCAGCTCGCAGACGATTACGAGCTGGGGACACGGGTACAGGCCCAAGGTCTCCGCGTCACGCTGTCATCCTGCATGGTGGAGACCACGGTCCATGAGCCGGACCTGCGGAGCCTGCTGGACCACGAGCTGCGGTGGGCCAGGACCATTCGAACCGTGCAGCCGCTTGGCCACGCCCTCTCATTCATTACCTACGCCATCCCCCTCTCCTGCCTGGCCGGACTCACGCTTGCAGGCAGTCGGGCGGCGCTGGTAATGCCCGCCGTGGCGGTGGCGTTACGGGCTGCGCTGCATCTCGCAGTCAACCAGGACCGCCTCGGCCAGGCGTTGCTCGGAATCCCCCTCCTCCCCCTTCGCGGCTTTCTGTCGCTGTTTGTCTGGGCGGCAAGCTTCTGCAGCCGGCGGGTGCGCTGGCGCCAGCGGGAGCTATGCGTGGAGGCGAACGGCCAAATGTCTCAATGCGAGGACCTGCATCCCCTGGACAGGGCCTGGTGACACGGAGATCTCCTCATGATGAAGACCCTCTTCCTGCAGGCACCGTCATTCGACGGCTTCGATGGCGGTGCGGGCTCGCGCTACCAGGCCAAGCGCGAGATCCGCTCGTTTTGGTATCCGACCTGGCTCGCCCAGCCCGCGGCGCTCCTGCCCGGCAGCAAGCTGATCGATGCGCCGGCCGCGGGCGTGAGCCTGCCCCAGGTGCTGAAGGAAGCTCCCCGCTACGAGCTGGTGGTCATCCACACCAGCTCCCCCTCCTTCCCGTCCGATGTCCGGGTCGCCGAAGCGCTGAAGGAGGCCAATCCCGACCTGATGGTCGGCCTGGTAGGCGCCAAGGTGGCGGTCGAGCCCGAGCCATCGCTCCTGGCGTCCACGGCGGTCGATTTTGTGGCCCGGGAAGAGTTCGACTACACGATCAGGGAGGTGGCGGAGGGACGGCCCCTCGCAGAGACGGACGGCCTGAGCTACCGCACGGCGGACGGCAAGGTCGCCCACAATGCGCCCCGGGCGATGATCGAGCACATGGACGAGCTGCCCTTTGTCACCGAGGTCTACAAACGCGACCTGCGGGTGGAGGACTACTTCATCGGGTATCTGCTCCACCCCTATGTCTCCTTTTATACCGGCCGCGGCTGCCGCTCCCGGTGCACCTTCTGCCTCTGGCCCCAGACCGTGGGCGGGCATCATTACCGGGTGCGCAGCGCCGAGCGGGTAATCGAGGAGGTACAGCTCATCCGGCAATATTTCCCGCAGGTGCGCGAGGTCTTCTTCGACGACGACACCTTCACGGACGATCGCGCCCGCACGGAGGAGATCGCCCGCCGGCTGGGCAAGCTGGGGGTGACCTGGTCCTGCAATGCCAAGGCCAACGTCCCCTACGAGACCCTCAAGGTGATGCGGGACAACGGTCTTCGCCTGCTGCTGGTCGGCTACGAATCCGGCAATCAGCAGATCCTGCACAACATCAGGAAAGGGCTGCGCGTGGACCGGGCGCGTCAATTCACGTCGGACTGCCGCAAGCTCGGGATCACTATCCACGGGACCTTCATCGTCGGCCTACCCGGGGAGACGCGGGAGACCATCCAGGAGACCATCCGGTTCGCCAAGGAGATCAACCCGCACACCATCCAGGTGTCCATCGCCGCGCCCTATCCCGGGACCCGGCTGCACCGGGAGGCGTTGGAGAACGGTTGGCTGACGGACTCCGAGGAGGGTCATCTGGTCAACGACCGGGGGGTCCAGATCAGCCCTCTGGGCTATCCCCACTTGAGCCACACCGAGATCTTCGATTCCGTGGAGACCTTCTACAGGCGCTTCTACTTCCGGGCCAGCAAGATCGCGGAGATCACCGGGGAGATGGTGCGCGATCGCCAGATGATGAAGCGGCGCCTGCGGGAGGGCGTGGAGTTCGTGCGGTTCCTCCGCGAACGGCATTGAAGGACCGGTTACGCACGTGCCCATAGCCGAATCGGCGAACACCAGCATCGACCTCATCGTGACGGCAGACGACTTTGGCCTGAGCCTCGCCGTGAACGAGGCGGTCGAGGCCGCCTATCGCGATGGCATCCTGCGGACGGCCAGCCTCATGGTCGGTGCACCCGCAGCTGCTGATGCGGTCGCCCGGGCCAGGCGGCTGCCCGGACTCAGGGTCGGATTGCACCTGGTGCTCGCCGATGGCCTTCCGGTGCTGCCGCCCCGGCAGGTTGGCGGGTTGGTTGATGGCACGGGGCGGTTCCCGCTGGACATGCTCCTGCCATCGATCCGGTTGTTCCTTTGGCCCGCACTGCGCCGCCAGGCGCGCGCGGAGATCCGTGCCCAGTTCGAGGCTTTTCAGGCCACCGGCCTTCCCCTGGACCACGTAAACGCACACAAGCATCTGCATCTCCATCCGACTGTCCTCGGGCTGATGCTGGAGATCGGGCGGGACTTTGGGATGCGGGCCGTCCGGTTGCCGAATGAACCGCTGCCCGCGTTTCGCGTCTCATGCCTTTCGGATTGGATGCAATGGCTCATGTGGCGGCTCTTCATCGCCCCCTGGATGCAGCTCCTGCGGTGGAGGCTTCACCGCGCCGGGGTACGCACCAACGACTATGTCTTCGGTCTGTCCCGCACCGGCGCCATGAACGAGGCCACCCTCCTCGCGCTGCTTGAGGACCTGCCCCTCGGCATCACCGAGATCTACTTCCATCCGTGCTTGGACGCCACCGACGGGCCCGGCTCGCCAGACGAGGTGCGGGCGCTGACCAGCGCCATGGTCCGGCGGGCACTGACCGAGCGGGACATCGTGCCTATCGGTTTCGGCGATCTCGACATGAAGATGACAAGAACGGAACACACAGAGATTCTTGATTAGCATGCATCGAATCGGAGAACCCACCACGATGAACCGCAAGCTCGCCTACGTCTTTCTTGTCTCCACGATCAGTCTCTTCGCGGGCGGTCTTCCAAACCTGGCCGCAGACGCCCAGGAGGCCGGAGCCAAGGAAGCCGCAACCGGAACCAACGAGACGGGGACCAACGAGACGGGGACCAAGGCGGCGGGGACCAAGGCGGCCGCAACCAAGGCGGCTGGAACCGGCCCCAAGGAGCTGGTCGACCGGCTTCACGCCACCCTGATCCGAGCCATGAAGGGCGGCCACGCCATGGGATACGAGGGAAGGTACAAGCTGCTGTCGCCGGTGATCCTCCAGTCCTACGACATGCCCTATATCGCTCAGCTGACCCTCGGCAGCTACTGGAGCACCTTGAGCGAGGCGCAGCGCGACCAGTTCATCCAGGTGCTGCAGCAATACTCCATCGCCAACTACGCGGCGGAGTTCGACAGTTACAATGGCGGCAGCTTCGAGACCCAATCCGAGCAGAGCGCCCAGCCCGGCATCAACTCGGTGAGCAGCACCTTCACGTCCGGCAGTGGCAAGCAGCACCAGTTCAACTATCTGCTGCGCCAGACCCCTAAGGGATGGCGTATCATCAACGTCATCGTGGATGGCGTGAGCGACCTATCGCTGAAGCGCAGTCAGTACGCGTACGTCATGAAGACGGACGGGTTCGACGCCCTCATCAAGAAGCTGAAAGAATCGATCCAGAAGTTTTCCAGCAGGAACGCCTGACCGCCGCAGTCGAGCCCGCGCGCCCTTCGCCGGCGACGCATAAGCCCATGGAGGGGCTCTTGCGACAGAATCCATACGGGAGACAAGCTCAGCCCGCGGGCGCCTCCTCGGCTACGCGGAAGAAATCCACATACTCCCGATATTGCCGACGTTGTTCGGTGGCATCCAGGCCGAACTGCGCGAGACTGTAACGGTGCCGCCCGTGCCGCCCCTGGGGGTGCCGGGCCAAGAAGTCTTCCATGCGCCGGGCGGCATCTAGGGTCAGTGCCAACCCGAGTTTCGCGTACAGATCACGGATCACTGCCAGGGGCTCACGCACCAGGTCGAGGTAGTGGACATCCAGGTAGCGCCCCGGGGCACGGTCCACCGAGCGCAGGCTCACCATGCGCCGCGCGCCATCCGCCCAGCGCCCCGCGACGGTGTGGGCGACCCTGCGGACATCCACGGCGTCGCTGAACAAACCCTGCAGGGCCACCGTCAAGCTGGCCACCGAGGGTGCTACCCGCAGTGGATCTCGGTGCGTCATGATGATGCGGGCATCCGGGTAGATCTTCAGCAGCCCCTCCATCCCGAAGACGTGATCCGGGGCCTTCAGCACCCATCGCCGCGGAGGACAACGCCACTGAAGGTGCTGAAGCATACGGCGATGAAAGGCGTACGCGGACTCCAGTCCCACCTCGTCGACCCAGTCGCGGTAGGACGGAACGCTGTAGAGGGAATCGAACCGCAGACTCAGAAAGGTCGGGCTGGTGATCTCGGTGCACTCCTGGGGATAACGGGCCCCCATCAGGTGCATGCCCCGGAACCCGGGGGCCATGCGATAGAACCAGCCCAGCTCGCGCTGTGCCCTGCGGATGCGTGGGTCGGAGGCGGTGGCGGCCGCGTCCGGCGGCGGCGACGGGTGCATGACCTCCCAATGAGCGGGGTAGCGGAAGTCCGGGTCCTGGGCCAACAGGGCGTGCAGCAGCGTCGTGCCGCTTCGCGGCAGTCCCAGGATGAAGATCGGCCGTTCGACCGGCTCGCGTGTAATCTCGGGCTGGGCTGTCCAGTCCCGCTGGAGACGCAACCGATTGCGCAGCAGATGCAGAATCTCCCAGCGGGCAGTCAGTCGGCCGACCAGGCTGAGGGAGGCCTCGGATTCCAGTGCCTGCACGAGCGCATCGAGCGGTTCTTCCAGGGGGTAACCACCGAAATCCGTGAGGCCCTCGCGGGCGCGGGCGGTTTCGATCAGCCGTCCAGGCTCCAGCTTGACCAGCGGCACCCCCCACCGGCACAACGCCCCCCCCATCCGATTGATCGCCCTAACCCCTTTGACCGCCAGCGCCCCCTCCGAGGGCGTCTCTCCGGAAGGCAGTACCGCTTGCCCCCCATGTTTCATTGCCATATCACTCACCCTGTTCCGCCGCGGCCTCTTCCGCCGCGGCCCGTTTCCGGACCAGCCGTCGCCCCTCGAACCACTGCCAGGAGCCTAGTACGGGTAGCCCGAACACCAGCTCTCGGAACCGCTTGGCCAGGGCCAACGCCAGGCCCACGCTCGGACCCAGACCCACCAAATGGGCAAACACCAGATAGCCCGCCTCCTGCACCCCCAGGCCGGCAGGCACCACGAAGGCCGCAGTCCGCAATGCCTCCCCCAGACTCTGTATGAGCACCGCCGAGCCGATGCTCACCGGCTGGTGAAAGAGATAGAGCGCCAGCCAGACCTCACCCACCCCAGCGAAGAGGCCCGCCAGCTGCCATAGGCCGGCCTGCAGCACCACGGCCGGCTTGCCATAGAGAAGCGAAAGCTCCCGATGCAACCGCGCGGGCCCACCCACCAGGCCGGGCAGATTCAAACGGTCCGCAAGTCGGTCCGTCATCGGCTCCATCCATCGGAAGAGCCAGGACTTGCCCTGCAGAACAACGACCAGGACGAGAAAAGGCAGTGCGGCCAAAAAGAAGGGCAGCAGGGTGTTCAGGACAGCGGCGTCAGACCCCGACGGTTGTACCAGAAAGAGGCCGATCCCGGTCGCCACGAACAGGAACTGGCTGATCAGGGTGACTGTGCCCTCGACCATCACGCTGGCCGCGGCCGCGGCCCCGTCCACCTTCCGCGTCACCAGCAGGCGGATACCAATCGCC
>Ga0307418_1000478_pt1 | contig 12095 bp, 9 predicted proteins | sample SalMarWE160220MG_2_FD_202160 | JGI IMG/M metagenome (GOLD analysis project Ga0307418, IMG submission 202160) | Salt marsh sediment microbial communities from the Plum Island Ecosystem LTER, Massachusetts, United States - WE1602-20 | ecosystem: Environmental > Aquatic > Marine > Intertidal zone >...
TGTCGAGGCGTAGCGCCCCGACTGCCAAGCGCGGATGGCGGCGACCGCGGCGGTGGGATTGGTGAAGCCGAGCCGTTCCAGCGCGGCGAGCGCCCCCGGATCGCTCTCATCGGCAACCACGATGCCGGGCGCTTCCGTCGGCGCCCCGGGAATCTTCTCGAACAACGCGCCGTAATGGGTCTCGACCACTTCGAACCGTGCGATCAGCGCGTCGCCGAACGCATCGGTATCTTCGAACCCGGAAAGTCTGGCAATGCGGTCGAGCTCTGCCCGGTCGCCGGGAATGATGTGGGTCTGCAGATCCCCCACCATCTGCAGCCGGTTCTCGACCCGGCGCAGGAAGAGATAGGCTTGGATCAAATCATCCGCCGCCGTCTTCTCGATCCAGCCCCCGTCCGCGAGCCGTTCCAGCGTCGCGATGGTACCGCGCGTCCGAAGCTCCGGGTGTCGTCCGCCGGCGATCAGCTGCTGAGTCTGGGCGAAGAACTCGATGTCGCGGATGCCGCCGCGGCCGAGCTTGATGTCGTGGCCTTCCACCGCGATAGCGCCGTGACCCTTGTAAGCATGCACGCGCCGCTTCATGGCGTGGATGTCGGCGACCGCGGCAAAATCGAGATATTTGCGCCAGATGAAGGGTGACAGCTGTTCCAGAAACTCTTCGCCGAGCGCAATGTCGCCAGCCACGATCCGCGCCTTGATCAGCGCGGCCCGCTCCCAGTTCTGGCCGAAACTTTCGTAATAGGTAAGGCCGGCATCGGTAGAGAGCGCGATCTGCGTCGCACCCGGGTCTGGACGCAATCGCAAATCTGTGCGGTAGGCGTAGCCGTCGGCGGTATGCTCCTGCACGAGCCGCACCAACTCGCGCGTCAGCCGCACGAAGAAGGCGGACGGCTCCACATCCGCAGCGAGTCCTGCCCGCTCGGCGTCGTAGAACACCATGAAGTCGATATCGCTCGAATAGTTGAGTTCCATCGCCCCGAGCTTGCCCATGGCAATAACGAAATAGCCGGACGCTTCCTCGGTCGAACTGACCTGCCCCGCCTCACGCGCCTTGCGGAACAGAAACGCCACCGCCTCTTGCAGTGTCGCTTCAGCCGCCTCGCTCAGCGCCTTCAGCGTCACTTCCGTCGGCCAAACGCCGCCGAGATCGGCGAGGCCCGTGAGTAGCGCGGTGCGATGCTTGAACTGCCGCAAGAGCACCATGGCCTCTTTCGCGCTTGGTGCTTTCGCCATATCCACGGCGAGCGCGGCGCGCGCCTCGGCAAGATGCGTATCGGGGTCGCGCACGAGACAATCGGCAAGGAGCTGGGGAGAGCGTTGGGCGAGCGCGGCGAGATAGGGCGCAGCCGAAAACGCGGCTTCGAGCAGTGCCTTCGTCCTCGGCGCTGCCGCCGCTTCGGCGGCCGGCGCAAGCGCGGGTACGTCGCCCAACGCCTGCAATACGCTTGCGAGAACGTCGGCCCCGCGGGCCGCGTCATAGATTTGAGGAAGCTCGGTGATGCGGTCGGCGAAGGCCGTCACGTGGCTCTCAGCTCTGCTCCCGTGGACGGCTCAGGGACCGTCCCGTTGACGTGCGCGTCCCCCTCCATGGGCAGGGTGAGGACGACGCGGAGGCCCGGTTCGTTGTCCTCGAGCCTCAGGCTGCCACCATGCAGCCTCGCCACCGCCGCGACAAGACTCAAGCCGAGCCCGCTACCCGGCTCCGACCGGCTCGCTTCGAGCCGAACGAAACGTGCCAGGACCCGCTCCCGCTCGGCGGCGGGCACGCCCGGCCCCCGGTCGGTGACGACGATCTCCGCGACCCCGTCATGGGTTTCCGCGCGCACACCGACCTCCGGCGCCCAGCCATTGCCGCCCTCAGCCGCAGGCGCACCATATTTGAGCGCGTTGTCGATGAGGTTGGTGATGGCCTGCCCAAGGAGCTGCCGGTCGCCGCGGATGACAACAGGCGTCGACGCCTCGGCTTTCAGCGTAATGCCGCGCTCTTCCGCCACCGGCTCGTAGAGCTCAGCCACATCGCTCACCAGCGCCGCGAGATCGAGTGTCTCACGGTTCTCGCCACCGGCTCCCGCCTCGAGCCGCGCGATAGAGAGAAGCGCATTGAACGTCTTGATGAGGCCGTCGGCCTCCTCGATGGTTCGCTCCAGCGTCTCGCGATACGCCGCCTCCTCATACGGTTCGCGCAGCGCCTCCTCGACCCGATTCCGCAACCGATTGAGCGGCGTCTTGAGGTCGTGCGCGATATTGTCGGAGACCTCGCGCAAGCCCGCCATGAGCTGCTCGATGCGAGCCAGCATGAGATTGAGGCTCTGTGCCAGACGATCGAGCTCATCACCCGAACCGCTCACCGGCAGCCGCCCAGCGAGATCGCCCTCCATAATCGTGCGCGTGGTGGCCGAGAGATTATCAATCCGGGTGAGCAGCTTGCGGCTCACCCAATACCCGCCGCCAATGCCGACAAGCGCCATGAAGCCAAGGCCCCACAGCATGGTTGAGCGGATCAGGCGCGAGAGGTCCCTGCGGTCCTCGATATCGCGGCCCACGATCAACCGGTAGCCGCCTGGCAGGCGGAACACATTGGCAAAGGCAAGCCGCCGCTCGACCCCGCCGGGCGCCGGGCGGCTATATTCGAACTCGACCGGTCCCAGGCTATCCCAGAGCTGCGGCGATACCGCGCTGAGATTGCCGGCAAGCTGCGTCCCCTCCTTATCGGCAACGAGATAGAGGCTGTTGCCCGGCGTTTGACTACGCTCGGCGACGATGCGGACCAGCTGATCGAGGCCGCCGCCGCGGTACTGCTCGGCCAGCCCTTTCAACTCCGCATCGATGGTCTGATTGAGCTGCCGCGACAGCAGGACCGTCGTGTTCCAGTAGATATAGAAGATGGCCACGATCGCGGCCGCGCTGAACAGCGCAAGATAGGTCAGCGACAGACGGAAGGTGGTGGTCCGGAAGAGCTTAGTGAGCGCTGTCACGGATGGTGTAACCGGCGCCGCGGACCGTGTGCAGGAGGGGGTTGGCGAAGTTCTTGTCGATCTTGGACCGAAGCCGCGAGATGTGGACGTCGATGACATTGGTCTGCGGGTCGAAGTGATAGTCCCATACGTTCTCGAGCAGCATGGTCCGGGTCACCACTTGGCCCGCATGCTTCATCAGATATTCGAGCAGCCGGAACTCACGTGGCTGCAACATAATGGCTTCGCCGCCGCGAGTCACCTTATGTGACAGCCGGTCGAGAACGAGGTCGCCAACGACGAAGCGCGTCGAGCCCTCCTCCGGCGAGGTGCGCCGGGCCAAGGCCTCGATGCGCGCGAGCAGCTCGCTGAAAGCATAGGGCTTGGTGAGGTAGTCGTCGCCGCCGGCACGCAGGCCCTTGACCCGGTCGTCGACCTCCCCGAGCGCGGAGAGGATTAGAGCGGGCGTCCTGATCTCCTCGGTCCGAAGCGCCTTGATCACGCCGAGCCCGTCGCATTTCGGCAGCATGCGGTCGACGATCAAGACGTCGTATGCATTGGTCCTGGCGAGATCGAGCCCGGCCTGGCCGTCAGCCGCATACTCGGCGACATGGCCCGATTCCTTGAGCGCCCGCTTGAGGAAGGCTGCGGTCTCCTGGTCATCCTCGATCACCAGAACGCGCATATCGACGGGCCTCCCTGACAACGCTGTCTCAATCTTAGGCTGGGCAAAGGGGTGGGCGGCGCGGTCGGGGGGAAACCGCGCCGCCCTCCGGCGTTAGAAGGCTGTTTAAGCCTTCTTCAGCGAAAGCGCCACGAAGCGCGTCTGGTCGCCGGTCTTAACCTGCATCAGCACCTTGACGGAATCTTTGTCCGTCTTGGTACCCTCCATCGCCTTCTTGATCCCGGCGGCAACGTCGTCCGGCTTGGACACGTCGACACCCGCGACCTGAAGGATGACGTCGCCAGGCTTGAGGCCCTTGTCGGCGGCATCGCTCGAAGGATCGACCTCGGTGATCACCACGCCCTCTTCACCCGCACCGGGGATCTTCGCCGCCGGAGCAAGCGACAGGCCGAGGTCCTTCATCTGCTCGGCCTGATCGGCAGCAGGCTCGTCCTGCTCGAGCGCCGCAAGCTTCTTGGCGCTGGGGAAGGCGCCGAGCTTCATGTCGACCTCGCGCTTGTCGCCATAGCGGACGATGGACAGCTTGACGTTCGACTTGGGCTGAAGCTCTGCGATCTTGCGGGCGAGGTCGCGAGAGTCCTCGACTTCCTCACCGTTCACCGCGACGATCACGTCACCGGCCTTGATGTCTTGTTTCGCCGCAGGGCCGTCCTCGGTCACCTTGGTGATCATGGCACCCTTGGCCTGCTTGAGACCGATCGAGTCGGCGATGTCGTCGTTCACGTTCTGGATAACGACGCCGAGCCAACCGCGGTCGACAGAGCCGTGGCTCTTGAGCTCGCCCACCACCTCTTGCACGAGCGCCGCAGGCACGGCGAAGGCGATGCCGACATTGCCGCCCGAGGGCGAGAAGATGGCGGTGTTCACACCGACGACGTTACCTTCGAGGTCGAAGCTCGGACCACCCGAGTTGCCACGGTTCACCGCCGCGTCGATCTGGAGATAGTCGTAAGGACCGGAGCCGATGTCGCGGTTATGCGCCGAGATGATGCCGGCCGTCACCGTGCCGCCAAGACCGAAGGGGTTCCCCACCGCAAGCACCCAGTCGCCGACCCGCGGGTCCTTCTGGGAGAACTTCACAAAGGGAAACGTCTTGCCCTTGGCGTTGGTCACTTTGATCAAGGCAACGTCGGTGCGCGGATCGGTGCCGACGAGCTTGGCCTCGTATTTCTCACCGTCCTCCATCGTCACCGAGATGTCTTCGGCATCCTCGATCACGTGGTTGTTGGTCACGATGTAGCCGTCGTCCGAGATGAAGAAGCCGGAGCCCTGGGCAAGGCTCGGATGCGGCTTGGAGGGCTGCTGCGGCATCCCCTTCCGGAACTGCTTGAAGAAGTCGTAGAGCGGATTGTCCTCCGGCAGGTCAGGCATGCCGGGGATCTGCATGTTGTTATCCGCGACCTTCACCTCGCCCTTGACGTTGATGCTCACCACCGCCGGGCTGACCCTTGCCACCAAATCGGCGAAGGAAATCGGCGCGCGGCCGTACGGCGTCTCGATGGTCTGAGCGGCCTGCGGGGTCTCGGCCTCGGCGAACGGTATGCCCGTGCCAAACGTCAATCCCAATGCGCCAGTGGCGATCAGGGCGGCAGCGGCGAGGAGCGCGGGTTTGCGGGTCAGCTTTCGCAACCGCGGGCTCTCGTTCGCAGCAGGGCTCTGGTCAGTTTTCATTGATCTTCTCTCCTGGGATGGATGAATCTCGTTGATCATTTTGCCCCGTGTGAAGTGGCAAACATCTAGGGCTTTAGGTATAGGCCTTCACCGATTACGCCGCGGTTTCGACGGCATTAAATTTCAGTAAGGTTCACCGCCGCGAATGGCCTGGATTTCAAAGGTTTCCGCCTCTCGGCACAGCCCAAAATCAGCCCTCGCCCACAAGCCTCTTCAGGCGGCGTTTCTCGCCGGCGGTCAACGGCTTAGGCGCCTCGGCGACCGATTCGCGCCGGCGATAGCTGTAGATGATACCGGCAAGCGCCGCCAACAAGACGAGCGGCGTCGCAAGCCATAACAGCCAAGTATGCGGCTCGAACCGCGGCTTGAGCAGCACGAACTCCCCATAGCGGGACACGATGAAATCGATGATCTGCTGGTCGCTGTCGCCCGCCTTTAGCCTTTCGCGCACCAGGATCCGCAAGTCCTTGGCGAGCGGCGCATCAGAATCGTCGATCGATTGGTTCTGGCAAACGAGGCAACGCAAGCCTTCCGACAGCGCCCGGGCCCGCGCCTCGAGCACGGGGTTCTTCAGCATCTCGTCGGGCTGGACGGCGAATGCCGGGCTCGCGACCGAAAACACGAGCGCCAGAGAAAAGAGCCAAACCCCGAGAGAGAAGCGCGCGGCCATCGTCACTCCCCCGCAGCTGCGGCCTCAGCCTTGGCCCGCGCGCGCTTCGGCGCTCCGACCCGTAAGCGGCGGTCGGACAGCGACACGCCGCCGCCGATGAACATGACGAGGCCGCCGAGCCAGATCAGGCGAACCAGCGGATTGAAATAGACCCTGACGCTATAGGCGCCGTTCTTCAGCTGATCGCCCAGCACCACGTAAAGGTCGCCACGCCAGCTGATGTGAATGGCAGACTCGGTGGTGGTGTTCTTCTCCACCGTGAACTCCCGCTTCGATGGCGTGAGCTCCGTCACCGGGCTTCCGCCGCGGGTGACCTTGAACATGCCGACGCGCGCGCGATAGTTGGGTCCTTGGTGCGGCTCCACACCTTCGAACAACAGCTGATAGCCGGCGATATCGAGGGTCTGACCTGGCGCGAGCGCCTCGATCCGTTCCGCACGCCACGCCGTCGTGGCAACGATGCCGATGACCACGAGGCCAAGCCCGGCATGAGCCAGCGCGCCACCATAAGCGGCCCGCGGTAAATTACGCGCCCGGCGCCACGCTTCCTCCGGCGTGGCTCCGAACAGCTTCACGCGATTGGCGATGTCGGTGACGGCGCCGAGCAGGAGCCACACCCCAAGCCCGATGCCGAGCGGGGCGAGCCATGGGCCTTTTTGCATGAAAGCAAACACGACCACCATGACGAGAAGAGCAACAATGGCGGCAGCCATGAGCCGCTGCGCCGCGGCGAGGAGGTCGCCCCGCTTCCAGGCGAGCAGCGGCCCAAACGGAACCACGATGAGTAGCGCCACGATCAGCGGTCCGAAGGTGAGATTGAAGAACGGTGCTCCGACCGAGATCTTGTCTCCGGTTAGCGCTTCGAGTGCGAGCGGGTAGAGCGTGCCGACCAACACCGCCGCGCAGGCCACGGTCAGCAGCAGATTGTTGAGAACGAGGCTTCCCTCGCGGCTGATCGGCGCGAACAATCCTCCTTGCGACAGGAGCGGTGCACGCCAGGCGAACAGAGCGAAGGCGCCGCCGATGAACACGCCCATGATGGCGAGGATGAACACGCCACGCGCCGGATCGACGGCAAACGCGTGCACCGAGGTCAGCACGCCGGAGCGCACGAGAAACGTGCCCATGAGGCTCAGGGAGAAGGTGATGATGGCGAGCAGGATGGTCCACACCTTGAGCGCGTCGCGCTTCTCCATAACGAGCGCGGAGTGCAGCAGCGCCGTTCCGGCGAGCCACGGCATGAACGAGGCATTTTCGACCGGGTCCCAGAACCAGAAGCCGCCCCAGCCGAGTTCGTAGTAAGCCCACCACGAGCCCATGGAGATGCCGAGGGTGAGGCACATCCAAGCGGCCAGCGTCCACGGCCTGACCCAGCGCGCCCATGCGGCGTCGATACGCCCGTCGATCAAAGCAGCAACGGCGAAGGAGAACGCCATGGAGAAGCCGACATAGCCCGCATAGAGGAACGGCGGATGAAAGGCGAGCGCAGGATCCTGCAGTACGGGATTCATCCCCTGCCCGTCGAACGGCGCCGGGTTGAGTCTGATGAAGGGATTCGACGTGGTGACGATAAACAGCAGGAATGCCACTGCGATCGATCCCTGCACGGCGAGCACATTGGCCTGGAGCTGACGCGGCAGATTGGTGCCGAAGGTCGCGACCGCCGCGCCGAACAGCGTGAGGATCAGCACCCAGAGGATCATCGAGCCCTCGTGGTTCCCCCATACGCCGGAGATCTTGTAGAGCATCGGCTTCGCCGCCGCGGAGTTCTGCCAGACATTCAAGACGGAGAAGTCAGACGTGACGTAGGCCGTCATCAGGGCGAAGAAGGCGATGGCGATAAGGATGAACTCGAGTTGCGCGGCCGGAACGGCAATCGCCGTGAGTTGCGGATCGCGATAGCGCGTGCCGATCACCGGCAGCACCATCTGCACGATGGCGACGCCGAGGGCGAGGATCAGCGCATAATGGCCTGTCTCGGCGATCATCCTGTCATACCCACCTAGTTGGTCGCAGTCGGCGAAGGCCCGCTGGCCTCGCCTTTCCATACGCCTTGCTTCTTCAATTTCGCGGCGACCTCCGGCGGCATGTACTTCTCGTCGTGCTTGGCGAGCACGTTGTCGGCGTGGAACACGCCGTCGGACCCGAGCGTGCCTTCGGCGACAACGCCCTGTCCCTCACGGAAGAGGTCTGGCAGCACGCCGGTATAGGTCACCGGCAATGCCTTGGCCCCGTCGGTGACGACGAAGCGGACGGTGGTTCCGGCATCCCGCACCACGCTACCCGTCTCGACGAGCCCGCCTAGGCGGAAGCGCTTCCCCGGGGATTCATGCATCGCGGTGAGATCGCTCGGACTATAGAAGAACACGATGGAGTCGCTCATGGCGTAGAGCACGAGCCCCACGGCAAGCCCAAGCACCAGAAGTGAGGTACCGATCAGAACGCCTCTGCGCTGTTTCCGAGTCATGACTTCAATCCAAGCTCCGCCGCGAGCGCGTTGAGCTGCTCGATGGCCTGCGCGTTGCCGGCAAATTGGCTCTTGGCGCGAGCCAGCGCGGCGACCGCATCATCCTTGCGGTCGAGCACCGTATAGGCACGAACCAGCCTAAGCCAACCCGCCAGATCGTCGCCCTGCTTCGCCAGCCGCCCTGCAAGCCTTTGCACCATGCTTTCGATCATGGCCTGGCGGTCGGCTGGACTCATCTTTTGCGCTGCAGCGACGTCGGCCGCGCTGGGCCCCGGCGCGCCACGCGGCGGCGCCGTTTCGGTTTCAGCGACGGGCTTGCCGGAAAGATGCGCCTCGGCGTTGGCGATGCGCTTCTCGATCATCGCCCGCCACGCCTCATTGCCGCCTTTCTTGCCGAGCAGGCCGCGCCAATCGGTAATGGCATCCTTGTAATTGCCGTCCTGCTCCTTGGCCATGGCGAGCAGAATGCGCGGCTCGACCAGCGTGGCATCGAGCGCGAGCGCCTGCTGAAGCGCGTGCTTCGCTGCGTCACTCACTAAGCCGCCCTGCTCCAGAACGAGCGCCTCGCCATAGCCCGAAAGACGCTGCGCCGAAGCCCCGAGCAGCCGGATGGCTTGCCGGTACGCTTCGGCCGCGTCGCTATAACGGCGCGCACTTAAATAGACCGGCGCGATCACGTCCCAGCCCTCACCCTCGTCGGGATGCGCGCGAAGCCGCGCCTCGACCCGGGCAACCAGCGCGGCGATGTTCGTCTCGGCCGCCGGATCCTGCAGGCGCGCAGCAAGGGGCTGATCGGGAAGTCGGGGAGAACCATAAACCAGGTAAAGGCTGACTGCCGCGAGCGGCAGCGCCAGCGCGACGCCGATCAGTGCCAGCCGCGCGGGTTTCGCGACCTTCGGCTCATTGTCGCTTTCGGCCATCTTGCTGTCGGTAGCGAGCAGCCGGCGCGCAACCTCGAGACGCGCAGCCTCGGCCTCGGCGTCGCCGATCAGACCCCGCGCACGGTCGCTCTCGATCTCCTCGAGCTGGTCGCGGTAGACGGCAGCGTCGAACGCCTCGCGCACGGGCGCAGCTCCGCCGCTGCTTGTAAGGGGGCGCAGCAAGAAGAACAGGACGATCGCCGTAAGACCGGCGAGAATGAGCCAAAGAAGCACGAGGGGCCCTAACCTCTAGAAGCCAAACGAGGGCTAGGCATAGGGAAAGGCGCTAGGCGGGGCAAGGTCCACCCGGCGGACGAAGATTAATTCGCCGCAATAATGAGAGGGCGAGGACGCCACCACGCAAGCAAACCGGCCGCTAACCGACCGTCTTCCAGGTGCCGTCAGGCGACCGGCAGGCTGTGCCGCGGGCGGTCTGTGGCTGGCCGCTGATATAGATCGTGTGCGTGTAAGGCCGGCAATACGAGTTCCCCTGCTGATAGGGCTTGCCCGGCACGATCTGGCCGCGATGCTGATTGCCAGGGTTGTTCCATGGGGTGACTTGGCCCGCTTGGCCGTATTCCAGGGCCCGGTATTCCGCGGCGGCCGCCAGCTGGCGGTCGCGCTCGTCCATATCGGCACCGACCAGGTTGCCGAGCAGGCCACCGGCCATCGCACCGATGGCGACCCCAGGAATGCGGTTTTTCTTGCCGCCAATCGCCGCGCCGGCCGCGCCGCCAGCGATGGCGCCGACAATAGTGCCGGTTCCTTGCTTGTTCCCAGGCCCACAGGCCGGAAGGAACAGCGGCACAAGTGCAATCGCGATAATGCGCTTAACTCTCATTGGTATCCCCCTCAGCCTGGAGTTAACCAGTCGGTCCTCGGCGAGAGACTGAATTGCTGGAAGTTTAGCGTCCCTGATGGACCTTAAGAATAACAAATCTGGCCAAAATAGGTTGCGCCGGCGCAACTGGTAAAAATCAAGCCGCGGGCAGGGTTAGCCGGGCCCGCACCCCCCCGTCCGGCGAGGGTTCGAGCTCGAACCGCCCCTTATAAAGATGTGCCAGGTCGGCCACGATGGACAGCCCAAGCCCCGAGCCCGGCTTACTCTCGTCCAGGCGCTGCCCACGCTTCACCGCCCGCTTGCGCTCGGCCTCCGTCAGCCCGGGGCCGTCATCGTCCACAACCAAGGTAAAGCTCTTGGCCCCCGGCTTCCCCTCAGCTTCAACCACCACCTGGGCTTTCGCCCACTTGCAGGCATTGTCCATGAGGTTGCCGGCCATCTCCTCAAAGTCCTGCTTCTCACCCTGGAACTTCAAGCCGGGCGCTGTGCGCACGGTCAGCGCGATGCCCCGCTCGCCGTAGATTCGGGCAAGCGTTCGCTTCAGCGCCTCGAGGACAGGCTTGACCTCGGTCAAATCGCCGATCACGCCCGACCGCGCCGCAACGCGTGCCCGGTCAAGATGATGGGTGATCTGAGTGCGCATGATCTCCGCCTGCTCGACCACCTTGTCGGCAAGCGGTCCCTTATGGGCGCGCGCTTCATTGCTGATCACGCTGAGCGGCGTCTTGAGTGCATGCGCCAGATTGCCGACATGGGTGCGGGCCCGTTCGACGACATCGCGGTTCGATTGGATCAGGGCGTTCAGCTCTTGCTGGAGCGGCTTGATTTCATCGGGCAGCTCGCCTTCGAGACTCTCCGCATCGCCAGAGCGGATCGAGGCGAGATCGTGGCGAATGGCGCGTAAGGGAAGCAGGCCGAAGCGCACCTGGAAGAATGTCGCGACGACGAGACCGAGCCCCAGCAGCGCGAGCGCCAGGATGAGCATGGTAGTGAAGCTGGCGAGGTCCGCATCGATCTCGGCGGCATCGCCCGCCACCGCGTAGGAGTAAGGCTTCGAGTGGGGACCGCCCGGTCTGATCTCGCGCTCGACGATGCGCAAGTTCTGGCCGTCTGGCCCCGGCTCATAGCTCCGCCGTGTCAGTGTGTCGTCGGGGGAGACGCCTTCTTGGCTTGGCAGCTCGAGTTGCTGATCAAGCAGCGAGTCGGAGACATAGAGAGGACGCTTAGCGCCCTTGAGCGGCTTGATCTGCCAATACCAGCCGGAGAAAGGGAGGGTAAAGACGGGATCGCTGAGATTGGTGGGCTCTTTGGGGGAACTCGTTCCCTCCCCCGTGGTCGAGGCCACGAGGCTCGTCATGTAGACGTTGAGGCGCGCGTCGAAGTTGCGTTCGACGGCTTCGCGATAGAGGGACACGAGGAGGATGGCGGCGACGGGGATGACCACGAGGGTCCACGCCGCGGCCGAGGCGAACAGCCTGAAGGCGAGAGATTTAGGCCCCATCTTCGTTGTCCGTAAGGCGATAGCCGAGCCCCCGGACGGTCTTGATGAGATCGATGGGAAGTTTCTTGCGCAGCCGCCCGATGAACACCTCGACCGTGTTCGAGTCACGGTCGAAATCCTGTTCGTAGAGATGTTCGACAAGCTCGGTGCGTGAGACCACGCGCTCGCGGTGCATCATCAGGTAGTGGAGCACCCGGTACTCGTGCGACGTTAGCTTTACGGACTGACCGTCGACGGTAACCCGCGCGGTCTTGGTATCGAGACGGAGCGGCCCGCATTCCATCTCGTTGCGGGCGTGACCGGCCGAACGCCGCAGCAGCGCGCGAAGGCGCGCCAGCACCTCCTCCATATGGAACGGCTTGGCCACGTAATCGTCGGCACCGGCA
>Ga0307418_1000480_pt1 | contig 12079 bp, 14 predicted proteins | sample SalMarWE160220MG_2_FD_202160 | JGI IMG/M metagenome (GOLD analysis project Ga0307418, IMG submission 202160) | Salt marsh sediment microbial communities from the Plum Island Ecosystem LTER, Massachusetts, United States - WE1602-20 | ecosystem: Environmental > Aquatic > Marine > Intertidal zone >...
AAATCGAAAGACTCGGCCAATTTGAAGACGAAAATATCAGCTTAACGGAGCAGATCGATAACATCACCACCCATATTACCTTGTTAAGCGCCCGAGCAGCCGTAGCGGATGCGACCCTGGCTGTTGAGCAGGACCGCACAGCGGATGCCAAATTAGCGCTTGATAAAGTCGGCTCAACCCTGGCTACTCTGAAAGGGATGTTAAATGCTGATCAGGCAGAAGTGGTTGAAAATATGATCCAGCGTCACAACCTAATTATGATCGAGCTGCAGGGTGATGGTTATACTGTTCAAACAGACCTTGAACTTCTGGCGGGCAAGTTGAACACGCTGGAAGCCACGCTCTTTGCTTCACCTTAAAGGATCAATATCTTTAAAACAACAAAACGGTTTCTAACCAGGAAATCGTTTTGTATTTAATATATAAGACTTTTATTCTTCTGCGGTTGCCTCAATTTTCAAAGCCTCCGCCTCCGCGGCGCTTTCTGGCATTCCGTTCAATACCCAGGTCTCAAAGATTGAAATATATTCTTCCTTGATTAACTTGGTGGGTGGCATTTGCTGAATGATCCTTTCTCCATTTTCATCGAAAATTTCTTCCCCGTTGATAGTCTGGATCAGGTAGCTGTTCAGATCGCCAGCTATCAGGTTATTGGCAGTATTATCACCAGTGCTGAGGATTTCCTGGTAGGTGCCCATCAGATAATTGTTATTTTCCTTCCCGGGTCGATGGCAGGAAATGCAGTAGCGCTGGATGATCTTGGAAATGTGCACTTCGTAAGAGGGAACCTCATTTTCTGGGAGATCTGGAATTGCGCCAGCAGATGCTGCATCAGCCGGCAGCTCGGCTCGATCGTCCCAGGTGTATCGCATAAAAAACACCACTGCATCGATTTCTGATTTCTTTAATTCGCCACCGTATGCCAGGCCGAAGGGAGGCATCCCCTGATCCTGTTGGCCGTAATTGATAATGGCATGCAGTGTATCATCTGAGCGAGTGTACATTTCATCCTGGCTGCTGATGGGTTTGAGTTCCACTCCTTCCAATCCCTCGACACCAGCAAGCACTCCACCTTCTCCATCGGGGCCATGACATTCAACACAGTAGATCCCGTACAGCTCCCCACCCAGGACCATTTTTCCCGCTGGAGTATTGGCTACTAATCCCTCCTCGTTTTTAGGAGTAGTGATCACCGAGCGAATGGTCAACCCCACCATACCCAGGACTACGACACCCATAATGGAGACACCTGTCAGGCGATTCTTCCAATGGCGGAGTGGATTTTTATCCAGGAAAGGCAGGGCAAACAGCACCAGTATCCCTATCACAGGAATAACAAAGGTGCCCATCCATTCTATTTTCCCGGGAATAAATTTCAGGAATTCGAACAGAAATAGGAAGTACCATTCCGGTCTGGGAACGTAAGTGGAATCGCTGGGATCTGCCTTGGGTTCGATAGCAACCCCAACAAATGTTGCTAACCCGATTAGCAGAATGAATAAAGCGAATGAAACCAGCAGGTCTTTGTAGATGATATCGGGCCAGAACTTTACACCGCTCTGTTTGGCCTGTTCGTATTTCTGTTTATATTTCACCTTTTGTTCTTCGTTCACAGGGTCCCTCCTCAATCAAGTTCGCGATCATTCAACAAGTGGATCAACTGTTTTTATCAGGAATATTGGAGATTCCCAACCGGATCACAAGGTACAGGTGTGTGCCGACGATAACCAGGACGATGGCAGGTATGATCCAGATGTGCAACGAGAAAAATCTGGACAGGGTCAGGGCGCTTAGATCTGATCCGCCTCTCAAGACCCTCAAGAGAAAATCTCCCAACCAGGGAACTGTTCCGGCTATTTCAGTGCCGACTGTTGTAGCCCAGTATGAGCGCTGGTTCCAGGGCAGTAGGTATCCTGTAAAGCCCATCCCCAAGGCGCAGATGAGCAATGTCACTCCAGTGATCCAGGTGAATTCCCTGGGATACTTATAGGCGCCGTAAAAGAAAACACGCAGCATATGAATAAAGGCTGTCAGAATCAACAACGAGGCACCCCAGTGGTGTATTCCCCGGATCAACCAGCCGAACTGCACACCGGTCATGATGAAGGTGATGCTGTCATAGGCATGATCGGGCGTAGGCACATAGTACACTGAGAGCAGCATGCCAGTGATCCCCTGCATGACACCTAAGAAGAGACTGGCGCTGCCCAGTGTGAACCACCAGTTCACTTTAGGGACTTTACGATCAAGAATAGTATCGTAAATCGCCTTTAAACCTAAACGTTCGTCCAACCAGCTGAAAACATTCTCTGCCATATTAACCTTCCGTGAGATGAATAAATAACTGATCCCCGTCCAGTCTTATTTCATAACGATCCAGCGGGCGGGGAGGGGGACCAGAAACCACTTCTCCATTTTTATCAAAAATGGCGGCATGGCATGGACAATAAAATTCACTGATTTCTTCATTCCAGTTCACGCGACAGCTGAGATGGGTGCAGACATCTGAAAAAACTATTGGATCCTGGTCTTCTTTCCTCAGGACAAAAGCACCATAACTATGACTGCTTCTTTCCCATCCATTAACCTTGGTGATAGTGAAATTAAATAACGTGGGAATGCCAATTGGGTAGTTGTCTAAAGAACCCAGTGAGATCCAATCATCCCCGATGGTTTTTCCCAGGGCGGGGGAGATGAAATACTGGATCACAGGCAGCCCAACGATGGCTGCCATTATCGAGCCCAAAGAGGCGGTGACGATCTTGACAAAACTTTTTCTATCCATAACAGGCGAGCGATATTTTGAGGGCATAAACCACTCCAGAAATGATTTTGATCAATAATATACTTATGCCAGATACGATGACCAGAAAATTATTTCATCATTATAGACTAGAACCGCGTTCAAGTCTGATGATATCTTGGACTAACAAACTGTGAGATATGTCACTTTCAGAATTAAGCCCTCAGATGACATAATGATGGGATAATTGAAAGAACATGTTAGGTTTCACATTAAATCTGAAAATCCGGGATTGATGTTTAAGGAGGAAACCATGGCGTTAAGCCGCAAGGTGGGTTTGTTCGAAGTCCTAAAATACAAAGGCGGGGGACCAATGTTGGCCTGGGCACTTCATCGTATCTCTGGATTGGGGATTATTATTTTTGTTACCCTGCATGTCCTGGCCTCATTCCTCACCCAGCAATTAGGCAGCGACCTGGGGATCTTCATCAATATCATTTACGAATCTATCTATTTCCAGCTTTTTATTGTCTTCTGTGCCATATTCCACGGAGTGAATGGCTTCCGGATCATCCTGCTGGATATCTGGCCGAGATTGATCCGTTATCAGAAAGAATCCACCTGGCTGGAATGGATTGTGATTCTGCCCCTCTATATCCTGACAGCTTATATCATGATCCGGCGTTTTCTGGCGGGTTAATCAGCCACGGAGGTAATAATGCGATCGAGAGTTATGCCAAAACCCAGCTGGAACCTGGAATATCTGATGTGGATTTTTACACGCATATCAGGTTTAACCCTCATCCTGCTGGCTGTTCTGGGTATTGGCCTTGGTTTAATAATGGGCGCCAGAACGCAATTGGATCTGGGAACGCTGATGCGCTGGGCTTTTTTCCCAAACTCCAATCATGTATTGGATAGTGAGATCCCTGATCTTTATCTCTGGGCCAATGGATTCTGGCAGATCATTCAGATCCTGGCGGTCGCTTTTGCGGCTACCCATGGATTTAATGGTCTGAGGGTGATCGTGGAGGACTACTCCAAACCGGGATTCTGGCAGGCTTTCCTGCGATTCCTGGTTTTCTTGTTATGGATCTTTTCAAGCCTGGTAGGCATTTACGTTATTCTCGGCTCCTGAGAGAGCTGCGTGGAGACCTGATATGCAAAAACATCAATATGAAGTCTTAGTAGTCGGCGCAGGTGGAGCTGGATTAACAGCAGCACTCTATGCTTCAAAAAACGCCAGCACAGCTGTGATCAGTAAACTATATCCCACTCGATCCCATACCGGTGCAGCTCAGGGAGGTATCGGGGCCGCGTTGGGCAACACAGAAGAGGATCATCCAGAATGGCATGCCTATGATACGGTAAAAGGCAGCGACTACCTGGGAGACCAGGATGCGATTGATTTTATGGCCGCTGAAGCGGTTGATGCGGTTTATGAATTGGAGCATATGGGTTTGCCATTCAGCCGCAACCCGGATGGTACTATTGCTCAGCGTCCTTTTGGAGGACATACCAATAACAATACAGGAAAACCCGTCAGGCGGGCCTGCTATGCAGCTGACCGCACTGGCCATATGATCCTGCAAACCCTCTATCAACAAAGCATTAAGAATAACGTCAGGTTCTTCGACGAATTTTATGTACTGGATCTTTTGATCGTGGACGGCAGAACTGCTGGTGTGGTGGCTCTTGAGCTGGCAACCGGCGAGATGCATATCTTCCAGGCCAAAGCGGTCATTATCGCCACCGGCGGTCATGGCCGGGTTTGGGAGACCACATCCAACGCATATTCCTATACTGGCGATGGTGTGGCCCTGACTCTTCGTAGAGGCATTCCTGCCGAAGATATGGAATTTTATCAATTCCATCCTACCGGGATTTACCGGATGGGCATCCTGATCACTGAAGGTGTGCGGGGCGAAGGCGGTGTATTGATCAACGGAGAAGGCGACCGCTTCATGGAAACCTATGCTCCAACAGTCAAGGACCTAGCCTCCCGGGATGTGATCAGCAGGGCTATGTACCTGGAAATGAAGGCCGGCAGGGGAGTAAACGGAAAGAACTTTATGAACCTGGATGTGACCCCGGAAGTGGTCAATCATTATGCCGAAATTGACGGAAGAAAAAATCCGGATGGTTCGCCCTACCGGGTAACTGCAAGTGATATTCTCAGAAAATTACCGGATATTATTGATTTCTGTGAAACCTACATCGGTGTAAATCCAGTTTCTGATCCAATGCCGGTTCAGCCCACAGCCCATTACGCTATGGGCGGCATCCCTACCAATAAATATGGCGAAGTCGTCGTGGATGAAAAGAACACGGTCCTGCCCGGGCTTTATGCTGCCGGGGAGGTTGCCTGTGTTTCTGTTCACGGGGCAAATCGCCTGGGCACCAACGCTTTGCTGGATCTGGTAGTATTTGGAAAATATTCAGGATTAAAGGCTGCGGAATTTGCTGCTGGCGAACCTTATACAGATCTGCCTGCTGAGCCGGAAGCATTTGCTATGAAACAGCTCAATGATCTGCGGAATACTAACGGCAAAGAGAATATGGTGGATATTGCCTCCCAGATGAAGTCGGTCATGGCCGATCATGTGGGTGTTTTCCGGATTGAAGAAGGTATGCAGGAAGCTGTTAACAAAGTTGAGGAACTAAAAGAACGCTTTAAAGATATTAAGGTGGAAGATCAAGGCTTAAAGTACAACATGAACTTGATCGAGGCCTGGGAGCTCAGCAACCTGATTGATGTTGCGCATGTAACAGCGGTCTCCGCCCTGGCCCGCAAGGAAAGCCGGGGAGCCCATTCCCGGGATGACTATCCAGATCGCGATGATAAAAAATGGCTTAAACACACCCTGGCCTGGATGGAGAACGGGGGTGTTCGTCTGGCTTATAAACCCGTCACCATCACGGATTATCAACCTAAGATCCGGTCTTACTAGGAGGGAATCTCATGCAGGTAACACTGAAGATTTTCCGGTATAACCCGGAAGACGACCAGAAAAAACACTACGATACATTTACTCTGGAAGCCGAACCTACAGACCGGGTTCTGGATCTGCTGGAAAGGATCAAAGGTAAACAAGACGGCACTTTAGGATTCAGAAGGGCTTGTGCTCATGGCGTTTGTGGATCTGATGCTGTCCGGATCAATGGAGTCAACCGCCTGGCTTGCAAAGTACTGGTCCAGGATCTGAAATCCAAAACCGTACTGATTGAGCCAATTCTGGGTTTACCGATTGAGAAAGACCTGATCGTGGATATGGAGCCATTTTTTGATCATTATCGCTCCGTGATGCCTTATTTTGTTAATGATGATCCGCCGCCAAAAAAGGAACGACTGCAAAGCCCAGAAGAGCGGGAGCGTTTTGACGATACTACTAAATGTATTCTATGCGCCGCTTGCTCCACCAGTTGCCCATCCTTCTGGGTCAATGGTAAATATGTCGGCCCTTCAGCCATCGTTAATGCTCACCGTTTTATTTTCGACAGCCGGGATCAGGCTGCTATGGAAAGGTTGGAAATACTCAACGAGCAGTTCGGAGTTTACCGCTGTCACACGATTTTCAACTGTACAGATGCCTGCCCGCGTGATATCCAGGTCACCCAGGCGATCGGGGAAGTGAAAAAGGCTATTATGAAGGGGAGTGTGGATTAGGGATTTTGTTTTCTATATTAGGATACGATTTTCTCGAAGGAAATCGTATCCTTTTTTATTTAATACGAAAACCCCGCCTGCTGCAGCAGGCGGGGAGAGCAAGGAGAAGCGCTTTATAAAGCCAGCTGGTTAGTTATATCCGCGGCCAAATGGCAGCAAAGCCAGTGGGATCAATTTGAAGTGCTGTTTGGCGAAGGGCAGGCCAATAATGGTGATAGCCAGGAATATCCCGTGCGCCAGGTGGGCGACCGCAATTTCCCATCCGAATAGGATGATCCAGAGCATGTTAAAGATGATATTGCCCACGCTGTTGGCGTTTTCATAATCCCGCACTTCTCTGCCAAAAGGGGCAAAAGTAGCAAGACCGATCTTGATCGCCTGAACCCCGAAGGGGATGCCCACAATGGTAGCGCAAAGCACGATTCCACCGATTAAGTATCCCAGGCCGGTTAAAATCCCACCAAAAATCAACCAGATAATATTTCCAATAAGTGACATTCTTTTACTCCTGTTTTCCTGTCATTATATACGTGTTTCGGGAACATAAGTTGCGTTTTTTCTGTATGTAGTAAGTCGTACATTATAAGTCGGGTAAGGATCTGAAATCAGTATACAGCAATCAACCTCCAGAACTCTTTATGTACTATTAATATCCAATGTAACACGCTGAGGGGTGTAGCTCTCTATTCCGGTCCCCATCAGCGGTCTTCGGTCTTCAGCTAACTACTCCAGCTGCCTTGGCTTGATACCCCGGGTCCTGCCTTTCTGGAGAAAGTCATTCGTACGGCCTTGATGAACATCACCACACCGAAGATGATCCCGCCGAACCAGAAGACCAGCGCCAGGGGTTCATAGATCTGTCCCATCAGGATTTCCCCCGCTGTGGCTGACAATGTGAAGATCCCGGCCAGGAACAGCCATCTTTGAGGTGTCCAGTTATCCAGTTCGTTTTCATCTAGCTCAGGGGCTGGTTTTTTCTGACTCTTCGAGAACAAATAGATCGTGATACCGTACAGGATCCAGATCATCAAATGACCTATCAAGCGCGGATACCCATCAGGACGGATCAGAATCCCCATCGTCAGATACATGATCCCAACAGGGATCAATAACCACTTGAACTGTTTTAGGTCGGGCAGCAGTTCAGCCATGGAGTAGGTCTGGTCTTTTGTGATGCGTTTCCAGAGCAAAACCAGGCTAACTAAAACAACAGTGGTAGAGATCCCGGAAAGCAGTGATGCTCCCACACCAGGGGAATTGATGCTCTGGAACAATCCTCCGAAAGCCATGACTCCGGCCAGTCCGCCCCAGCTGTTGAAAAGCTTCCCGAATTTACCTGGCAGACTGTGACCCAGGCTGGTAGAGCAAGTGAGTAGTTTTTCGACTACTAGAAGGGGAATGATAAAAGAAAACCAGGCATGCCACCAAAAGACCAGCACTAACGTTTCTACAGGTGCAAAACCAGCGATAATGACCGGATCACCCCAGGGTGGAGCCCAGAGTACTTTGGTTAGATAGGCTTCATACAAACCAAAAAGCATCCCGGCATAGATCAGGCTGGAAAAACGGGGTTTATCAGCCCGGTACACAAGGCTGGCGAGCAGGATGATGTGCAACCCGTACAGCGGCACTACAACAAGTATTCCCCAGGCATTAAAAAAAGGGAACATGTCCGATCCTGATAAGACCTCCGCAAAGAAAGTCGAAAACGCTGCCAGAATGATCCAGAACAGCCATTGATGTTTTTTGGGTACGGAAATTTCTGTATTCATAGGATTCCTATATCTATATATTTTGCGCTATTGGATGGCGGGGGGTGACAGAACTCCGGTCCGGAGGCCAATACCTGGATCCTTTGTTGGCTTTTCCGAAATCCGGACCCAGGTTGATTCAGCCTTATCAGGGAATAGCAGTCACCAGGCTGTTAACAGGGCCGGATAAGCCCAACCAGGACCAAACTGCCAAGAATCGCGTCCAACATTTGCCATGATTTACTCCATGAAATTGGAATTGGGAGTGGATATAAACTCCCGCTGATTTATTCATCTATGGGGGTATACAAGGTTAGGCTTTAGAAAGTTGCATTTCATTAAATGAAAACTCCCGGAGCTGATAAACTCCGGGAGTATATTTCGATACAAGAAGCCTGTTTAGGCTTCCAGATCCACTTTCATCTCCCTCTTTTTCCTATTCTGGAAAAGTGTGATCACTACAGCGCCAACACTCAGGCTGACCACATAGGGGAATAAAAGGAACCAGCCCACAAATGGCAGCAGGGAAGTGAGCAGTAAGACCGCTCCCGCCCTGACGTCGCGCTTGACTGGATTCAGATCCGGAAAAAGCCCTTCTCCCAAGATCTGAATAAAGGCAGACAGGCCGAATAAAAGTCCAACCAGGAAAGCTCCGTACATTGCAAAGGCCGGGATATAAAAGATGGGGCTGCCGTTGCCCAATGCGCCGAACCCGAAGATAAAAATTGTGATCAGGACTGTATTGACCAATCCCAGCCAGAAAGATCTTTTCCAGTTGCTTGCCAGGGTGCGCTGGATCTTGTTGACCCGAATTGGAAATAACCCCCGAATAAAGATCAGGCTGGCCAGCAGGGTAATCAGGGCCAGGATCGAGATCAAAATGATAGATATGGTTTCCATGAGATCCTCCTCAATTTTAAAACTTGTGATTTCGGCTGCGGATGGGATTGGAACGCAGCAGGATGTAGTTAGCCAAAATACCAATTCCGCCGGCAGCCAGGATCAGGATCCAGGGTGAGAACTCGCTGCCTGGGAAAAAAATGGTGCTGGAAAGGGATTTGGCCGTTTGCTTAATATTCAATTGCCACCCGGCCCACCATACCAGCCAGCTGCTGGCCAGCTGGGTCAGGAAGATATTGACCGCGGCCCGGATTTCTGCGTGAGTGTCAGCCAGCTCAGGCAGCCAGGCAGCAGCCCGCACGGCAGGGATCAGCAGGCTGATCACTGTGCCGGCACTCAGTGCTTCCAGCAAGAGGGTCCAGGTGATGCCCTGAGAGAGCTTTGATTCTTCCCGGAGCTGGGTCAGCACAGAGCTTGTGAGATCCTTTTCCAACTTCAGAACCGGTAAGCTTTCCAGTTTAGTGAGGACACTTTCCAGGCGGGTTAATTCTTCCCGGCAAGTGGGGCACTGGTTCAGATGGATTTTGACCTTCTGAAGTTCGGTTTGGTTTAGATCTTGATCCAGGTAAGCCTGCAGTATATCGTTTGAGATATGTTCAGTACCTTTATTCATTTTTTTCCTCCAGCAGCTCCGCCAATTTCTGGCGCCCCCTGTAGAGGTGACTGCGGACAGTATTCAAGGGCAGGTTCAGGGCATGAGCCATTTCCTTGTACGATAATCCCTGGAAATGGCGCAGTTCCAGGGCTATACGCTGCATGTCCGGCAGTTCCCAGATGGCCCGATAGAGGGCTTGATGTTCTTGATTGATCTCCAAAGCTCCTTCTGGTCCATATATTGTATTATCCTTGATCGTATCCCTTTCATCTTCTAGCGGAACCCGATTCAGCCGTGACCGTTTGAGGTGGTTGTAACACAGGTTGGCTGCCACGGTGCGCATCCAGGGGCCAAATGGCCGGCTGAGGTCAAAACTGGCGATCTGATGGAAAGCCCTCAGGAAAGCTTCCTGAGTCAGGTCCTCAGCCTCCTGGCGGTTTCCCAGGATGCGGCAGCAGACATTAAAAACAGAAGACTGGTAATCCTGGACGATAGCCCCGTAGGCATCCAGATCGCCTTTTTTCACCTTCCTGATTAATGCTTGCTCCCCGGAACTAGCCATGTCTATATTGTAGTACAGCTAATTCCGTTGGAAAGTTGCAGGCCAAAAGTTGGTAGGTAAGAAAGTAAAAAGGATTAAACGTTTGAATACTAAAGCTGAAGCTAGCGAAGATCAAAATTTTGACTGTTTAAACCTGCCCAAGGTCAAACGTATTTAGGGTTACTTGTCTGAGGTATCAGGGGATGCTATAATTTCCCCACACCCCGGTAGCTCAATAGGATAGAGCGATGCTCTCCTAAAGCATAGGTTGTGGGTTCGACTCCCTCCCGGGGTACACAAACCGCCCAGGATAGATCCTGAGCGGTTTTTATCTTTGAATAAGTGTTTTTTTGTTTTAGATTAGAATCATCTGACGTAGAAACTCGATGTATAAGGATACTTGTGGATCTATAATAGGATTCAGGTAAATCTATTTAAATTGAGCTGGATTTCTGTATAGTCTGTAGGAGAAAATCATGAGCGGTATAACAAAAACAATCCCCCAAAAACATGGTGAAGAAGCAGTTGAAGCCTTATACAGCGGAAGAGGAGGGGAATACGAATTTCATATGGCGGGCAAACCATCCCGCCTGAAAGTCGGTGATTACGTTTACACAATCTGGCAGGATATGCTGGTGGGACGCTGCCAGATCATCCGCATTGAGCCTGGTGCAGTTAACCCCCAGTCTGGGAAACCGCGAAGTTTGATCTTCGTAAAGACCCCAGGGGAAAAACTAGGAAAGCCATTTCCTAGGAAAGGCCATCGGGGTACCCGTTATTATGATGGTGCAGATTGGACCAGCTAACTATCAATTAATACGTGAGGATTTTTATCCCCCAAGAAAGTGGAAGTGGTTAGGTTCTGGTGCCCTTAAGTAGATTCCAACCTTCGTTGAGCTACAACTGCTGCCCCAATTGTTCCGGCATGATTCCCCAAGGCCCCACATCTTTTATATAACCTTAGGATCTTCGGTTGTGGATCAAATGCCGGATTGCCATAACGGGATGGTGCCAGATCATGCTCGGTCCGGAGTAGCGCATAATTTCCTTGATGCGCTGGCGCATTTCAGGTTTGTAGCAGTGTACGGTGCAATTTTGGCAGGTGGGTTTTTCAAAGCCGTAGGGGCATTTTTCCAGGCGCTCATCCACATAGAACCAGAGCTGGGAGCACTCTTCACATAGTGGATCGGGAGTGTGATTTTTACGGCAGTACAGGCGGATCATCGCCCGCACGATTTCTCTTTCCTGGGATAATTCGATCATTCAACCTCTAAAAAACTCTAATAAGAAAGAATATCTTGTCTTGGTATCAGTGGCAAATCAAGATGGGAACTTCAGATCTGCGCAGTAGGGCATCCAGGGTGCTGCCAAATAGAGCTTCCATGATCGGTTGGTATCCATAGCCGCCCACGATTAGGAAGTCACATCCCCGGGACTCTTTCGTTTTTAAGATCACATCGGCAGGTGACCCGATCTCGGAATAGAACTCGGCTGGAATTTCCCGCGCTTCCAGATATTCCCGGGCTTTTACCAGGGGGTTGGTCCGGGAGGCGCTGTCTTCTGGAGCTGTTACCACTGTGAGTTTTACTCCCCATTTTTCTGCCAAATAGGCTGCCAAATAGAGCGCTTCGGTAGCTTTGGGACTGCCGTCAAAGGCTAATAACCCGTGTTTCATTTCCGTGACAGCGGGTACTGCCAGCAGGGGGCGGGGACAGCTTTGCACCAGTGCACGGATCCTTGATCGAAGCCTGGCAGTCAGATGGTCCCCGGGAGGATGTTCCAGGCTAAAGATAAGTAAATCATTCCACAAGGCTCTTTGAGTGAGTGTACCCAGGACCTCACCATCCTCAAAATACAGTTTTGCTTTTAGCTTCTGATTATG
>Ga0307418_1000482_pt1 | contig 12042 bp, 9 predicted proteins | sample SalMarWE160220MG_2_FD_202160 | JGI IMG/M metagenome (GOLD analysis project Ga0307418, IMG submission 202160) | Salt marsh sediment microbial communities from the Plum Island Ecosystem LTER, Massachusetts, United States - WE1602-20 | ecosystem: Environmental > Aquatic > Marine > Intertidal zone >...
GCGGCACGCGACGCCGACACGCCGCTCGCGCCCACCAGCAGCGCCACCACGGCCACCGGCACGAGCGCGCGGATCCATCGAACAGCCTCCATCGAGGACCTCCTCCGGCGGGCCGAGACGCGGCGGGGGGAGGGCGAGGTGCCCAGTCTGGCGGGAGCCACTTAGGCCCCACTTATCCGGCCCTTTGGGCTCGTCAGGCCCTGTGTTGGCGGTGGTACGCTTCGACCGACATCGGGCCACGGGCCCCAAACACATCCGACGCGGCAGGATCGCGAAGCCGGTGTGATTCCGGCACAGTCCCGCTACGGTGACCGCCCGTTTGGGCGCAAGTCCGGTCGCCGATCCGCCGTCGCCGCTCGAGCCTTCGAGAGAAAGGTCAGGCGTGCCGTGCGATCCACCGCCTGACCCCTCCTTCGATCCCGAAGCGAGGGGTCCTTCGTCCCCTGAGCCATCTCCCCGTGACCGGAGTTTCCGTGGACGCACGCATTCTCGCGGCGCACCGTCGCCGCCCGCGCACGCTCATCGTCCTGATCCCGTTCCTCGCCGCCGTCGCCCTGTCCGGCTGCACCGGCGCCGCCACCCCGACCCCGTCGGCGGCCACAGATGCCCCATCGACGGCAACCCCGACCGCGCCACCCGCCACGTCGAAGGCCTCGGTCTCCCCGGCCGCCGAAGCCCCGTTCCCCGTCACGCTCACCGATGACGAGGGAACCTCGGTCACCATCCCGGCCGAGCCGACCCGCATCGTTACCCTCACGCCGGCCGCCACCGAGACGCTGTTCGCGCTGGGTCTGGGCGACCGGATCGTCGGCAAGGCGGAGGACGTCCTGCTGTACCCGCCACAGGCGAGCGCCGTGCCCGACGTCGAGAAGTTCGACGGGTCCGCGGTTGCCGTCGATGTCGAGCAGATCGTCGCCGACAAGGCGGACCTCGTCATCGCCGGCGGCAACTTCGGCACGCCACCCGACACCGTGCAGCAGCTGCGCGACCTCGGCCTACCCGTGGTCGTCGTGTACGCGCCGACAGTCGACGGGGTGTACACCGACATCAAGCTCCTCGGATGGGCCGTCGGTCGATCCGGGGAGGCCGCCGCGATGGTGGCGACCATGCGGGCCGGCTTCGACGCCGTGACCGCCGCGGTCGCCGATGCTCCCAGGCCCCGCGTCTACTACGAGCTGGACGCGACCGGCGCCTACTACGGTCCCTCGGACCAGTCGTTCCTGGCCCAGATGATCGGGTTCGCGGGCGGCGATCCGATCACCACCGGCTCACCCGACAAGTACGATATCTCGGCGGAGCGGCTGCTGGCCGAGGATCCGGAGGTCATCCTGCTGGCGGACGCCGCGTACGGCGTCACGGCCGCGGACGTGGCTGCCCGACCGGGCTGGTCGACGATGACCGCGGTCAAGAACGGCGACATCCGGCCGATCGACGATTCGACGGTCACCCGCCCCGGACCGCGCCTGTTCCAGGGGCTCGAGCTGCTGGCGTCGACCATCCACCCGGAGCTGACCATCGCCGCCTCGTCGCCCATCCCGCCGGCGCCGTGAACCGGTCATGACGTCCCACGCGGCGGCGATCGGCGACACGGGGGCACGGCTTCAGGCCGCCGCGCGCGCCCGGGACCGGCGGCTCAGGCTGATGATCTCGGGTATCGCGGTCATGGTCATCGGTGCGCTGCTCGGCATCGGGCTGGGGAGCGTCGCGGTGCCGGCCGGGGACACGGTCACGATCGTTCTCGACCGCCTGCTCGGAACGCACCTGTCCGGCGCCGACCCGGCGATCGTCGCGATCGTCTGGGACCTGCGGGTCCCGCGCGTCCTGACCGCCATGACCGTCGGCGCAGGTCTGGCGATCGCGGGCGCGACCTTCCAGGGCCTGCTGCGGAACCCGCTCGCGGACCCGTACGTGCTGGGAACGGCCTCGGGTGCCGCGCTCGGGGCGGCGATCGCGGTGCTCATCCCGATCCGGACGGTGGTGCTCGGGTTCGGGCTGGTCCAGGCGTTCGCGTTCGTGGGCGCCGTGACCGCCATCACCGTCGTGTACAGGCTGTCCCGCGTGGGCGGCCTGTCCCCGCTGACGAGCCTGCTGCTCACCGGGTACGCGGTCGCCTCGCTGCTGTCGGCGGGGCTGGCGATGGCGATGTATCTCTCAGGGGCCGCGCTGCGGCAGATCTTCGTCTACCTGCTAGGCAGCTTCGGAACGTCGTCGTGGGAGCGGCTGCTCGGTGCCCTGCCGCTGGTGCTGATCGGATCGCTGCTGATCCTCACCCGCGCCCGGGCGCTCAACGCCCTGCTGCTGGGCGAGGAGTCGGCGAGCCACCTGGGCATCAACGTGGGGCGGGAGCGGGTGATCCTGCTCGGGCTCGCCTCGCTGGTGACCGCCGCCGCGGTGACGGTCAGCGGCCTGATCGGCTTCGTGGGCCTGGTCGTCCCTCATGTCGTCCGCCTGCTGACCGGGCCGAACGCACGCGCGGTGCTGCCGATCTCGGTCATCTGGGGGGCCAGCCTGATGGTGTTCGCCGACCTCGCCGCGCGCCTGCTCGGTGACATCCCGGTGGGTGTCGTGACCGCCGTGATCGGCGCCCCCTTCTTCCTGGTGCTGCTCCGGCGCGCTCGGACGGGGTACGAGCTGTGACCGGGGAGCCTGCCGTCGCGGCGCGACGCACGGCAAGCGCGCCTGCGCTGTTCGCGGACGGCGTGACCGTCGAGGTGCGCGACCGGGCGATCCTGCGCGACGTGTCGCTCGGCCTCGAGCATGGCGAGCGGGTGGCGCTCGTCGGGCCCAACGGCGCCGGCAAGTCCACCCTGCTCCGGGTTCTGGCCGGGATCCTCCGGCCCGCTGCCGGCCGGATGCAGCTCGACCGCGTGCCGATCGCGAGCCTGGATCGGTCTGAGGTCGCGCGCCGGCTGGCCGTGGTGCCCCAGCAGACGGCCCTGCCATTCTCGATGCGGGTCGAGGAGGTGGTGGCGCTTGGGCGACTGCCGCACGAGTCACCGCTGCGGGGCTCAGGGCCGGCGGACCGGGCGGCGGTGGCCGCGGCGATCGATCGGGTGGGACTCGGCCATCTGCTGGGTCGCGACGCGCGCGAGCTGTCGCTGGGCGAGCGCCAGCTGGTGCTGCTGGCGCTGGCCGTCGCCCAGGAGGCACCCGTGCTGCTGCTCGACGAGCCGACGGTGCATCTCGACCTGCGCCATCAGGTGGAGGCGATGGAGCTCCTGCGCGACCTGAACGAGCGCGACGGGACGGCCCTCGTGGCCGTGCTGCACGACCTCGGCCTCGCCTCGCACTTCTTCCCCCGAGTGGTGCTTCTCGACCACGGCCGGGTGGTGGCCGATGGCGCGCCCGCGGATGTCCTGACGGACTCGCGGATCCGTGACGTGTTCGGGGTTGAACCGGCGTTCGTGCGGCTCGCGACGTCGGTTGAGGCGGGCTGACGTCGGACGCCATCCTGCGGATCGGCGGACGGGGCTCGGCTGAAAGATCGCCACCGGAGTGGAGTCCAGGCTTTCTGGCAGGGAGCTGATCGGATCGTCCCCCGGAGCGGCCCGGGCCGGGCGCCGTGCCGCCACTCCCGGTACGCTTGCGGCATGCCCAAGCTCAGGTGGCTCCTCCCGCTGATGGTTTCGCTCGTCGTCGCGGGCTGCGGTTCGACGCAGCCGTCGTCAGTCGCGACATCGGGTCCGCAGGCCACGGCATCTTCGTCGAACGGGGAGAGCCCCGGCGCGAGCTCTAGCGAGGGCCCGGGCGACACGAGCGCGCCCGATTCCGAGTCGCCCGCCCAATCCGAGCCACCGTCGGAGCCACCAACCGCGTCGTCGTCGCCGTCCGAGAGCGCGACGCCCACCGAATCTGCGGCGCCGTCGCCGACCGACGCGCCTGGTGCGGCAGACGTCTGCACCGGCACCGACGCCAACCGCGAGTTCTTCGCCCGTGTGGCAACCTCGGTCGACTGGCCGGTCCTGTGTGCTGTGCTGCCGAGCCACTGGTTCGTCGACAAGGGTGAGTACCACCTCGCCAAGGGCGGCTGGCTCGTGATCACCTATAAGGGCCCCGGCGGCTCGACGCTGGCGCTGTCCGAGGGCTCGTTCTGTTCCGACGCGAGCGGCTGCGTCCCGTCTGGGTCGGATGCCGGAGACGGGTCTCTCGGGCCCCTGAGCGGCACGCTGGTCTCCCTCGACGACGGGGACTTCGCGATCGTCGTGGATCGAGGCGCCACGCCCAGCTGGCTCGTGGTCACCCACAGCCTGGACGCGGCGGCGACCGTCTCGCTGGGGGCGGCGATGGCCGAGGTGGGTGGCTGATCCGGGGTCACGAGCGCGCGCGGGGGGCGTCCTGCGCTCCAATCGATAGCCCATGATGTGGGCATGCGGATCGAGGACTTCGAGCTCGAGCGGTTCTTCGCCCGGTACGAGTTCGCGGTGCGCCACGTGCTGTGCGCCTCGGATGTCGAGGGCTGGCCCATGGCCGACCTGCTCGCGCTGGCCGACCCGGAAGCCGCCGCCCTGTGGCACGGGCTGAGGCTCGGCTATACGGAGGCGCCCGGGCACCCGCTGCTGCGCGCCGAGATCGCGTCGCTGTACGAAACCATTGCGGCCGATGAGGTCCTCGTGTTCAGCGGGGCGGAGGAAGCGATCTTTGTCGCCGCCAACGTGCTGCTCGGTCCCGGCGACCACGCGATCGTCGTCTGGCCCGCCTACCAGAGCCTGCACGCGGTGGCCCGCGCCACGGGCGCCGACGTGACCCTGCACGAGTTGCACGACTCCGAGGGCTGGGCGATCGATGTCGACCGGCTGCGCGCCCAGGTGACGCCGCGAACGAAGCTGATCGTCCTCAACGTGCCCCACAACCCGACCGGCAACCTCCCCGACGCCGCCACCTACCGAGCCGTCGCCGAGATCGCCGCGAACGCCGGCGTCCACCTGCTGTCCGACGAGGTGTACCGGTTCCTGGAGCTCGATCCCGCCGACCGCTTGCCGGCTGGTGCCGACCTGGGCGCGCGCGGCGTCTCGGTGGGCGTCATGTCCAAGTCATTCGCCCTGGCCGGGATCAGGATCGGCTGGCTGGCCACACACGATGCCCGGCTTCTCGCGTCGGCGGCCCGGTTCAAGGACTACACGACGATCTGCGCCTCGGCGCCTGCCGAGATCCTGGCCCTGATCGCTCTCCGCGAGCGCGACGCGGTGCTGGCGCGGTCCAGGCGGATCATCGCCGACAACCTGGTCCTGCTGGACGGCTTCTTCGAGCGCCAGGCCCGGCATTTCGGGTGGGTTCGCCCGGCCGGCGGCTCGGTGGCGTTCCCATTGCTCCGCGGCTCCGTCCCGATCGAGCGGTTCGCCGAGGACCTGGTGGAGGGGGAGGGTGTGCTGCTGGCGCCGGGCTCGATCTTCGGCCACCCCGGCAGTCACTTCCGGATCGGGCTCGGCCGCACGGATCTGCCGGTGGCGCTGGAACGGCTCGAAGCGTTCGCGGATCGGACGCTGGGCTAGCGGAGGTCCCGGGCGCGAACCGCCGCGTACGCGAGGTTCAGGCGCGCTTTCGGTCGAGGTCGAGGAACGGGAGCTCCACCACCGTCGCGTTCACCCGGCCGCGGTGTCCCTCGACGGTCCACTCCACCTGGAGCCGGCTGCCGACGCGCGCGTGGCGCGGCGGGACGGTCGCGAGGGCGATCGCCTGCTTGAGGATCGGGCTCCAGCCGTGGCTGGTGGCCTTGCCGACCGGGCGATCGTCGGAGAACACGGGGACCGGCGACCGGTCGACGGCGGGCGAGATCGACGGCGGCAGACCCCGCTCGTCGTACAGGCGCTCGATGTCGTACCAGTCGAGGATCAGACCGACCAACCGACGCGCCGGTCCACCCCGCGCCTGCTCGGCCTCAAGGGCGCGCCGGCCCACGTAGTCGGCCTTGTCGAAGCGCACCAGCCGCCCCAGGCCGATCTCGAACGGGCTGTAGTGCTGCTCCGGGTTCATCGCGTGACGCGCCGAGGTGTAGTCGACCTCGAGCAGGATCAGGCCCGCCTCGAGCCGGACGACATCGAGCGCCAGCATCCCCGCCGGCCGGATCGCCCAGGCCTTGCCGGCGGCGAACAGCGCGTCCCACGCAGCCTCGGCGCGCGCGGCCGGGATCCACAGCTCGTAGCCGAGGTCGCCCGTGTACCCGGTCCTGCTGATGTCGATCGCCACGCCCGCGATCTCGGCCGGCCGGCGCCGGAAGTAGCGCAGGTCGGCCAGATCCTCGCCCGTCGCCGCTTCCAGGACGGCGCGGCTGAAGGGCCCCTGGACGGCGAGCGCGGCCACCTGCTCAGTCACGTCCTCGATCGCGACATCGAGCCTCGCGGCGTTCAGGGTCAGCCAGCGGTGCTGCGGGTCGGCAGCCGTCCAGCGCAGCTCGTGCTCGGCCACCCGGTGCACGGTGCCGTCGTCGATGACCTTGCCGTGCTCGTCGCACCAGGGTGTGTAGTAGACCTGCCCCACCTTGAGCTTCGTCGCGTCGCGGGTGATCACCCGGTCGGCCAGGCGGATGGCGTCCGGGCCGGTGACCCGGTACTTGTACAGCGGGCTGACGTCGATGACGGCTGCGGCCTCGCGGATGGCGTTGTACTCGATGTCGTGGGTGTCGGCATATGCGGACGGGGCGAAGTACCCGGACCATTCGCGCCACTGCATCTTGCGATTGAGGGCCGCGGTGCGCGGGTGGAACGGGGTGCCGATGCTCACGAGCTTCCTCCAGCGTTGCCGCTCTGAGTATGCACGAGGGCGCCTCGAGCCCGAGCCCGGCGCCGACGACGCGTCGCAGCAGCCCGGCAGATGGCCGTGATCCCCGTCGTTGCCCTCGGCTCCCGTAGACTTCATCAGGGTATGCAGCCTGAATGGCGACTGGGTCGGTGCCAGGAGCGCGGACCAGCTGTCGGCTTCGGGATCGGAGGTAGGGCGTGCCGCAGCGCTACGACGCGGTGATCATCGGTGGCGGGCACAACGGCCTCGTGTCGGCCGCGTATCTCGCGCGGGCCGGCCTCAAGACGCTGGTCCTGGAACGCCGGCACGTCCTCGGTGGCGCGGCCGTGACCGAGGAGATCGTGCCCGGGTTCCGGTTCAGCGTCGCGAGCTACGTCGTGAGCCTGCTCCGCCCCGAGATCATCCGCGATCTCGAGCTGCCGAAGCACGGCCTCGACATCCTGCCGCTGGACGGGACGTTCACGCCGCTGCGCAAGGGCGAAGGCCCCAGGGTCAAAGGCCGGCGTGGGACGACGGGCGACTACCTGTGGCGGGTCAACGATCACGGACGGACGGTGCGCGAGCTGCGCCGCTGGTCGACGAGCGACGCCGAGGCGTACGAGGAGTACGGCCAGCTCATGGTCGAGATGGCCCGGTTCATCAAGCCCATCCTGGGCATCGTGCCGGGTGACCCCACGGGCAACGACCCGCGTCCGATGCTGCCGCTCGCCGGCCTGGCCCGCCGTTTCGCCCGGCTGCCCGAGCGCCAGCAGGCGGTGTTCGTGCAGCTGATGACGATGTCGGCCGCGGACTTCCTCGAGCAGTGGTTCGAAACCGATCCCCTCAAGGCGACGATGTCGGCCTCCGGGATCATCGGCACCTACCAGGGCATTCACTCCCCGGGCACGGCCTACGTCCTGCTCCACCACTACATGGGCGAGATCGACGGCGCGTTCCGCGCCTGGGGCATCCCCAAGGGTGGGACCGGCGGCGTGTCGTACTCGATCGCGCGGGCGGCCCAGTCGCTGGGGGCGGAGATCCGGACCGAGGCACCGGTCGCGCAGATCGTTGTCAAGGACGGGCGGGCCACGGGCGTCGTCCTCGAGAGCGGCGAGGAGATCGGGGCGGGCTCCGTCCTGTCGTCGGCCGACGCCAGGGTCACATTCCTCGACCTGCTCGAGCCCGGCAGTCTCGATCCCGAGTTCGAGCAGGAGGTCCGTCGGTTCAAGTTCCGCGGCAGCTCGGGCAAGGTCAACCTCGCGGTCGATGCGCTGCCGGACTTCAGCAGCCTGCCCGGCGAGGGCGAGCACCTTCGCGGCGCGATCAGCTTCAGCCCGTCGATGGCGGAGATGGAGCAGGCGTACGACGATGCGAAGTACGGGCACTGGAGCCGCCGACCGTACGTCGACATGATCATTCCGACGCTGGTCGACCCGCAGATGGCGCCGCCGGGCAAGCACGTGATCAGCTGCTTCGTCCAGTACGCGCCGTACAGGCTGGCGCCCGAGCTCGGCAGCTGGGACGACAACCGGGACGCGTTCGGGGATGCCGTGATCGACCGGATCGCGGAGTTCGCGCCCAACATCCGCGACATCATCATCGATCGCCAGGTGTTGACCCCGCTCGACATCGAGCGAACGCTGGGGCTCACGGAGGGCAACATCTTCCAGGGCGAGCTCTCGCTCGAGCAGCTGTTCTTCAACCGGCCGGTCCCCGGCTACGCGCGGTTCAAGACGCCCGTCCGGGACCTGTGGCTCGCGGGCTCGTCCACCCATCCCGGCGGCGGCCTGATGGGTGCGAACGGGCGCCTGGCCGCGCTCGAGGTGCTCAGGTCCCGCGGACGGCGGGCGGCCTGAGGTGGCGACCACGATGTCAACCACGTCCTTCGACGCCATCGTCGTCGGTGCCGGCCACAACGGGCTCACGGCCGCCGCCTATCTCGCGCGCGGCGGTTTGAACGTCCTCGTGCTCGAGGCCCGCGACCGGGTCGGCGGTGCGACGGTCACCGAGGAGATCGCCCCGAATGTCCGCATGCCGACGCTCGCCCACACCGTCGGCCGGCTCCGGCCATCCGTGGCCCGGGAGCTCGACCTGACCCGTCACGGCCTCGCTCTCGTCGCTCCGGAGGTCCGCGTCTTCGCGCCCCAGCCCGACGGCCGGGCGGTCACCCTCTGGACCGACCTCGGTCCGACGGTGGATTCGCTCCGAACCTGGTCCGATGACGACGGCGCTGCGTATGTCGAGCTCGACCGCCGGGTGCGGGCCCTGTCGCGGTTCCTCGCCGACCTTGGTGACGAGGCGCCGCCCGAGATCCGCGCGCCAGGCTTCGCCGATGCCCTGCTCGGCCTGCGGCTGGGTCGCACCTTCCGCGGCCTGGGGCGCGAGGACGGGCGGACGATCCTGCGCGTGCTCGCGATGGCGGTGGCGGACTTCGTTGCCGAGTCGCTCGAGACCGAGGCGATCCGGGCGACGCTCGCCTGGCGGGGCGTGCGCTACACGGCGATGGGCCCCTGGTCGGCGGGCACGACCCAGGTGCTGCTCGCTGATGCCGCCGGCAACGAGGGCGGGGTGGGCGGCGAGACCGTGTTCGCGAAGGGCGGTCCCTCGGCGTTGGCAGAGGCGCTCGCGTCGGCCGCGCGCGAGGCGGGGGGGCAGATCCGGACCGGGGCCACGGTCAGCGAGGTCACCTCCGTCGACGGCCGCGTGACGGGCGTGGCGCTCGAGACCGGCGAGGAGATTGCGGCACCCGTCGTCGTGTCCGGGATCGATCCCAAGCGCCTCCTCACTGGCCTCGTCGATCCGGTGACGCTGGGACCCGAGCGAAGATGGCGGGCGGGGAACATCCGGACGCCCGGCACGGTCGCCAAGGTCAACCTCGTGCTGGACGGCCTGCCCGAGTTCCCGGCCGCGGCGGCGGACCCGCGGCTCCTGCGCGGCCGGATCCAGGTGGGCACAACCTCGATCGACGACATGGAGCGAGCCTTCGATCCGTCGAAGTACGGCCGACTGCCCGAGTCACCGGTGCTCGAGGCGACGATCCCGTCGCTCGTCGACCCCTCGCTCGTTGGTGGCGCTCCCGACGGCACGCAGGTGATGAGCGTCATCGCCCAGTGGATGCCGCCCGGTCTCGCCGCCTCCGAGTGGGCGAGCCGGCGGGATGAGGTCGGGGATCTGGTCATCCGCACGCTGGAGACCGTGGCGCCGGGCCTGGGCTCCCGGGTGACCGCGCGCCAGGTGCTCACGCCTGCCGACCTCGAGACCGAGTACAGGCTCACTGGCGGCCATCCGCTCCACGCGGAGCCCGCGCTCGATTCGTTCTTCCTGTGGCGACCGCTTCTCGGCTGGGCCCGATACCGGATGCCCGTCGAGGGCCTGTATCTGGCCGGATCCGGGGCGCATCCGGGTGGCGGTGTGACCGGCGCGCCGGGCCGGAACGCCGCGCGCGAGGTGCTCGCGGATCGCGGTTGGAGGCGCGGCCGGTGGTAGGCATGTGCCCGTCGGCCTCTTGGTCGCCTACCCGCCAACGAGCTTCCTGTGTTGGACTCCGGGCGCGGCGAGACCCGCAGGCGTGATCGGAAGTTGTGATCCATGGCAAACGCCGACGTATGCTGCCGAGCATGTTGGGGGCATCGCGAAAGCAGTGGGTGGGGTTCGGGCTCCTGGTGGTCGCCGCCATGATCCTGTTCGTTGGCACATTCGCGGCCCTGCTGACGATCGTCTCGCAATCTTGTGGCTGCTGACGCCGTTGATCACTACCGAACCAACGTCGTCCGCCGGTCTTAAGGCGCGGTGAGCCAATCCCAGACCGTGCCCCGGAATGCCGTCTGCCCGCCGTTGGGCCCCCACAGCACGTAGCGGGAACCGTCGCGTCCCGTGGCGGTCAGCAGCAGCCCGTACATCTCAACCCCGCGTGTGTGGTCGACATCCACTGAGCCCGTTACCGAACCGTCGGTGATCATCGTCGGCGCAGCTGCGAACGGTGCCGTCTGTCCGGGCGCGACCACGAAGTCGTCGTTGGTCATCCGCCAGGCTTCGAGCCGGAGGTTCGACCAGCCATCAAGCACCCCCGGTGTCGCCAGTTCGAGCCGCGCGCTGGCGACACCGCCCTCGATGCCGTCGCTCGTTTCGAGGAAGGCATCGGCCATTGATGGCGGTGCGGGGCGCCCCACGACGTCCAACCCTTCGGCGTGCCACAGGGCCTCGATGGAGTCGTAGGGCCCGTGTCCGATCGACGACAGGACACTCCCGGTCTGGCTTCCCAGGGCCAGGAGAGCCACCATCGGCAGGACGACACAGGCAGCGAACGCCGCCAGGATGTGCCGCTTCAGGATCCGCGGGCCCGTTCGATCGGTGGCGATCAGCGCACCTGCGGCGAAAGCGATCGGGATCGCGAGCAGGGCCAACACCACGGGCCAGCTTATTGCAGCTTCGACCCCGAGCACCGCCCATGTCCAGAGCAGCAGCGCCCCCGGAACGGCCCACCAGCGGCCGGTCCTCCGGAGCCCACGCCGGCTCCGGCGAGCGCTCACGATCGTCGCTGCCCGAGCGGCGAACAGCGCCCCGACCGCGCTGCCCGAGGCGGCCAGCGCATCGGTCCACGACGTCGACGGAACGCCGGGCAGGCCGAGCTCAAGCCCCTCCACCTGATGGAGCATCGTCGCCGCCACCAGTACCAGCACGGCGACGGCGACGATCAGGCCATATCCCAGGATCGTGCCCCGAATCGCGCCGCCGAGCGCGGCCACGGCGCCGCCCGCCATTCCGGCGATGAGGCGTCGCGGTGTCTGGTGGGCCGCGCGAAGACTGCGGGCGAGCGCGGCCGGCGGACCGAGCCGCGAGAGGACCTCGCGAGACGCCTCGTCGGGCGCCAGGCCTCGGGCGACCCCCTCCGCGACCCCGTCGGTCAGGTGGACTGCGAGCTCCTCGCGAACCTCGCTGGCCCACGGCTCCGGCAGTCGAAGGTCGGCGCCAACAGCCGCCAGGTAGGCCTCTACCCGCTGCTCAGCCACCGGAACCCTCCGGGAGGGCGATCCGCGCGATCCCTGCCGAGAACGCCGTCCACTGGTCAAGGCTCTCGGCGAGGCGCCGCTGGCCCGCTTCGGTCATTCGGTAGTAGCGGCGGCGCGGGCCGCGCTCGCTCTCGCGCCAGCTGGCGACCAGGGCGCCATCGGCCTCGAGCCGGTGCAGGGCGGGATAGAGCGAACCCTCGGATGGTGAGAAGGTGTCCCCGCTGCGCTCGCGGATCCGCTTCGCGATCTCGTAGCCGTAGAGCTCGCCCTCGCCGATCACGGACAGCACCAGCAGAGGCGTGGTGCCCTTCTGCAGCTC
>Ga0307418_1000485_pt1 | contig 11987 bp, 13 predicted proteins | sample SalMarWE160220MG_2_FD_202160 | JGI IMG/M metagenome (GOLD analysis project Ga0307418, IMG submission 202160) | Salt marsh sediment microbial communities from the Plum Island Ecosystem LTER, Massachusetts, United States - WE1602-20 | ecosystem: Environmental > Aquatic > Marine > Intertidal zone >...
AGGGTCGGGGTTAAGTGCGGGACTTTCTACAAGGCAATCGTCGCGGCAAGTTCATCGATTGGCTGAAGATCGATTCCTGGATCGATTCGGGCCTTTACGGGGCTTGGATCGGATTCCGCGATTGGTGGAGTGCCTACTCCTCATTTTTCGGCCGTTTCGAGATCAAAGGCTTCCTGCGCGCTTGTAACGAGCTCGCCTGCGAGGTTCTGACCTTGAGCGTGGCCGGCTTTCTCGTCGTCTTGAGCTTCGCCCTCCCCGCGTTCGAGATCGCCCAAGGCAAGATCAACCTTTCCGACGAGTTCAGCGTCACCTTTCTCGACCGCTACGGCAACGAGATCGGCAAGCGTGGCCTGTTGCGCGATGACTCCGTCCCGTTGGACGAGATTCCAGACGTCTTGATCAAGGCGACGCTCGCCACCGAGGACCGGCGTTTCTTCGACCATTTCGGCATCGACGTGATGGGCACGTTCCGTGCTCTCGCCGAGAACGCCCGCGCCGACTCTGTGGTGCAAGGCGGTAGCTCGCTCACCCAGCAGCTCGCCAAGAACATGTTCCTGTCGCCCGAGCGCGCACTGTCGAGAAAGATCAAAGAGGCGTTCATCGCCATCTATCTCGAGAACCACTACACCAAGCCCGAGATCCTCAAACTATATTTCGACCGCGCCTATCTCGGCGGCGGCTCCTACGGCGTCGAGGCCGCGGCTCAGTACTATTTCGGCAAATCGGTTCGCGACATCAACCTCGCCGAGGCTGCGATGCTCGCCGGCATGTTTAAGGCGCCGACCCGCTACGCCCCGCACGTCAACCTCGCCGCTTCGCGCGCCCGCGCCAACGAGGTGCTGACCAACATGGTCGAAGCGGGCTATATGAGTGAAGGTCAAGTCTACGGCGCTCGCCTGAACCCCGCCAGGATCGTCGAGCGCGGCGACGCCAACACGCCGGACTATTTCCTCGACTGGGCCTTCGAGGAAGTGAAGCGGCTGATGCACGGCAGGCCCGAGCGTATCCTCCAAGCTCGCACCACCGTCGATCTCAGCCTGCAGAAGATGGCAGAGGATGCCGTCACCAAACAGATCGCTCAGTTTGGCCGAGCCCGGCACTTCTCTCAGGGCGCCATGGTCGTGATGGAACCGGACGGTCCCGTGCGCGCCATGGTAGGAGGCAAGGACTATGGTACGAGCCAGTTCAATCGGGCGACGCATGCCTACCGCCAGCCCGGCTCATCCTTCAAGCCATACGTTTATCTCACCGCGCTAGAGAACGGCTATACGCCAAAAACCGTTGTCAACGGTGCTGGTGTCCATTGCGGGCATTGGTATCCGCACAACTATGCCGCTGGTGAGGGCAACCGCATGACCTTGATTGATGCCCTCAGGCATTCAATCAACACTATTGCGGTGAAAGTCTCCCTCCAAGTGGGACGCGAGAAGGTGCTGGAGACCTTGCGCAAGCTCGGAGTCACGCGTCTGAAAAAGACTTGCTCCGTCGCGCTTGGCGACCAGGGAATGACCCCGCTCGAGCATACACAGAATTACGCCGTGTTCGCCTCTGGCGGTCTGGAGACGCACGCCTATGCCATCGAGGAGATTCGCACGCTGAAGGGAGAATTCCTCTATTCCCATGAGCACGAGGCCCAGCAGCCGCGCAAACGACTCTTTCCCCTCAAGGCAGTCGAAGAGTTGAACACCATGTTGCAGGCTGTCGTACAACGCGGCACCGGCAGACGGACACAACTCGATTTCACCTACAACGTGGGCAAGACGGGCACGAGCTCGAAATGGCGCGACGGCTGGTTCATGGGCTTCACCGGCCAGTACGTCGTAGGCGTCTGGATGGGGAATGACAACTTCTCGCCCATGGCACGGGTGACGGGCGGCAGTTTCCCCGCCCAAGCTTGGCATGACTTCATGGTGGCCGCCCATGACACGGACAACATCCCCGATATCCCTGGCATCCCGACGCATCCCGTCCAAGTCGCAGAGCGGGCCAGACTCGCCGCTGCTCTTGCGCAAAACACGACGGCCGACTTGCCACTGCCTCCTCCCCCCGAAAGCGTCAAAGACATGTCCACCGCGACGCGCACAGTGCTCAAGAGGCTCAGCGAGCTTCTCAAGGACGCGCCACCCCTGAAGCCGAACCCGAAGTCCGGTGGGGGCCGCGCCGAGGCACCTGCCGCGGCTCCCGGGCAGCCGAGCTTGGCTTCGGCCGCGCATACGAACGGGACACCGCGTCCGGGGCCCCTGCCGGCAGCGCCCGAGCCGGAGAACACCGTGTCTACAGGGCGTGACACCGACGCCGTCGTTCCTCAATAGACGGCCGCGCCGGCGACACGATCGAAAGGCGATGCCCGCTTGACCAGCGCCCTACCAAACATGCCGCTAACAGGCCCCACGACGCGCACCAGCCTATGGCGCGAAGAGGGCAGCACGTCGATGCGTGCGCTCGGCTACTTCATCGGCACTTTCGCTGTGGCGCTGATCCTCGGCATCGGATCGGCTTGGTACATGATCGAGCGCGGCTCGCCGCTTACCACGGCAACGTTCGGGCCATGGCAGAGCTGGCTAAGCGAGGGGAACCCGAATGCCGATCCTTACACGCGAGCGCATCTTGCGCGAAGCGGCAGGCTTCCCCTCACCTCCACCGTCGCCCGCTACTTCACGGCGAATACGGACAGCCGTGGCCGGACTCTGACCTCAGGGTGTGAATACTCGATCGTTGGAGCCCCGATCGATGCGCGTTGGTGGTCCCTGGCTCTCTACGACGCCTATGGCTCGCTCATTGCCAACCCCTCCAACCGCTACAGCTTCAATAGCGAGGAAGCCATCCGCCGCACCGACGGAAGCTTTCACATCACGCTTTCGCGCCATGCCCGTCCTGAGAACTGGTTGCCAGAGGGACGCGGACCCGACCGTAATCTCCAGCTGGTCTTGCGCATCTATGGGGCCCGCGACACGGACATCAGCGGAATTGGGCAAATCCCGATGGAGCGCCTACCGAAAATCGAGCGTGTGCGATGCGAGTAAGGCTTCCCGGACTCTATATTGCACTTGCCGTAGTGCTTGCGGGCTTGATCCATGTGGTGGCCGTGCTCACGCTGCCAATGCTCGCGCCGCGGGACGCTCAAGCGAGATTGGCCGCGCTTGGTCCCGCCAACACGATGATCCAACTGCCGGCGCCCGCTCCGGGACGGCAGGTCATGCCATTGATGGCACCGGACGTTCGTTACGCCGTTTGCCGATACGATCTCTCCAAGGGACCGGTGCGCCTAAAGGCGCGGATCGCTGACGAGCGCTGGGTGATCGCATTCTACACGCCACTTGGCGAGAACTACTATGCGGTCGTCGGCGCCGACATGAAGCAGCCCAACCTAGACCTGATCGTCGCCACCAAAGACCAAGACGTCGCAGAAGTCGGCGTCGACTCCCCGGAAGCTTTTGACAATGTCGTGGTGGTGACGTCACCAGTCGTTAAGGGGATCGCGATGATCCGCGCCCCGCTCAGCGGTCAGAGCCGAAGCGCCGAAGCCGAACGCGCGCTCAAGGCCGCCTATTGCGGACCACACAACAAACCGAGCTAACCCTTAGGCCCGCGACTTCTTCCGAGCGCGGGGAGCCCTCCGCCGGTTCGTCTGCCCCGTGGTCCGGGGTGCGTTAATGGACGTCCGGCGCTCGATGCGCACGCCTGGGAAAATGATGATCTCACCAAGCGTGCCCTCCACGGACCTTTTGATCCGGGCCGCAGCTTCCTCGGTTCGGCGGAATTCCAAGATGGTCGCCATGTTAGGTCTCCACGGAGTGCCTCATATTGAGGCCCAATCACGGGCGCCAACGCGCCCTCCGCAAATTAAGGACCAGGTAAGGTTAACGAACTCCTAAGCAGGACCAGGCCTTCAACCCTCCACCACATCGTCGCCGAGAAAATGACGACCCTTCCTGTCCTCCACTTCGAGGATCCAGAGATCAGGGTCGAACTCGAGCTGCCGTGCCAGGTAGAGCCCAGCCTCCGCCGAGGCGACGGCTTCGACCCCGAGACAGCGCACCCAACGCCGGTCGGTCTCGCCGCCACTCAGTCCAGCAGGGGCCGGGCCATAAAGACAGACCGTTCCATCAAGCTGGTCCACAGAGATGAAGATCGCGCCGGCGGCGGCATCTCCGCGGCGTACGATCACGACCGGAACGGCCTCGGCCTGGCAGCGGCGGAGGTATGCCTTGACCCAAATCTCACTCTTCACGCGCATGGGTCACAAGCCTAGCGCGAAACATCAAGGATGTGAGGCCGTCCTCGTCAGGTCGCGTCCGGTCACCCGCCCCAACTCATTGAGCAACTGCGGCGTGATCTGTCCGGTTTGGGCTATGTTGCGGTCCCGTTGGAAGGCGCTGATCGCGCTCGCCGTGTTTGCGCCCCACGCACCATCGATCGGACCCGGCGCATAGCCCAGATCGGCGAGGATCTTCTGCACTCTCTTTGTCGTCGCGCTCTCGGCAGCCTTGGCTGCTATGCTGTCAGTCGCGGCAACGGACCCTGTGGCGGCCGCGGACGCGACGCTGTCACCGAGCAGGATCTGGCGCAGCAGATCATCGCTGGGGATACCCGTCACGGGGAGACCCTCTTTACTCTGAAAGGCTGAGATCGCCGCGCGCGTCTTGTCGCTCAGGGCGCCGTCCACCTGCCCCACATCGTAGCCCCGGGCTGCAAGCTCGCGCTGCACGGCCCTGACAATGAGCTGTGATTCGCCCTTTCCGGAATCCAAAGGCGGCAAGTCGGTGCTGACCGGTGGGACGCTCTTAGCTTGGGCAGAAGCCGCCGCCCGCTCGACGGGCGGATCGGCAGGAGGCTCAACGTGCACGATCTGGGCTTCAGTGGTCGCGCTCGTCTCCGGCATCGTTTCGGCCAGGCCCCGCGGGCCACGCTCTTGCAGATAGAGCGCGTTGTAGATGATGGTTCCTGTGAGGCCGAGAAAGGCCAGGAACACGAGTCGCGCGGTTACTACGCCCATCATTCACAATAGCGGTTGAGGGTTCGGGGAAGAGAGGCACCCCGCCTCTCCAAGGGCATCTTGGCGTCCGAAACTAAAGAGACACTAAACAAGCACGACATCGCGGTAAGACGCCTCATGCCGCCGACACAGTCGGCTCATGGTGCGGCGCCTCGACCGATTCCGGTGCCGCATCGACCGGAAGGACGATCGTCGCCGTCGTGCCCTTGCCGAGCGTGCTCGTAAGCTCAAGCGTTCCGCCATGGAGCCGCGCCAGACCTTTCACCACCGACAGGCCGAGCCCGGCGCCTTCGTGGCTCCGGTCATAGGAACTGCTTGCCTGTGTGAAGGGATTGCCGAGCCGCGGCAAGTCTTGGTCGGCGATACCGATACCGTTGTCAGCCACCGAGAACACCACATTGCTGTCGACCGCGCGTGCCGACACACGCACCCATCCACCCGGCTCGGTGAACTTGATCGCGTTCGAGATCACGTTGAGCAGCATCTGCTTGCAGGCGCGCTTGTCGGCTGCAAGCTCGGGGATATCGGGCGCCACGTCGACCTTGAGAGACAGCGACTTCTGTTCGGCGGTGTGTCTCATGATGTCGCAACACGACTTGACCAGCGCGGCGACGGCAAAGGGCTCCTTCACAATATTGAATTTGCCGGCCTCGATTTTCGACATGTCGAGAATATCGTTGACAACATTGAGGAGGTGCTCGCCGCTTTCATGGATCAGACGTGCATAGTCCTGATAGCGGGCCTCGCCGAGTTTCCCGAACAGCTCGCGGTTCAAGATCTCCGAGAAGCCGATGATGGCGTTGAGCGGCGTACGAAGCTCATGGCTCATGCTTGCAAGGAACTGGGTCTTGGCCCGGCTTGCACCCTCGGCCTCGTCACGGGCGCGCAGTAACTCGCTCTCCTGCGCCTTGCGGTCGGAGATGTCGCGGGTGATCGCGACAATGCCGGGACGTTCGATTCCATCTGTCGGCGGCATCGGTCGGCAGCGCATCTCCACCCAAGCATAGCGAGCCGTATCGCCCATTCCGGCCCGGCGCACTCTGAACTCCACTGCCATCGCTTCATTGTTGGCCTGGCACCGCGACAACGCCGTGAGATAGGCCGGCCGGTCGGCGACGTGCACGTGCTCGAACAGACCTTCGCCAAGAACCTTCTGCGACGGCTCGCCGAGGAGCTGTTGGGCGGCGAGCGAAGCGAAGACCACGCGGCCCTTATCGTTGTGGCGCGTGATGAGGTCGTTCGCGTTTTCGGCAAGCAGGCGATAGCGCTCCTCGCCCGCGCGGATCGCAGTCTCGGACCGCTGGTGAACCATTTGCACCATGACAGCCAAGCCGGCCGCATAGGCGGTCGCTGATGCGGCGCCGACGAGAGCGAACCCTTCCGGCGACAGGGCCAATGCCGGCATCGCCGGCACGAGCCCGAGCATCCCAAGCGTGGCAAGGATGGCGAGCCCAAGACCGGCTGCGCCTGCCGCCCAAGCGACGATGCGCCGGTCGGTGGCAAGCGCTGCCTCGAGCGGCACGACCACCAGCCACGGGATCAGCCCGGAAGCGAGGCCGCCTGTCAGCCAGGCGCAATAGGTGACGAGACCGGCAAAATTCGCCGCCGAGATCAGATGCGCGGCGGCGAATCGCCCAGTCCGCGACAGGAAGATGGCGATGGCGATGGGCGACAAGAGCCACAGGAACGCGACCGCACCAAGCAGCGATGGCTTGCCGCCGACCACGAGATAAATGGGAAAGACGCACAGCGCCAGCAGGCCGCCGAGCAGGCGCGATGCGATGAAAGACTGGTGGCGGGCGAGGGTTAAGGCGTCGCCGCGCGCCGAATCGTGGACCAGCGAGCCGAAATATGCGGCCAGCCCGCGAACACTTTCACTACTAAACACGCGCATCTCGGAGCGGGCCCTTGCCCGCTACGTCCCCGATTGTCTCGAAGGTGGATTATTGGCGGGCGCGCTTAAGGAAAGCATAAAGCGCCCCCCCGGCCGGCCGGAGGCGGCTCCGACAGGCAGACCTTGCGGAATAGGCGGAAAACCAAGGGCCCGCAGGCATGATCCTTGCTGTTTGAGTCAAACTTTATGCAATTTTGATCCAAAATAAGAACGCATTAGAAGGAAGTACTACGAAAGTCATAAATTTGTACGACTCAGACTCTCATCCAATTTTCGATTCAAAATTTATGGATTGCAGTGAAGGTCCCTTATTTCCTTTGAGATATAGTGGTGGAGACTTGCAGGGGAATTGCAGGGTTGTGACGCGGCAACCAAGCTGCGCGTTAACAGAGAGGGCAAAACGATGATGTTTCTTATCAGGTCAGCCTTTTGGCTGTTGATCCTGGTCCTGCTGCTTCCGACCGACAAGGACCAGCAGAACAAGATCTATGGCACCGCCGAGGCGACGGTGAACGACGTGCGGGGCTTCTGCGATCGGAACCCGCAAACCTGTGCCACCGGCCAAGATGCCTTTGAGGTGCTCGTCCAGAAAGCTCAGTACGGTGCGCAAATGCTCATGGGCTTTGTCGACGCGAAGTCGGAAGGCTTTGGCGATCGACTGCCCGGCCCCGTGGCGATGCCCAGCGGCGGCAGCATCATGCCCGTTCCAGCAGCCGTGCCGTTGGAACCGACGACGTGGGACTCTCAGGACACGCTGAGCCCTGAGGACCGCAAGGCGGCGGCCTGGGGTGGACCCGGCGTCTAACATGTCAGACGCCGGCGCCTTGTGGCGCGCAGTGATTTGAAAATTTTGCCGCGCGCGTTTCGCGGTCGGAACATGAGGAAAGTCCTTGGCAGCCCCCCGCCTGCCAACAGGGCGCGCAGTTGGGAAGGTTTCCTGCCCTTTCCCTCCCAAACTGCGCGCCCTATCCTTTTTGACGCAGACCCGTCGCGGTGCCCGTCATTGCCATCTATACTTGTCTCATGGACCAAGCGACCGATACACGCTCTACGAGCTTCGAGGAGATTCTCGCTGACTTCGAGCTGCTCGATGAGTGGGAGGACCGCTACCGCTACGTCATCGAGCTCGGCCGGAAGTTGCAGCCCCTCCCCGAGGAGGAGCGAAACGCCGAGAACAAGGTGCAAGGCTGCGTCAGCCAGGTCTGGCTCTCGACGACAGTCGAACGGGACGGTGTTCCGCGCCTCACCTTTATCGGCGACAGCGATGCTCACATCGTGCGCGGCCTCGTCGCGATTCTCTTCGCTATCTATTCGGGAAAGACCGCCGACGAGATCTTGAGCATCGATGCCAACAAGACTTTGGGCGCGTTGCATCTCAACGAGCATCTGACGCCTCAGCGCTCGAACGGCCTGATGGCCATGGTGAAGCGCATCAAGAGTGACGCCGAAGCCGCCAAAGCCACAGCGCACTAAGCCTCCTGACCGCCATTCGGGCTGTCCTCCTGCTTCCACCCATCGAGGCTCGGCCGATAATCAGCCTCACCCCAATGACGCAGGCCACGCCTGCGGCGTGCTGGGCCATCTTCGGCGATCAATCCGTAATGCTTGGCAAGCCGGGTCAAGGCGATCTGAAGGACGACCTTCCCAGCCCGTTGCGGCCAGCCGTTGGCCTTCTCAGCCTCTTCGAGCCCTTTCAGCTCGCAACAGATGTCCACGAGCACGCCGGATATCTCCGGACCGACGGCCATAAGCGCTCGCAAATCTCGGCATTCAACACGAGCCGAGGATCAGCCGTACCGCACCTGCCCTGACAGGGGCCGCAGCTGGGGCTCGACGCGGGGATAATGATAGAGCGTGAACTCGGCTGGAACATGATCGGCGCCGCTCGGTCCTGCCACGTCATGACAGAGGATTTTGTCGACCCGGCTGCCATCTTCGGAAAGGGGCAGTCTCAGCCAAAACAGCACGATATGGTCGCGCCCCTCCGCTGGCCCGCGGACGACGCCGTGCGCCGGCAAGCCCCTGTCCGCCACCCGGCCATGGATGCGCCTCCAATACGTCGCGCAATCCCCGGCAAACACCTCACCAATGCGCTTCCCTGTGATTTCTTTGCCGTAAACGTCGCGCAGCCGCGTCCCGGCCAGCCGAAATAGGCCCTGGTCGAGGCCGTCCCGAAGATCGATCAGCCCGAGATAGGGAAGAAGCCGCGGCACTTTGAGCGGGTCCAGGTCGGAGCGCGCCGGCATGGGCCGCTCTCTGGCCGACTGCGACCAATAATCGAAGAGTTCACGCTGCCCTTGCGTCACCAGCTGGGCCTGAAAGGCGCGTCCCGACAGCATATTAGATCCCCCCGCCGCAAGCCCCGCCGGTCTCGCGAATCGCTGCGAACTCCTCGACTATGTGAAGTTCGGGCGTCACATGCAAGGGATGTGAGGCTGATTCCCTAAGAGTCACAAAGGCTTGTGGCGGACCCCAAGACGGCCACCCGATCTTGCGCGGAAGCCGTCGCCGCGAAGAATCCCAGAGGTCCGATGTCGCGCGTGTCGCGCGGTCCTATCTACGCCGCTGTCCGAGGCCCATGCGCTTCGCAAGATCCGAGCGCGCTGCCGCGTAGTTCGGCGCCACCATCGGATAGTCGTGCGGCAGCCCCCACTTCTCGCGGTATTCCTCAGGCGAGAGGTCGTAATGCGTGCGTAAATGCCGCTTCAGCGACTTGAACTTCTTCCCGTCTTCGAGGCAGATAATGTACTCCGGCGTGACCGACTTCTTCACCGCCACTGCTGGCTTCAACTCTTCCTTGGCCGGCATCCCAGTCGCGCTGGAGGCTTTGCTCAAAGCATCGAACACATTGTGGATGACGCCGGGCAGGTCAGTAGCCACAACCGTGTTGTTGCTGACATAGGCCGAGACGATCTCGGCGGTCAGTTCAACCAGTTCGTTCTTCTCCAGATTCGCGTCCATGAATTGGCTCCTTGGTCCTGCCCAATCCCCGATAGAGCCAAGCAGACCACGAATCAGTGGTGGCTTGTGCATCCCTCGGGCCCACGGGCTCTTAGAGTCACCAGATTACGCCGTTTTTGTGACGAGAAACTACAATGTTACCCAACAACAGAGTATACGCCGCCTAAACATGCTCAGGTGATTTGGTTTCTATAGCACTTTTTCACGCAACCGCAACGCATCTCTTCTACCGAGAACTGGAAGCTAACCAACACAACTCACAGCACGGAGGTCTTCTCTAGGCCACATCCGCAGCTTCGCTGCTCGAATTAGTTGAAAACTTGGACTCCCACCCCGTCTTGCACGTGAATCAGGCACCGTCTCAATCAAGGCTGCGTGAGAACCCCGCGAGACCTCTTAGGCCGGGCCATCGCTGCACCTATATTCTGGTTCAACAAACGCAGACATAGATGAAAGTGTTCCAACCATGAGCAACGCTGAGAAGAACACCAAGACGGCCTCCGGACAACTCGCCGCGTCGAAGGAAGAGTGGCGCGAGAAACTCTCGCCGGAGCAGTTCCATGTCACCCGGGAGCACGGCACCGAGCGGGCCTTCAGTCATCCCTACTATGCCGAAAAGCGTGAGGGCATGTACCGCTGCGTCTGCTGCGGTGTGCCCCTTTTTAGCTCCGACACCAAGTTCGATTCCGGAACCGGCTGGCCGAGCTTCACCGACGTGGCCGCCGCCGACACCGTGACGACGCACGAGGACAACTCGTTCGGTATGCGGCGCGTCGAGGTTCGCTGCGCGAATTGCGATGCCCATCTGGGGCACGTGTTCCCGGACGGTCCGGGCGAGACAGGCCTGCGCTATTGCATCAACGGGTGCGCACTCGACCTTGACACCGGAACAGGGAGTGGCGAGACCTCCGGTTAGTCTCTGAACCTGTCCGCATCCTAAGCCATGAACGAACAATCTCCCATGGTGCGAGCGCCTCTCGCGGCCCGCCGCCCGTCAACCTCACGCCATCACGGCATCGAGCGCGTGGACGATTATGCTTGGCTGCGCGCCGACAACTGGCAGGCGGTGATGCGCGATCCCACCGCACTTGCGCCCGATATCCGCGCGCATCTCGAGGCCGAGAACGCCTACACCAAGGCGGTGATGTCGGACACGGAGGCGCTTCAGGAGACGCTCTTCGCCGAGATGAAGGGGCGCATCAAAGAGGACGATTCGACCGTCCCTGCCCCTGACGGCACCTTCGCCTATTACACCCGCTACGTGACCGGCGGCCAGCATCAGGTCTTCTGCCGCACGCCACGCGGTGGCGGCGAGGAGAAGATCCTGGTCGATGGCAATGCGCTCGCTGCCGGCCATGCCTATTTCCGTATCGCCAACGTGGCGCACAGCCCCGACCACAGCCTCGTCGCCTACGCCGTCGATACCAAGGGTTCGGAGTTCTACACGGTCAATATCATCGAGGCGGAGACCGGCAAGCTGGTCGATGCCCGCGTAACGGACAATAACGGCAGCCTTGAATGGGCCGCTGACAGCCGGACACTTCTCTATGTATGGCTCGATGAGGAGCACCGGCCCCGGCGCCTCTTGATGCATAGGGTCGGCGGCGAAACCATGGACCATCTCATCCATGAGCAGGAGGACGCCGGCTACTTCCTCGGCGTCGGCGCGACCCAGGACCAGCGCTATCTTCTGCTCAGCGTCCACGATCATGAGACGGCAGAGATCAGTCTGATCGACGCACACGATCCCACCTCGCCCCCGCGCCTCGTGGCGGCGCGCAAGCCCGAGCACGACTATTCCATCGACCATCACGATGGGCGCTTGATCATCCTCACGAATTCCGGCGGCGCGGAGGACTATCGCATCGTCGAGGCGCCGGCTGACACCCCAGGCCCGGAGAATTGGCGGGAGATCGAGCCGCACCGGCCCGGCCGGCTCATTCTCGACGTCGTCGCCTACAAGTATTTCCTGGTGCGGCTCGAACGTGAGGGCGGGCTGCCGCGCATCGTCGTGCGCGAGTTCGGAACCGGCGAAGAGCACGAGATCGCGTTCCATGAGGAGGCCTACGCACTCGGCATCTCACACGGCTACGAGTACGACACGAACACGTTGCGCTTCACCTACTCGTCCATGAC
>Ga0307418_1000490_pt1 | contig 11949 bp, 8 predicted proteins | sample SalMarWE160220MG_2_FD_202160 | JGI IMG/M metagenome (GOLD analysis project Ga0307418, IMG submission 202160) | Salt marsh sediment microbial communities from the Plum Island Ecosystem LTER, Massachusetts, United States - WE1602-20 | ecosystem: Environmental > Aquatic > Marine > Intertidal zone >...
CAACAATTAGACCAGCAGTCGGCGGTTTTGAGATCAATTCACCAGGGACCTTCAAATACTCTGCCAACTTCCAAACCTGGGTTTTATAAAGATCGGCAATTGGCATAATATCAACACCACCATCCCCATATTTTGTAAAGTAACCAACAAGCATCTCTGACTTATTAGAGGCGCCACAAACTAGACTCCTAGTCATATTAGCATATTCAAAAAGCAGTATCATCCTTATTCTTGCCTTAATATTTGCAAGTGCATAGTCATTTGGTTTTACAATACACTTGTTTTCCATAGTTTGTACAAGAGAGGTAATGTCTTTTTTTTCACACAACAAATCAAATTTTTTAACAAATAGTTCTTGATGTTTGATATCTAAATCTGGCGTAGCGCCATCGGGTAAAAAAACGCACTTTGTGTTTTCCTTTCCTATAGCACCGCTACATAATAGAGCAACAACTGCTGAATCAATGCCCCCCGAGAGCCCAAGTACTATACTTTTGCATCCGGAGTTTTCAACATATGTTTTTATAAAATCTTTGATAATAATAGCTGTTTCTTCCAAATTTACTGATAAGTCAATATTCAATATATCACCCTTTGTTCATCTAATACAATCTAACATTATTTTGATTCTTATTAATTGATGGGGTCATGCGTAAATCGTTATGAACGGTAAAAAAGTTATTCTCAATACTCTGAATACACAAATTTAATAAATCGATTATCAATAATATAGCAAAAATTGTTTGATATAGAGGAGGTAAAATTTAATGGCATCAATAGAAGGATATGACATTCCCGATGAGCTACATTATCATAAAGACCATGCATGGGTAAAGATTGAATCAGATGGAAATGTAAGAGTTGGAATGAATGATTTCTATCAAAAAAGTGCAGGCGATACAACTTATATTGATCTTCCATTTGAAGGAGATGAAATTGAACAGGGCGAAACATGCGGTAAAATACAATCCGCTAAATGGGTTGGTAAATTTGTATCACCTGTATCCGGTGAAATCATTGAGGTAAATGAAGAACTTGAAGACGACTGCACATTGATAAACAAAAGTTCCTATGACAAAGGTTGGATAATGATTGTAAAACCATCTAATCTTGATGAAGATCTAAAAAATCTCATCCATGGTGATAAGGTAGGACCATGGATTAAAAAAGAAATAGAAGACGCTGAGAAAAAGAAAGCATAAAATATTTTGATTCTCCACTCTTCTATCTTTTAATTTCTTTATAAATCGATCTCCCGTGTGAATCCATCGCTACTACTAGTGGCCCTAATTCTTTTACCTTAAATATCCAGGCAGCCTCTGGCATACCTAGTTCATCAAGCCAGTAGACGGCTGGTACTTCCTCCACTTTATCTGCTGCTAATGCCCCTGCTCCACCAGTATATGCAGTATAGACTCCAGTGTGTTTCTGCAGTGCTTTTTCAGTTCTTTCACCCATGCCGCCTTTGCCGATTATGATGTTTATCCCATATTTTTCTATGAATTCATCTTCAAAGATTTCCATGCGGCTGCTTGTCGTAGGGCCTGCTGAAACTACCTGCCATCCTTTATCTGTTTTTTTCATGAGGGGGCCACAGTGATAGAGAGCCATTTCCGATGGGTCAAACGGTAGATTGTTTTTGTCTTTTTCAAGCATCATGTGATGTGCCTCATCCCTAGCCGTGAAAATCGTACCAGTGACATATATAATATCTCCTACGTGCAATTTTTTAATTTCTCCAGAGTCCACCGGTAATTTAAAATGATATTCCATTTTATTTCACCTCCCAACTCCCATCAGAGTGAATTACCATTTCCGATCTTCGGTCAGCCCAGCATTGCACAGCAATCCCAACAGGCAGGCTAGCTGGATGTCTATGCGCCTTCTCAATATGAACATCTAGAACAGTGGTTTTTCCTCCGAGACCCATAGGACCAATACCACTGTCGTTTATTCGTTTAATGAGTTCTTCTTCTATTGCAGCAATGGTTTTATCCTTGTGGCGATTGCCAATCGGTCTGAGGAGAGATTTTTTACCTAGTTTCATTGCCAGATCTGCACCACCCCCTATACCCACACCTACAATGGTTGGCGGACATGGATTACCACCGGCTTTTATCATCTCCTTAACAACAAAATCTTTTACACCTTCTATGCCAACGCCGGGTTTTAGCATTCCAAGTTTACTCATGTTTTCACTACCGCCACCCTTAGGTAAAGCTGTAATATACACATCACTTCCCTCAACAAAATCCCATGTTATATAGGGAATATTATCTCCGGTGTTATCTTTATGATTCTCACCACTAAATGGATCAACAGTATTAGGACGCAATGGGATTTTCATAGTGGCAATTTTCACTGCGTCTAGAATTAGACCCTTAAGTTTATTAATATGCTGAAAGTCCATACCAATTTCTACAAAAAAAGTCTGAATACCCGTATCCTGACACATCGGACGCCCTGATTTCTTTGCAAGATCTATATTTTTCAGTATGGTCTCAATCTGAGTTTTTGCAATCCCTTCCTCAACCCCACGCGCTTTCTCTAGAGCATTTATTACATCAGTTGGTAACTCTGTTTCCGCCTTTTTTATAAGTTGAATGATGCCATTTTTTATATCCACATTGTCCACTATACCATACCTCCATGAAAGTTAGAAACTGAGATAACTCTCATTAGCAAAACAATTAGGCGTTATATAACAGTTATCAGAAAAAAAACAGAAAAATAAAAAAAGAAGAAAGTAGAAAATAATCTACTTTATTTTGCTTTTGAAATTTCGTCTACTGCTTCAGGGTTAGAAAGCGTAGAAATATCGCCCACATCTTTACCTAATGCTTTCGAGCGGATAACACGTCGCATGATCTTTCCGCTACGTGTCTTCGGCACGTCACTAACAAACCATATTTCATCGGGTCGGGCTATTTTACCCACCTCATTTCCAACATGCTCTCTCAATTCTTTTCTCAGTTCATCCGTTGGATTAATACCCCCTCTAAGTACCACATACGAGGTAATTGACTCGCCCTTAAGCGAATGTGGTTTACCAATGACTGCTGCCTCAGCAACCATTGGATGACTAACAAGTGCAGATTCTACCTCTGAGTTTCCAATCCTATGCCCCGATACATTAAGTACATCATCCGCACGTCCCTGAACCCAGAAGAAACCATCATTGTCTTTCCGTGTCACGTCACCTGCGAGATATTCCCCTTTGAATTTACTCCAATATGTTTCCTTGTAACGATCTTCGTTCTTGTATATACCTCGGAGCATACCGGGCCATGGATGTGGCAGAACCAGGTTTCCTCCAGCATTTTGAACAGACTCTCCTTGTTCATTGTATACATCAGCAGAAAGACCAGGTAATGGTCTTGTAGCAGAACCAGGTTTCAACGGTGTAATTGGTAACGGCGATATAACAAAATGCCCTGTTTCAGTTTGCCACCAGGTGTCCATAATTTGACATTTCTCATTACCAATGTGTTTGTAATACCACATCCATGCCTCAGGATTTATTGGTTCACCGACAGAACCTAACAATCGAAGAGTGCTAAGATCATGTTTTTTTGGCCAGTCTTCTCCATACTTCATAAACAAACGGACACTTGTAGGTGAAGTATACAACGTTGTTACATTGTATTTTTCTATGATTTCCCACCAGCGGTCAGGCTGTGGCCAGTTAGGTGCGCCTTCATATAAAACAGATGTTGCACCAAGAATCAACGGTGCATACACGATATAAGAATGACCGGTTATCCAACCAATATCAGCGGCACACCACCAGATGTCCTCATCCTTAATATCAAATACCCATTTGAGCGTATAAGCAGTACCAACAGCATAACCTCCATGTGCATGGATAATACCTTTTGGTTTGCCTGTAGTACCAGATGTATACAAGAAAAACAATGGATCATTCGCATCAAGTTTCTCAGTTTCGCACTCTTTAGGAGCATCAAAAACAAGGTCATGCCACCATACGTCTCTACCAGCAGTCCAAGGAACTCCATCACCAGTACGCTTGCACACTACGACATGCTCAACACTTGGTGCGTCTTCAAGAGCAACATCAGCTTGCTCTTTAAGATAGACCTTTTTACCACGTCGCCAAAACCCGTCACACGTAATAACAACCTTCGCCTCACAATCATTAACTCTATCTCTGAAAGCAAGTGAACTAAAACCTGAAAATACAACAGAGTGAATCGCTCCGATCTTTGCACAGGCAAGCATAGCAATAGGCAGTTCAAGAATCATCGGCATATAAATGCCTACGCGATCGCCTTTTTTCACACCAATTTTTTTCAATGAGTTAGCGAATTTATTGACCTCGATATAAAGGTCATTATAAGTCAACTTTTGTACATCGCCGGGCTCACCTTCAAAAATAAAAGCAACCTTGTTTTTCCTCCAGCTATTTGCATGTTTGTCGAGTGCATCATGTACAATATTATACTTAGCTCCTACAAACCATTTAGCCCATGGAGCATCCCATTCTAATACTTCTTTATATGGTTTATACCATTCAACCAATTCTTTTGAAATCTCTCCCCAGAACCATTTCCAGTTTTCTGCTTTTTTATGCAATTCATCGAGGTTTTTTATATTATGTTTGTCCATCCACTGCTTTACATTCGTTTGTTTTACAAACTCTTCTTTTGGTTTAAAAACACGTTTTTCGTCTAGCAATACGGATATGTTTTCTTCAGTCATATTTCCACCTTTGAAATCAAACTTTATTTTAGTAATCCCCAGGAAACGCTCCTGTTAATTTTGCATATTCCTCAAAGTTTTCAACCCAGTCAAATTCGTAATCAATGTCATTCTTGGGCGTTTTCTTTGCCCGCTTAGAAAGATGTTTTTCCTGCTTTTCTATCAGTTGCTCAAGGGGAGCAAATCGTTTAGCTCTAAAAACTGGATAGAATGAAGATTGATCAACGCCATCCAGAGTTCTAATATGTTCTCTAAGGAATTTATTAACCGTCTCCTTTGAATCAGCAGCAACACTCATAATTAGATCCTCGTCACCAAGAGAATACGAAATATAGATTGGGAAAAGATTGAAGGGATATTTATGGTCAACCAAATGATCATAGACATTCTTGTAATCTCGCGGATGGGCATAGACACGTATTATATATCTTTGGATATTTTCAGGTTTCCTTTTTGGAATTGGGAAAAACACTGGTTTCATAAGTGATACTGTTTTTGTATGATGAACTTCATCACATTTGACAATTTCTTCTGTGATAAAATGCGCTATGTCATCTGAATGCTCTACATCAAAAATTACGCCTACATTCATCATTCCTTCTGACTGAGTAGCATACAACGGTGTAATTGGTTTTGACGGGTCGTTTTTAATTTCATTTTCGACATAGTTCCATACTCTACTTAGGTCTGTTTTTGGATATAATCTTACTATCATTAACATATTCTTTTCCTCCCTATTTTATATCTTTTATATATGATGGGGATTTGCCTGAAATATATTTGGGGTATAAGTAATTTTGTACAAATTCTTACAAATAGTTTAAGTATTAATTCTATAATTACCGATAATACCCTATAACAAAGCAATAAACGGGGAGGTCTGTTCATATGGGAAAAGGTATAGTTCAAAAGATTTTAGAAAAACACATTGTGAAAGGTAAGTATGAACCCGGTAAGGAGATCGCCATTAAAATCGATCAAACGTTGACTCAGGATGCAACTGGTACTATGGCATATCTTCAATTTGAAGCTATGGGAGTTCCACGTGTCAAGACAGAGTTGTCAGTTAGTTATGTTGATCACAATACTGTTCAGATTGGTTTTGAGAATGCAGATGACCATAAGTATCTTCAAAGTGTAGCAGCAAAATATGGGATTATTTATTCACGTGCTGGCAATGGGATTTGCCATCAGGTACATTTAGAGCGTTTTGGTAGACCGGGAAAAACATTGCTTGGAAGCGATTCCCATACACCAACTGGTGGCGGAGTTGGCATGATTGCTATTGGTGCCGGTGGTCTTGATGTGGCCGTGGCAATGGGCGGTGGTCCGTTTTATCTGACTTGCCCAAAGGTGATTAAGGTTAATTTACACGGAAAACTCAAACCATGGGTTGCTGCAAAGGATGTCGTTCTTAAGATGTTGGAGATGTTTACCACTAAGGGAAACGTTGGTTGTGTGTTTGAGTATGGTGGAGAAGGAGTAAAAACATTATCTGTACCTGAGAGAGCAACGATTACTAATATGGGTGCAGAGTGTGGTGTTACTACTTCTGTCTTTCCAAGTGACGAAACGACCAAGGCATTCCTAAAGGCCCAAGATCGCGAGAAAGATTGGGTTGAACTCAAGGCCGATTCTGACGCAGAGTATGACAAGGTAGTCGATATCGATTTAGGGGAAATCGTTCCTCTCACGGCGTATCCACATAGTCCCGGCAATATCAAAACAGTTAAAGAATTAGATGGAATGGAAGTTGATCAGGTGTGTCTTGGAAGTTGCACTAATTCATCTTATAAGGATCTGATGACTGTTGCACGGATATTAATGGGCAAGAAATCTCATCCTAACGTAAGTTTTGTTATCGCACCTGGATCAAAACAAGTACTGGAAAATATTGCACGGGAAGGCGCACTTAATGATTTAATATCTGTAGGTGCACGTATTGCGGAATTAGCATGTGGTTTTTGCATAGGCAATAGCCAGTCACCAAAAACCGATGCAGTAACACTTAGAACGAGCAATCGTAATTTTCTTGGTCGTTCTGGAACAAAAAGTGCACAAGCCTATCTTGTAAGCCCTGAAACCGCAGCAGCAGCAGTAATCACTGGCAAGATGACTGATCCACGTGATCTTGAAAAAATGGGGATAAAATATCCAGATATAAAGATGCCTGAGAGGTTCTATATTGATGACAGTATGTTCCTAAAACCATCGGATCATCCAGAAAAAATCGAAATATATAGAGGACCAAATATTGGCGACCCGCCTGCAAGTGATCCAATGTCAGAAACGATTGCTGGGGAAGTAACAATTAAGGTAGAAGACAAAATCACCACAGATCATATTATACCTGCTGGAAGTAAGATGAAATATAGATCAAATGTTCCCAAATATTCCGAGTTTTTATTTGAGGTTGTAGATCCGGCATTTCATGATCGAGCTGAAAAAATTCGAGATAGTGGAAAACACAATATTATCGTAGCTGGACTCAGCTATGGCCAAGGTTCTTCGAGGGAGCATGCGGCGCTTTGCCCGATGTACATGGGAGTAAAGGCAGTTATAGCTAAGTCACTTGAGAGGATTCATAATGCAAATCTAATAAACTTTGGAATAATTCCTCTAAATTTCAAAAACGAAAAAGATTATGAAGGAATTGATCAGGGAGATGAACTGGAGATACCAAATGTAAAAAAGAGACTTAAAGACGGAGGAACAATAGTTGTAGAAAATAAAACTAAAGGGACAGAATTTGAAGTTACTTATGATCTTTCCGAAAGACAGAAAATGATTTTACTGGCAGGTGGTACACTTGCCTATATGAAGAAACAGGCTAAATAAAAAATGGGAGGTAAAAAAATATGGCACAAAGAGGCATAAGAGAATTTGATGCTAAAAAAATGCTAGCCAAATACTGGGTTGATTATGTTAGTAAAGATTTTAGTTATCCTGGTAAAGTAGCATTAGTTGGCCCGGAAACAAACATGGATGCTCTTGCAAAAAAACATCCATGGCTTAAAAAAGAAAAACTTGTAATAAAACCAGATCAGTTGTTTGGAAAGCGGGGGAAACATGGTCTAATAAAAATAGATGCGAGTTTTGATGATGCGAAAAAATGGATCGAAGAACGAATGAACAAAGACACCAAAGTTGGAAAAGTAACAGGTACTCTCACACATTTTATTATAGAACCATTCATACCACACAAAGGTGAGTACTATATTGCAATTAAGAGCAATCGTGATGGTGACACAATATATTTCAGTAACCATGGTGGAGTAGATATAGAAAGTGTCTGGGATACTGTTGCAGAAATTCACGTTGGAATAAATGATGACATTGATAAGATAAACATTGAGTCAAAACTACCAAAGGACACTGCTAAAGAAAACAAAAAAATGATTATAGAGTTCATCCGTGGGTTGTTCAAATTCTATGCAGATCTTGGATATGCTTATCTTGAAATCAACCCATTTGCAATAACTGATAACAAAATCGTACCACTTGATCTAGTTGCAAGAATTGATGACACTGCTTATTTTGAATGTCAGTCAAAATGGGGGGATCTAAGCTTTCCTGCACCATTTGGACGTGAACTTTCAAAAGAAGAATACTACATTAAAGAACTTGATGCGAAAACAGGTGCATCACTTAAACTAACAATACTCAACCCAAAGGGTCGTATTTGGACAATGGTTGCTGGTGGTGGAGCTAGTGTTATTTATGCTGATACAATTGTTGATTTAGGTTATAAAGAAGAACTTGCAAACTATGGTGAATATAGTGGTAACCCAAACAAAGAATTCACATATCAATATGCAAAAACCGTTCTTGACTTGATGACACGTGAAAAAGCACCTAAAGGTAAACCAAAGTTTTTGATAGTTGGTGGAGGAATAGCTAATTTTACTGATGTTGCAAAAACTTTTGCAGGAATAAAAATGGCACTAACAGAATACAAGAAAAAACTACAAGAAATAGATGTAAAAATATATGTACGACGTGGAGGACCCAACTACCAAGAAGGACTTAAGATTATGAAAAAACTTGGTGAAGAATTGGGACTGCCTATAGAAGTCTACGGGCCAGAGACACATATGACGCGTATTGTTCCCATGGCAGTTGAAGGAGGGAAATAAATATGAAAAACAGACCAGAATACCTACTTTTTGATAAAAATACTAAAGCAATTGTGTTTGGTTATCAACAAAACGCGATTCAACGTATGCTTGACTTTGACTATATTTGCCGACGTGAAGAACCAAGTGTTACATGTATAGTTAACCCAACACGTGAAGGATACCATAAATGTTTCTGGGGTACAAAAGAAATCATGATACCAATGTATAAAACCCTAAAAGAAGCAACATCAAAACATAAAGAGGCGGATGTAATGGTAAACTTTGCATCCTTCAGATCGGCCTATGAAACATCAAAAGAAGCGCTTGAAACAAAAACCATACGAACAGTTGCAATAATTGCAGAAGGAGTACCAGAACGTCGTGCAAGGCAACTTGTAAAAATTGCAAAAGAAAATAACAAATGGATAATAGGTCCTGCAACAGTTGGAGGAATTGCTGGAGGAGCATTCAGAATTGGAAATACTGCAGGTATGCTTGATAACATTGTCGCATGTAAACTACATCGACCAGGTAGCGTAGCATATGTATCAAAATCTGGTGGACTAAGTAATGAACTTAACAATATTATAGCTCGGAATACTGATGGGGTCTATGAAGGAGTAGCAATAGGCGGAGATCGTTATCCAGGATCTACATTTATCGACCACATACAGCGTTATGAGAAAAATCCAGAAATCAAAATGATAGTACTACTGGGAGAAGTCGGCGGAGCGGATGAATACGTAGTAGTAGACCTGCTTAAAAATGGTAAAATCAAAAAACCACTAGTAGCATGGTGTATTGGAACATGCTCAAAGGTATTTCCTGCAGAAGTACAATTTGGTCATGCTGGCGCACGAGCAGGTGCTGCACGTGAAACAGCTGATGCAAAGAACAAAGCACTAGAAGAAGCAGGAGCAATTGTTCCAAATAGTTTCGAAGATTTTGATAAAAAAATCAAAAAAACATTTGACAAAGAAGTCAAAGCTGGTAGAATCAAACCCCGACCAGATGTTGAACCGCCAAAAATACCAATTGATTACAAAGTAGCAATACGTGATGGAATCATCCGTAAACCTGCAGAGTTCATCAGCACAATTTCTGATGACCGTGGCGAAGAGCTTCTATATTGTGGAGTACCAATTAGTAAAATCTTTGAAAAAAACTATGGTCTTGGCGGTGTACTAGGACTGCTATGGTTCAAAAAAGATCTACCAAAATGGTGTACTGATTTCCTTGAAATGGTGGTACTGCTAACAGCAGATCATGGACCAGCAGTATCTGGTGCCCATAACTCAATTGTTACAGCAAGGGCTGGGAAAGATCTTGTTTCCTCACTTGTCAGCGGTTTACTAACTATTGGTCCACGGTTCGGTGGAGCAGTAAAAGGAGCTGCGGAACATTTCACATCTTACTGTGATAACGGACATAGCCCAGCATTCATGGTTAAAGATATGAAAAACAAAAATATCAACATCCAAGGAATAGGACACAGAATAAAAAGTGTGACAAACCCTGATGTACGTGTAACATTACTCACGGCTTATGCTAAGAAGAACTTTCCAACAACAGAATATCTTGACTATGCATTAGAAGTAGAAAAAATTACAACATCCAAACGAGGAAATCTCATACTAAATGTTGATGGTTGCATAGGAATCCTTTGTTGTGATATGTTTAGAAGTATAGGTTACACAAAAGAAGAAGTTAAAGATTTTGTCGCACTTGGAACACTTAATGCTCTATTTGTCCTAGGACGCAGTATTGGGTTTATGGGGCATATAATGGATCAGAAGAGACTTAAAACAGGATTATACAGGCATCCATGGGACGATATAGCATACATGATGCCAGATAAACCTGAGAAGGTGAAGTAATTGGATGGAAAAGGAAAGATAATTTATACAAAAGTTGATGAAGCACCCGCTTTAGCAACTTATTCTTTTCTACCCATTATAAAAAGTTTCACAAAAGTTGGAGATGTAACAGTTGAAACAAGAGATATTTCACTAGCAGGAAGAATTATTGCAAAATTTCCTGAAAATCTTACAAAGGAACAAAGGATATCAGATGATTTAGCAGAGCTTGGTGATCTGGTTAAAAAACCAGAAGCAAATGTCATCAAACTACCATGTATCAGCGCATCAATACCTCAATTGAAAGCAGCAATAAAAGAATTACAAGACCATGGCTATAATCTTTTAGATTATCCGGAGAATCCAAAAAATGATAAAGAAAAAGAAATCAAAGGCAGATATGACAAGATTAAAGGAAGCGCGGTAAACCCTGTTCTAAGAGAAGGAAACTCAGATCGAAGAGTCCCCGGACCTGTAAAAAACTATGCAAAACAAAACCCACATACAATGGGTGAATGGACCGCTGATTCAAAATCACATGTTACACATATGAAAAATAATGATCTTTGTTCAAATGAAAAATCTACAACAATTACAAAAGAAACATCAGGAGACGCAAAAATTGAGTTTATAGACCAAGATGGGACCACTAAAATTTTAAAGGAAAAACTTGCACTACTTGATGGTGAAATAATTGATGCAACAGTTATGAGCAAAAGTGCTCTACGTGCATTTCTTGAAGAACAAATTGAAGATGCGAAAAAGAAAGATGTTTTGTTTTCTGTTCATTTGAAAGCTACAATGATGAAAGTATCAGATCCAATTATTTTTGGTCATGTAGTTTCTGTTTTCTTCAAAGATGTATTTGAAAAACATGCATCTGTTTTTAAAGAACTAGGTGTCAACCCTAACAATGGACTAGGTGATCTTTATGCGAAAATCAAAACACTTCCTGATGATAAAAGAAAAGAAATCGAATCTGACATTCAAGCAGGTTATGAAAATAGACCTAAACTTGCGATGGTGAACTCAGACAAGGGAATAACAAATCTGCATGTCCCAAGTGATGTAATAATTGATGCATCAATGCCTGCTGCAATTCGAAACTCTGGTCGAATGTGGGGTGCCGATGGCAAGCTTCATGATACAAAATTTGTGATACCAGACAGTAGTTATGCTGGAGTATACAGGGAAGTAATTGAGTTTTGTAAAAAAAATGGAGCGTTTGACCCAACAACAATGGGAACGGTTCCCAA
>Ga0307418_1000491_pt1 | contig 11944 bp, 11 predicted proteins | sample SalMarWE160220MG_2_FD_202160 | JGI IMG/M metagenome (GOLD analysis project Ga0307418, IMG submission 202160) | Salt marsh sediment microbial communities from the Plum Island Ecosystem LTER, Massachusetts, United States - WE1602-20 | ecosystem: Environmental > Aquatic > Marine > Intertidal zone >...
GGTCGAAGGCGGCGAAGCCGCCGTCCTTCGACTGCATGCCCAGCGTCCAGGCCAGCGCGCGCTCGACAGCTCCGCGCTTGCGCTCCTCCAGCTCGTCCGGCAGCTGCAGCGCGAGCAGCGCACGCGCCACGACCGGCGTGTCGTCGAGATCGGGATAGAAGACGTTGGCGAACTCGAAGGCCCAGCCGCCCGGCTGAAGCCGGGGGTTCTTCACGTGCCAGTCCCCGAGGTGGCGGATCTCCTGGCTCAGGAGCCAGGCGCCCGCCCGCTGCAAGGCGGGGTGGTCCGGCGGCAGCCCGGACTCGCGCAGCGCCAGCACTGCCCAGGCGGTGTCCCACACGGGCGAGACGGCGGGCTCGAGCCGCAGGCTCGCGTCGTCCTCCACGATGAAGCCGTCCAGCCCGGCGACCGCCCGCGCCAGCACGGGATGGTCGTTCGGGTAGCCCAGCCCCTTGAGCGCGAAGATGGCATACACCCAGGGCAGCATGATGCCGCCCCAGCTGCCGTCGGCCTCCTGGTGCCGCACCAGCCAGGCCTCGGCGGCGGCGATGGCGGCGGCGCGGCCCGGCTGCCACGGCAGCTTCTCCCACAGCTTGAGGATCACGTCGGCTGCTCGGAACAGCGCCGGCCACACGCCGCGCGCCGGTGTCCGTGGCGGTGCCGGCCGGGCGTAGAGCTCGGGCACGCCGGCAGCGGCCGGCACCGGGAACGTGGGCTTGACCGCCGAGACCAGCATCAGCGCCACCAGCGTCTCGCGGGACCAGCTGGCGAAGTCGTAGAGGCCGAACGGCCCCCGCTCCGGAAGCAGCATCAGCTCGGGTGGCACGCTCGGCAGGTGCGCGTAGTCGTACTGGCCGAACACTGCCAGCCACATCTTGGTGACCAGGTTGGTGCGCTCGACACCGCCCTGGGCGAGGATGAAGGCGCGCGCCCGGGTCATGGCAGGGTCGCCTGCCGGCACGCCCGCAAGCTTGAGCCCGAAGTAGGCCTGCACGCTGACGTTGAGGCTTCCCGGTCCGCCGTGATAGGCGGGCCAGCCGCCGTCCGCCTGCTGGCGGCCGAGCACGAAAGCCACCGCCTTGTCGCGGCGCACTGGGTCGATCCTCCCATGGACGGCGACCATTACCGGGATGAGGCCGGCGGTGACGCTGGCGTCGGCCTCCAGCTCGCCGCGCCAGTAGCCGTCGGGGTGCTGCCGCGCGAGCAGGGCGTCCCGAGCACGTCGCGCGGCCTCGCGCGCGCTGGCAGCGGCGGTCGCCGCCGGCCGACGTGCCTCGAGGGGCGGCTGGCCGGCGTCCGTCGTGGTTCGTCGTTCGGCGTCGTCGACGCTCATACTGCCTCCTCTCGAGGTCCGGGGAGTGGCCGCCGCAGGTACCCACGATCCCGGAACCAGGCCACCGCCTTACGCAGGGCCTCGTCCACCGGCGTCTGCGGCAGCCCCAGCTCGGTCACGGCCTTGCGGCAGTCGAAGTAGCGATGGTGGCGGCTGGCGCGCACGCCATCGGGCGGCACCCGCGGCGGTCGCTGGGTGAGGCCGCGGGCGATGGCGTCGTCGACGCGGGCCACGCCCAGCGCCGCCCAGTATGGCAGGCGGACCCGTGGTGCGACCAGGCCGGTGATCGAGGCCAGCCTCTCGAGCAGCTGATGCAAGCTCAGGTTCTCGTTGCCGAGGAGGTAGCGCTCGCCCGCCCGGCCCCGCTCGAGGGCCAGCACGTGTCCCTCGGCGACGTCCTCCACGTCGACGAGGTTCAACCCGGTGTCGACGTAGGCGGGCATGCGCCGGTTCAGGAAGTCCAGGATGATGTGCCCGGTGGGGGTCGGCTTGACGTCACCCACGCCGACCGGCGTGGTCGGGTTGACGACGACCAGCGGCAGGCCGTCCTCGGCCATCTCCATGGCGAGCTGCTCGGAGAGGTACTTGCTGCGCTTGTAGGGGCCGGACAGCTGGTGGAACTCGCCGCTCTCGCTCTCGTCGCCGACGCCGCCGTCCGGCACCCGCAGCGTCGACTCGGAGCTGGTGAACACCACGCGCTCCACCCCGGCGCGGGCGGCGGCCTCCAATAGCGCTCGGGAGCCGTGGACGTTGGTGCGGTAGACGAGCTCGGGGTCGCGCGCCCACATGGTGTAGAGGGCGGCGACGTGCACCACCGCCCGGCAGCCCGATAACGCCTGCTCCAGCGAGGCTTCCAGGCACAGGTCGCCTTCGGCGAGCTCCACCCCCAGCGCCGTCAGCGCCGCGCCGCGGCGCGGGTCGCGTACCAGCGCCCGCACCTGGTAGCCGTGGGCGAGCAGCGCGCGCGCCACGTTGCCCCCCACGAAGCCGGTGGCGCCCGTCACCAGCACCTTCACGCGGCCACCTCCGGCGTCAGCGAGGGAAGGCTCGCCAGCACGGCGCTCTCGAGGGTGCCTGCGGCGGCGCGTGCGCCCAGCATCAGACGCGGCAGCTTGGCCACCTCGCGCGGATTGCCTGCGAAGCCGCCCAGCAGCTTCAGGGGGTCGACGCCACCGGACCCGACGGCGGCTGCCAGCACCGGGTGGTGGTCGGTGAGCGCGTCGCTGACGGCGCGCACGCTGACGAACGGGATGCCGGCAGCGGCGGCCTCACGGGCGACCCAGTAGCCCTCCATGTCGACCACGTCCGCGCCGCAGCGGCGGCCCAGCGCGGCGCGCGCTTCCGGCGCGCTGACCATGCTCGCGGCGGTGACACTGGCGCCCCCGCGCGGCCGCAGGCCGGCCTCCTGGACAGCGGCCAGCACGCGGCCGCGTAGCTCGGGGTCCGGCTCCCGGCTCTCCGGGCGCAGCTCCAGCCGCAGGCGTTCGGGCACCACCAGCGAGCCTGCCGGGAGCTCCATCACCAGCGCGCCTGCGAACCCCAGCGACAGCACCGCGGAGGGCCGCTGGCGTGCCAGCAGCAGCTGCGTGCCCAGACGCGCCCGCCGCTCGCCCATGCCGGTCACGGCGAGCGCCACCTTCACGCCGCGCAGCGTACCGGTGCAGATCACGACGCCGCCGGAGCGCTCGCGGCGGCGCCCCTGCAGCCCGGCGAGCAGCGCAGCAACCTCGCGTCGCAGGGCCGCGACCAGGCCGACCGCGGGCTGCCCTGGTGGCGTCACCGGCGCGGAGCTGTCAGTGGTCCCGCTCCGTGAGGAAGGCGGCGAAGGCCTCGAGGTCCTGGCGGGCGGCGTCGTCGAGCGTCAGGTCGGCGATGGCGGCCAGGGCTCGTTCGCGGTGGCGCTCAGCAAGCTCGCGCGCGCGGGCCTCGGCGCCCAGGCCGTCCAGGATCCCCAGCACCCGGTCGCGGGTGGCCGGGTCGATCCTCGGCGCCGCGTACGCCTCGGCCAGCTCGCGCCGCTGCGGTCCCTCGGCACGCTGCCAGGCGTCCACCACCGGCAGCGACTTCTTGCGCGCGCTGATATCGGCGCCCACCGGCTTGCCGGTGATGCTGGCGTCGCCCCAGATGCCCAGCATGTCATCGCGGATCTGGAAGGCCAGTCCCAGCTCCTCACCGAGCTTGCGGAAGGCGGCGGTGGCGTGCGCGCGTGCCGCCGCATCGGGCTCCGCTCGTGGCTCGGGGCCGCCCAGGAGCGCGCCCATGGCGGCGGCGCAGCCGAGCAGCGCACCGGTCTTGCCGCGGACCATGGCCAGGTAGTCGGTCACGTCCACGTCGGTACGTTTCTCGAAGTCGAGGTCGAGGAACTGGCCTTCGAGCAGCCGCAGGCAGCTGTCGTGCATCAGCTCCACGGCGGCGAGCCTGCGCTCTTGCCCGACGCCATGCTCCTCGAGGCGCCCTAGCGCCAGGCTGGCGAGGGCGTACATGGCGGTGCCGGCGTTGATGGCCTGGGCTCGACCGAAGACCCGCCACACGGTGGGCCGGTGGTGGCGTTCGGCATCGTTGTCCTGGATGTCGTCGTGAACGAGCGAGAAGTTGTGCACCAGCTCCACCGCGGCGGCCGCCGGCAAGGCGGACGCGTGGTTGCCGTGGACGGCATCGCTGGCGAGAAGGCAGAGCACCGGACGCAGGCCCTTGCCGCTGCGGCCCGGCCCCGGACCGCCGTGCTCGTCACGCCAGCCGAAGTGGTACCGCAGCATGTCGTAGAGCGGCAGCTCGCGCCCCTCGAGCGCGCGGCGGAGCTCTCCCTCGACCTCGTCGCCGTACCGCCCGAAGGCGTCCGGAAGCTGCGGTGGCGCCGTAGCCGACACGCGGGCAGGTCTCCGATCAGTCGTGAGCCACCTGCGGCTGCGGGGGCGGCTCCTTGGCGGCACCCATCCCCAGGTAGGCCTTGGCCAGCGCCACGAACTCCCGCGGATCGGTGAACGCGCGCTGGATCATGCCGCTCTCGAAGCCGCTGTGCATCATGCAGGTGGCGCAGCGGTCGTCGCGGCCGACGCCGTAGTTCTCCCACAGTTGCGGCTCGAGCAGCTCGTCGAGACTCTGGGTGTGCTCGTCAGCGATCAGGTAGCAGGGCTTGCGCCAGCCGAGCGGGGTGTAGGTCGGGTTGGTCCAGGCCTGACAGGGCGCGTCACGCTCGCCGCGCAGGAAGGCGAGGTACAGGGGGTTGTTGTAGAAGTTGAAGCGCTGCCGCGGGTCGAGCACCTGCTTGAAGGTGCGGTGCGACGCCTCCCGCTGCATGAAGATGCTCTGGTCGGGGGCGGCGGCGTAGGGGTAGCCGGCGGAGAGCATCATGCCCTCGACACCCATGTCCGTGAGCGTGCGGAAGAGCTTCTGCAGGTCGCTCACGTTGCTGTCCTTGAACAGGGTGGTGTTGGTGCACACCCGGTAGCCACGCGACAGCGCCGTCTTGACCGCGCTCACCGCCTTGTCGAAGGTACCCTGGCGGTCGACCCAGAAGTCGTGGGTGTCCTCCATGCCATCGAGGTGGACGACCCAGGCGAAGTGCTTGGATGGCTTGATCTTCTCCATCCCCCGCTCCATCAACAGCCCGTTGGTGCAGAGGAACACGAACTTGCCGCTGTCGGTGATGCGGTTGACGATCTCGGCGATCTGGGGGTGGATGAGCGGCTCGCCGCCGGCGATCGACACCACCGGCGCGCCCGACGCCTCCACCACCTCCATGCACTTGTCGGGGGAGAGCATGAGCTTCTTCTTGATAACGCTGTCGTGGTATTCGTGGATGCGTCCGCAGCCCTTGCACGCCAGATTGCACACCTCCAGCGGCTCGAGCATGGTGACGATGGGGAAGCGTTTGCGGCCCCTGAGGCGGTTCGACCAGATATGCCAGGCCATCCGGAGTCCGAGCTCGATGGGTGTTCTGCTCATGGTTGGCTCCTCGATGTCGGGTGGGTGTGCCGGGGGCGGGGTGTGTGTGCGGACATCAGCGGTTGGCGAGCTGCCGGACCCGTTCCCGACTCAGCTTCGGCTGCCCGCACGCGAGGGCGTCGAGGGTGGCGTCGGCCAGGGCGTGCGGGAGACTGCAGAACTCCCGCACCGGGCCGGCAGGCAGGTCGTCGATGTAGGCCGCGGCCAGCCCCAGGTTGTGACGGGCATAGCCGAACATGCGGGACTCTGACCAATCGTCGGGGAAGAAGTCGACGCCCCGCGCCACGTCGTCGGCGCGGTTGCGCAGGATGTTCACCGCTTGCAGTCCCCGCCCGAAGCCCACGGCCCGGGCGCGGTCGGTGCGGGTGCCGTCGAACCAGGCCCAGATGTCGGAGAGCAACAGCCCTACCGCGCCGGCGACGCCGTAGGTGTAGCGGTCGAGGTCCGCTGCGGTGCGGATGCGCCAGCCGCTCTCCGCCCAGCCGGCCATGCGCTCGGCCATGGCGGCCGTCGCGTCGAACACGCGCGGGGCGATGCCGGCCGGCGCCAGCGAGTTCCAGTCGCCGAGACGCACGGTCACCTCGGGGAGGTCCAGCTTGGCGGCGTCGAAGAGCTTGCAGAAGGCGGCGGCGTCGGCGCTTGGCATGCCGGCCTCGTAGGTTCGCGCGATGGAGCGCAGCAGCCGTGCCTTGGTGGCGTCGGCCAGACCGGCGTGATCCTCGATCTCGTCGATGGCGCGCATGCACAGGTAGGCGGCGCCTACGGCTTCCTGCAGCGTCGGGGGCAAGCGGCTGATCGGGATGAAGAAGGTTCGGCTGGTCGCCTCCAGCACCTTCAGGGCCTCTGCACGAAGCTTCATGATTCCCCCCTCCGCTCTCGAGTGGCGACTCCAGGGCGACCGGACACGTGCTGGTCCGACTGTAGCTGACCGGAGGCCGGCAGGTAGTAACCTCGGCACCTCGAAGGGAGCGGCACGTCCCCGCTCACCCCAGCCACGGAACCCGCACCTGCAGGTGGTAGAAGAGCGCGAACGCGATCCCCACCGATAGCAGCTGGTGCACGGGGACCAGCACGCCCGGCCGGTCGGCGCGCGCGTTGACGGCCTGGAAGGTCAGGAAGCCGAATCCGACCTGCGCCAGCAACAGCAGCAGCGCCACGTTGTTCAGCGGCGTCTCGTACGCCAGCGTGAGCAGGAACAGCAACACGGCCAGGCCGTGCACCAGCCACACCCACTGGCTCAGCGTGCGCGGCAGCGTGAAGCTGCCGATGGCTCTGGCGAATCCGCGCTGGCCCGTCACCATGCCACCCATGAAGATGACCAGGAAGAAGGAGTGGAGGGGTATGCCGGTCTTCAGGTAGAACCCCAGGCCTGGGCCGTCCGTGAGGGCCAGGAGGTAGGTGAAGAGCGTCGAGTAGGCGAGCAGCCCGTGTAGCCCTTGGAGCCACGACGGTGCCTTGCCTGCGAGCACGAACAGCGTGGCCATGCCCAGCAGGGCGGTGAAGACGATGAGCCCGAGCCCCGTCCACTGCAGGCCGCCGTGGTCGAGCGCGAGGAGCGCCAGGGCGTTGAGCCCCAGCAGCGTGGCGACGATGCGATGCCACGCCTCCGGGTCGCCGCGGAGGGCGAGCGTCGCGATGTTGCGCGTGTAGGGCCAGTTCGTGCCGAGCGAGAGGCCGTAGCCGTACCCCTCCACCATGCCGCCGACCACGATGAGGCCGGCGGCCAGCACCACCTGCACGAGGGTCAATGCCGTCGCCATCAGCGGCAAGCCTACCGCTTGGCGAGCTCTCCCGTCACGTGCGGGACGCGCGCCTGTCGCGGCTCTCCCGCTCCCTCATCCGCTCCTGTCGGCGGACCGGGCCGGCGAGCCGCGACAGGCGGCAGTGCCCTTCGCTAGCGCCCTTCAGGCGCTGGCGGCGTACTCGATCTGGTCGACGAGGCAGTCGAGAGCGTCGAAGCCGTGGATGCGTGCGATGTCGGCCGGTGAGCTGCCCGCGAGCGCCTCATCCGGCGTGTCGAGAAAGATGCGGATCCTGGTCTCGTCCCGGTCGAAGACCTGGGCGAGGCGGCGGACGACGTCGGGTGCGAGGTGCGCGCTCTCTCTCACGTCGGTTGCCGGAGCGAGGTGACGCAGCAGCCGTTGTTCCAGGCGCGACCCAGCGTTCAGCTGACGGATCTGTGCCATGGCTTGCCTCCTCGAGAACCAGGATAGGGAGCGGCCGTGAACGGCATATGACACGCCGACGAGAAGCCAGGCAGCGCCCGCGGCGGTGCCTCGGCCGCCGACGCTCTTCGCGGTTCGTTCACGGAGCGTCCCCGCTCTCTTCCCGCCCAGGCACCTAACCTGCGTCCAAGAGCAGGCGCTGAGGCGCCCGCCGGAAGGAGCCCATCATGATTCGCAAGTCCTCTACCGTTCTCGCCCTCGTCCTCGCGGCCGCGCTGGTCGCGGCCATGGCCTACGCGCAGGGACCGCGCGCAGGGCAGCCGGGCGCGGGCTTCCAGGCCGCGCGCACCGCGGCCGCCAACCAGCCGGCCTTCGCTGCCACCGTTGCCGGTGCCAGCCACGCGGATCTGGCGGACCTGCTCGGCATCTCAAGCGCGGAGCTCACGGCCGAGCGCCTGGCCGGTAAGACGGTGGCCGACATCGTGGTCGAGCACGGGCTCACCACGGCCGATGTCAGCGCCAAGCTGGCGAGCCTGCGTGACGCCCGCATCGACGCCGCGGTGGACGCCGGCACGCTCGACGCGGCCCGCGCTACCGTCATGAAGAGCCGTACGCAGGCGATCATCGCGGCTCTGCTGACGCGCGACGTAGGCCCCTGGGCCGGGAGCGCGCCCGCCGCCGCCGGCGCCCGGGGCGTCGGCTCCGGGATGGCCGCGCGGCCGATGGCCTGCGCTGCCTGGGGCGGCGGCGGGGCGTATGGCGCCGCCCCACGAGCTGGCCTTCGCTCGGGGCGCGGCTTCGGGCCCGGCGCGGGGATCCAGCGGCCGGGATCGGGCTTCCAGCCCGGATACCGCTTCGGTCCGCCCACCAACTGAGGCACGCACAGCTCAGCAAGGAGCCGCGGGCGCCTCTCCGGCACCCGCGGCTCCTTGCCGGCAGATCTACTCGTCGCGAGGTCGCATGGCGGGCGAGCGAAGCTCGGGCCCGAGGCTGCGGGCCGCCGCGTCGCTTCTGGCCGGCCCGAACGGTAGCGGGCGCGGGATGTGCGATGCCGGACGGCCGATGCCGAAGCCCTGCAGGTGGGTGACGCCGAGGCTGGCGAGCTCCTGCCGCGTCGCCGGATCCTCGACACCCTCCGCGACGACGATGTCGAAGCGCTGCCGCGCGTCCCGGACCAGGTCGACCGCGCGCCGGTGGTAGCTGCCGCCCAGCAATGCCGGCAGCAGACTGCGGTCGAGCTTGATGCCGTCGATGGGCGCGCCGTTGCGGAAGCGCAGGTCGAGATCGTCGAAGGTCACGTCGTCGAGCAGCACCAGCGAGCAGTCGCCGCGCAGGGCTTCCAGCCCCTGCCAGTAGGCATCGAGGTTGTGGATCTGCTGCTCGGTCAGCTCGATGACCAGGCGCTGCTGGAGCTCCGGCTTGAGGGCGCGCAGCGCTTGCAGCGCCGAGGGCTGCATCACCTGCGCGGGGCTGAGGTTGATGCTGAGCCGTGAGCTCGGCGTCCGCAGCAGTGCCGCTGCCGCGCGGTTCACGGTGAAGCGGGTGAAGGTGTCCGAGCGCGTGGGACTGAGCCAGTACGGCAGCACGTCCAGCGGCCCCCGAACGGTCCCGTCCGGCAACCGCCAGCGCACCAGAGCCTCGTGCCACTCGACGGCGCCGTCCGCGGCCTCGATCGGTTGGAACTGGTAAGCGAGGTCCTGGAGCCTGGGATAACGGAGTGCGGTGGCGTCGTACTTCATGACGGGCGGGTCTCGCTTCGGTCAGGAGCGTGGCGCCCCGGGGGCGTGTGCCCGGGGCGCCGGGGTGGGCGAAGAGGGGTCATAGACCCCGGAGAGACTCAGCGTTCAGCCGGCATCAACGGTGTTCGCACCGCCGTCGGCGAGGATGAACGTGGGGGCGTGCGTCACGGCCACGGCGCCGGTGGCGAAGCCGAGGAGCGCGAGCGCGATGATGGTGGAACGAACGACCTTGTTGAGCTTCCGCATGATGCCCTCCTGGAACCGCGTGGAGTACTTCCTTAGTGCTGCCTGGAGGCTACGCGGACGGGCGCTTCAACTGCGCTTCAAGGCCCCCGGTGGACGGTGAAGCGCGCTTGGAGCGCACGGGGTCCTACGCTTTCATCAGCGAGATGAGGAGGTCGGCATGACGCGAGAAGAGGCGCTCGAGCGTCTGGATGGAACCTGGTCCTTCGAGCTCAGGGGCGACCAGGTCATGATCCGTGAGCTATCTCTGCTCTCCGCCGTCGCGGCCATCCGCCGCGAAGGCTTTGTCGGGGAGCATGCGCGCGTCGCGCGGCCACCGCAGGGGGCGGCGGCATCGGGCGATTGAGCGAAGAGCAGGCGGGTTCGCACGCACCACACGGACTCAGAGGAGATGCGGCGGCTGACGCCGCCGATGTGATCGACCGAGGGGCGCAGCGTGCGAGCTGCCAGCCGGGGCGAGTGTGAGTCCGCGCTCGCCCCGGTATGCTGTGACGTGTGGCTGACACGCCTGTTGGAGGCCATCACCGGCGCTGACCGGCCGGTGGTGCTGCTGGGTGGGGAGACGTACGGCGTTCCCTTCCTGATCGACGCGCTTGGGGACGAAGCGCGGGTTGCGTGGCTCTCGCTACCGGAGCGGGTCCGGGACGACCCGGTAGGCCAGGGCAATGCCCTCGCCCGGGCGGTCAACCAGCTCACCGGAGAGTCGCTCCTACCGCATGCGCTTCCCTACAAGGCGCACCTTCAACTCCTCCGGCAGTACCGTCACGACCTGCAGCCCCTGTGGATCGCGGTGTCGAACGCCGACGTGGCACCGAGCTTCGCGGCTGAGCTGGTCACCCTGCAGGACCAAGGGTACCGGGTGCTGATCGCTTTCGAGAGCGGCCACGCGCCGCAGGTCGAGGGCCTGAGTCGCTGTCAGATGGTCGGACCCGAGGTACTGCACGTGACGCGGGACGAAGCTGACCTAGTGTTGCCCGCCGGACTACCCGAGGACCAGGCGGAGGCGATCTACTCGGAATCCGGCGGGCGCTTCACTCAGCTCGCTAGCTTGGCAAGCGAGGCGGCTCGCTTGCCGCGCTTACCGGTGCCGTCGCCACACGGGCCGATACTCCCGCGCCAGCGGTCGGAGGCCGTGGACATTCCGCTGGCGGTGCTGGCGCTGAGGCGCGAAGGACGCCAGCTGGAGGCGCTGGAGCTGGCCGTCCGAGGCGCGCCAGACATGGTCGACGAGCTTCTTCGGACGGCGGGGCCCGCCTACCAGGACGAGGGAGCGCTACCCCGGCTCCATCTGTTGCTGTCGAGCCTCCCCCAACCCTATAGGTCGCAGGAACGGACCTTGGAGTGGCGGTTCCTCGCTGCCGCCGCGTCGAATGAGTCGGCCTCGCTCATGGATGAGGTGGACGCCTTCCTCGAAGGGTTCGATGCACCCGACCTTCGGGCCCGTCGGGCCGGGTTCGACATTCACGACAGAGGGTTTGGCCTGGCCGAGAGTGCCGTGAGATCCCGCCGAACGCCGCTCACGCTGTGGCAGTACGGCCGGTTGCACCCTGATCTCGCCCGCGGGGCGGAGTTGCTCAAGGAGAGCGTTCAACTGGCGGAGGAGCGGGGTACACCGTACGACGTGGCCCGGAACGCCGGAAGCCTCGCCAGCAGACTGGTCGAGCTCGGGCAGTACCGCCGTGGCGCGTCGTGGGCCCAATACGCCTTGCAGGTATTCGACCAGAATGGCTTGCGGGACGGCGCTCGTCGGCTACGCCTCTTCAACGAACTTGCCGTCGCGCGCATCCTCACAGGGGATCTCGCCGGACTGCGCCGTGGCCTGGAGGACTCGCAGGCGTCGATCGAGGGCAGCCTGCCTGACATGGCGGCCAGCTACCGGAGTACGCTCGCCTGGTTCGAGCAGGCTAGCGGACGACCTGAGGTGGCGCTCGAGTTGATGCGGGCCACCTATGAGGGAAGCCCTCGGGTCTCCAAGACGCGCTTCGCCTACCAGCTGGTGCGCTGCCTGAACGAGTTTGGCCGGTCAGACGAAGCCAGGCGGGTCGCCGACGAGGCAATGGAACTCAGTGGAGCCGCGATCGAGAAGCCGAGGCTGTGGGGGCTCTTGGCCTGGGGCATGGCGAACACCGCATCAACGGAGGATGAGGTGGCGGGTGCCCTCCTCGACGTCATGCTTGCCCGTGAGCTGCCTGCCGAGCAGCGTGTCAGCGCCGCCCTCCACTACCTCCTGGTGGCGCCCGACGGCTGGCACCGCCTGCCGGCGGACGTGGTCGAGGTCCTGAAGGGCCTGCACCCGGTGGCGCTGCGGGTGCTCAGCGGCCCAGCGGCGCTGTTCCAGCGCGTGTGGGACGCCATCGTCCCGGTGCGTGCCGAGCTTCGCCTGGAGTTCCTGGGCAGGGTCGGCTGCCGGCTGAACGGCAAGGAGGTGGCGTTGGCGCCGCGGCTCGCCGAGATCGCCCTGGCGCTGGCGCTCCACCCCGACGGGCTGACGCGGCAACGGCTCAACGACTTCCTCGCGC
>Ga0307418_1000492_pt1 | contig 11943 bp, 9 predicted proteins | sample SalMarWE160220MG_2_FD_202160 | JGI IMG/M metagenome (GOLD analysis project Ga0307418, IMG submission 202160) | Salt marsh sediment microbial communities from the Plum Island Ecosystem LTER, Massachusetts, United States - WE1602-20 | ecosystem: Environmental > Aquatic > Marine > Intertidal zone >...
GGCGCGGGAGGACTAGTGTACGCTGGCAGAAACCACGGGGCCACCTTCGAAAGGTCCGCTGGGCGGACCTTTCGCAGCGCTGCCTCCTCTCTTGGGGCATGGCCCGCACAGCAGATCCCACCACAAAGAGTCTCAGAATCTCTGCACTGTTGCACTAGCTGACTCATGCCGGCCGCCGTCATCTCGCCGCCGCATACCGTCCGCCCGCAACGGGTGGACCGGATCATGTTGCAGGTCATCCTGGGCCTCGTGCCGGGGGCGATCGCCATGACTTGGTACTTTGGCTGGGGGCTGGCCATCAACATGGTCCTCGCCACCACCTTCGCCGTCGGCACGGAGGCGGCCGTGCTGCGACTCCGCCGCCGGCCGGCCCTGCCCGCCGTTCGGGACCTGAGTGCGGTGGTCACGGCGCTCCTGCTCGCCGTATGTGTGCCACCCACCCTTCCCTGGTGGCTGACCTTGACCGGCGTGGTTTTCGCGATCGCAGGGACCAAGCAGCTCTATGGCGGACTGGGCTACAACCCGTTCAACCCCGCGATGGCCGGCTACGCCTTCCTGCTCATCTCATTCCCGCTTGCCATGGCGAGCTGGCCGCCACCGCACATGCTGGCCCAGTACCCCCTGTCCTTCGCGGACTCGCTGCACCTGACTTTGACCGGAGAACCGCCGGGACACCTCTCCTGGGACGCCATCACCTCCGCCACACCATTGGGCGAAATGCGCACTCAGCTCGGCCAGGACAAGACAATCGACGAGATCCGCCGAAGTCCGCTTTGGGGCGACTATGGTGGCCGCGGCTGGGAATGGGTGGCCAACTGGTTTCTGGCGGGAGGGCTATTTCTGCTGTGGCGCCGCGTGATCAGCTGGCATGTCCCCGTCTCCATGCTCGCCAGCCTGCTCCTCGTCGCGGGCTTCCTCTGGATGCTTGATCCCGACACGCACCCCTTCCCGGCGTTTCATATCTTCAGCGGCGGCGCCATGCTCGGCGCCTTCTTCATCGCCACTGACCCTGTCAGCGGCTGCACGACCAAGAAGGGGCAGGTCGTTTTCGGGGCCTCCATCGGCGTGCTCGTCTTCGCGATTCGCACCTGGGGCGGATACCCGGACGGGGTGGCCTTTGCAGTGCTACTGATGGACGCCGCCGCCCCCCTGATCGACCAGTACTCCCGGCCGCGGGTCTTCGGTCAGGGGAAAGGCGGGACATGAGCAGGCCGCCCGTCTTGGCTGCCGCCGCCTTGACCCTGGGTGCCGTCGCGGCGGTCGGCGTCGCCCTGGTGGCGGCGACCCACGGCCTCACCGCCGCCCGCATCGCCGCCAACGAGCGTGAGGCCCTGGTCAGAAGGCTGGCGGCCATCCTGCCCCCGGGGATTCGGACCGACGCGCTGTTGCGGGATGCCTTTGAGGCGCGCGACCCGGCCCTGCTGGGGTCGGCACGGACCCTCGTCTATCGGGCGCGCCGTAAGGGCGGGCCCGTGGCCCTGGTCATCGCCCCGATCGCCCCCGACGGGTACGGAGGCCCCATCAAGCTGCTGGTCGCGGTCCTCAAGGACGGCACCCTCGGCGGGGTTCGGGTGGTAGCGGACTCCGAAACGCCCGGGCTCGGGGACAAGATCCAGGCGACAAAATCCGACTGGATCCTGGGCTTCGCGGGCAAGTCTCTTGTCAACCCGCCGCTGGCGAAGTGGAAGGTGAAGCGTGACGGGGGCGAATTCGATCAATTCACCGGTGCCACCATCACGCCCCGGGCAGTGGTGAAGGCCGTCAGGAACACTCTGATCTATGTCCGACAGCACCGCCAAACCCTGTACAGCCAGCCGTCTGCTCAGAGAGCGGCTGAGAAGAAGGGAGCACCTTGATGGCAGACAAGCCCCTCGCAGTGATCGCCGGCGACGGCCTTTGGCGCAACAATCAGGCCCTGGTTGCACTCCTGGGCCTGTGTCCCTTGCTGGCCACCACCACATCGGCAACTACTGGCCTCGGCATGGGCGTCGCCACCGCCGTGGTGCTCCTTGCGTCCAACAGCACCCTCTCCCTTATACGCCACTTGGTGAGGCCAGAGATCCGACTGCCGGTCTTCGTAGTCGCTATCGCCGCTTACGTCAGCGTGGTCGATCTCGCCATGCAGGCCTACTTTCTCGATCTGCACAAGGCACTGGGGATCTTTGTCCCCCTGATCGCGGTTAACTGCGTGATAGTCGGCCGTGCGGAGGTCTTTGCGTCCAAGAACCCCCTGAGCAAAGCCCTGCTAGACGCACTCGGCATGGGGATGGGGTTTGTGTGGGTCCTATGTACCCTCGGTGGACTCCGGGAGCTGATCGGGCAGGGGACGCTCTTCGCGCAGGCACAACTTCTCTTCGGGGAATGGGCCGAAGGCCTGACCCTGAGTCTCGGACCCCAGTTCCACGGCGCCCTCGCGGCGCTCCTGCCGCCCGGGGCCTTCTTCGGACTTGGTCTCCTGATAGCTCTCAAGAATCTGACCCACACTCGGCTCAAGCAAAGTCGGGGGACGGGGGCCGTGTCGAGCGGGACCCGCCGGGGCTCGACCTCCAAGGCACCGACTTAGTCGGAGGCCTGCCGCAATTGGCAAGCAAAATCAATATATTAGAAGTCCGCGGAGATGTGGGAGATCGATTCATGATTATCAGCCTACAGCCCCCGTCTTGACCGCGAAGCGGTGGACCATTTCCGTCAGCTCCTGCGGTCTGACCGGCTTGGCGAGAAAAGCGTCCATCCCGGCCTCCTGGCACTGGACCTTCGCGTCTTCGGCAGCGTTCGCCGTGAGGGCGATTATCGGAAGATGGTCTCCCGGGGCCTCCGTGTTGCGATAGGCACGCGTGAACTCTATCCCGTCGAGCTTCGGCATGCGCAGGTCCACCAGGGCCGCGTCAAAGCGCTCGTCTCGGGCGTGCCGCAGGGCCTCCTCGCCGTCGCGCACGCGGATCACATTCACTCCTTGCTTGGCGAGCAGGGTGCTGATGACCTTGGCGGCAATCTCGTTGTCCTCGGCGATCAGAACGCGGGCCCCCTGGACCGCCGACCGGCCAGAGGCGGTCTGCGGACCCGAGGGATCCCCCAGGGGCTCAGGACTGGGTCCTGGAATCTCGCGCCCCAGTACGCGCTCGACCTGGGCAACCAGGGCGTCCCGGAGGAACGGCTTGTTCAAGCAGTTTGGACAATCCGGCTGCTGATCGCCGCGGCGCGCACGATAAGTGAGGAACAGATGGGGGACCTCCCGGCCCACAACCCGGTGAAAAAGGCCGAGGAGCGCCTGGAGGTCCTGCCGGTCCGGCGCGTCCGCGATGATTACCAGGTTGGGCCTCTGAGCTCCATCCGCCATTCGGCTGAGACGACCGATATCGTCCGCCGCTTGGCAATCCATCCCAGCATCCGCGCAGATCTCCAGGATCAGCTGACGGCTGGTCGCGTTTTGCTCGTATACCAATGCCCTAGAGCCAGCGAGGGGTCGTCCCGAGACAGGCTGGGCCGGGGAACAGGTGACGTCACGCAGTATGGGCAAGCGCACGCAGAAACGGCTGCCTTTCCCGACCTCGCTCTCCGCGGCGATTCGTCCACCCATGAGTCGGGTAAGATCCCGTGCGATGGTCGTACCCAGGCCCGTCCCGCCGTAGCGTCGGGTGGTGGAGTCATCGGCCTGCCAGAAGCTCTCGAAGATGGCGTCCAGCTTCTCCCGAGGAATCCCGATCCCTGTATCCGTGACCTCCAACAGCAAGTGTGGCCGTAGCAGGTCGTCCTCGGCGGGTCTGGCGCTGACGCTCACTACCACCTCCCCCTGGTGAGTGAACTTGATTGCGTTGCCCAGCAGGTTGAATAGGATCTGCCGCACGCGCAGCAGGTCCCCCGCCACTGTGGACGGGACATTCGGGTCTACGCGGATAATCAGCTCCAGCCCCTTGGCCAGGGCCTGCCCCTGAAGGGCGTTGCACACATCCAGGATGGCGGCGCGCGCGTCGAATGAGATGGACTCGAGCGTTAGCCTGTGCGCCTCGATCTTGGACAGGTCGAGGATGTCGCCGATGAGGGCCCGAAGCACCTCGGCGGAGCCTGCGATGGAATCTACGTATTCCCGCTGCTCCGTGCTCAAGGGGGTCGACTGCAGCAGGTTGGTCATCCCAATCACGCCAGTCAGGGGCGTGCGCAGCTCGTGGGTCATGACCGCGAGGAAGTCTCCTTTGGCCTTGTTCGCAGACTCCGCCTCTCGGCGAGCCAGCTGCAGCTTCCGGAGCAGGGAATGCTGGTAGAGCGGCAGAATGACCAGCAGCAACAGGAAGAACACGGCCTCATAGGTGTGCTTGTGCCACTCGTTGAGCGCAACCAGCACCAGGTTGTAGGCCAGCACACTGACCGTAGAGGCAACCACCAGGTAGGTGCGGCCGTACCTGGTCCCGTAGGAAATGAAGATCCAGATGTAGATCAGGTAAAAGGGGCTGATGGCCTCGCGGGTGAGAAAGATCGCAAGGCTGACCGCAGTGATGTCCAGGGCCAGCCCGACGTAACGCCTGGCCTCCCACTCCGGTCGCATGAGAACGCTGACAAGCATCCCCATGAACAGCAACAGGTAGATGGCGAATAAGGCGAAATAGTATTCGCGGTCGACCCGGTAGTAGCCCGTGAACGCCCCTAGACCGACGTAGGAGACCGCGAATAGCCAGAATCCAATCCGCACGAGCGCGGACTGGAGCTCCGGGTTTGCCCGCATGGCCTGCATTGGTGTTGTGTCCGTCCAGAGCCAGCCCATACCTCGTTCCCACCATTAAGCTGCCGACCCCCGGTCCGTTGCGCTCGTCGTAGGCAAACCCAGATCCGGGACCCTGCGGGAACCCCCGCCTATCGACTCTCCAAGGGAAGCACTGACTTACTTCGCATGCGGGCCGTGCCCCAACGATGACTTCGAACCGTCGCAAGGCCGGCCGCACGGGCAAGGGGGATTGAGCAGCGCTTCTCGAGGCGCCTCAGCCATCTGTGTTCGTGATATATTAGACGATACTTTAAGAGTTCCGCGTGCGGATGTTGGTGTGCAGAGCGACCACGGGGCGTTCCTGCCGGCAATCCTGCAGCGGGAGGCCAAAGGGGAGGGGAGCCGCCGGTCGATCGTGGAGGGCACTGTGCCTCCCGTGAGCGGTACGAACGGAAGTAGTTCATCCCTCGGCCGCTCGCGACCCGGATTTCCGCCGCCACCATCCAACCTGGGCAGAAGGGGAGATCTCCATGTCGAAGAAGCATCCAATCGTTGCCGTAACCGGCTCCTCCGGGGCGGGAACCACTACGGTGAAGCGCGCGTTGGAGCACATCTTCTACCGCGACGGCTTCAACGCGGCCGTTATCGAAGGCGACAGCTTCCACCGCTACGATCGGGCCGAAATGAAGGTTGAGATGGCCAAGGCTCACGAGGAGCATCGCAACTTGAGCCACTTCGGCGCCGAGGCGAACCGCTTCGATATGCTGGAGGAGCTGTTCCGAACTTATGGAGACACCGGCTCCGGCAAGAAGCGCTATTACCTCCACAGCGATGAGGAAGCGGCGACCCACAACGCCCGCCTCGGAACCGATCTGCAACCGGGGCAGTTCACGCCGTGGGAGGAGGTACCCGAGGGGACCGATCTTCTCTTCTACGAGGGTCTGCACGGCCTCGTGGTCACTGAAGAGAACAACGTGGCCCAGCATGTTGACCTCGGTGTTGGCGTCGTACCCATCATTAATCTCGAGTGGATTCAGAAGATCCACCGGGACAACTTGGAGCGCGGGTACTCGGCCGAGGCCATCGTCGACACCATCATGCGGCGAATGCCGGACTACATCACGTCCATCGTGCCGCAGTTCTCCCTGACCGACATCAACTTCCAGCGCGTGCCCACGGTCGATACCTCCGATCCCTTCATCGCGCGCGACATCCCCACCCCCGACGAGAGCTTCGTGATCATCCGTTTCCAGAACCCCAAGAAGCTGGATATCGACTTTCCCTATCTGCTGAGCATGATTCACGACTCCGTCATGAGCCGCCGAAACAGCATGGTCGTGCCCGGCGGAAAGATGGGTTTCGCTATGGAGATCATCCTACAGCCCATCATCGAGCGCATGATGGACGCGCGCTGACCGCGGGACATTTTCGCCGCCCCCGGCGACCAAATCCGCCGAGCCCAAAGCCCGCGCCGGAATCCCCCGACCCCGCGTCCCTCAGGTTTGGCAGTGCGGCCCACGGGCGCTCCCGCCCTTCGAGAGGGTGTCGCAAGAGCCCTTCCGTGGGCCTGGGCGATTTCTGTCAAGTCTTATACCGCCTTATTCAGTCCGCGGCACCGCTCGCCGCCCGCACGGGGCTCTCCTCCGCTGCCAAGGGCTGAACCGTGAGGAGGTGGATACGCCGACTGTCCGCACGCAGGACGGTGAACCGCAAGCGGCCGATGTCGACCCGCTCTCCCCGCTTCGGCAGGTATCCGAAGGCGTTCACCACCAAACCGCCGATGGTGTCGAACTCCTCATCGGAAAAATCGGTGCCGAAATATGCGTTGAACTCGTCGATAGCGGTGTGGGCCTTGGCGGTGTAGTCCTTCTTGCTCCGCTTGAAGATCGGGGCACCCTCGTCGAAGTCATGCTCGTCCTCGATCTCGCCGACGATCTGCTCCAGCACGTCCTCGATGGTCACAAGACCGGCCGCATTCCCGTACTCGTCTGCCACGATGGCCATGTGGTTGCGACTGGAGCGGAACTCTTTGAGCAGTACATTGAGCCGTTTGCTCTCCGGCACGAAGACGGCAGAACGCAACAGATCCCGAATGTTGAAGGCTCTCCCGCCGGTCTCGACACAGAAGGCCAGCAGGTCCTTCGCAAGGAGTATCCCCACGACCTCGCCCTTGTCTTCGCCTGTCACGGGGAAGCGGGAGTGGGCGGACTTCACGGCGATCTGCAGGATCTTCTCGAGGGGATCGTCACGCCGGATGGAGACCATGTCGGCCCGGGGGATCATGATGTCCCGGACCCGCAGGTCCGAGACCTGAAGTACGCCCTCGATCATGCTGAGGGCATCCGTATCGAGCAGTGCGCGGCTTTTTGCGTCCTTCAGGAGCTCGACAAGCTGCTCCTTGTCTTGCGGTTCGCCTCCGAGTAGCTGGCACAGTCGCTCCAGCCAGGTCTTCGGACGCGAACCGCCACTAGATCGATCGCTCGTCATGACGTGCTATTGGTCCTCGAAGGGTGGGGGAAATCCTAATCGGCCGAGTATGGAGGTTTCTGCCGCCTCCATCTCAGCGGCCTCCGCCTCGCTCTGGTGATCGCAGCCGAGCAGATGCAGCACCCCGTGCACGACCAGGTGGGCCCAGTGGGCATGGGCTTCCTTGCCCTGCGCCGATGCCTCGTGGGCCACCAATGGGGCGCAAATCACCAGATCGCCGAGAAGATCCGTCGGGGGCAGACCCGGAAGCGGCTCGAAGGGAAACGAGAGCACGTTCGTTGCACCGGGGCTACGGCGATAACGGCCGTTGAGCCAAGCCGACTCCGCCTCGTCCACCAGCCGAATCGTCAGCTCCGCACGCTCGCGCCGGCCCTCCAGCGCCGCTTCAGCCCAACGCGAGAATTCGGCCTCCACGGGCGTTCCTTCACCGCCGTATGCATCCTGCAGGTCTAGCTCCAAATCAATGGCGGATGAGGTGGTCACAGCGCCGCGCACGCTCCTGCGAAGGATGTGGACGCAATAATTGAAGGGGTGTGCGGCTCCTGGTCCACTAACGTCCGGTCCGCTCCGTATCCGCCTGCTTGCGATCGTAGGCGTCATAGGCGCTCACGATCCGCTGCACCACCGCGTGACGCACCACGTCCCGGGCGTTGAAGAAGGTGAAGCCGATGCCCTCCACGTGGCGCAGAATCTCGATCGCCTGGCGCAGCCCGGAGGGCTGGCCCCGGGGCAGGTCGACCTGAGTCACATCCCCGGTGACAACGGCGGTGGAACCGAAGCCGATGCGCGTGAGGAACATCTTCATCTGCTCCGGCGTCGTGTTCTGCGCCTCGTCCAGTATGATGAAGGCGTCGTTCAAGGTGCGGCCCCGCATATAGGCCAAGGGGGCCACCTCGATGACGTTGCGCTCGATGAGCTTGTTGACCTTCTCGAAGCCCAGCATCTCGTAAAGGGCGTCATAGAGCGGCCGCAGATAGGGGTCGATCTTCTGCGCCAGGTCGCCCGGCAGGAAGCCGAGGCGCTCGCCCGCCTCCACCGCGGGACGCACCAGTACCATGCGCCGCACCCGTTCGGTCTCCAGGGACTCCACCGCACTGGCAACTGCCAGGTACGTCTTGCCCGTACCCGCCGGGCCGACCCCGAAGTTGATGTCATTGCTGAGGATGGCATGGAGATATTCCTGCTGATTGGGCCCACGGGCGCGCACCAACCCTCGCCGGGTCTTGATCGCCACCTCCGGGAGGCGTTCTGCCACCTCGTCCAGCAGGGTATCCACCCCGGACTCCTGAAGATGCAGGTGAATGCCCTCCGGGGTGAGGACCTCCATCTCCGTCACGGCGTAGAGATCCCGCAGCAGCTGCTCTCCTGCCCTGACCCCTTCCCGGTCGCCGATCAGGCGGAACATGGCGCCCCGATTGTTGATCTCGATGCCCAGCCGTCGCTCGATCTGTCGAAGATGTTGGTCCAGCTGGCCGCACAGATTCGCCAGACGCGTGTTGTCCTCCGGCTCCAGCTCCAGATCGAGCGTTTCGGGGTGGATCGGCAAGGCGAGGGCGGGACTCAAGCGGTACGTGGGAGGCTTGCCTCAGCCTGCTCCCCGCGCAGGGAGTTCGGCAGGGCAGCGGTGATTCTCACATCGGCGAAATCGCCAACCCGGTCCACGGATCCCGGAAAGTTGACCACCCGATTGTTCTCCGTGCGGCCAGACAGCTCCTCCGGGTCTTTCCGGGAAGGCCCATCCACCAGGACCCGCTGCACCGTGCCAACCATGCGTCGGCTGATCACATGCGCCTGATGGGTCAACCTCTGCTGCAGGTGGGCCAGCCGCTCCTGCTTCACGGACTGGGGCACTTCGTCCGCATAGTCGGCAGCCGGCGTACCGGGCCGGCGGCTGTAGATGAAGCTGAAGCTCGCGTCGAAGCCGATCTCCTCCACCAGCGCAAGGGTAGCTGCAAAATCGGAGTCCGACTCCCCCGGGAAGCCGACGATGAAGTCCGAGGAGATACTGATATCCGGCCGGGCACGGCGGAGCTTCCGGATCTTGGCCTTGTACTCCAGTGCGGTATGCCCCCGCTTCATCGCCGCAAGGACGTAGTCCGACCCGCTTTGGACGGGCAGGTGAAGATGGCTGACGAGCTCCGGCACCTCCGCAAAGATGTCGATCAAGGCATCCGTGAATTCCACCGGGTGCGAGGTCGTGAACCGAATGCGATCGATACCATCGATCGCCGCGGCGTAACGAATGAGGAGGGCAAGATCGGCGATCGTCCCGTCATGCATCGGACCCCGATAGGCATTCACGTTCTGGCCCAGCAGGTTGACCTCCCGGACCCCCTGTTCCGCCAGATCCGCGATCTCGGCGATCAGGTCGTCGAAGGGACGACTCACCTCCTCGCCTCTCGTGTACGGAACGACACAGTAGGTGCAGTACTTCGAGCACCCTTCCATGATGGTCACGTAGGCCGAGGGGCCATCCGCCCGCGGCGACGGGAGGCAGTCGAACTTCTCGATTTGGAGAAATGACACGTCGACCTGGGGGCGCCTTTGCGCATCCAGATCCTCCAACATCTCCGGTAGCCGATGCAGGGTCTGGGGACCAAAGACCAGATCCACGTAGGGTGCCCGGTCCCGGATGGCGTCCCCTTCCTGGCTCGCCACACAGCCGCCGACACCGATGACAACGCCGCGCCGATGGTCTTTCAGGGGGCGCCAGCGGCCGAGCTGGGAGAACACCTTCTCCTGCGCCTTCTCCCGGATCGAGCAGGTGTTGAGCAGCAAGACATCCGCGTCCTCAGCCCTGGCCGTCAGCTCGAGCCCGTGCGACTCCCGCAGCACCTCAGCCATCCGTGCCGAGTCGTACACGTTCATCTGGCATCCGAAGGTTTGAATGTAAAGCTTCTTGGGCATGCAGTCGAGGATAGTAAAAGCGGGACAGATGTTCCAGCATTCAAAGGGTTAGTGTCAATTACCGGACGGACCGAGGAGCTCGGCCCCGACCGTGTTCGGCGAGCAGATCAACTCGAGTCCCGCTTTGTTGACCGATGTCAAAGAACGATATCTAGTGGCTAATATAATCCGTGGCACAATATCTTGTGCTTTGCCGCCAAAGATCGAGGAGAGACCATGCACAGCGTGCCCCGCCTTGCGACTCTTCCCGCCCGTGTCACCAAGCGCGACGGGACCGAAGCGCCCTTCGACGGTCAGAAGATCGAGTCGGCTGTCTTGCGCGCCGGTCGGGCCACGGGGGAGTTTGGCGAGCTGGAGGCCGCCCTCCTCACCGCCCAGGTCGTCAAGGTCCTGGCCCACCGTTACCAGGGTGGCCGCGTGCCGGACATCGAGGGCATCCAGGACGTGGTGGAGCAGACTCTCATCGCCGCCAACCACTTCGAAACCGCCCGCTCCTACATTGTCTACCGCGAGCAGCACGCCAAGCTGCGCCAGGACCACCGAACCCTGGTCGATGTGGCCGCCTCCATCGACGAGTACCTGGACCGCTCCGACTGGCGGGTGGCCGCCAATGCCAACCAAGGCTATTCGTTGGGGGGGCTGATCCTCAACGCTTCCGGCAAGATGATCGCCAACTATTGGCTGTCCCACGTGTACCCGCCGGAGATCGGCCGGGCTCACCGGGATGGGGACATCCATATCCATGACCTCGACATGCTCTCCGGCTACTGCGCCGGCTGGTCGCTCCGCACCCTGTTGAACGAGGGACTAAACGGCGTCCCCGGCCGGGTGGAGGCGGGATCGCCGCGACACATGTCCTCCGCCGTCGGCCAGATCGTCAACTTTCTCGGGACCCTCCAGAACGAGTGGGCCGGCGCGCAGGCCTTCTCGAGCTTCGACACTTACATGGCCCCCTACGTGCGCAACGACGGCCTCAGCTACGAGCAAGTCCGCCAGTACATCCAGGAGCTGATCTACAACCTGAACGTCCCTTCGAGATGGGGCTCCCAGACGCCCTTTACCAACCTGACCTTCGACTGGGTCTGCCCGGAGGACCTGCTGGAGCAGGTGCCGCTCATCGGCGGGGTAGAGCAGCCGTTTACTTACGGCGACCTTCAGGCGGAGATGGATCTGATCAACCGCGCCTATATCGAGGTCATGTCCAAGGGCGACGCCAAGGGTCGCATCTTCACCTTCCCCATCCCGACCTACAACATCACGCCGGACTTCCCCTGGGAGAGCGAGAATGCAGACGCCCTGTTCGCCATGACCGCCAAGTACGGGCTCCCTTACTTCCAGAACTTCATCCACTCGGAGCTCAAGCCCAACATGGTGCGCTCCATGTGCTGCCGGTTGCAGCTTGACCTGCGCGAGCTCCTGAAGCGCGGCAACGGGCTGTTCGGCTCGGCGGAGCAGACAGGGTCCCTGGGTGTGGTCACCATCAACTGCGCCCGCCTTGGCCACCTGCACCGGGGAGACGAGGACGCCCTGTACAGGCGTCTCGACTCGCTGCTCGGGATCGCGCGCAACAGCCTGGAGATCAAGCGCAAGGTGATCCAGCGCCACATGGATGCCGGCCTCTTCCCTTACACCAAGCGCTTTCTGGGCACCCTGCGAAACCACTTCTCCACCATCGGAGTGAACGGTATCAACGAGATGATCCGCAACTTCACCGGCGACGCGGAAGACGTGGCGACGGAGTGGGGTCACAGGTTTGCGGCCCGCTTCCTGGACCGGGTGCGTGCCCGCATGGTCGAGATTCAGGAGCAGACCGGGCACATGTACAACCTGGAGGCCGCCCCGGCCGAGGGCAC
>Ga0307418_1000494_pt1 | contig 11938 bp, 7 predicted proteins | sample SalMarWE160220MG_2_FD_202160 | JGI IMG/M metagenome (GOLD analysis project Ga0307418, IMG submission 202160) | Salt marsh sediment microbial communities from the Plum Island Ecosystem LTER, Massachusetts, United States - WE1602-20 | ecosystem: Environmental > Aquatic > Marine > Intertidal zone >...
AGGCCGAGGAAGCGGTGGGCGGCGTCGACGACCGGGAACCAGGGCCAGCGGTAGCGGAGGAAGTACTCGTCGAGCGCCCGCTCGACGCTGATGTCGCCGGGGATCGCGACCGGCTCGCGATCCATCACGTCGGCGACGCAGACGTCGCCGATCCTGCTGGTCAGCGCCGACTGCATCGCGGCGCCGCGGGCAGCGCCGCCGACGATGACCCCGATCAGCGCCAGCCAGACGCCGCTGAAGACGTCGCCGAAGACGACCATCGCGAGGCCGCCGCCGATGAACAGGTAGCCGAAGCCGCGGCCCATCGTGGCGGCGATCCGGGTCGCCTTGTTGCGGTCCTTGGTCCGCCACCAGATCACCGCCCGGGCGACCCGCCCGCCGTCCATCGGGAAGGCCGGCAGCAGGTTGAAGGCGAGGACGATCAGGTTGATCATCCCCAGCCAGGAGACCATCGCGACCAGGCCGGAGATCCCGGCTTCGGTCTTGAATTCCATCGCCAGGCGGAAGATGTGGGCGAACTCGCCGACGCCGGCGAGCGCGCAGCCGACCAGGTAGAGGACGACGACGATCGCCAGCGTCACCGCCGGCCCGGCGACCGCCACCTCGAACTCGGCCTCCGGGCTGTCGGACTCGCGGTCCATGCGGGCGACGCCGCCGAACATCCAGAGCTGGATCGAGCTGATGCCGATGCCGCGGCGGATCGCGGCGAAGGCGTGGCCGAGCTCGTGCAGGAGGATCGAGCCGAAGAAACCGAGGGCGGTGGCGACGGCGAGCAGGAAGGGCACCCCGGCGCTGCTCGACTCGTCGAGGGTGTCGCCGTAGCTGCCGGAGAGCGAGAAGATCAGCAAAAAGAGGATCAGGAACCACGACCAGTCGACCGCGATCCGGATCCCGCGGACGTGGAACAGCGTGAACGAGCCACCACCCAGCATGCACAGATGGTAAGCGGCAGCGATCCGCCGGCCCGGCGCGCGCCGTTTGTAGGCACTCGGACTGTGTGACGAATCCCGACTACGCGCTCGGTCATTTGGGCTATAGCATCCGCGCCCGTGCCATCCCATGACGTACTCGTAATTGGGGCCGGGCTCGCCGGCCAGCGGGCCGCACTTGCCGCCGCCGAGCAGGGTGTCTCGGTCGGGATCATCAGCAAGGTTCACCCGGTTCGCTCCCATTCAAACGCGGCGCAGGGCGGTATCAATGCGGCGCTCAACCCTGAAGACACCTGGGAGTCCCACGCCTTCGACACGGTGAAGGGCTCCGACTACCTCGGCGACCAGGACGCGATCGAAGTGATGACGCGCGAGGCGCCGGACGAAATCCTTCACCTCGAGCACCTCGGCGTCACCTTCCACCGCAACGAAGAGGGCAAGCTGGGGACCCGCGCCTTCGGCGGCGCCTCCGCCGCCCGCACCTACTACGTCGCCGACATCACCGGCCAGGCGATCATGCACGTGCTCTACGAGCAGCTGATGAAGTACTCCGACGACGTCGCCCGCTACGAGGAGTGGTTCTGCACCGCCCTGGCGCTGGACGAGAACGGCGAGTGCTGCGGCGTCGTCACCCGCAACGTCGCCGACGGCTCGATGGAGCTGTTCAAGGCCAAGGCCGTGATCCTCGCCTGCGGCGGCAACGGCCAGGTCTGGAAGCCGACCACCAATGCCCTGATCTGCACCGGCGACGGGATCGCGATGGCCTACCGGGCCGGCGCCAAGCTGATGGACATGGAGATGATCCAGTACCACCCGACGACGCTGGCGGGCAAGGGCTTCCTGATCACCGAGGGCGCCCGCGGCGAGGGCGCGCACCTGCTCAACAAGAACGGCGAACGGTTCATGGAGAAGTACGCGCCGAACAAGATGGAGCTCGCCTCGCGCGACGTCGTCTCCCGCGCCGAGCAGACCGAGATCAACGAGGGCCGCGGCTTCCCCGACGGCACCGTCGCCCTCGACATCACGGTCGTGCCGAAAAAGCGCGTGCACGAGGCGCTGCGCGAGATCGTCCTCGTCGGCCGCGACTTCGCCGGCGTCGACATCACCAAGGAACCGATCCGCATCAAGCCGGGCAACCACTACACGATGGGCGGGATCAAGACCGACGTCGACGGCCGCACCGACATCCCCGGCCTCTACGCCGCCGGCGAGGCCGCCTGCGTCTCGGTCCACGGCGGCAACCGGCTCGGCGCCAACTCGCTGCTCGACACGCTGATCTTCGGCAAGCGCTCCGGCCGCGACGCGGCCGGTCGCGCCAAGCAGATCGAGGGCTCCAAGCCCTCCAACGAGGTGCTCGAGGCCGAGGAGGCGATGATCGCCGACATCAACTCGCGCGAGAAGGGCTCCGGCCGGCGCGTCTCGGAGATCAAGCTCGAGCTGGGCACGACGATGGACGCCAAGGTCGCCGTCTTCCGCGACGAGGCCGGGATCCAGGAAGCGCTGGACACCGTCCGCCGCCTCAAGGAGGAGGCGAAGACCGCCTACATCGACGACCACGGCAGCGTCTTCAACCAGGATCTGCTCGGGGCGATCGAGCTCGGCTACATGCTCGACAACGCCGAGTGCACCTGCATCGGCGCGCTCGAGCGCAAGGAGAGCCGCGGCGCCCAGTACCGCACCGACTACCCCGAGCGCAACGACGATGAGTGGCTCAAACACATCGACATCGAGCAGGGGGAGGACGGCCCCGAGCTCTCCTACTCCGAGGTGACCATCACCCAGTGGCAACCGGAAGCGAGGACCTACTGATGGCCGACTACACGATCAAAGTCCGCAGGTTCCAGCCGGAGAGCGGCGAGGGTCCCTACTGGGAGGAGTTCAACGTCGAGCTCGAGCCCTCGCTCTCGGTCCTCGACGGGCTGCTTCAGGCCAAGGACCGCGACGACGGCTCGCTCGCCGTCCGCTGCTCCTGCCGGGCCGCGATCTGCGGCTCCTGCGGGATGAAGATCAACGGCCAGTCCGGGCTCGGCTGCAAGACCCAGATCGGCGAGGCCCAAGAAAGGGCCGACAAGGTAGCGGCCGCGGTCGGCGGTGGCTCCGCCGGCAACGTGATCACGATCGAGCCGATGGGGAACATGCCGGTGGTCAAGGACCTGGTCACCGATATGGAGTCGACGCACTGGACCAAGATCCGCCGCGTCACCCCCTGGCTCCTCCCGCACGGCGAGCCGCCCGAGCGCGAGTACATCGTCGAGCCGGAATCGATGATCGACATCACCCAGTCGATGGCCTGCATCCAGTGCGGCGCCTGCGTCTCCTCCTGCCTCTCGATGGAAGCCGACCCCGACTTCATCGGCCCGGCGGCGCTGGCCAAGGCCTACCGCTTCGTCGGCGACCCGCGCGACGGCGAGACCGTCGAGCGCCTGCACGACCTGGCCGAGGACCCGCACGGGATCTACGACTGCACCCACTGCTTCTCCTGCGTCGACGCCTGCCCCAAGGACGTGGCGCCGATGAACCAGATCATGCGACTGCGCCGCAAGGCCGGCGAGGAGGGGATCGAAGACCCCAACAGCGGCCACAACCACGAGATCGCCTTCGTCAAGATCATCGAGAAGAAGGGGACCCTCGACGAGTCGGCGCTGCTGCAGGAGTCCTTCGCGCCCGGGGTCAAAGGCAAGCTGAAACCGAGCAAACGGGCGATCAAGGAAATGCTGGGCTCGCTGCCGACCGCGATTCGCGGCATCAAGACCGGCAAGATGCGGTCGCTGCCGAAGCTGATCCCCGGCGTCCACCACAAGCTCCCCGACGGCGCGCAGGACGAGGTCAAGGCGATCTACAAGCGCGCCGAGGAGAGCAACATCGAATTCAACCTGTACATCAAGGGCGAGGAGGACGTCGAGCCTGAGCCCGACGAGGAGAAAGTCGAGGAGCTATGAGCGCCGAGAAGATCAAGGTCGCCTACTGGCCCGGCTGCGTCTCGCGCGGCTTCACCCCTGAGCTGCACGGCTCGATGGCGCTCGTCGCCGAGAAGCTCGGGATCGAGCTGGTCACGCTCGACCGCGCCAACTGCTGCGGCGCCGGCGTCATCGCCGAGCACAACCAGGAGCTGGCCGACACGCTGAACGCGCGCACCTTCGCGCTCGCCCAGCAGACCGGGCTCTCGATGATGAACATCTGCTCGACCTGCCAGGGCGCCCAGTCGGAGTGCCAGCAGCGGCTCGACGCCGACTCGGCCTACCGCGCCCACATCAACGAGGTCCTCTCCGGCCAGGGCCTCTCCTACGAGAAGGGCAAAGACGGCTTCACCAACAAGAACTTCCTCTGGCTGCTGGTCGAGGACTACGGGCTCGACCGCCTCGCCGAGCAGGTCAAGCGGCCGCTCAGCGGCCTCAAGATCGGCCCCTTCTACGGCTGCTACATCGTCCGCCCGAAGGAGCGCCTCGGCTACGAGGAGTTCCCCGACCGGGACGTCTACCTGGAGAAGGTGATCGAGGTGCTCGGCGGCGAGATCGTCGAGTACGACGGCGCCCGCAAATGCTGCGGCTTCCCGGTGATCACGATGAACCGCGAGACCTCGCTGCGCCAGGCCGGCACCCACGTCGGCGACGCGATCGACGCCGGCGCGGACTGCCTCGTCACCCCCTGCCCGCTCTGCCACCTCAACCTCGACATGCAGCAGCCGGAGGCGGCCAAGGTCGTCAACCGCGAGCTCGGCCTCGCCGTCCTCCACCTGCCGCAGCTGGTCGGCCTCGCCCTCGGCGCCGAGCCGAAGCAGCTGGGGATGAGCAAGCACATCGCTTCGACCGGGTGGGTCGAAGAGCGCCTCGCCGGCGTCGCCGCCTGAAGCCCTCAGGGGCGCCGCCGGCCGGCGGGAACAAGCGGGTAACACGGGGGCGCCGCGACGGCGGATAACCTCGCGGGCGATGGGTGCCAACTCCCTCGGATTGCCGGATGGGGTCACGGCCTGCCTGTTCGACCTCGACGGGGTCCTGACCGAGACCGCCAAGGTCCACGACAAGGCCTGGAAGCAGACCTTCGACGAGTTCCTCCGCGCCCGCGCCGAGCGCGAGGGCGAAGAGTTCGTCGAGTTCGACTCCGAGGCCGACTACAACGAATACGTCGACGGCAAGCCGCGCTACGACGGCGTCCGCTCGTTCCTCGCCTCGCGCGGGATCGAGCTGCCCGAGGGCGACCCGGGCGACCCGCCCGAAGCCGAAACGGTCTGCGGGGTCGGCAACCGCAAGAACCAGCTCGTGCTCGAGCTGATGGCGAAGGACGGCGTCGAGGCCTACCCGGGCTCGGTCCGCTTCGTCGAAGCGGCTCGCGACGCCGGCCTGCGCCGCGCCGTCGTCTCCTCCAGCGCCAACTGCCAGGCGGTGCTCGAAGCGGCCGGGATCGCCGCGCTGTTCGAGCAGCGGATCGACGGCAAGGTCGCCGCCCGCGAGCACCTCGAGGGCAAGCCCGCCCCCGACACCTACCTCGCCGGCGCCCGCGCCGTCGGCGTCGAGCCGCAGCAGGCGGCGGTGTTCGAGGACGCGACCTCGGGCGTCGCCGCGGGCCGGGCCGGGGGCTTCGGCTGCGTCGTCGGTGTCGACCGCGTCGGCCACGCCGAAGCGCTGCGCGAGCACGGCGCGACGATCGTCGTCACCGACCTCGCCGAGCTGCTCGACGGCCGATGATCGGCCACTCCTCCTTCGCGATCGACCCCTGGTCCCTGCGCGAGACCAGCCTGGACCTCGACGTCCTCGCCCAGTCGGAGTCGGTCTTCGCCCTCGCCAACGGCCACCTCGGCCTGCGCGGCAACCTCGACGAGGGCGAGCCCCACGCGCTGCCCGGCACCTACCTGAACGCGTTCTGGGAGGTTCGCCCCCTCCCCTACGCCGAGGCGGGCTACGGCTACCCCGAGGCGGGCGAGACCGTCGTCAACATGACCAACGGCAAGATCATCCGCCTGCTCGTCGACGACTCGCCGTTCGACATCCGCCACGGCGAGCTGGAAAGCCACCAGCGGGTGCTCGACTTCCGCACCGGCATCCTCCGCCGCGAGGTCGTCTGGCGCTCGCCGGCGGGCAAGGCGATCCGGCTCGTCTCCCAGCGGCTCGTCTCCTTCGTCCAGCGCTCGGTCGCGGCGATCCGCTTCGAAGTCGAACCGCTGGAGGAGACGACCCGCCTCGTGATCCAGTCGGAGCTGGTCGCCAACGAGCCGCGCCCAGCCGCCTCCGAGGACCCGCGGGCGGCAGCGGCGCTGGAAGCGCCACTGCGCTTCGAGGCCTCGCTCAGCCGCGACACCAGGGCGGTCCTCGTCCACTCGACCAAGGGCAGCGGGCTGCAGGCGGGGGCGGCGATGGACCACGTCGTCGAAGGGCCGGAGTCGACCCGCTGCGACGAGGCCGAGTCCTGGGACGACCTGGCGCGGGTGACGGCGACCGCGACGGTGGCGCCCGGCGAGCGCCTGCGCATGGTCAAGCTCCTCGCCTACGGCTGGTCGAGCGAGCGCTCGGTGCCGGCGGTCCGCGACCAGGTCGGCGCCGCGGTGACCGAGGCGCGGCACACCGGCTGGAACGGCCTGGTCGACGAGCAGCGCGCCTACCTCGATCGCTTCTGGGAACGGGCCGACGTCGAGATCGACGGCGACGCCGAGCTGCAGCAGGCGGTCCGGTTCGCCCTCTTCCACACCCTCCAGGCCGGCGCCCGCGGCGAGGGCCGGGCGATCGCCGCCAAGGGGCTGACCGGCCCCGGCTACGACGGCCACTGCTTCTGGGACACGGAGTCGTTCGTCCTTCCGGTGCTGACCTACACCGCCCCGCCGGCGGCCGCGGCGGCGCTGTCCTGGCGGCTCGACACGATCGAGACCGGCCGCGAGCGGGCGAAGCTGCTCGGCCTCGAGGGCACGCTGTTCCCCTGGCGCACGATCAGCGGCCGCGAGTGCTCGGCCTACTGGCCCGCCGGCACGGCCGCTTTCCACATCGGCGCCGACGTCGCCAACGCGGTCATCCGCCACCAGGAGGCGACCGGGGACGAGAGCTTCGAACGCGACATCGGCCTGCCGGTCCTGGTCGAAACCGCGCGCCTGTGGCGCTCGCTGGGCCACCACGACGCCGCCGGCAACTTCCGCATCGACGGCGTCACCGGGCCCGACGAGTACAGCGCGATCGCCGACAACAACGTCTACACGAACCTGATGGCGCAGAGCAACCTGCGCGCCGCCGCCGATGTCGCCGCCCGCTACCCCGAGCGCGCCGCCGAGCTCGACGTCGACGAGGAGGAGGCGGCCTCCTGGCGCGACGCCGCGATGGCGATGCTGGTGCCCTACGACGACAACCTCGGCGTCCACCCCCAGGCCGAGGGCTTCACCGATCACGACCGCTGGGACTTCGACCGGACCGAGCCCGACCAGTACCCGCTGATGCTGCACTTCCCCTACTTCGACATCTACCGCAAGCAGGTGATCAAGCAGGCCGACCTGGTGATGGCGCTCTTCACGCGCGGCGACGCCTTCAGCGCCGAGGAGAAGGCGCGCAACTTCGCCTACTACGAGCCGCTCACGGTCCGCGACTCCTCGCTCTCGGCCTGCATCCAGGCGGTGATCGCGGCCGAGGTCGGCCAGCTCGAGCTCGCCTACGACTACTTCGGCGAGGCCGCGCTGATGGACCTCGGCGACCTCGAGCACAACACCCGCGACGGCCTCCACATCGCCTCGCTCGCCGGCGCCTGGCTCGCCGCCGTCGCCGGCTTCGGCGGCATGCGCGACCACGGTGGCGAGCTCAGCTTCGCGCCGCGGCTGCCGGAACGGCTGACGCGACTCGCCTTCCGGATCAGCTACCGCGGCAACTGCGTCGAAGTCGAGGTCGCCGACGGCGACATCTCCTACCGGCTGCTCGAGGGCAACCCGTTCGAGATCCGGCACTTCGGCCAGAGGATCGAAGTCACGAGCGAGCGCCAGAGCTACCCGCCGCCGGCGTCCCGCCCGCCGACCGAGCCGCCGACCCAGCCGGCCGGCCGGGCCCCGACCAAGCGCGAGCCACTGCAGCAGTAGCCGATCGGCCTCGCTCCGCTCAGGGCGGCGCCGGGTGCGGCGCGACGCTCGAGAGCTCGGCTCCGGCGAGGTCGTCGAGCGTGCGGCCCTTCGGCTCGATCCGCAGCAGGGCGGTGATCGCCAGCGCCAGCAGGCAGCAGCCGGCGATGCAGAGCAGCAGCGCCGCGGCGCCGAGGTCGGCAAGCAGGATCGGGAAGAGGAAGACGCCGATCGCGGCGCCGAACTTGGCGCTGGCGGCGGCGAAGCCGTGGCCGGCGGCGCGCACTTCGGAGGGGAAGACCTCGGCCGGGAGCGCGTAGGTGGTCGCGTTGGGGCCGGCGTTCATGCTGGTGTTGAAGATCGCGAACCCGATCGCGACCAGGACGATGTTCGGTTCGGGGAGCGGCGGCGCCCCCGGAGGCGGCGCTGGCCCCGGCGCGACCGTCGCCAGCAGGCAGAGCGCCACCGTCATCCCGGCGAAGCCGACGATCTGCAGCGGCACGCGGCCGACCCGGTCGACGAGCAGGATCGCGATCGCGAACCCGATCGGGAGGAAGATGTCGAGCGCGGCGGTCGCCTTGGTCGAGGCGATGTCGTCGGCGATGAAGGTGGTGTTGGCGCCGTGGAGGGCGATCGCCGCGATCAGCGTCGGGGTGAAGATGCCGACGCCGTAGGTGGCGATGTCCATCAGGAACCAGGGGGCGGCGGTGAAGGCGGTGCGACGGCGCAGCTCGCGCTTGAACAGGCGCGGCTGGATCAGCGCCTTGATCCCCTCCGGCGTCTGCTCCCGCTTCTCGCGGTCGGCGCCGGTGACCTCGACCGGGTGACCGACCAGCTCCTCGGTGACCGCTGCCGCCTCCTTCTCCCGCCCGTTCTGGGCGAGCCAGCGCGGGCTCTCGGGGACGCCGCGACGGAGGAGGACGATGATCAGCGCCGGGATCGCGCCGAAGCCGAGCATCCAGCGCCAGGAGTCGAGATTGGGGGCGATCACGAGCACGATCACGCCGACCACCGCGCCGAGCAGGATCCCGATCGCCTGCAGGCTGAAGGCGCTGACCAGCCAGCGACCGCGGCCTTTGACCGGCAGCACCTCGGCCAGGTAGCTGGCGGCGATCGGGTAGTCGAGGCCGATCGCGATCCCGAGCACGAAGCGGAACGCGATCAGCGACCAGATGTTCCAGGCGAAGACGCAGGCGATCGAGAAGGCGATGAAGAGGAGCAGGTCGAAGCGGAAGATGCGGCGGCGGCCGATCCGGTCGGCGAGCGGCCCGAGCAGGCCGGCGCCGAAGATCGCGCCGATGATCGCCGCCGCCGTGACCAGGCCCTTTTCGGCGTCGCTGAGGGCGAATTCTTCGGCCAGCAGCGGGCTGGCGACGCCGATGATGAAGAAGTCGAAGCCGTCCAGCATGATCCCCAGCGCCGCCAGCAGCCAGAAGCGAAAGTGGAGCCGGCTGAATGGGGCCGTGTCGAGCGACTCCCCCAGTGGTCGTGGCTTGACCGCTCCGCTCACCGAGCGCACGGTAGAAGGCCACCGCGCATGCCAGGTTTCAGGAATGTGAACGGGACGTGGGGCTGCGCGGGCGCGCCACCCGCCCCGCCAGCCATTTGGAGCCGACGGTGTCGGTCAGCCCGTGCGCCGCGATCGAGGTGACGATGACGATCGAGGCGATGTCGAAGATCAGGCCGTTGTCCTCGACCGGCGATTTGAGCACGAAGAGGGCGAACAGCATCGAGGCCACGCCCTTCGGCCCGAACCAGGCCATGAACCACTTCTCCGAACGCCGGATGCCGGTGTTGACGAAGGAGAGCAGCACCGCCGCCGGCCGCGCCACGAGCAGCGCGAAGAGGACGAAGACGATCAGCGGCGGGATGCTGTGGTGGAAGCCGGTGGCGACGATCAGGGCGCCGAAGACGAAGAAGGTCAGCACCTGGAAGATCGCGCTCGTATTCTCGGCGAACTCGACGAACCCCTCCGGCACGTGGCGCTCGGTGGCGGCCATCGCGATCCCGCAGACGAAGGCGGCGATCAGGCCGTTGCCCCAGGTGACGTCGGCGAAGCCGAAGGCGACGAGGGCGAACCCGATCGCGAAGATCCCCTCGTATCGAGAGGTGAGCCCGCCGCCGGGCAGGTAGTGGTGCAGCCGGCCGCCGAGGTTGCCGAGCACGATCCCGATCAGCGCCCCGACCGCCGCCTGCCCGATCAGCTTCGCGGCTTCCCCGCCCGGGTCGCCGCCGGGACCGGCGAGGACGAGGAAGAAGAGGACGAAGGGCAGCGCCAGGCCGTCGTTTAGGCCCGACTCGAGGTTGAGCGTGTGGCGGACCGAGGCCGGCACGAGGCGCGAGCTGACGACGGCGGAGGTGACCACCGGGTCGGTCGGCGAGAGCACCGCCCCGAGCAGGAAGGCCTCCGCCCAGGTCAGCTCCGGGAAGAGCGCCTTGCCGATCAGCGCCAGCAGCACCATCGTGATCGGCATCGCGATCGCCAGCGCCCGCGCCACCGGGCCCCAGTGGCGCCGCAACAGCTCGCGCTCGACGAACATGCCGTCGGAGAAGAGGGTGAGGACCAGCGCCAGCTCGATCAGCTCTTCGATTCCCTCGTCGGTGGCGTCGACGTGGACGACGCCGGTCGCCGCCAGCACGACCCCCAGCGCCACCGAGAGCACCGAGGCGGAGAGCACCGTGCCGCGCATCACGCCCGAGAGCGCGGCGACCACCGCCAACAGCCCGCCGAAGAGCAGCAGGGCCGCCCCGAAACCTATGTCCACCGGCTGAGCCTGTCCGCGACGCGTCGTCTCACGCCGCAAGTTCTATAGCCTGGCCGTCAGGTGAGCCGGGAAGACTGGTCGGCACGCTCGTCCGAGGACCCCGAAAGGCCGTATGGCAGTCGCAGTCGCCACCTTCCTGATCGTGCTGGCGATCATCGCCAGCGAGAAGATGCACCGCACCAACGTCGCCCTGCTCGGCGCCGCGATCGTCGTCCTCTTCGTCGGCGACTTCTCCCAGGAGCAGGCGATCGAGTCGATCGACTTCAACACGATCGGCCTCCTCGCCGGGATGATGATCCTCGTCTACCTGACGCAGCAGACCGGCGTCTACGACTTCGTCGCGATCCGCGCCGGGCAGCTCTCCGGCGGCCGCCCCTTCGCGGTGACGATGAGCCTGGCGGCGACGACCGCCGTGCTCTCGGCCTTCCTCGACAACCTGACGACGATCCTGCTGATCGCGCCGATCACCTTCCTGCTCGCCGACGCGCTCGACATCGAGGCGGTGCCGCTGCTGATCATCGAGGTGATCGCCTCCAACATCGGCGGCACGGCGACGCTGATCGGCGACCCGCCCAACATCATCATCGCCGGCGCCACCGGGCTCAGCTTCAACTCGTTCATCGCCAACCTGGCGCCGATCGTGATCGTCTCCTTCGCCGTGGTGATCCCGATTCTCTACCTCGTCTTCCGCTCGCGGCTGCAGGTCGAGGAGCGCAACCGCAGCGCGCTGATGGAGCTGAACGCCGCGGCCTCGATCCGCGACGCGCCCGAGCTGCGCCGCACCGGCCCGGTGCTGGTGCTCACGGTGCTGGCCTTCTTCGCCCATCAGGCGCTCCACCTCGAGCCGGCGACGGTGGCGCTGACCGGGGCCTCGATCGGCCTGCTGGTGACCCGCCTCGACCTCGAGGACGTCCTCTCCCACATCGAGTGGACGACGCTCTTCTTCTTCGTCGCCCTCTTCGTCATGGTCGGCGCGCTGGAGGCGACCGGGGCGATCGAGCACGTCGCCGAATGGGTCAAAGACGTGACCAACGGCGACCGCACCGCCGAGCTGCTCGGCATCACCTGGATCGCCGCGCTCGGCTCCGCGGTCGTCGACAACATCCCCTTCACGACGGCGATGATCCCGGTGGTCAAGGACATCCAGCAGACCGCCGGCAACCACGGCGACGACGCCTACTGGTGGTCGCTCTCGCTCGGCGCCTGCTTCGGCGGAAATGCGACGA
>Ga0307418_1000497_pt1 | contig 11937 bp, 7 predicted proteins | sample SalMarWE160220MG_2_FD_202160 | JGI IMG/M metagenome (GOLD analysis project Ga0307418, IMG submission 202160) | Salt marsh sediment microbial communities from the Plum Island Ecosystem LTER, Massachusetts, United States - WE1602-20 | ecosystem: Environmental > Aquatic > Marine > Intertidal zone >...
AGCCCCCTCCCGATCCGAGGCTTGATGGGTTTCGCTGCGCTCTACCCATCCTTCGGGATCTCAATGGCTTGTAGAAGGATGGGTAGAGGAACGAAACCCATCGCCATCAGGCCAGCTGGACTGGGGGCCAAACGGTTATGCTGAATGATGGTCGTCGCTGAAGAACAGCCCTGCCAGCCCACCATCAGCGGCGCAGGGGGAGCGGGATCACGATATTGAAGGCGCGGTCGTCATGCCGCCGATGGTGTTTGTCCGGCCAGTACCACTCCCCGCGGCCGCGATCATACTAGTACCAGCGGTGTTTATGGTACCAGCGGTCATGATCGTGATCGCGGCCCCCATGGTAGTAGTAATGACGCCTGCCGTTCCGGCCACTCCAGTACCAGTTGTTCCGATGGCGGTCATACTCATACCAATGATGATTGTAATATTTGCGGCGATAGTCGCGGTTTGCGTGCCGGTGATCGTCATGCCGTCGACCATGATCCTGATAGTGGGTGGTTCCACCGCGATGGTCCCGGTTCGGTGGCGGGTCGGACCAGGCGGGCAGAGAAAGGAGCAGCCCCAAGGCTGCACCGGTAGAGATAACGATCTTCTTCATGGCAAGTCCTCTTCATCGATTTCCATTCCTCATGCGCCCGGAGAAAGCAGGATTGGTCAGTGCTTCCCGAGCTTCCGAGTGCTCAGGTTAAAACGCACACGCTGAATGCGGGCTGAACGGTGAGGCCGGAGGCTCGTGGAGCCGGGAAGCGGACGTCCCACTGGGTTCCTTTCGGTCGTCCCTGGTCACTGTCGCGCGGCCGTCCGCTTGACGGCCAGGCGCTTGTGTGCGCAAAAAAGGACACAGAGGCCTGATCGCAACAAATCGTTACAACATCAGCTTGCGACAATATGCTAATCTCATGGATCAAGGGCAGTTGTATTTCGTGCAGTCGCGCAACCATGAGCTTTGACGCCTTGACCATTGCCGGTCTCTGCGCCGCCATCCTGAGCGGCGCATTCCTCATCGCCGCGGCATCGACGCAAGGTTCCAGGCACGCCGTGTACCGGCGTTCTTCACCGGGCCTGGCGCGGCCAGAGGCACGCCGCAGGCGGCGGGCCGCCCACGGCAGGCGCAGGCGGCATATGCGCCAGCCGTGGCGCCGGGCCCGTCGGGTGCTTTGGCGGTGAGGGCATTTCCTAAACCCACGCCACCTCCCAGGAAATCGTTTCAAGCCCGTGTACTACTGCCTCCTCTTCGCGGTGGGGGATGCGTGGGCCGACGCTTGTTCATAGCCAGGATCAGGCTGTCGCTGCCCGCCGGACAGGCTTACCGGCGGCGCGGGGGATATCAAGGCATTGCAAGGTCATAGGCGCGGAAAACGGGATTGCCCAGTGCTTCGCTAGGACTTTTCGGATCCTGAAGAACCCGGTATGCTCCTCCCCTCGCGCTGCGGCCTGTACGCTGCGCGGGAAGCCCGCGCGTGACCGACGCGGCGGGGAGGGGTAGCCTTCCTTCGCGCGGGGAGTGCAGGACATTGGGACCTGCTTCCTTGCAGGTCTCGCAGACGACCCTGTTGGTACCTTGGGAGCTCCACCTACCTTGCGGGGAGGTGGCAATGGCTTGAGTCTTGACGGAGCTTGGCGGGTGTAAACCGGATTCTTCGGCCTCGCTGATAGACGCCCGCCATTAGGTTCGGTGGTGCTTCCCCGTTGTGGGAAGCCATCGGCGTGTGCCGCGAGAGCACGTGGGGGGTGTTCTTGTTGGGTCGCGGCTCATTCGCGGTGATGAGCCTCCAACGGCCGCGTCCGCGCTGTCACTCGTCCTCCTGCTTGTACTCATCACAAACATCTTCTGATATCTGCGGAGCCACCAATGACATGTCCTTCTAGCTCTATCCTTCTCGCTACGGAAGGGACCGACTTCGATACGGGTGCCGAGCACGTCGGCATCGGCCTGGCGGCCAGGTGCGGTCTGCCCATGATGGCGGTCATGCCGCTGGTCACCAACGCCGAGTATCAGAGGGTTGCGCCTGAACGCGCGGCACATGCCGAGGCTCAGGCGGCGGGGAAGATCGACAGGCTGCAGACGGCAGCACAGGCCCAAGGAGTGGACCTCCGAGGCAGGGTCCGGCTGGGGGAAGAGCCCTTCCGGGAGATCGTGGACGAGGCGAGCGAGCGGGGCGCCGATCTCATCGTGCTGCGCAGACGCGGCAAGCACAGCTATTTGGCGAACCTGCTCCTGGGCGAGATGGTGCATACTGTCGTCGGACATACCCACTGTGACGTTCTGACCGTCCCCCGCGGCTCGGAGCTTTGGTCCCGGGGTATCCTGGTGGCCACCGACGGCTCGCCCCAGAGCGCCCGGGCCACCCAGATGGCGGCCGCCCTCGCTGTGTTCGGCGGCTTGCCTTTGACGGTGGTCACGGTGGCGGAGCACGATAAGGGGCCGGGGGCGAGCGAAAGCGCGGCGCAGGCCAATGTGGATGGGGCGCTCTCGGTCGTCCGCGCGGCGGGCGCCCAGGCAACCGGGCGCGTGGTCGGAGAAGGCAAACCCCACCAGGCGATCCTTGCTACCGCCGATCAGGTCGGAGCGGACCTTATCGTCATCGGGCGCCGGGGCCTTGGCCGCGTCAAACGCATGCTGGTGGGCAGTACCTCGGAACAGGTGGCGGGCTCTGCTCCGGGTCCGGTGCTGATCGTCCGTCAGGAGGTGCCGAGGGCAGACTAACGATTCCGAACCGGGGTTGCCGTCGTGGTCCCGATCAGGCTGTTGGGAGCAGGGGCGGCTGAGCCCCATCAGTGGCTCACGGTCAAGAGCGCTTGGGCCGCAAGGGAATTTCCGGCGTTCGCGGCGCGCGTGAGCCAGCTCTGGGCCTGAGCCGTATCGCGTTCAACACCCCAGCCGCCGTCCCGATAGCGGATGCCCAGCTGATACTGCGCGATGGGGTCACCGGCGTCCGCCGCCATGCGGAGGGCCGCCGCGGACTGGGGGGCGAGACTGACGCGGGAAATGAGGTCGGCCACAACCGACAGTGTCTGCAGCGTGAGAGAGTGGAAACGGGCGGCGAGCGCGGCCAGGGTCGAGCCTTGAATGGCTCCATGGGTTGGTGTGTGCCCCTCGGCCCGGAGCGTTTCGGCGGCGTTGGGGTTGCCTCCGTCGGCGGACATCCGGGGCCAGCGCCGACTCGGCGCCCGGTCGGGCTCGAGCCCAAGCGCCCCGTCGCGATAGGCGAGGCCAAGCGCGAGCTGGGCGCCGGGGTTGCCGTCGGCGGCGGGTTTGGTCAGCCACTGGGTCGCGCTCGGCGACTCGAGGCTGCCGCCGACGGCCCAGAGGACCGCCACGACCAGCGCGGCCAAGGTGCCGCGGAACCAGGGTGTAACGCGTGCGCCGGGCAAGAACGAGCCGCCCGGCCGGTTGTGGGGCGCCCCGGAGGCGGACAAGGCAATAAGGTGCTTGGGTAGGGGGGCAAAGTGCATCATTGGCAAAGCTCGCGAGTAGTCAGATTCAGCTAGATTTAGCAGAACGCGTGCCAAGCCTTGAGGAGAAAGAGAATATTGCTAAAAATTATTATGTTAGAGAGATCTCTGGGGATTGATCTTCTCCCTTGCGGGGGTAGATACTCCTCGTAGAAGGTAGGAAGCAACGCGTTTTGTAGATGCCAATCCCCTTGCTCCTGAACAGGCTGCAACGGAAGGTATTGCTGGTGATCGTGACGATCATTCTGGCGCCCATGATCATCACGGGCACGCTGTCGGCCTCGTGGATCGCGGGCCGCATGGACGACTCGATCGAGCGCTGGATTCGCGAGGCCGCCCAGGTCAATCAGGCTGCCCTCGGCAAGCTTCATCAGAACGCGCGCCTGTTCGCCGATGTGCTCGACGAGTCGACCCGGGGCAGCCTCAGGCTCGAGCCCGGCCAGTCGCCCATACCTCACCAGCTCCAGCCCTTGGCGAAGGAGCTGGGGATCAACCTGGTCCAGGTCTACGGATACGACGACGAGGTCCTCTACTCGTCTCAGGCCGCCATCCTGAAGACCTCCTGGGCGCGAGGCCAGGACACCGCCGTCGTCAGGGTCGACCAAGACCGGCGTAACCTGCTCGCCGCGATCACGATCGTGCGCATCCCTCACAGGGCGGAAAGGCACTACCGATTAGTGCTGGGTACCTGGTTCGACAAGGAGCTGCTCAACCGACTGGGTCGCCTCAGCGGGCTGAAGACCAGGCTCTTCTACCCGCGTGACGGGGATTTCGAGAAGGCGTTCTCGGAGGAGAGCGAGCCGCTGCGCCTGCGCCTTCCCGCCGATGCCTTCGAGCGGCTGAAGAACAAGGAGGACTACTACACACCGAACGCGGAAGAAGGGACCTATTGGGGCCTTTACAGCCCACTGGTCGACATGACCGGGCGGGTCGAGGCGGTGCTCTTCACCGGACTGGCCCGCCGGCAGGGAGCAGACTTGCTGACGGACCAGGTTGCCCTGACCCTCGCCATCGGTCTCGGGGGTACCGTCCTGGCCGTGGCAACCGGCCTGGTCCTGAGCCGTATCGTGGTGCGCCCTGTCGAGTATCTGCACGAAGGCGTCATGCGGCTGGCCGCCCAGGACTACCGTGCGGCCATCCCCATTCAGTCCAAGGACGAGCTCGGGGAGCTGGCGCGCGCCTTCAACAGCATGGCAGCCGGATTGCGAGAGACCCGCGACGAGCAGCGGCACGAGTTCCAGCGTGACAAGCTCACTGCGCTCGGCGAGCTGTCCCTGGCCATGGCCCATGAGATCCGCAACCCGATCGGAGTGATCAACACGGCCTCGAAGCTGTTGGAGAAGAGTGAGGACCCGAAACGGACCGCCGAGCTGCGCCGGATGATCCGAGAGGAGAGCCTTCGGCTCGACCACCTGCTGAAGGATTTTCAGCAGCTCGCGCGCCATCGCCGGCCCGAGCCCCAGCCGATCGACCCGGTGGAGCCGTTGGAGCGGGCGTTGGAGGTGAGCCTGGCCGGCCGGGACGACGTCCGGGTGACCCGCGGCTACCTTCACCGGGACCGGCGACTCCCGTTGGATGCGGAGCTCCTCCGGCAGGCGTGGGCCAATCTCGTGCGCAATGCCCTCCAGGCAATGGGGGACGGCCCCGGCGAGCTGCAGCTCCGATCCGCCGTCGAGGACGATACCCTGGTGGTCGCACTTCAGGACAGCGGCCCCGGCGTGCCGGTGGAGATCATGACGCGTTTGTTCGAGCCGTTCTTCACCACCAAGGCGCAGGGCAGCGGACTCGGTCTCACCATCGCCAACACCCTGGTCGAGGCGAACGGCGGCCGCCTCGAGCTCCTCCCGGGAACCCGCCGGGGCGCCTGCTTCGCCATGCGTTTCCCGTTGACCGCGACAGAGGAGTCCTGATGGAGCCGGGCACCGTGCTTGTGGTGGACGATGAGCGCAACATGCTCATCGTCATGCGGATGGCCCTGGAGGAGGCAGGCTATCGGGTGCTTGCCGCCGAGAGCGCCGAAGAGGCCCTGGCAATGCTCCGGGACCCGGACCTGGCCGTCTTGCTGTCCGACCTGAAGATGCCGGGCATGGGGGGCCACGAGCTCATCGCCCGCAGCCGGCGCGACCGGCCTGACGTGCCGGCTATCGTCGTAACGGCCTACGGGTCCATCCGCTCGGCGATCGAGTGCATCCAGGCGGGGGCCAGCGACTACCTTACGAAACCCTTCGAGCCGGAGGAGCTGCAGTTCGCCGTGCAGAGTGCGATGCGCCTGCATGACCTCCTGCAGGAGAACCGCCAGCTGCACGCGGCGGTCAGCAGTGGACAGGGCAAGTGCCGCCTGGTAGGGGAGAGCGATGGCATGCACCGCCTGCGCGACCAGATGTCCCAGGTCGCACCCTACAAGACCAACGTCCTGATCACCGGGGAGAGCGGCACCGGCAAGGAAGCGGTGGCCCGGGTGATCCACGAGCGGGGACCCCGGGCAGACAAGCCGTGGGTTGCCATCAACTGCTCCGCCATTCCCCGCGACCTGATGGAGAGCGAGCTCTTCGGCTACGTGAAAGGCGCCTTCACCGGTGCCGCCCAGAGCCGTCTCGGCCGGCTGGAGCAGGCGAATGGCGGTACCCTGTTCCTCGACGAGATCGGCGACCTGGAGCCGCAGCTTCAGGCAAAGCTCCTTCGCGTGCTGCAGGAGCGGGAGTTCTCCCCGGTGGGGAGTGACGCCATTCGGCGGGTCGACTTGCGGGTCATCACGGCCACCCATCGGGATCTGCGTGAGATGGCGGCGGCGGGGGATTTCCGGGAAGACCTGCTCTACCGCCTGGACGTTTACAACATCCACGTCCCCCCTCTGCGCGAGCGTATCGACGATATACCCCTGCTCGCCGACGCCTTCCTCGCCGAGCTGAGCTCGGAGATGGGTAAGCACGTCAAGGGCTTCTCGGAATCGGCGCTGGCGGCCCTCGCCCGGCACAGCTGGCCCGGCAACGTCCGGGAGCTGCGCAATGCGGTGGAACGCTCCCTGCTCAGCTGCCGCGGCTCAGAGATCACCCCGGAAGACCTGCCCGACATGGTGCGCAAGGGTGACGCCCGGGGCGATGCGCCGGAGGTCGGCGAGATGCTCGACCTCGGCGAGAGCGGCCTGGACGCCTGGCTCGAGGCGGCGGAGCGCAGGCTCATCGTCCAGGCCCTGGACCAGTGCCAAGGGGTACAGGCACAGGCGGCCCGCCTGCTCGGAATCACCGAACGCAGCCTCTGGCATCGCGTCAAGAAGCTCGACATCCGGGTGGACCGGGCGGTGCGTGCGTGAACAAGCTGATTGCCTCGGGGCAGGGCAGGTGCAGGCCTGCGCCGGCGGCTGCCTGGTCTTTTGGTTCCATCTTTCTTGCAGCCTAATGAGATGAATACGATCCAGCCTTCGGCCCGTTGGGCCTTCTTGATGCCTTTCATGAGTTGGCTGCCCAATGTCGGGCGGACTGAGATCAAGGCCGATCTGATGGCCGCCCTCACCGGCGCAATCGTGGTCCTTCCGCAGGGTGTTGCCTTCGCAACCATCGCCGGTATGCCCCCCGAGTACGGTCTGTACGCCGGGATGGTGCCTGCTATGATCGCCGCCCTCTTCGGTTCCTCGCGCCACCTGGTCTCGGGCCCGACGACGGCGGCCTCGGTGGTCCTCTTCTCGGCGCTCTCGATCATGGCGGTTCCGGGCTCTCCGCAATATGTCACATTGGCCCTGACCCTCACTTTCATGGTCGGGATATTCGAGCTCGCCCTCGGCTTGGCACGCATGGGTGCCGTGGTGAATTTCATCTCCCATTCGGTCGTGGTCGGATTTACCGCCGGCGCTGCCATTCTCATTGCGGCAAAGCAGCTCAAGTATTTCTTCGGAGTCAGCATAGACAGCGGCGGCCATCTCCACGACATCCTGTTGGAGTTCGGCCGCCACGTGATCGACATCAATCCCTACGCGACCATCGTCGCGGTCGCGACCCTGCTCCTCGGCATCGGCATCAAGCTCCGGACGCCCCGCTTTCCCTACATGATCGGCGCGATGGTAGGGGGTAGCCTTGTTGCCGTCCTGCTCGACCTGTTGCTGGGCCCCGAAAGGACTCATATCGCCACCGTCGGTGCATTGCCCGCTACACTGCCGCCCCTCTCGGCCCCCACCCTGACAATCGAGAACATCAGGCAGCTGGCACCCTCGGCCCTGGCTGTCACTCTGTTCGCCCTCACCGAGGCGGTGTCAATCGGGCGTGCATTGGCCGCGCGAGGCGGCTACCGTATAGACGGCAATCAGGAATTCATGGCCCAGGGACTCTCGAATATCGCCGGGTCCTTCTTCTCCGGCTATGTGGCGACCGGCTCCTTCAATCGCAGCGGCTTGAACTACGAGGCTGGTGCCCGCACGCCCCTGGCGGCGGTCTTTGCGGGTTTCATGCTGATGGTGGTCGTGCTCCTGGTGGCCCCCTTGGCGGGCTACCTGCCGAAGGCGGCCATGGCCGGCATCCTATTTCTGGTCGCGTGGGGACTGATCGATTTCGAGGAGATCGGCCACATACTTCATTCCTCGCGGCGAGAGACGAGCGTCTTTGCGGTGACCTTCTTCTCGGCCCTGTTCCTGGAGCTGGAGTTTGCGATCTTCGCGGGTGTGCTCCTGTCGCTCGTGCTCTATCTGGAGCGCACCTCCCGTCCACGGATCATCACGCGGACCCCGGATCCCCGCCTTCCGGACCGCGCATTCTCGAGCGATACCGAGCTGCCGCAATGTCCGCAGCTGAGGATTCTCCGGATCGACGGATCGCTGTTCTTCGGCTCGGTGAACCACGTGCAGCAGACATTCGACAACCTTCGTGCCCAACACCCGGAACAGAAACACCTGGCCATCATTGCAGACGGGATCAACTTCGTGGATCTGCAGGGGGCCGAGGCCCTTGCGCACGAGGCCTACCGCCTTCGGAATGACGGCGGCGCCCTTTACCTCGTCAATGTGAAACAGGGGGTATGGGAGACACTGGAGCAGTGCGGGTGCATGGATGAGAGGCAGGTACGCAACGTCTTCGCGACGAAGGAGGCGGCGATCCACGGTATCTACCAGAAGCTGGATAGGTCTGTCTGCGCCAACTGCACTCGGCGGATCTTCGTGGAATGCAACGCCTGAGCGGGCGTCGGCGCCAGTGCTCCGTAGGGATGACATGCCCCCCGCTCAAAGTTCGGCGCGGCTGTCGATTCGGCCTGCCGAGAGGTCATGCAGGATGCGCTTAATGATGTCACGGCAGGCATCTTCCCGATCAGAGCCCTTGCCGCGCCGGGCGTCGGCAAAGAACTTGGTCAGGTCGCGCTGTTCGGCCAGGCTCAGCTCCTCCGCGAAGCCTTTGACCGAGGTCTCGCGGTCGGGCACTTTCTCCGGGGAGTCCTCGTCCGCGGCTTGGCGACCGTGGGCCCAGTTCATGGCCCTCGCGCTGTAGAGGAGGATGCGGTCGAGAAGGATGAAGGGGAACTTGGGGTTGGACACAGGGCCCGCGGTGAACCGCTGGGTTCCGGGCTTGACCTCGATATTCAGCTTCGCGAGGGTCCGGCCCCCCGCCAGCCCCAGCAGGCCGCCTGCAGTGGCGCCCAGGAAGGCGGCCGCGCCAAGGGAGCTGCCCGCCAGCGCGAGGTCGATCCCCGCCCCCGTGGCGGCCCCCGCTGTCAATCCCGCGAGCGCCAGTTGACGCCGGGAGAGCCCCAGGGCACGGTTCACGTCCTCGGAGAGCAGGTCCTTGGAGAGCACGGATTCCGGTGGCTGGTCCCAGACGTGGTGCCGGAAGTGGCTGCGGATCTGCTGTTGTGCCTCGGTCTCGAGCCGGCGCAGGCCGTTCTCCAGCTCAGCCATCACCTCCCCCTTGACCCGGTTCCATCCGAGGCGGGTGGTCATGTCCGCCTCTTTGACTACCGCGCTGGCGCGGTAGGCGAGCGCGTCCTTGAGCAGGTCGATGATGGTCTCCGTTGCCTGATCCATGCGCCTGTCCCAGTCCCGCTCGAATGCCTCGATGGTCCTGGCCACGCGATTCTCCCAGCGCTGGTCGATGCTCTTCAGGGCATTCAGCAGGTTGATGCGCTCCGCATAGGTCGCCCGATGGGCATTGAACTCGCGCACCGAGTTGAAGGCCTTGCTGAGGGTCTGATGCCACTGGGCCATGTAGCGGGTTTGGCGGGTGAGGTTGTTGAGGATGGCCATGCGCGGTCGGGCGGTGAGGCGCATGAGCTCGATCTCGATGCGGTCCTTCTCTTTGATTCGCTTGGACCCATCCAGCACCAGCACCATGCCGGCTCCCCGTGCCACCGGCTCCAGGAGGTCGCAGTCGTGGGCAAAAAGTGGATCGCTCTTATGGGCCTTGAGGAACTCCTTGGGTAAGTCGCGAACCGTCGGGTGCCCTTGAAACCACTCGAGAATGGCGCTGGGGTTCTGAAAGCCGGGGGTGTCGATGAACTCGATTACCGTCTCCCCGTCGATGATCACCGGGTAGACATTGGACTCGGTTGTGGTGCCCGCTCGCTTGTCGATGGCGATGCGGTCGTTCTCGGTCAGAGTCGCGACTACGGACGACTTCCCCGCGTTCGGGTGCCCCATGATTGCGAGTCTTGGGATCTCAGCGGCTGCGGAGGCCATCAGTCGCTTCCGTCCTCGCTCGGCGGGGCAAGCATCTCGAGCCGCAGATACGGGTCTCCCATCGCCTCGATCTTTCGGTGCCAGTCCAGATACTCGAAGCGCCGCATGGGCGGCAGGCGATCCTCGTCCGCGGGGTCCCCCACAAGGGTCAGCAGGATTTGGGCCCGCGGACCGGCCGCGGCTCGCAGCTCCCGCAGGAGCCTCAGGTTTTCCGTGATGGGGGGCTGGGAGCCGTCCATGAGGATGGCCAAGCGCGGGGGCGGGGACTCCCAATCCTGCTCCCCGACCCAGCGCACCACCCGCTCCGTCATGGCCTTACCGGATCCGAAGGAGCCGGCACCCGCCACCCGCCACCCGGAGTGCGCCATGAGCATCCGCGCAAGCCGAGGGCGGTCTTCGTCCTCGATAATGTCGTCCACATCGACGTGGATGAGGAGCAGACAGGCATCCGCTGCGATCCCGCCGGGGACCCCGAGGGCGGTCGCCGTCTGCCTGGCCTCCGGGAGTGGACCGGCGGTTACCGCGGGGGACGGTTCCGGCTTGCGCCCGGCCTCGACCTGTCGCTCGGGTTCATGCGGGACCAATGCTTGCTGGGAAGCGGCTGGCTCGAGCTCCGTAGCGGATACCTCCGGCACGGCCGGCGGTGCCTTCTCGGCGGTGGGGACCACCTCGGTCTCCCGCTTCGGCTCTGTAACCGGAGGGGGGCCGGCCTCGGGCTCTCCGGCGACGCCAGCCGCGGGCGCGACCTCCGGCTCCTGTGGGGCCTGGGTTGGGGCCGCCTGGGGCTCGGGGACCTCGACTGGTCCCGGCGCGCTCCGCTGCTCGGCCCCCCCCTCGGTAAGCCCTTGGGGAGGCGGCGCGCTCTCCGGCTCCGGGTGGGGTTCCGGCGAGCGACCGGACGCCGGCACCACGGCCGATGGTGGTGCTTCTCGCTCAGTCTTGGGGCGCGGTTTGACTCGTGTTTCCGGGAAGGTTCTCTCCACCGGTGGAGCTGTTGGCACGGTCTCCCGCTTTCCGGAGGGCACGAGTCCGGATCCGAGCACCTGCGTCGCAGGCAGGGTGAGCGTTCCCGGCGGCTCTGGTCGTGTTGCGTCCGACGGCGGGGCGGCCGCTGGCCCAGCGGCGGCCTTTCCTGGCGGCCCGTAAGCGGTAATGGGCCCGGGGATCGGCATCTCCGGCCCACGGCCGCCGGCGGTCGTCCCCGTCTCCAGGCGCGGGCTGATCATGCGGGCGTACACGGCCTGTGTTCGCCCGTGGCTGAAAGGCAGACGCCCGAGGATATGTCGTTGTGCCAGGACGGACGCCCCCAGCATGGCGAGCCGGGGCAGCAGCCCATAGCTGAAAACGCAGAGCACCAGGAACCAGCGCCAGGAGTGCAGGTGCTCGGCGCGCAGCATGGAGAGCGGGTCCTTCAGGCTGAACCGGCTTCCGGCCACTTGGTCAAGCGTGGGAAATCCCGCCGCCTCCCCGAACAACCAGCGCCAAGGTGCGGCGATGGTCCGGGCCATGTGGTAGATGGTCGCGGGCTCGAGATCCAGGGTGGAGCCCCAGCCGAAGGCGAGGTCGGTGAACCACACCCGGGAGATGGTGGTCGCAATGATGCCCACGTTGAAGGCCACCCCAAGCACCTGCGCGGGGACCAGCACGGCGAGATAGGAGACGGGTCCATAGAGGGCGTAATTCGCCTTGAGCATCCCGCTGCCGGCGAGGGCTCGGTCCCGTGCCTCCTGGCTCACCCGGGCGAGCCGGTGACGTTGCAGCAGGCGCCCGAGGCGGGTGAACATGGGCCGGATGAGCCGCCCGAGGATTGTGATGTCCTCCAGGGCGCT
>Ga0307418_1000499_pt1 | contig 11933 bp, 10 predicted proteins | sample SalMarWE160220MG_2_FD_202160 | JGI IMG/M metagenome (GOLD analysis project Ga0307418, IMG submission 202160) | Salt marsh sediment microbial communities from the Plum Island Ecosystem LTER, Massachusetts, United States - WE1602-20 | ecosystem: Environmental > Aquatic > Marine > Intertidal zone >...
GAAGACATTTTGCCCCCCGGTGTCTTGAAGTCCCGGGACAACTTTCCATTCATGCACACCATGAGTGGTTAACATCAAAATATGATCTCGATTGGATTTAAGGAATTCGTCGTGGAAATGGCTTATTGTCATAATGCTGGTTTTCTTACCAAACTCTCGAAATCAAAAAGTTTGATTATTTCTATAAACGATTACAGGATTACGATATTGGTGGTGCTGTGGTATCCCGGATGATAAGTTCAACAGGAAGAATTATTTCATCAGGTCTCGTTTGCGGTTGATCGATCAACCGCAGCAATGTTTCACCACCAACAAGACCAGCCTGAAAAAGCGGCTGTTGTATCGTAGTGAGGTTTAAGTATTCAGCATCACGGATATTATCATATCCGATCACTGATAATTGTTCTGGCACTTTGATATTCAATGTTTTGGCAGCATCAAGGACCCCAACTGCTTTTGTATCGCTGGAAGCAAAGATTGCTGTTGGGGGATCTGGCTGCTGCAGCAGGGAGATAGCCATCTCTTCAGCCTCTTCCCTCCCGTGTTCTCCTTCTTTTTGGTAATTGGGATTAATTGGTATTCCCGCCATATCCAAAGCCTTGCAGTACCCATGGTAACGGTTCAGGGTGGATGAAAATTGGAGCGGATTTTCAAGATGAGAGCTGATAAAAGCAATATTTTTATGGCCCAGATTGATCAGATGTTCCGTAGCCATCCTGCCGCCTACTTGATCATCAACATTTACTCTGGAAAATTCCGGCTTGTCCGAATCGATCAAAACCACAGGCATATCATTATTGATAATTCTTTCAGCTTGTTGGTCATTAATTGGCATTGATATGATTAACAATCCATCTGTCCGGGTTCTATTTGCCAGTTCATATAAACGCGAATCCCTCAGCTCTGGTGAGCCCACGCTAAATGGAATCAGGTCATATCCGCTATCAAACAATGCTTCCTGGACTCCTCGTAATCGTTCCACGATGGAGGGAAGGGTCAGGAATGGTAAGATCACGCATATGGTATTGGTTTTTCCGAGCCGCAACCTTTGAGCAGCCTGGTGCAATGAATAATCAAGCTCCTGACAAGCTTGCAGAACCAGCTCCCGCGTTTCTTCAACAACCTTATCAGACCCATTTAGCACCCGGGAGACAGTGGCTACGCTTACACCAGCTCTTTTGGCCACATCTTGCATTGTTGCGCTGGACATCATTGTGTCTCTACCTTCTAGTTTATATTTGCGAGTATAACGCCCGTGTTATTTAGAAGTCCATCCAATCAAACCTTTTACATAATACTTCTGCAGCAAAATGAAGATCAACAATGGGATTGCCGTTACCAGTAAAGAAGCAGCTGATAAAATTCCCCAATCAACACTGTATTGCCCTTTAAGCAGCGGGATTCTCTGTGTGGCAACCAATTTCGAAGGGTCATACAGAGTAATTAAAGCCATAAAAAAGTCGTTCCAGACCCAGGTGAACTGCAATGCTGCTACAGACGCTAATCCGGGCAAGGATAGAGGCAGGATTATTTTTGTGAATATCTGGAACCGGTTGGCGCCGTCAAGACTGGCTGCCTCTTCCACCTCGGGTGGTAGAGTGGTCAAATAATTCCTCATGAAGATTGTGATCCAAATAATACCCCAGGCAGTGTGTGTAATGATCAGACCCTGGTAAGTATTAATGATCTTAAAATTTAGAAGGGTTTGAAACAAGGGCACAGCCACCATTTGTTGAGGGATGGATAAGAGCAGAACAATTCCCACCAGCATGATTCTCCTGCCAGGAAACCGCAGGCGCATCAACCCATAGGCGGCCAGAGTGGCAATAATGATGGGCAAAATAGTTGCAGGCACTGTCACAATCAATGAATTTTTTAATCCTTCTCCTATTGGCGCAGTTGGATGATTCCAGGCTTCGCCGAAGTTTTCGAACGATATATTGACCTCTTCGAAATTCCACCAACCGTGGAGGAGTTCCCTCTGCGGTCGGATGGAAGCCATCAAGATACCCATGAAGGGAATGATCCAGATCAAACCCGCAGTCCAGGCAACCAGGTTGATGATCACCTTTTTCCAGGAAAATTTCTTACTTTTCATAGAATAGTTTACTCCTGCATCCTGTTGGTGGATCTTGCCAGCCAGATTCCAATAGCTAATGTTAAAACTGTCATCAAAGTCGCAATTACTGCAGATTTATTGGGATCTAATGCCCTGAAAGCCAGGCTGTACATTCTCAATGCTAAAACAGTCGATGATCCACCTGGCCCGCCCCCGGTTGCTGTATACACCATGTCAAACACTTTCAGTTCCCACAACAAGGACATCGATACAACTGTGATTGTGACCGGTTTCAGGGAAGGGACGGTGATATAGAAGAATTTTTGGAGTGAATTTGCTCCATCAACCTCAGCAGCTTCGTACCACTCCTCGGGAATTGTAGCCAATCCTGACGAATAGAGAATCAAGCTAAAACCAGTCCACAATAAAATTGAACCAATGATCAATGCTAACAACGCGGTATCGGGGTAGACCATCCAGGACCGCACCCATTGGTCCTGGCCCAAAGCCCTTAAGATGCCGTTAAATATACCCGAGTGTTCGTCAAATATGAAACTAACAATCCCACCTCCGACAACCATGGGGGTGATCATTCCCAAAAAAATGATGGACTTGATCACATTGCCTCCCCAAGCATCCCGGAGTATTACGGCCAGGATCATACCCAGGGCAACTACCGAGGGCAAATGGATCAAAATCCAGATGGCGTTATGAATAATCGCTCCCCAGGGGGGTGATTTGGTTGGAAATCTGCTGAGATTTAAGATATCGCTGCTCAGCAGTACATCTGAAAAATTCTGAAGGCCAACAAATTGTCCCTCAGCATTTAGAAAAGCCAAAGAAAGCGTTTTTATCGCTGGGATAATGACAAAGATTAACAATAAGATAAGTGCGGGGAAAATAAAAATTACCACTTCCAAAATATTTTTGAGTCTGTTTTTCATAATCATTCCTCGCCTTTTACCCCGAAGGAAAACCACAACAACAAATAACTTCTTTGTCCTTTTTTTTACATAAGTTCGCAAAATTGGAATTATTGATATTAGAGAATAATTGCTTGAAATTATAAAGCTCAACTATAACGTTCCTCGCAGCCGAAATTTCCAGCTGCGAGGAACATCATTAAATTCTATTCGGGCATTTTTTCCTGGAGGGTCGCAAGCACATCGTCCAGGGCAGAAGTATCTACCCAGTATAATGCGATTTGGTCCCAGAAGGTGCTCTGCCATTCTCCACCGATGGTGTCATCCAAGTCGGGCAGAACTGAGAAGGTGTTCACCGTCGCAGCCAGATTCTTCTCGTTCTCTGGATAGATATCGAGAGAGATATCAGATCGGCTGGAAAGTCTACCACCCTGCTCAAGGCGAGCTTTCATACCAGCTTCGCTGATCACAAACTCAATGAAAGCTTTGGCATCATCAATCCGGTTGGTGTATTTGGGAATGAACATCCAATCGGTACCACTGACAATACTTGTGGACCCGGGAACGGGAAGCAAACGCAGGTCTGCCGGATCATCCACATCCTCTGCAATCCAGTTACCATAATAGTGGAGCGCATAATCGCCTTCCATCCACAGATCTGCCGCGGCATGCCTTTCAACAGGATCGCTGAAGTAGCCTTGATCAATAAGGGGAGTAAGGTAATCGGTAAATACTGCCTTCACAGCTGGATCAGTCCATTTGACGGAACCATCCATGATGCCCTCAACCATTTCTGGTCCACCAACTGCCGCCAAGAAATGTTCCACGATATCAGCCAGCGGATATCCTGCAGGGGATGAAAGCGGATTCTCAATACCTTCTACTTCTTTGATCTGGTCCAGAGTGGCATAAAAATCATCCCAGGTCTCCGGTTTTTCAAGGCCGTTGGCTTCAAAGAAAGACTGGAAATACCAAAAACCGCCTTTCACCCATAGATAGGTTGGAATACCATAGGTCTCTCCGTCCACCACCACTGGGTTGCCCAACCAATCCACATCCGCCGCTATATCTGAAAGGCTTTCCAGATGCTCGGCATTTTGTTCGATCCACCAAGGCCAGGACATGATAAATACATCAGCCATGGGTTCCTCTGCCATGAACTGGGCAGGAAGGAGCGGACCGAGGTCTTCGGTTTTATAGGGGAGGACTGTGACTTCTATTCCAGACTCAGCTTCAAATGCCTCCACTACTGGCAGGAAGAGTTCCATTGCGTCTCCCGTCCAGGGGATCGTCACTGAAATGGGCGATTTGTCCACTTCGACGATGACTTCTTTTTCTACTTCAACCGGGACTTCAACTTGTACTTCTTTGATGACTTCAACAGGTTCCGGTGTACAGGCTGAAAGAAGTAGAACTGCGAGGATCAAGATCAATACTTTTTTTGCCATCTTCGTGTCTCCTTATACTAAATATAGAAAAAGTAGAGAATGAATGTTATTTGGCAGCAATACCTCCTTTTATAAGATGTCAAATTTCTGAGTTTATTTATAAAAAAAAGCACCCATAAATAACCTGAGTGCTCTTATAACGACCAGTCCCAATTCAGACCAACACATTTTTGAAAATAACCAGATGGAGGAATAATCATTATTCGGTTACACCTTCAGGTCAACTATAGGACTAGCATATTACTATCAATGATGTAATCGATTACATCGTAACACGTTTTTTATCTCCCTGTCAAGTTTTTTCAGTATTTTTCACGGTAATCCCCCCTCTTTTAGGATAAAAGTCATAGTCTGATCAATGTTTATGGTCATCATTTCGGGAAAACGCTGGATCAGCTTTGGGTTATTATTGATCCCAACATTACTGATTACCAGATTCGGATTTAAGAAGAAAATAATGTGGCTGGCGGTCAATAAATAATTGTATTCAACATTAAATTTCCTGCTAGAAATGATTTCTTCTTTGCTTTATTTTTTCATAAATTGCTCTGTGAAGGGTGGTATAAATACAGGGGCAGATCACTCAACCACTCATTGACTTTAGAATGGCAAATTATGAATAATACTCCCAAGAAAAACATACTTCTTGTTATCCCTTTCATGTTGGTATTTTTAATCGTACTCATAAAAAATGCCTGGATATCTGATGATGCTTATATAACATTTCGATCTATCGAGAACTTCATCCATGGATATGGTCTGGTTCACAATGTAGGAGAGAGGGTTCAGACATTTACCCACCCGCTGTGGTTTTTTATCCTCTCTGGTGCAAATTTCATCTGGCAAAATGTTTTTTCATTCGATTATTGGTCCCAGATGTACTATACCAATATAATTATTTCTGTTTTTTTCTCGTTCACAACAATTTATTTGATCGCGTTGCTGATCGCAAAATCGCCTAAAGGTGCAATCCTGGCTTTAGTTATTCTGGTTTCATCAAGATCCTTTATGGATTATTCGACCTCAGGATTAGAAAATCCCCTTACTTTCTTTATACTTACTTTGTTTGTATTTCTATTTTTACAGGACGAGGAACAATACGGGAAGAAAATCTTTCTTCTTTCATTACTTGCCGGGCTGGCAGCATTAAATCGATTAGACACTATCCTGTTTTACCTTCCCCCTCTTTTGTATATTTTGATTAATGATAAATTTAGATTTCGAAGTCTTGCCTTCATGTTTCTTGGATTTACACCAATCATTTTTTGGGAATTATTCTCGTTATTCTATTACGGAACATTCTTCCCCAATACAGCTTATGCAAAACTAAATACGGGAATCAGTCGAATTGCTTTAGTAAAACAAGGTCTTGTTTACTTCTCTGATTCGTTTATAACCGACCCTGTTACATTGATTAGTATTTTCCTGGCGATTATTCTAGTCCTGCGCCATCGACAACGAAAATTATCAGTTTTTATTGGATCGATCATCCTTTATCTGGGTTATATTTTAGTTATTGGTGGCGATTTTATGAGCGGTCGATTTTTTTCACCCATTATCTTAATAGCCGCCATATTGATTTCAAGGATATCCATCGCTAAAAAATGGTATGAGTATGGAGCACTCATTGTGTTCACTTTATCATTGGGATTAATAAATAGTACTTCACCTCTGCGGACTCCATTGAGTTATGGGGAGGGAAACGTCAAGGATTATATTTATTCAACGGGTATTGCAAACGAGAGAGCTGTTTATTTCCAGAATATGGGTCTGTTGAGTACAGGGAGGGAATATCCATTTCCTGGCTCTGGATACTCCGGTAAAAATTGGATTTATGTTGCTGAAAAAAGAAAAGTTAAACTTATTGGAGCTTTAGGTGTAGACGGGTATTTTTACGGCCCGAATATTCATCTTATCGATATAAACAGTTTAGCAGATCCGCTGATGTCAAGATTGCCCTTATATGATATTGATAACTGGAGAATTGGGCATTTTCCCCATCAACTTCCTGAAGGATATTTAGAAACCTTGTCTACAGGAGAGAATAAAATACATAACAAAAACATCGCATTGTATTATGATAAGCTCAAATTTATCGTTCGAGGTGATCTATACGATCTAAATCGGATCAGGGAGATTATTAATCTTAACCTCGGGAAATATGACTATTTACTTGAGTCTACATCAATAACCCCCTAATAATAATTTAGCAGGAAGAAGAAACTCCAAATTCATTTCCACTCCTCAAGGCACATCCCAAAATATCTGGTCACCTTCTTGTCAGTTTCTTACACAACTTGAATTTCATTTACTTAAGAAAATATTAAACCAAAAATCCTCTTTTCAGAGGATTTTCTTCTGTGCCCCCACGGAGATTCGAACTCCGGTCTTAACCTTGAAAGGGTTATGTCCTGGTCCCCTAGACGATGGGGGCAAATTTTGATTTCTTAAGACAACGGCAAAAATTATACTATCCCCGCTTAATCAGGTCAAGCCTAGCGGAATTCCCGGCAGGGAAGAGTCCTCATCCGCTTTCTTCAGGGCATGAGTAAAGGTGGCGATATGTTTGCGGTTAACCAGCATGGCTTCGCTCTTGATCTCCAGTTCGGGATAGATGATGGAACGTACAGTTCCATCAAATATGGGCAGGTACTCCCAGGTTCCTGCGGACATCAGGGCTTTAAAATCAAATCTCCCCGGCCATTCCAGGCAGCCTTCATATTCAAAGGTTGAGTCAGTGATGGCTATATTAAAAACGTTAACATGTTCATACCCTGGGCGGGTGATCCCTCTCGGTCCAATATCCTGGCGCCGTTTTACACTGGCGCTGTGAATCTGGTCTTTAACCAGGCGGATGTCAGGTAATCGCTGTACCAGGAAATCCGGGTCATGGATGCGTCCCAGGCTGGCATCCATAATGGTCATGAACTGACTGGTGGAATCTGCTAACAGCCCGCTTAATCCGCTGTTGCTGACCTTCACCGTACCTGCAATACGGTAACTGGCAGTTAAGACATGGATTGGAATTATGCGCTTGGTGAGGGCTCCTTGTGCCATACTCAACTCCAACTTTATAATTTACACCCATCTAAGCCAAAATAACACCAAACCCTTTGGGAAAGGTGTTTTGATCGAACAATATCCTCTTATTTATGATAACAGATTCTGCAATCCGTCTAAGGATTTTTATTATAACTACCAATCATGGGTCGTACAAAGATTCCACCCGCTGGTATCTCCGGGTTGACAAATGGTTTATTCCGAGGCCAAAACGGGGCGTGCCCCGTTGACCAATCCCCACGAATCAGGAGGCCAGTATACCAGCAGAGCTTCCCCAACTATATTTTCGATGGGAACCATACCCCAGTTGTGGGAATCCGAGGAGTTGTTCCGGTTATCACCCAATACAAAGAAGGTGTTTTCAGAAACCTGCCAATCACCTTCGTATTGAGGGTCCATCATCAGATATGGTTCAGAAAGCATCACGCCATCAATATACACACTACCATCTTCAATATGGATCTGCTCACCCGGTAATCCGATCACTCGTTTGATATACTCCTGAGTGATATTGCGGGGAAAATCAAAAACTACAACATCGCCCCGTTCTGGTTCCCCAATCTTGTAATTGACTTTGCTGACAATTACGAACTCTCCGTGGTGAAGATTCGGTTCCATACTTGATCCATCAATCCGGATCCGTGCAGAAACCGCGTTGATCAGGAAAAACAGAACCACCGACAGTAATAAAGTTTCCAGAATATCAACCAGAACACCCAGTAAATTCGGTTTTTCTGACCGATTTTCCTCGTTGTCAAGTTGGAGAGAGTCGAAATCTTCTGTCATATACAGCTCATCGCCTTTGAACGTGTTTCCGATTATATAATCCAAATTCAGTCACGGCAAGGGGAAGGATGACACTCTCCCTCATATCAAAACCTCCATTTTATATCAAATTTCCTTGGGTTTTAGGATTTTGATCTAACTTGCGCGGAGCAGGATCTTGATCGGAGTCCCCACAAATGGCGCCTGTTCCCGAATCTGGTTCTCAATAAAACGCAAATAGGTGAAATGAGTCAATTTTGGATCATTGACATGGAGTAAAAAAGTAGGTGGGTCATTGCGAACCTGAGATCCATAATAAATCTTAAAATGCCTGCCTGCCTTTGAAGGCGCCGGATGTTTATCCTGGGCGTTCCGGAGGATCCGGTTCACCTGTGATGTTGGCAGCCTGACCATCCTCTCTTTCTGAACCTCCAACGCCAGATCCAAAATCTGGTCAACCCGTTTACCAGTCAGGGCGGAGGTAAATAGTATAGGCACATAATCCATAAAGTTCAATTCAAACCGCACATAATTGGTAAATTCAGCCATAGTATGGGTGTCCTTTTCGATCAAATCCCATTTATTGATCACCACAACAGCGCTCTTCCACTCATCCATGATATATCCGGCTACGTGAGTGTCTTGAGATTTCACACCCTCGTAGGCGTCCACAACAAGCAAGGCTACATCCGACCTCTCAATAGCCTTCATGGCCCGTATGACACTGAATTTTTCCACCCCGGGTTCTATACTGCCGCGTTTACGAATCCCGGCTGTATCAATAATTGTGATAGGGACATCTTTATAGATCAAGCTGGTATCAATCGAATCCCGGGTTGTGCCGGGAATATTGCTAACGATCACCCGATCTTCTCCGGTGATCTTATTCAACAGGCTGGATTTACCAACATTGGGTTTTCCCACAATGGCGATCTTAACAGATGTATCCTCTTCTTCTTCTCCTCCCGCTGGAAGAACTTTTACCAGCGCATCCAGCATATCTCCGGTCGCAGAACCATGGATGGCAGATATTATATAGATCTCGTCATATCCCAGCTCGTAGAACTGGACCGCGTTCTGGCGCGTTTCCTTGTTATCACATTTATTGACAACCAAAAGCACTGGAGGATAAGCTTCCCCATCTTTGATCTGTTGAAATTTTCTGAGGGATTCGTTAATCTCCCGGTCTGCTGGTGTGACTCCAGACTGTCCATCCACGACAAACAGAATTGCGTCTGATTCCTGGATGGCAATTTCTGCCTGGTTGCGGATCTCATCAATGAACTGGTGGGAGCCGATAGAAAGGGGTTCCTGACCTTTCCCTGGACCCACCTGGGTGGGGTCCAATCCCCCGGTGTCAACAATATCAAAAACTACTCCGGTCCATTCAACTTCCGTGGCCAGACGGTCTCTGGTCGTTCCCGGTACATCATCAACAATCGCCATCCGGCGTTCAGCCAGACGATTAAAAAGGGTACTCTTTCCCACATTGGGTCGGCCCACGATGGCTACAACAGGTTTCTGCATAATTTTTTAACGGATATGATTAATGGGAGGGGGTCTGTTTTCCTACCCCTCCGTAATGACAATTTCAACAGTTGTCGGAGAGATATCTTCCCAGACTATATCTGCGGGAAGGATTTCAACTGTAGGTGTTAATGTGTGGGTCCCTATTTCTAGGCTGGTAAGATCAACCACCACCCTTATATCCCGCAGAATGAGGTTTTGCAGGACAGGCACCGGTCCAGAAACCCGAACGCTTACTTGATCTGGCGATACTTGTGCATTTAAGCCGGGTAGTAAACCAATTACCTCGATCTCCCTGGTGATCACCATACTGGTTTCAAGAGCTGTAACATTCACCTGAACCAGCACTGTCGGATCACCAACAACTGTCACCCCGTCTGGTAAATCCAATTCTAGAATAGTCTCCAGATACCCATCTACTCCACTCAGATTAAGAGGTTTGGTATTCACATATCCAGGAAACGCCTCCACAAGTTGCGGATCTTCAGAAAAGACCATCACTGTTGGCGGTGTTGGTGTGATGCTGGTAAAACGGTATCCCGGCTCCACTACACCTTGCGTTATAACATTCACAGCTAGATTTCTATACCCCCCCTGAAGGCTGATCGACTGGTCGACCAGAATCGTTTCGGGCTGGAACGTCACTCCATCAACGACCTCTCCTGCAATATTCCTGGCTTCGAGGGGTATACTTTTGGTGATCGATCCTGTTGCATCTGATATATCCAGAATCCCCACTACCACAACCACTTCCTGTACTTTACTATCCTCACCTGTGATAGTAACTGAGTTCCCATCCCATGAGAGTCCACCAGTCTGGTAACCGATTGCCGGATCACCTTCCACCTGGATAGATACGGGCAGCAGCCTTGATATCAGATTGCTGACTTTCAGCTGCAGCTTCTCAGGGTTCTGCTCCAGGATGCGGATCGGTTTCAATTGGTCAGGTATCTGGATCTGGACCGTAAACCGGTAAGTACCAGCCTCGATATCCTTCAGACTAATGTATGCCACCAGCGGATTATCCTCTTCCAGACTTTGAATAATGCTTTCTGGAGCAAGTACCTTAAGATCAACTGATTGCGGTAATGGATCTACAATCGCAATATCAGATGACTGCTGTCTTACTTCCAGCGGAATTGACAATTCAGCCTCAACGTTGGGATTGCCAGAGGTTACAGCTGAGATCCAGATCACCAATGCCAGTAATAGCGACAGGACCAAGGAAGTTAGATTACTGCCCAACCAGCGCATCAGTTTCATTCTATGGTTCCTTGAAAAAGCGTACTCAAACGGTAAAGGAGTGATTTTTGAACTGGTTCGTGCTGGAAAAATCCATTCAACTTGCCCTGCAGCTCATCCAGAGGAACATATTTATCGAGTTTTCCTTCATAAGCCAGAGAAACGATGCCGGTTTCTTCAGAAATCACTACCGCAATAGCATCACTTTCTTCTGCGATTCCCAATGCAGCTCGATGCCGCAAACCCATCGATCTTTCCGGTGATGATTCCAGTACACCGCTGGCAGAAAGGGGTAGGACACATCCGGCAGAAGTTATAACATTTTCAGAGATGATCACAGCGCCATCGTGTAAGGGTGTTTTAGGGTAAAAGATTTGGATCAATGTTTCTGGACTGACAGTCGCTTTTAGCTGCACTCCGGTTTCAATATAAGCCTGCAGAGAATCCAGCCGGGAAATAATTATCAGTCCGCCGTACTTGCGTTCCGCAATCCTGCGGGATGCCTGGACAACGGCCTGGATATTCTTTTCCATTTCAGTTGTGAATTGGTCCTGGGCAAAAATCGAACCTGTCCGGCCAATGCGTTCCAAGACCCGCCTGATCTCTGGTGCAAAAATAACTGGAATTGCCAGTAGTAATGTGGGCAGCGTATTAGATATTACCCACGAGAAAGCGGGTAGTACTCTCAGGCTGGAGAGCAAGCTGATCACAAGGATCAGGAACAGGACGCCCCTTAAAAGAACCAGCGCCTTGGTATCCCTGAGCATGTAGAGGACAAAAAACAGAATAGTCGCTACTAGAAGGATATCAACAACGCTGAGCCAATTTGCTCGCTGAAATATAAACAGCAAATAATTCCAAAGATTATTAATCACTTCAATCTACCTGATGTAGAAATAATTACTGCAT
>Ga0307418_1000501_pt1 | contig 11923 bp, 11 predicted proteins | sample SalMarWE160220MG_2_FD_202160 | JGI IMG/M metagenome (GOLD analysis project Ga0307418, IMG submission 202160) | Salt marsh sediment microbial communities from the Plum Island Ecosystem LTER, Massachusetts, United States - WE1602-20 | ecosystem: Environmental > Aquatic > Marine > Intertidal zone >...
TGCCCCCTCGGATCAATGCCCCTCTGCACGGAGATGACCCGCAAGGCGCGAGCCATGGCCTCGTTGGCCACGCGCACAATTCCGAGGGCCGCCTCCTCGTGACTTAGGCCCATGGCGGAGCCGAGACCCCACACAGCCGCCCGAGCGGCAGCGAGATCCAGGGTCATACGCCCGCCGAGGAAGGCGTTCGGCCGCAGCCTGCCGAGCACCAGATTCGCATCCGTGACGGTCGGCGCTGTACCACCCTTGCCGTAGCAGGCGGGACCCGGGTCGGCACCGGCGGATGCCGGGCCCACCAGAAGCAGCCCCCCCGCATCCAGGCGTGCGATCGACCCGCCGCCGGCACCGATGGTATGCATGTCCACCATGGGCACCGAAACCGGGTAGCCCGCGATGCGGCCGGATGTCGTAATCCGTGGCTTCCCTTCCACCAGGGCCACATCGGTCGAGGTGCCGCCCATGTCGAACGTGAGGAGCCTGTCTTGGCCCGCCAACCGGCCGAGGAAGGCCGCGCCCGCAAGCCCGCCGGCTGGACCGGACAACAGCAGACGCACGGCGACCCCGGCCGTTTGCTCCGCCGCAACCGCCTCGCCGCTCGACTGCATGACCGCGATCCGGGCACCGGGCAGCCCTCGGCACAGGCGCCCGATGTAGTCAGCCACCAGCGGTCCCACCCAGGCATTCAGCCAGGTGGCAATCCCACGCTCGTACTCGCCGGTCACCGGAAGGACCTCCGAGGACCGGGAGACAAAGATCCGGTCGGGTACCGCCGCGGCGATCGCGCGCTCCGCGCTGTCGTCCAGGTAGGAGAAGAGCAGGTTAATGGCGACGGCGGCAGGGCGAAGCCGGAGCAGATCCTCTCGCAGGGCGGCGATGTCCTCCGCGGTCAGGGGCTCGACCCAGCTACCGTCGGCAGCAAGGCGCCCGCCGGTCTCCAGGCACAGCTCTCTCGGAACCGGCGGCGGCGGCGCGGGCGGCTGCAAGTCGTACAGGCTCGCCCGCGCCTGGCGCCCGATGGTCAGCAGGTCGGCCAGGCCACGATTCGCCACATAGGCGGTCCGCACCCCCTTGCGCTCCAGCGCGGCATTGGTCGCCACCGTGGAGCCGTGAATCACCTTCAGCCCCTCGGAGGCGAGACCAAGCTCTTCAATCCCCTGCAAGATCGCCCGCTCCGGTGCCCCGGGGGTGGACAGCACCTTGTGCACCCTTATCCCGCCACCCTGCCACAGCACAAAGTCGGTAAAGGTGCCGCCGGTATCGATCCCAACAAATGTCAGCGGTAGCACTCCCAACTGCCCTCGCAGCCCGACACATTAAGGCCGCCCGAATCCTGAGGCAATCCTTACGCGCGGGGTGTCAGGAGCCTCACCCGGCTCTTGGTCATGCCCCGTGCTTCTGACCCTGAGCCCAGAGGGACCGCGCGCTTACCCTGGTTCTGTGAACCAGGTGAGTTGGCAGCACCCCGTATCCCGGGTATCTTGCCCGGTCCATGGAGGAGCTACTCAGCGTCCGCGGGCTCGAGCGCCGGTACGGAGAGCGCACGGCGCTCCGGGGACTCGACCTCCGGCTCAGCCGCGGCGAGGTGCTGGGCCTGCTCGGACCCAACGGGGCGGGTAAGACCACCTGTCTCCAGATCCTCAGCGGCAACCTGTCCCCGACTGCGGGGGAGGTCCGGGTGTGCGGCCTCGACCTCCGCCGTCGTCCCAGGCAGGCGAAGCGGCACTTGGGCTATCTACCCGAGCATCCGCCGCTCTACCCCGAAATGCGGGTCGACGAGTATCTTGCCTACTGCGCACGCCTTCGCCGTATCGCCGGACCGCGTATCGGGCAGGCCTTGGAGCAGGTGAAGACGCGGTGCGGGCTCGCGGAGGTGGGGGCCCGGCTGGTCGGGAGACTCTCCAAGGGCTATCGACAGCGCGTGGGGATCGCCCAGGCAATCATTCATAAGCCGGACCTAGTGATCCTGGACGAGCCGACGGAGGGACTTGATCCGGTGCAGATTCGGGAGGTCCGTGACCTGGTGCGGACCCTTGCCGCATCTGGCGGAGTGATCTTTTCGAGCCACATCCTGCCTGAGGTGCAGGCCATGTGCACGCGGGTCTTGATCCTCCGTGATGGACGGGTACTGCACGAGGCTCATTTGGTGCAGCAGCCGAATGTCCACTCGCCCGGCCGCTACCGCGTGCGCCTCAGCCACGCACCGCCGCTGACCAGGCTGACCGAAACCCCCGGGGTTGCCTCGGCAGAGGCCCTAACGGACAACGCCTTTCGCGTGACCCTGCGCCCCGGAGAGCCGGCCGACGCGCTCGCCCGGCGGCTGGTGGAACAGGGCCTTGGTCTCATCGAGCTCACACCGGATCGGGACGACTTGGAACAGGTCTTCTTCGACATCCTGAGTGGGGAGCAGGCGGCGTGATCAGCACAATCGCCCGCCGCGAGCTGCGCGCAATATTCGTCTCCCCTCTTGCCTGGGGCCTGCTGGCAGCAAACGCCGTGATCCTGGCCTGGATCTTCCTGCGGGTGCTGGAACGGTTCTCCGGACTCGAAGCGGCACAGCGCACCGCAGGGCTCACCATCGAGCTGAGTCTGACCCTGTTCAGCTTTGCCGCGGTCCTGGCCATGCTCTCGGTGCCCCTGCTCACCATGCGCATGCTGAGCGGCGAGCTCCGGGACGACACCTTCAACCTCCTGGGGGCGGCCCCGGTCTCGCTTACTGAGATACTGCTCGGCAAATTCCTGGGGGTAGCCGGGGCGATCGCGGTTATGGGGCTCCTGCCGCTTGTTCTGGCGCTGAGTCTGTCCCAGGCGGTTCACCTGGACTGGGGTCTGCTCGCGGCGGCCACCGTGGGCGTCTGGTTGTGCGGCCTCGTTTTCGGCGCGGTGGGGCTCTTCGCCTCAAGCCTGAGCGCCCAGCCCGCCCTCACCGCGGTCACCGCCTATGGGATGTTGGTACTGCTCTCGGTGGTCAACAGGGGCGAGATCACGGGCTCCCAAGCGGTGTCCCTGTTCGATTGGCTCTCCTGGAACGAGCACCTGCTCTGGTTCCTGTTCGGGGTCGTGCGCGCCAGCGATCTGCTCTATTTCCTGCTGTTCATCGGCTTCTTCCTGGCGCTGGCACACCGTCGGCTGACGAACCGGCGGCTCGGCTGACGACATGCCCATGGCCACTCCTCCCCGCTGGGACCGGATCGAACGCCGTGTCGCGGACCTGGTCTTCTATCTCCTGCTCGCAGCCACCGTGGTGCTGGCCGGCTGGCTGGGGGCGCGCCACGACCGGTACTGGGACTGGACTGCCAGCGGTCGCAACACGCTCAGCCCCGAGAGCGCGGCGGTGGTGAAGCGCCTGAAGGGGACGCTGCGCGCGACCGTCTTCCTTGATCGTGACGATCCGCTGGCGCGGAGCATCGCACGGCTGCTCGCCCGCTACCGTGAGGCAGGGGTCGACCTCTCGGTCAGCTATGTCGATCCGCAGCTCTTCCCGGAGCGTGCACGGGAGGCACAGGTCACAGCCCTCGGCCAGACACTGCTCGAATACCGCGGACACCGGGAGACCCTCAAGCAGATCGGGGAGGCATCCATCACCGATGCCATTGCCCGCCTCACCCGGGAGGATATCCCTTGGGTCGCGGCGCTCGAAGGCCACGGCGAGCGCAGGATCGACGGGAGGAAGGCGCGCGACCTGGGGCGCTTTGCGGAGCTGCTGCGCGCACGCGGTATCCGTCTCCAGCCGCTCGATCTCGTTACGGAGCCGGCCATTCCAGAAAATACCCGGCTCCTGCTCCTCTCCACACCCAGAGTCGCCCTCTTTCCCGGCGAGGCAAAGGCCATCATCCGCTACCTCGACCAGGGCGGTAATCTCCTCTGGCTCATGGACCCTGGTACGCTGGAGGGCCTGGATCCGGTGGCGAAGCACCTCGGTATCCAGCGGTTGCCTGGGGAGCTGGTGGACGCGAACGTCCGGAAGCTCAACATCGACGACCCCACGGTCGCAATGGTCAAGGACTTCCCGGACCATCCCATCACCAGGGGACTGCCCAGTCCGGCTCTGTTCCCGGGCGCCATCGCCTTCCGTTCCCTCGCCGCCCCGGGCTGGAAAGTGGCAACGCCGTTGCAGACCCAGACGAACAGCTGGAACGAGACCGGTCCCATCAGAGGCGAGGTCTCCCGCGACCCCGCCCGAGACGAGCAGCCAGGCCCCCTTCCGGTGGCGCTGGTCCTCACACGGTCTGCGCCGCGGGGGAAAGGCCAGCAGCGGGTCGTCGTGGTGGGGGACGGCGACTTCCTGAGCAACGCCAACCTCGCGACCGCAGCCAATCAGGCGCTTGGGCTGCGGATGGTCGAATGGTTGACGGCGCCTCCCGGGACTGTCCAGGTGCCGGAGCGGGTGCTGCCGGACCGGGACCTCGCACTCAGCCGGTCCGAGATTCTTACGGTGGGAGGAGGCGCCCTCGTCGGCTTGCCCAGCCTCCTCCTCCTTATCGGAGTCATCATCCGCTGGCGGCGCGGGAGGGAATGAGTCGATGAAGGCGCGCTGGGCGGTCAACCTGGTCCTGCTCATCCTGGTCGCCGCGCTGACGGCCGCGATGCGTCATGAGCTCGCAAGTGAGCGCAGCGCCGGAGCCCTCACCGCGCTGGATCCCAACCGCATTACCCAGGTCAAGATCCAGCGGGCGGGCCACCCGGTGATTCACCTCGTCCGCACCGCGGGAGGATGGCAGATGGAGTCACCCTATGCCGTGGCCGCCAATGAGGCAAAGGTCGATCAGCTGGTGCAGATTGCCTCGACACCCGTCTTCCGCTCGCTCCCGGAGAGCGCACGCCCCGACCGCCTGGGCCTCGCGCCGGCGCATGTTCGCCTCACGCTTGACGGCCTCACGTTACGCTTTGGCGACACCGACCCCATCGGCCACCGCCGCTACGTCGCAATCGGCGACCGGATCCATCTGATCGACGACGGGTTCCAATATCATCTGCTGGCCCCGGCGACCGACTACGTGAGCCGCCGTCTGCTGCCACCGGACTTCCGGCCGGTCGCGGGGACGCTGGACGATCGGCCCCTGACTGAGCAGACGCTGGCCGAGCTGGGAACCCTCATTGCGACACGCGTGACCCCTGCTGGGGAGGAGCTTTCGGGACAAATCCTCTCGCTACGGGAAAGGGAAACCGACCAGACGATCCGCTTCCTGATCTCCCCTGACCGCCGGCGCTGGACCCGGGTAGACTTGCACCTGGGCTACCTGCTGGCGGCGGCGCCCGCACTGCGAACAGCAGCGCCCTCGGCACCGGCCGCCCAACCAGCAACTCCAGCCCGCCAAAACTAGCAGGCATGCCAGAGCTGCCGGAGGTTGAGACCGCCCTGCGGGGCATCGCCCCCTATCTGACGGGCAAGCGGATCTCAGGCCTGGAGGTCCGGGAGCCGCGTCTGCGCTGGCCAGTGCCTGCCGGCCTAGCGGAGGTGGTTGTGGGCCGGCGCATTACCGATGTGCGGCGGCGGGGCAAATATCTGCTGATCGAGCTCGGGGGCAGCACCCTCCTCGTCCACCTCGGCATGTCCGGCAGTCTGCGGGTGCTGCCGAGGGACACCCCGCCGGGGACGCACGACCACATCGATGTCCAGCTCGATAGCGGCCGTTGTCTGCGTCTGCGGGACCCCCGCCGATTCGGCGCCTTCCTGTGGTTGACCGGCCCGCCGGAGCGGCATCCGCTCCTGCGGCACCTGGGGCCCGAACCCCTCGGACCGGAGCTCAATGGCGATTACCTTTTCGCCCTGTCCCGCGGTCGACACGCGGCGGTCAAGACGTTTCTGATGGACGCGCAGGTGGTGGCGGGCATTGGCAATATCTACGCGAATGAATCCCTGTTCCTCGCCGGCATCCACCCCGGCCGTCCCTGCAACCGAATCAGCCGCGCACGCTACCGGGTCCTCGCAGACCGCGTGAAACAGGTCTTGGAGGCGGCCATCGCCAAGGGGGGTACCACGCTCCGCGACTTCGTTCGGGAGGACGGGAGCACCGGCTATTTCTCTCTCTCGCTTGCGGTCTACGGACGCGCTGGAGCCGCGTGTCCCAAGTGCGGGGGGACCATTCGCCAGCGACGTATCGGCCAGAGATCCAGCTTCTACTGCCCCCAGTGTCAGCGCTAGTCTTCCACTTGCTGCACGCCCGCGATGTACCAGTCGCCCGCGCTCGTCTCCCAAGGGTGCTGCACGTGCCAGATCTCCCGGAGCGGGCTGGCAGTCCCACCTTCCTCCTCCCGGATCAGGCCGGAGAATAGGACGCTCCCCACGACCTGATCGCCCTCCCGGCGTACCTCGAGCACCTCGGCATCAAGGGTCACCACCTCGGTGTGCTGTGGTCCGGCCCCCAGCAGCTGCCGCTCCCGTTGAAGGTCGGCCAGGAGCTCCGGGGTCACGTATTCGCGAATCTCGCCGAAATCCGCCCGGTCCCAGGCAGCCTGCAGCCGAATGAAGTGGCTCTTCGCCCCTTCAGCAAAGGTCGACGGGTTGAACCAGGCGGGCGTATCGAGCGGATCAGCGGGCCCAATGGGATCGGCCCCCCCCGCCGCGGAGAAACCGGGGTCGCTGGCGGTCCTTCCCAGCCCCGGTCCGCCGTAGGCGGACGCCCCGACCGGCTGCGAGGCCGTACCTCGACGCATCGCCCGAAACAGGGTGATGCCAGCAAAGATAAGGGCCGCGAGAACAAGAATGTCCATGATCTGCAGCCCGCGAAAGGCGTCGCCGAACAGCAGGGACGCCAGGAGTCCGCCCGCGGCCAACCCCGCCAGGGGACCGAGCCAGCGGCTGGCGCCGCTGGACGGGGCCCGCACGGGGGGAGTGCCCCGCTGGGTGCCGGTGGCCCCACGCGGTGCTTGCCGGGGCGTAACGCTGTACTGCTTGCCGAGACTCCTGCCCCCGCTGAAACGCCGGGCGTCGGCGTCATCAACGAGAACCAGGGAAGCGGCGATCAACAGGAAGAGCGCGGTCAGAAAGATCTTTGTAGACATAGGCATTAGCGTCTCATCATCCAAGAAAAAGCGATCCCACACGCGCCAACGGGCAACGCCTCAACGCACCTCGGCCATGCCGATGCCCCGCGGATCGCTGGCCGCCTGGACCCGATCATCCGCCCGGTCCCAATAGACCGCCTGCATGTTGCCGAAGCCGTCCGGAATTTGGCGCAGCCGGTGGCCCTTCGCCTCCAGGGCTCCCTTCTCCGCCTTCGTAAAGGCGCCCGACTCGTACTGAACCTCGTCTGGCAGGTACTGGTGGTGGAAGCGGGGCCTCGCGACCCATTCCGCCGGCGGTTGTCCCGCGACCAGGCCCAACACACCCTGAAGCACCATGGTGATGATCCGGCTACCCCCGGGGGTACCGAGGACGGCGACACCATGGTCGGAGTCCACGAAGGTGGGGGTCATGCTCGACAGCATGCGTTTGCCCGGTGCAATGGCATTGGCCTTGCCGCCCACCAAACCGTAGACATTGGGCGCACCTGGACGGGCCGAGAAGTCATCCATTTCGTCGTTGAGAAGAATTCCGGTCCCGGGTGGCACGAACCCCGACCCGAAGGGATAGTTGATGCTGAGGGTAGCGGCGACGAGGTTTCCCTCCCGGTCCAGGATTGAAAAGTGGGTGGTGTCGGGTCCCCCCGAGTCCCGCGGCTGCGGCAGACTGCGGGTGGCCCGGTCGAGTCGGATGTCGCGGACCAGACCATCCGCATAGAAGGGGTGGGTAAGGCGCACGACCGGCACCGACACAAAATCCGGATCCCCCAGAAAGGCGGCGCGGTCGCGGTAGGCCCTGCGCATGACCTCGATCCGCAGGTGTGCCCGGTCGGCGGCGTCAAGGCGGCTCAGGTCGAAATTGGAGAGCATGTTCAGCATCTCCACCAGGAGCACGCCGCCGGAGGACGGGGGGGAGGCGCTCACCACCCGCCAGCCTCGATAGTGCCCAACCACAGGGGGGCGCTCCACGACCCGGTAGGACGACAGGTCCTCAAGCGTCCAGATACCCCCTGCCGCCCGGACCCCCGCGACCAGAAGCTTGGCGATCCGTCCGGCATAGAAGCCGGCCCTACCCTCACGACCCAGGTCCTCCAGCGTGGCGGCCAGATCCGGCTGGCGAATCGATACGGGCTCAGACGGTACCCGACCGTCAGGCAGAAATTGCTCGCGCGCGGCGGGGAAGCGCTGCAGCACCGGGAGGCGAAACGCCGCGAGGCGCCGGTACCGGGGGTCCGCCGGGAAACCCTTCCGGGCAATGCGAACGGCGGGCTCCAGGGAGCGGGCCAGGGGCAGCCGGCCGTAGTGCTCCGCCAGGTATACCAACGCCGCGGGCTCGCCGGGGATAGCCGCGGCCAGAGGGCCTGTCAGAGACCGTTCCCGAACGAACCGCCCGGCCGCATCCAGGTACATGTCCCGCGTGGCGGCGAGGGGCGCCCGCTCGCGCCCGTCGATCATCACCTCGCGCCCGTCCGCCGCACGATGGATCAGCCAAAAGCCGCCCCCTCCGAGCCCGGAGCTGTAAGGCTCAACGACCCCCAGCACCGCGCTTACCGCCACCGCGGCGTCGAAGGCGTTGCCCCCGGCTTCCAGGATCTCGAAGCCGGCGGAGGTCGCCAGCGGATGGGCGCTCGCGATCGCCGCCTGCGGCGGGCCCTGGGAGGCTAGCGGCGCCCCGCCGAAGAGCAGGACGCCCAAGCAGACGGCAGAAAGGCCCCGCCAGGGAGCCTTGTTGAAACCGTGCAGAGGACCGGCCACGGAGGCAAACAGAGCAACAGCGAAGGACGCTCCCGTCCTCCCGCCCGGACGGCCGCAGACTAGGCGCTCAATCGGAGGACGACGGGAGTCCGGACGCCCTGGGTCATGGACGCCGAGGAACCCGGGATAGGTCGCCCGGCGCCGGTCCGGAATCAGGCCTTTGCGCCCGAAATGCGGTTGTACTTCTCCATGAGCACCTCTTCGCTCTCTTCATGATCCGGATCCTTGATGATGCAGTCGACCGGGCAGACCTCGACACACTGCGAGGTCTCATAGTGCCCAACGCATTCCGTGCAAAGCTCAGGGTTGATCACATAAATCTCGTCACCCTGCGAGATCGCGCCGTTCGGACACTCCGGCTCGCACACGTCGCAGTTGATGCACTCGTCAGTGATTAGCAGTGCCATGCGTTTACTCCTGCAATGATGCCTCAGCTCTAACCTGGGCGAATGTTAACCAAACCGCTCCCGCAATGCAGCCTGCACGACGGGAGATACGAATGCCGACACGTCCCCTCCCAAGCGGGCAATTTCCCGCACGAGAGACGAGGAGATGTAGGCGTACTGCTCTGCCGGCGTCAGGAACAGGGTCTCTATGTCGGGAGCCATACGCCTGTTCATGCCTGCCAACTGAAACTCGTATTCAAAGTCCGAAACCGCCCGCAATCCGCGCATGATGATGTCGATCCCGCGGCGGCGCGCATAGGCCACGAGCAGCCCAGAGAAGGATGTAACCTCCACGTTACCCAGGTGCCCAACGGCCTGGCGAGCCAGCTCCACCCGGCGCTCTGTCTCGAAGGCCGGGGCCTTCCCGATATCTTCCGCCACGGCCACCACCACGTGATCGAAGAGGGACCCGGCACGCTGAATCAGATCGCTGTGACCGTTCGTGATCGGGTCGAAGGTTCCCGGGTAAACCACACTGCGCACACACCGTCCCCTAATCGACTCGGGTTTCGTCGAAGGATACCAGACGCCGGTGCCGCTGTTGGAGTTTCATGCGGGGACCAAGCCTGGGGCGGTCGACTGGGGCCCCACCCGGACCGCACCGCCCTTTCAGGCGGCCATCGCCAGGGCGTAGCGCACCTGTCCGGCCCGCTTGTGCCGCAGCAGCTCCCAGGTCCCCGGTAGCGCTGGAAGCTCATCCTGCGCCGGCGCCTCAAGATAGACAAGCGCCCGGGGAGCAAGCCAGCAGTGACGCGCCAGGAGATCACAGGTCGGCCGCAGCAGGCCGGAGGCAAACGGCGGATCCAGAAAGACGATATCGAACGTGCGGTCGCAGGGTCCTTGCAGCCATTGGAGGGCGTCAGCGTGGACGACCCGCAGTGCCAAGGCCCCCAGTCGCTTTGCGTTCGCCTCCAGGATGCGTACGACCGATGCGGTCCGCTCCACCATGACCACCTCGGCGGCGCCCCGGGAAGCCGCCTCGAAGCCCAGCGCCCCACTGCCCGCGAAGAGATCCAGGCAGTGAGCGCCTTCGACAACCGGTGCCAGCCAATTGAACAGGGTCTCACGGATGCGATCGCCGGTGGGACGCAGCCCCGGTTGCGCGGGAACGGGCAGCCTCCGGCCGCGATAGAGGCCGCCGATGATCCTCAGCCGGCCGTCAGCCACTCGCCCCGGCAACCTGGGACTGCGGCGGACCAACGATCACAACCGCAAAGGTCGCTGGATCAACCCGGCGCCGAAAGGCGTTCCGGACCTGCTCGGCGGTCACCGCAGAGACCCGGTCGTTGAAGGTGTCCAGGTAATCGAGGGGCAGGCCGTAGAAGCCGATCATGGCAAGGTACTGGACGATATCCGCATTGCTGTCGATCCGCAGGGGGAAGCCCCCCGTGATGTTCTTGACGGCGGCGGACAGCTCCCGCGGGGTCGGTCCCTGCTCGCGAAAACGGGACACGGTATCAATGAGCACCTTGCGCGCCTCCTCGGCCTGGGCATTCTTGGTCGACAGGGCCAGGAGGAAAGGCCCCCTCTGCGCCATCGGAAGAAATTGGCTGTAAACGCTGTAGGACAGCCCGCGCTTCTCGCGTATCTCTTCCATGAGCAGGGAGACGAGCCCGCTGCCCCCTAGGATGTGGTTTCCCACGTATAGGGGGAAGTAATCCGGGTCCCCGCGACTGATCCCTGGCTGACCGGCATAGATGTGCGTTTGGACCGAAGGAAAGGCGAGCCGATCGACCGCGCCCGCTGTGAGGTCTGGTACCGGTGGCGCAGGCGCCGCGTGCTCACCGGCGGGGAGACCCGTCATGACCTCGTCTGCCACCGCGTGCGCCTGGGCCGTCTCAAGATCCCCGACGATGGCTACCACCGCGTTGCGGGCCACGTAGTAGTGGCGATGGAACCCCCTGAGATCCTCTCGCCCGATGGCCCCGATGCTCTCCGGGGTGCCGCCGGGATCGGCCGCGTAGGGGTGACGGCCGAAAATGGCCCGATAGATCGCTTTGCTGCCGACCGTGCCCGGATCCTGCTCGTCCTGGCGCAGGCCGATCAGCCGGTTCTGCCGCACGCGCTCAAAGTCGACCGCCTTGAAGCTCGGCTGGGCGAGGATGCCGGCGAGGGTTTGGATGGCAGTCTCCATGGCGGGCCGCCGAGTGAGGGTTCGCAGGGACACCCAGGCCATATCCCGGGCGCTGCCGCTGCCCAGGTTGGCACCTACGGACTCCAAACGGTCGGCGATCTGGTCCGCGCTCCAGTCCCCCGCCCCTTGGGCCAGCATGCTATTGGTAAGCGAGGCGAGTCCGGAGTGAGCCCCGTCGTGTGCGCTGCCGGCATCGAAGACCACGCGGACATCCACCATGGGGAGGTCCGGCGCCGCCACAAAGAGTACCCGGGCACCGTTGGCGGTCTGCCAAGCCTGGATCCTGGGGGCCGCCTGGGCGGCGCTCAATGACAGGAGGGTGACCAAACTGCAGGCCGCCGCGAGGAGACGTCGGCTTTCAGCGAACAAGGTGGTGATCTCCTGCCGCGGCTGGGCGCGGCTGCTTCCCGTCCATGGGCTGGGGATCCAGCACCGCGACGGTGAGGTTGTCGGGGGTGAGGTACTTGCGGGCAACCGCTTGGACCTGCTCCGGCGTGACCCGGCTCAGGTGATCGACGTACTCGTCGGCGAGCCGCCATCCGAGTCCCACCGTCTCCATCCGGCCGAGCTGCAGCGCCTGATAGAA
>Ga0307418_1000503_pt1 | contig 11902 bp, 13 predicted proteins | sample SalMarWE160220MG_2_FD_202160 | JGI IMG/M metagenome (GOLD analysis project Ga0307418, IMG submission 202160) | Salt marsh sediment microbial communities from the Plum Island Ecosystem LTER, Massachusetts, United States - WE1602-20 | ecosystem: Environmental > Aquatic > Marine > Intertidal zone >...
GCGGGGATGACCTCGAACATCGCTCAGGCGAGCATAACGCGGCCGGCGGCGCGGCACGCGCGGCGGCTACTCGTCCAGGTCCAGGTACGCCTCGAGTCGGTCCTGGGCGCGCTGGCGCTCGGCGTCGCCGGAGGCGTGCTCCACCGCCGCCTCGAGCAGGCGCTGGTGAAGCTCCTCGAGTCGCCCGCGCTCCCGCTCGGACCAGGGCGAGTCGAAGCCGGGCAGCAGATCGCCGCCGTAGCGCCGCAGCGCGCGTTCGATGGCGGTCTCGTCGCCGGCCTCCAGGGCACGCTCCGCGGCGTTCTCGAACTCCTCGGCATCCCAGCGGACCTTGCCGCCGAAGCGCAGCTCGAGCTGGTCGTTCACCAGCGTCACGCTCGCCACGTCGGCGAGCGTCTTGCGCAGGCGGCTCACCAGCACGTGCAGGTGGTTGTCGGCGACCTGCCCCCACCACAGCTCGGCGCGCGCCTCGTGCACCGTGCAGCGCCTCCCGGAGGCGAGCAGGAAGAGCAGCAGCTCGACGGCCTTGCGCGCCTCCCAGTGCAGCCGCATGCTGCCGTAGGCGATGCCCAGGCCGCCCAGGCTGGTGATGGCGAGCTCGTCCTCCTCGGCCAGCCGCAGCGCGCCGGCGCGCTCCAGGCGCACCCGCACCGCCTCGCGCAGCTCGGCGGGCGTGAACGGCTTGGTGAGGTAGTCGTCCGCGCCCAGCGCCATCCCGCGGCGGATGTGGTCGCGGTCGGTCATGGAGGTCAGGTAGATGAAGGGCACGCTCCGCAGCGGCGCGATGCCGCGCACCGCCTCGTGCAGCTCGAAGCCGGTCATGCCAGGCATGATCACGTCGCTGACGATCAGCTGGGGGTGGAGGCCGTCGTGCAGCGCCGCGAGCGCCCGCTGCGGGCGGTCGAAGCACTCGACGCGGTAGCTGGCGAGCACCGAGGTCACCAGCGTCAGCACCGAGGCGTCGTCGTCGACCACCACCACCGTCACCAGCTCCTGGGCGGCGCCGGCGCTCCCGCCGCCCGCATCCGCCACGGACGGCGGCTTGCGCCCGTCAGGCATGGCCGCCGCTCACGCGGTCGCTCACACGCCTGCCCACACGGTTCCTCGCACGCCTGCCCACACGCTTGCTCACTCGCCTGCCCACGCGTCCGCCCACAGGTTCTGCCCCCTCGTCCGGCCCACTCGCCTGCCCACGCATCCCGACCCGCTCGCCGCCGCCTCGCACGCTCGCGAGCCGGCACCACGCGGCGTCCACACGCCATCACGCCAGTGTAGGAAAGCGCCGCCGCCGACACGGTAAATCTTCACACGTCGCCCGGGCGCCACGGGGCGGCCCGCGGCGGTGCCGGCCAGCCTTGACACCCGCGGACCCTCACCTATACTTTGAAGGGATGGTTTCTCGCCGGGACGCACTTCTCAACCTGGCTCCCCTGCTCAACCGGGCACCCGGCTCCGCCGACGAGGTGACCGGCGAGGGCGCGCTCGAGCCCGAACCCGCCCTGCTCGAGGCCGACGGCCTCACCCTCGGGGGCCCGCTCGCCTGGCAGGTGGCGGTGCGCAACACCGGGGGCGATGACGACTTCATCGTCGAGGGCACGGTGTCGGGCACGGCGGTGCTGGAGTGCCGCCGCTGCCTGAGCGAGGTGCGGACCGAGGCGCAGGCCGAGTTCGTGCTGCCCATGGAGTACCGCGCAGGCGAGTCCGACCTGCGGCTGGACGAGATCACCGAGGACGACGAGGAGCTGCTGCTCTTCGGCCACCCGGAGGTCGACTTCGCCCCGCTGCTGGCGCAGCTCTTCGCCATCGAGCTGCCGCTCACGGTGGTCTGCCGCGAGGGGTGCAAGGGGCTGTCGCTCGACGGCGTCGACCTCAACGAGCATCCCGAGCTCGAGGACGAGGACCCGCAGCGTCACCAGGCCGCGTCCTCCCCGTTCGACGTGCTGAAGGATCTCGACATCACGTCATGACCTGTCCGGGCGCACGCCGCCCGCACCGCCAACCCCGAAGGAGTCGACCGAATCATGGCCAAACACCCCGTCCCCAAGAAGCGGGCCTCCCGCTCCCGCCGCGACCAGCGCCGCAGCCACCACGCGCTCCAGGCCCCCAACCTGGTCGAGTGCCCGCAGTGCAAGGCGATGAAGCCGCCGCATGTGGTATGCCCGGAGTGCGGCAGTTACGCCGGCCGGCAGGTGGTCGAGGAGGCCTGAGGGCTCCCGGCACGGAGGGTAAAGCGGCATGACCACGAACGGTGGCGATCGTGCGGGCGTGACCGCGCTGGGGGCGTACGCGCCCGCGCGCGTGCTCACCAACGAGGATCTCGAAAGCATGATGGACACCTCGGACGAGTGGATCACCACTCGTACCGGGATCAAGCGCCGCCACCTGGCGGCCGACGACGAGTTCACCAGCGACCTCGCCATCCGCGCGGTCGAGGATCTGGTGGCCCGGCACGGTGACGCCGCCCTCGAGGGGGTGGAGATGGTCATCGTCGCGACCAACACCCCGGACGCCCTCTTCCCCGCCACGGCGGCGCTGGTGCAGGATCGCTTCGGGCTGCAGGCGGGCGCCTTCGACCTGCTGGCCGCCTGCCCCGGCTGGCTCTACGCCCTGGGCGTGGCGCGCGGCCTGGTGGCATCGGGGCAGTGCCGCAAGGTGCTGGCCATCGGTGCCGAGGCGCTCACCAAGATCGTCGACTGGAACGACCGCGCCACCGCGGTGCTGTTCGGCGACGGCGCCGGCGCGGTGGTGGTGGGGCCGGTGCCCGAGCCGTTCGGCATCAAGTCCATGGTGCTGGGAGCGGATGGGGCCGGCGCGCAGCACCTGCACAAGCGCTCCGTCGGCCGCACCCTGCCCAACGGCGACCCGCTGGCCGAGACGCTCTACATGAACGGCCGCGAGGTGTTCAAGTTCGCGGTCCGCGTGATGAACACGGCCACCATCGAGGCGCTCGACAAGGCCGGCATCCACTCCGACGACATCAGCCTGTTCGTGCCGCACCAGGCCAACCTGCGCATCATCGAGGCCGCCCGCGAGCGGCTCGAGCTCGAGCCCGAGCGCGTCGTGGTGACGGTCGACGAGTACGGCAACAACTCCACCGCGAGCATCCCCCTGGCGCTGCGCAAGGCGCTGGACCAGGGCCGCGTCAAGGACGGCGACAACCTGCTGCTGGTGAGCTTCGGCGCCGGCCTCACCTGGGGGGCGGGGGTGCTGACCTGGGGTGGCGCGAGGTGAGCGCCGCAGCCGGGTCCGCCACCGGTCCCGCTACCGATCCCACGCTAGCCGCCGTCTTCCCCGGGCAGGGCTCGCAATCGCTGGGCATGGCCAGGGACTTCTACGATGCCAGCCCCGCCGCGCGGGCGCTGCTCGACGAGGCCGAGCGCACGCTCCCTGGCCTGCTCGAGCTGATGTGGCACGGCCCGGCCGAGGCGCTCCAGCTGACCGCCAACCAGCAGCCCGCGCTGGTCGCCGCCGGCGCCGCCGCCTTCGCCGCCTGGCGCGAGGCGGGCGGCAGGCTGCCGGCCTGCGCCGCCGGCCACAGCCTCGGCGAGTACACCGCCCACGTGGCGGCCGGCTCGCTGTCGATCGCCGACGCGCTGCGGCTGGTGCGCGCCCGCGGCAGCTACATGCAGGCGGCGGTGCCCGAGGGCGAGGGCGCCATGGCGGCGGTGATGAAGCTCGACGCCGCCGCCATCCGCAACGCCTGCGAGCACACCGAGGGGGTGGTGGAGGTGGCGAACCTGAACGCCCCGGGGCAGACGGTGATCTCCGGTGCGGCCGCCGCCGTCGCCGCGGCGAGCGAGCGCCTCAAGGCCCAGGGGGGCCGGGTGGTGCCGCTGAAGGTGTCCGCCCCCTTCCACTGCAGCCTCATGCGGCCCGCGGCCGACCGCCTCGCCGGTGACCTCTCCCGGGTCAGCTTCGGCGAGCCCGCCTTCGCCATCGTCTGCAACGTCACCGCCGACGTGCTCCAGAGCGGCGCCGACGCACCCGGGCTGCTTCGCCGCCAGGTGACCTCGCCGGTGCGCTGGGTGGAGTCGGTGCGGAGCCTGCGCGCCCTGGGCGCGCGGCGCTTCGTCGAGCTCGGTGCCGGCAAGGTGCTGACGGCCCTGATCGGCCGCATCGACCCGGAGGCGGAGGCCCGCGCCGTCAGCGACGTGGCCGGCCTGCGGGAAACGCTGGAGGCCTGGGCGTGACGCCGGCCGCTCGCTCGGACGGGGGCGCCGCCGCGCAGGCGCGGACGGTGCTGGTCACCGGCTCGAGCCGCGGGCTGGGCCGCGCCATGGCGCTGGCCTTCGGGCGCCTGGGCCACAGGGTCGCCGTCCACTACGTCGCCAGCGAGGGCCCGGCGGAGGAGATCGCCGACGAAATTCGCCTGGCGGGCGGCGAGGCGCAGGCCTTCGGCGCCGACGTCGCCGACGCCGCGGCCTGCCAGGACCTGGTGAAGCGCGTGCTGTCCGCCTTCGGCTCCCTGGACATCCTGATCAACAACGCCGGCATCGCGCGCGACACGCTGGCCCTGCGCATGAAGCCGGACGACTGGCAGGCGGTGATCGACACCAACCTCTCGAGCGCCTTCCACCTGTCGAAGGCGGCGCTGCGCGGCATGGTCCGCGGCGGCTTCGGGCGCATCGTCAACATCAGCTCCATCGTGGGCATCCGCGGCAACGTCGGCCAGGCCAACTACGTGGCCGCCAAGGCCGGCCTGATCGGCCTCACCAAGGCGCTGGCGCGAGAGTACGGAGGCCGCGGCGTGACCGTGAACGCCGTGGCACCGGGCTTCATCGAGTCCGACATGACCGACGCGCTGCCCGACGAGCTCAAGCAGGCCTACCTGCGCGAGATCCCGGCCGGCCGCTTCGGCCGCCCCGAGGACGTCGCCGCCGCCGTGCTGTTCCTGGCCGGCGAGGAAGCCGCCTACATCAACGGGCAGACGCTGCCGGTTGACGGTGGCATGGTCATGCCGTAATGTCTTTCAGGTCCACGACCGGTGCCGGGGCGTGACGTGGCCCCGCGGCAGGTGTCCCCACCGCGGCCCCTGCCGGCCGCCCGGCCGAGCCGGCGTGGCCACCCGACCCGCATGACCCCGCCGTGCCCGCCGGAAGTGCCGGCGTGGCCGCGAGCAACGCAGAAGAGGCGCGCAGGTGCCGTGCTAGAATCGCCCCTGATTCCGAGCCGGCAACCCAGGCCTGCGTGAGGAGGAGCGACAGAATGGACGATCAGGAGATTCTCGAGAAGATCAAGGAGGTCGTCGCCGACAAGCTGGACGCCGACCCCGGCGACGTGACCGAGAGCGCCTCCTTCGTCGACGACCTGGGTGCCGACTCCCTGGACGTCGTCGAGTTGATCATGGGTCTCGAGGACGAGTTCGGCATCGAGATCAGCGACGAGGAGGCGGAGAACATCCGCACCGTCGGCGACGCCGTCAAGTTCATCTCGGACAAGCAATGATCCACCGCCATCCTGCCGGGCCGTGGCCCGGCAGGATGGCGTGAGGGGCGACCGGGGCTGCGGGCACGGCAGCGCGTGGCGATGAGGGTACACGACGCCTGAGCGCCGGCCGCACCGGTATCGTGATGGAGCCTATGAGACGAGTCGTGGTTACGGGCCTGGGCCCTGTGACGCCCATCGGCGTCGGCGCGAGCGCCTTCCTGCAGGGTCAGCACGAGGCCCGCAACGGCATCCGGGAGATCACCAACTTCGACGCCTCCGGGCTCAGCGTGCGCATCGCCGGTGAGGTCGACGTGGCGATCGAGGAGTACATCGAGCGCAAGGAAGCCAAGCGCGTGGACCGCTTCGTGCAGCTCGCCCTGGTGGGCAGCGCGCTGGCGCTCCAGGACGCGGGCCTCAGCGAGGAGGAGGTCGCCGGCGAGCAGACCGGCACCTGCATCGGCTCGGGCATCGGGGGCCTCACCACCTGGGAGAACCAGTCGAAGACGCGCTTCGAGCGCAGCCCCATGCGCATGAGCCCCTTCTTCATCCCCATGCTCATCGCCAACATGGCCAGCGGCCACGTGGCCATGCGCTACGGCCTGCTGGGTCCCAGCTCCACGGTGGTGACGGCCTGCTCCACCGGCTCGGGCAACATCGGCGACGCCTACCGCATCATCCAGCGCGGCGAGGCCGACATCATGCTCACCGGCGGCACCGAGGCGCCGATCACGCCCATGGGCATCGCCGGCTTCGCGGTGATGAAGGCGCTCTCCACCCGCAACGACAGTCCCGAGACCGCCAGCCGCCCCTTCACCGCCTCGCGCGACGGCTTCGTAGCCGGCGAGGGCGCCGGGGTGGTGGTGCTCGAGGAGTACGAGCGCGCCCGCCGGCGCGGTGCCCGCATCTACGCCGAGATCGTCGGCTACGGCACCAGCGCCGACGCCTACCACGTCACTGCCCCCGCGCCGGGCGGCGCCGGCGCCGTGCGCTGCCTCAAGCTGGCGCTCAAGTCGGCGCAGCTCGACGCCTCCGAGGTGGGGTATATCAACGCCCACGGCACCAGCACCCCCGCCAACGACCTCAACGAGACGCTGGCGCTGAAGGAGGTCTGGGGCGACGGCAGCCGGGTGCCTCCGGTCTCCTCCACCAAGTCCATGACCGGCCACACCCTGGGCGCGGCCGGCGGCATCGAGGCGATCGCTGCGGTGCAGGCCCTCCATACGGGCGTGCTGCCCCCCACCCGCAACTACCTCGAGCCCGACCCCGAGCTCGACCTCGACTACGTGCCCAACGAGGCGCGCGACAAGCAGGTGGACGTGGCGCTGAGCCAGAACTTCGCCTTCGGCGGGCAGAACGCCGCGCTCATCTTCCGCCGGGTGTAGGCGCCGGCCGGGCACTCGGCCGGGCACTCGGCCGCGCTGCGCCAGCCGGCGGCCGGGCGCGGCGCCGTCCCGGGCGACGGCCGGGCGCACAGGGCGCCGTGTCGGGCGCTCAGCGGCGCTGAGCCAGGCGGCGGTCGAACAGGAAGGGCGCCGGCTCGCCGAAGCGCAGCCGTGCCATGTCCGGGTGCGCGGGGTTGAGCAGCACGTTGCGTTCGAACGGCACCACGGCGCTCGGCACGCGCAGCGCCACGCTGGCCCCGCTCGCCACCCAGGCGCTGCCGACCGGGGCGGAGGCGGCGGTCGACACCGGGTCGTCCCAGCCCGGCGGCAGCGCGGCGTCGGAGAGGTCGCGCGCCAGCTCGTCGGGGACGTCTACCCGCACCAGCCGGTAGGCGCCGGCAAGCAGGGCCGGCCTCGGCAGATGCACCAGCACCTCGAGCGTGGCGATCGCCACCCCTTCGCCGAGGTAGACCATGGCGACGCCCGCGCGGTTCCAGCGGCCCCCGACCCGCCGCGCCCCCTCGCCGTCGAAGGCGGTGGCGGCGCGGCGTGCCTTGACGATCCTCCAGGCGGTGATCAGCCGAACACCCCGTACTCGATGCGGGCCAGCAGGTCCTCCGCGGCGCGCGCGCCGGGTGCGTCCCTGGCGGCCTGCAGCGGGGTCCTGCCGCCCAAAGCGGGCAGCTCCGTTCCCAGCCAGGCGGCGGCCCCCTCGGCACCCTCGAGCACGTCCACGGCGGCGGCGTAGAGGCTCAGGTAGCGCCACAGGCGGTCGCTCTCGTCGATGTCGAAGCGGCCCGCGCGCCGCCGGCGGTAGAGGGTGCTGGGGCTCACCCGCAACAGCCCGGCGAACGCCTCGTGGCTGAGGCCGAGCCGGCCCGCCAGCTCGTCGAACACGCGGAACGGCAGGCCTTCCTCCACCCTCCGGCTCAGCGCCGCGGGGCTGACGTCGCGGCTGCGCAGCAGCCGGGCGAGAACGCGCTGCGCGACGTCGGGAGCGGCGGCCCGGGCGTCCGGGGTCCAGGTTGCCAACGCAGCCATGGCGGCTCCTTCCATACTGCACATCCATCATAGCAGAATGGCAGGGCCTGGCCGCCGCCGCCGTGGAGCGCCGGGCGCCCCGGCGGGGTACGATCATGGCCTCATGAGCCCGCAGCGCGATGACGAGCGCCGCATGATCGCGGCCAACAGGCTGGCGTGGGAGGAGACCGCCACCTTGCACCGTGCCAGCCAGCTGCCGCGGCTGCTCGAGGCTTTCGCCGACCCGGCCTTCACCACCCTCGATGACGTCGAGAAGGACGCCTTCGCCGCCATCGGGGTGGAGGGCAGGCGCGTGCTGCAACCGTGCTGCAACAACGGCCGCGAGCTGCTCTCGCTGGTGCGGCTGGGCGCCGCCGGCGGCGTCGGCGTGGACCTCGCCGCGGGCAACCTCGACGATGCCCGCCGCCTGGCGCGGGCGGCCGGGCTGCTCGAGTCCGTGCGCTTCGTGCACGGCAACGCCCTGGAGTTGCCGGACGACCTGGGACGCTTCCAGCTGGCCGTCCTCACCGTCGGGGCCCTGGGGTGGCTGCCGCGGCTCGAGCCGCTGTTCGGCGGCATCGCCGCCCGCCTCGATCCCGGCGGCCGGCTGGTCATCTACGAGATGCACCCGATCCTCGACATGTTCGAGGCGGCCAGCGGCCTGGAGCCGGTGCGCGACTACTTCGACCGCGAGCCGCAGGCCGAGGAGAGCGGCCCCGACTACTACGAGCCCGAGAAGGTCGTGGAGCGGCCCTCCTACTGGTTCCACCACACCCTCGGCGACGTCATCGGCGGGGTGCTGGCTGCGGGCCTCACCCTCGAGCGCTTCGAGGAGCACCCGCACGACATCTCGATGGTCTACCGCCCCTTCCAGCAGCTGCCGGCACGGCCGCCGCTCAGCTACCTGCTGGTGGCGCGCCAGGAGCGGCCCGGCGACGGCGCGGACGCGCCGCGGAGCCAGCGATGACGGCCGGCGCAGCCCGGCAACACGACCGGATCGCGTTCGTGCAGACCGGACCGTTCCCCTACGCCAACGTCTTCGTCGAGGAGCAGCTCAGGCGGAGCTTCCCGGAGTACCAGGTGGACGTGATCAACGTGCTGGACCTGGTGAGGTCCAGCCGGACGCGCGTCGCCCGCCTGGTGACGGAGGCGGTGCGGCTCTACGGCGTCGACATGGCCCGTGGCCGGCGCCTCCTGCGCGCCGCCTACGTCCACACGCCCTACTTCTTCAGGACCGCGCGCGACCTCGTTCTCGCGCGCCTGCAGCAGAAGCAGTACCGCTTCAGCTTCCAGATGCAGTCGCTCTTCGACGCCAGCTTTGGGCAGCTGCCGCACTTCATCTACACCGACCACACCAACCTCGCGAACCTCTACTACCGGCAGGCGACCACGGCGGTGCTGTACCCGGAGAGCTGGCGCCGCCTGGAGGCGACCATCTACCGCAACGCCACGCTGCTGTTCGTGCGCAGCCGCCACGTGGAGCGCTCGCTGGTCGAGCAGTACGGCGTCCCGGAGAGCCGCATCAGGATCGTCTACGCGGGCAGCAACGCCAGCTCCTCGCGGGCCGCCGGCGAGGAGCCTGGCCGCGAGCGCTTCGCCGCCAGGCGCATCCTGTTCGTCGGGTCGGACTGGCCGCGCAAGGGCGGCCCGATGCTCCTCGAGGCGTTCCGGAAGGTCCGCGCCGAGCTCCCCGACGCCGAGCTCGTCCTGGTCGGGAAGACGCCGGCGGTCGACGAGCCGGGCGTGACGGTGCTCGGCGAGCTCCCGCTCGAGCGTGTGGGCGACGAGTACCTGCGCTCGACCGTGCTGTGCGTGCCCACCCAGCTCGAGCCCTTCGGCATCGTGTTCGTGGAGGCGATGAGCTACGGCATACCGATCGTGGCGACCACCGTCGGCGCGCTCCCGGACATGGTCGAGGACGGGGTCAACGGCTATCTCGTGGCTCCGACCGACGTGGACGGGCTGGCCCGCCAGCTGATCGCGGTGCTGATCGACCCCGAGGCGGCGGCCGCCATGGGCGCCCGCTCGAAGGAGCTGGCGAACGAGCGCTACAGCTGGGACGCGGTGGGCCGCCGCATGGCGGAGCACATTCGCGCGACCCTGGCCGCAGCCGGCGAGCCTGGCAACGGCTAGCGAGCGCGCCGACGCTCAGCGCCGCAGCGACCGCAGCAGCCGCCTGACCTCGGGAAGCCCCAGGGCGGCGCCCAGAGCCGCGTACACCACGGCCACGACGGCGCTGCCGAGAGCCACCTGCGCCAGCGACCCCAGCCAGCCGGCCGGTAGCCCTGCCAGCCGCAGCGCCAGCACCGCCGCCGCCGCCCCCAGCAGCCCCGCCAGCCACACCCGGGCGAGGTAACGGAGGTAGTCGACCAGGGCGAAGCGCTCGCGCCGGAACACCAGCGCCAGCGTCACGGCGAGCTGCACCCAGGAGGCGATGACCGTGCCCCAGGAGAGGCCGGCGATGCCGTAGGGGCGCGCCAGCAGCACGTAGAGCGTGCCCTGCAGCAGCAGGAAGACCAGCACCACCAGCACCGGCGTGGTGACCCGCCGCCGCACATAGAACACCCGCACCAGCAGGTTGAACACCCCGATGGGGAACACCGCCAGCCCCAGCGGCGCGGTGGCCGCCATGGAGAGGGTCAGCCTGGCGTTGTCGAGGCCAGGGCCGTAGAGGCTCTTCCAGTTGAAGATCACCTCGACCGCCGGACGCGCCAGGATCGCCAGCGCCAGCCCCGCGGGGACCGTCAGGAAGGTGATGAAGCGCATGCCGCCCTCGAGGGTGCCGTTGAACTCGTGCGGGTCCCGCACGGCGTTGTCGGCCAGGCGCGAGTAGTAGGCGAGCGCCGGGGAGATGCTGAACAGCCCCAGCGCCAGGCCGAGGAACAGATCGGCGTTGTAGAACGCAGTCTGGGCGCCGGCGGCGATGTCGGTCACCACGTTTGACGCGACCACGTTGAGCACCTGCCGCCCCCCGGTGGTGAAGGCGAAGGGCAGCATCAGCAGCGCCACGCCGCTCACCGCCGGGTGCCACAGCCCCGCCAGGCGAGGCAGCAGCCTGAAGCGGACCAGCGCCGGGACCTGCACCGCGAGCTGGAAGACGCCCCCGATGACGTGGGCCAGCGTGAGCATCACCGCCTGCCCCGGGAACAGCGCCATCAGCGCCACGGTGACGGCGTTGAGGGCCACCGGGGCCCAGGCGGGCGCCAGGAAGCGCTCCTCGGCCTGCAGGATGCCCATCGCCAGCGCGGAGAAGCTGATGGCCGGCAGGAACGGGAACACGATGCGCACCAGGTGCGCGGTGAGGGCCACGTTGACGTTGGCGGGGTCGGCGATGAGCAGCCGCGCCAGCAGCGGCGCGGTGAGGTAGGCGAGCAGCATCAGAGCGCCGTTGACGAGGGTGAGCAGGCCCAGCAGCGCCCCCGACAGGCGCCGCTGCTCCTCGGGCTCGAGCTCGGCATAGACGGGGATGAACGAGTTGGTGAGGGCGCCTTCGGCCAGCAGCTCGCGGAACAGGTTCGGCACCTTGAAGGCGGTGACGAAGGCGTCGCTGATCTCCTTGCTGAAGAGCGCGTTGAGCAGCGAGTTGCGGATGAGGCCGGTGACGCGGCTGGCGAGCGTCCCGCCCATCATGGTGAGCGCGCCGGCCGCCGAGCTGCGCCGCTCGCGGACGGTGGCGTCGACGCCTCCCGGCGGCTCGCCGCCGGGACGGCCGCCGTCATCGCCTGCAGCGCGCTCTCCCACGAAGGCAATTCTCGCACAGGGGCGGGCGCGGCTCGCACCGGCGCGGGCCGCCGGCCGCCGCCCGGCCGCGCGAGCGAGGGGACCTCCGGCCGCCGCCCGGCCGCGCGAGCGCGCGGAGCCCCACCCCCTTCTCCGACACCCTGGTGCGTTCGGCCCCCCGGCAGCTGCCCACCCTCCCCCAACAGCTGGAGATTATGTCGTCAGGGACGCGCGGGCCGGATGAGGCCGGCTAGGCACGGGCGAAGTGTCGCCGGCACAAGTGACACCCGCCGATGCCCCCTGGGCAACCGCCCCCAGTGTCTAGGCGCACTCCACTCGACTCGCCGACACTT
>Ga0307418_1000504_pt1 | contig 11895 bp, 8 predicted proteins | sample SalMarWE160220MG_2_FD_202160 | JGI IMG/M metagenome (GOLD analysis project Ga0307418, IMG submission 202160) | Salt marsh sediment microbial communities from the Plum Island Ecosystem LTER, Massachusetts, United States - WE1602-20 | ecosystem: Environmental > Aquatic > Marine > Intertidal zone >...
GAGCTGTTTTACAGTTCCGGCCACACCTGCAAAATAGTGATATTCAGAGTCTGTGACCGGGATTAACAGGCAGGCGTCAATTGCGTTTTTATTGATGGTGATGGGTGTATTGCTGCTTGATACCCCTAAATCTGTCAGGTTGTCCATGTCGTTATGGATCAGGATCAGGTCTTGATATTCTTCAAAGATCTCATTGCCCAGGATCCTTTCCCTGATCTCTGATTTGGAGGGTGGGCGGTGAGTCCCGCTGGCGATTAATATCCCCAGATCCTCTTTTTCCACGCCGCAGATATCGATCAGATAGGACAGAAGCAGGGGATAGAGGATTTTTGTATGACGGTTGGGCCTGGTATTGTCATCAGCAATCAATAAAACCTTTTTCCCGGAACCGGGATATTGAGCAGCCACCAATTCTTTTAATGGAGAAGCCTGGATCGGATTTTCAAGGGCGTGGATCAGATTTTTTTCCAGGTCTGTGATTTCAGATTGAACCTCAGGCGAATCAATCACCTGGATTCTTCCCCTTCCTTCGGGTATGAATTTGGAGAGAGTTTGGTCGCCGTATTGAATACTGATATCTAAGAAAGTCATTGTCCACCTACCGATAAATTATTCTAGATAATCTAATATATGAATTGGTAAATGGCAAGGGTCTTCTTGATTTTTTTTGTGGTAAATCATCTTTTTTGAAGTTATCCTATTCAGTATAGCTGTGATAAAATGTGACCTGTTAATGGGTGATGGAGTCCACCGGTAACCGCACTTAAGCTGATGACTCCTAGATTATCTCACTAGGAGAGTCAGATTTATGCATAACCTGTTATTAATTGGGTTGGGTGGATTTACGGGAGCTTTATTAAGATATTCTGTAAGTGGCTTTATCCAAAGCTGGTCAAAAAGCCTGAGTTTTCCTTACGGAACGTTGGTTGTAAACCTGCTGGGATGCCTGTTAATTGGGGCATTATCCCAGGTGGCTGAAGTCCGGGGTGTGATTTCCCCTGAAGCCAGATCATTTATTTTCATTGGTTTGCTGGGGGCTTTTACGACCTTTTCCACTTTTGGTAATGATACAGTCAGCCTGTTCCGGGATGGAAAGGATCTGCTTTCCTTCGTCAATATTGGTTTGCACCTGGTTTTGGGTTTGTCCGCGGTCTGGTTGGGGCAATCCCTCGTTTCCCAACCTTGGAAATGAATCTATATTATGATGCCTGATCCAATCAATTCGGGAATACAAATCACTTTCTAAGTTTTACTCCAATCCTAAATTCCGGGCGATTTCTTCAGCGGTGTTGAACTCTTCAATTGTATTCAGATTCAGAAAAGTGTACTCGGAGCCGGTGATCTTCAGGGTCTCATCCGGAGTTAAGATTTTTAGGTTGGCATTTTTGTGCCAGGCGACCATCCGCCACAGATCCTGGTCTACAGCTTGTTCAACCAAGGATAGGCAGCCCTCTCTCCGGTAGATTGCATGAAGAGGTTCAAGCCCGTCAGCTGTGCTGGGGATTATCCCATCCCAGTTGGATCCCTGGATCCTGTCAGCCATATACTCGATCAGCTGCGGGCTGGCAAAGGGCAGATCTGCTGCAACCAGCCCCACCAGGGGAGTATTGGCCACAGACAGCGCTGTCAATAACCCACCCAAAGCACCCCGCCCGGGACGTACATCCCCGAATACTGGCAGACCAAAACCCTGGTAGGCAGGGTAGTTATTTGAAATGATCAGCATATCAGCATTAACTTGCTGGAAGCGATCCATCAGCCGCTTAATTAATGGAATACCTAAAAAAGGGAGCAAAGCTTTGTCTTTACCCATCCGGGTGGATTCACCACCAGCCTGAAGAACAATAGTGATCATAATCAGATTATAATTAGATTGAAGAGGATTTTGGCGTTGAATTTCTATTCAACGGGAGAAATGTATTATGAGACTGGAAGATGTTCTTGATCGCATGGTGACGACAAGTGAACTGGCAGTAACTCTCGATGATCAGACGGTTCGTTGTCTTGCTTGTGCTCATCAATGTCAAATCAAACCGGGGCAGAGAGGTGTATGCAAGATCCGCTACAATCAGGCTGGGCAGTTAATGGTCCCCTGGGGATATGTATCCTCTCTGCAGGTTGATCCAATTGAAAAAAAACCCTTTTATCACTTTATGGCTGGCGCAAACGCGCTGACCTTTGGCATGTTGGGCTGTAATTTAAGGTGTGGCTATTGCCAGAACTGGCTCACCTCTCAGGCATTGCGGGAAGAGGGGACAGGGCATCTGGCTGAGTATCTCCGAAAAATCACACCAGAAGCTCTGGTTGATTATGGGGTTCAATATGGCGCTGAAGTGATCGCATCCTCATACAACGAACCCTTGATCACATCCGAATGGGCCAGAGATATCTTTGAACTGGCAGGGAAAGCGGGTTTAAGGCAGGTGTATGTATCAAATGGATTTGCCACCAGGGAAGTCCTGGATTTCCTTAAACCGACCTTGCAGGGGTTTAAAGTCGACCTGAAAACAATGCAGCCAAAACACTATCGGGAGCTTGGCGGTGGTTTACAGCCGGTGTTGGACAGCATCCTTTATGCCTATCAACTGGGATTATGGGTGGAAATTGTAACTTTATTGGTTCCCGGATTTAACGATTCCGAATCAGAACTACAAGAAATGGCTGCATTTATCCATTCCGTTTCATCAGAAATCCCCTGGCATATAACGGCATTTCATCCCGAGTACAAAATGCTGAAAACACCGAGGACTGCCCATCAGCAGATCATCAAGGCGGTTGAAATAGGTTACAAGGAAGGGCTCCAATATGTATATGGGGGAAATTTGCCCGGCAGCCTTGGAAAATATGAACATACTTCCTGTCATCACTGCCAGGCGTTATTGATCAAGAGACGTGGTTTTTCTATTCAGGAATATCACATCTCCCCGGAAGGTTTATGCCCCAATTGTGGTACGAAGATACCCGGAATATGGTCTGCCACTCCGCCCAGGAACAGGACCTTTCCTTTTTAATTGTTGATTCAATTATTCAGGTTTTTACCTGCTTATTTGCAGATGGAGCACATTCTGATCGATTCCCCCAAATTGATACTTGTAGGTTTCATCTCCCCGCATAAAATCCAATTCGGTTTTTCCCTGATCAATTGACCAGTTAATGATCTTACTAAGTAGAACCCAGCCTGGTGAAAGGTTCTCGAATACAGAATTGATACCGGAATTATAGATCCAGATTTTCTCATCAAAATCAAAATTCAGATAACCGGCAGCTTTAACATTCCCTACAATCAGGAATACCAGCTGCAACCAACCTTCGTCAAATGCTGCCCGGGCACTATCCTTGATCTGTTTTTTCATTTGATCTGTTAGAAATTTCTTTTTTTCTAGATTATTTGCCATCAAGTCTAAGAAATCATCCAGTTCCTGATTCAGGTTATGTTCCTGATTGACCATATACCAATCCACTGGTAAAAAATAGGTTTCGGCGTTTCTGATTTTTCTGGAAATTTCCTGGCTGTAGCGGTCTTCAAGAGAATCGAGATAGGCCTGCCAGCTTGAAGGCAATTGGACAGCTGGTGCAGGTTGTAAGATTTCTAACTCGGTTTGGAAACCTGCGGCCTGGGCAGTCTGGTCCATCAAGGATATCGTAGGCGAATTCTCAGGAAGATTATACAGATCCACAGTTTTCCAGGTTGGAGCAAGATCTGATGATAAAAAGTCGAATATCTCTGAGATAAACACAGAGAGGTTCTCTGGTGATGTGATTAGGTCCAGATAATCTGAGATTTCGTAACTTCCGATGAACTGCATTTTCTGGTTTGACACGAAAAAAGGGGCAATACCGCTGAGTATATTATCCGGATCCCGCCGAAGCATAATAGCCAGTTCTCCACTTTCCCATTCTCCACCACCCAGGTTCTTCCACCACTGGGCCAAAAATTCGTGCCTCAGGAATGGCACATGACTTGCACTTTTAGATAAGAGTGCATTCCAATCATCTTTAAGATTGAGAAAATCAGGGGTGGAATGAATAAGTTCGATGGTCATGCAGTCCTCTGGGATGGCAAGTGGCTTCGAATCCCATTTTACCAGTATAATAAAGGAAGCAAAACGACTAAATCGGATAATGATTATGGCTACCAGATTCAATCTGAATATACTGCCCATTAAGCGGCAGATGGAGAAAACAATCTCGGTTCTACCGGGATTATTCATTACCAAACCTCCCAGGCGATCCCCCAGAAGGCGAACTCAGGAAAGGTTGGTCCTGCATCTGCATTTAGATGGTAATGCGCCGCTTTCTGATACTGCGATGGAACAGCTTCTTACTAAATTAGCCGAGGTTTATTACCAGACTGATGGATCAACCACTTCCGCCCTGCGAAATGTTGCTGATGTGCTGAATAAATACCTCTTGGATCGTAATTACCGGGCTGCTACAAAAGGTCTGAAAGCTATCGGATATCTGACCCAGATTGTTCTCCGGGAGGACCGGGTTCTTTATGCACAATGTGGCCCATCTTATATTTACAAGATCACCGGTGATATTGTTGAGGATTTGCATGATCCGGAGTTATCGGGTTCAGGGTTGGGTTTGGGGAAAGCTTATAAGGTTCGATATCACCAGATCAACCTGCAACCCAATCAGCTTCTGATCCTGACACCGAAAACACAGCAAACCTGGACTGACAACCTCCTTAAAAATTTGACCAGAATGAAACACAGCGCAGTAGTACAGAGATTGCTGCATAAACTTGATGAGGATGTAGAGGCGGTTTTGTTTTTCCCGGTGGATGGCGAAGGTGAGGTCAAAATCATCGAACCCAATTGGGAACTGGGTGTCGGAGCCCTGGAAATGACGGAATTAAATCAAGGTGGGATAGTTGAAGATCTGGTCGAGGATCAAGCTGTGAATATTGTATCTCCAATCCAGATTTCGGAAGATTCCGAGCAGCCAGTACACCAGTCCGGAAATATAGAGAGAGAGAAATCTCTCATAAAAGAGGAATTTATCACCCCTCGCCGCAGGGTGGATAAAAAACCGGGATTGGCTTCCCAGCTGGCAGCGGAGATCGGACCAGCGATAAATGATATTCAGGAATCAAAAGCCTGGTCGTTTCTCAGCAGCACAGGAGGATCGATAGGAGATGCTGTTCGAAAAGGTTGGCATTCATTATTAGGCTTGATAAGCAAGATGCTGCCGGATGATCAAATTCTGGATCTTCCATCCTGGAGTTTAAGTCTGATTGCGATCCTGGTACCGGTTTTGATGGTGATATTTGGTAGTGTGTTCTATATCAAACGGGGAAGAAATCAGCTTTACGATGATCATTTATCACAAGCCAAAACCCTGTTAACCCTGGCCCAAACCCAATTGGATACACCGGAATATTATCAAACTATCACCGACGCAATGGATCAGATTACAGCTGCTAGAAGTTATCAGCAAACAGATGAAGTGGAAGAACTATTTTCCACCCTGCGCCTGGAAATGGATACACTGGACCGGGTTACACGGTTGGACTACCAACCCCTTTTCAGCCGTGGACTAGGCGCAGATGTAACCATTTCTAAGATAGTTGTGACCGCCTGGAATGATCTATATATGCTTAATGCAGATTACGGCACAGTGATCTGGGCTCAATCCAATCCGGATGGATACCAAATTATTGATGAATTTAGCTGCGGCCCAATTGATGGTCATATTACAGTAGGTCCGCTGGTTGATATTGTTGCCTTGCCAACCTCACAGGAAGACCAGGCAACCATTTTGGGTATTGATAAAAACCACACGATGATCTTTTGCTACGCGGATCTGACGGAAACGCCGGTGATCTTTGAGGATACATCTTATACACTTGGCCGTGGACCAGCTGAGGCGATCACTATGTCCAGCAGCACGCCCTACAATCTTTACATTCTTGATCCAGAAAAACGGGCGATTTGGATCGAATACCAGAGCCAGAACTATCATGAAGGTTCTGAATATTTTGGCGCTATCGATTCTCCGGAGATGACAGATGCCATCGAATTGGCGACCAATGGCAGTGAGTTATTTATCCTGCATAGTGATGGTTATATGACCAAATGTGTAACAGAGAGAGTAGATGCAGACCCAATCTGCACTACACCTTTTGATTATTCGGATCCGAGACCCGGGAGCGAGTCTGGACCTTTCTTCGCAGGGGCGAATTTTGATTCCTTTGCAATCAAAGGATCGCCGGGTATGGCTGTATATTTGCTGGATTCTGAGGATCAAGCCCTGTATCGCTTCAGCACCCAACTGGAATTCCAGGAACAATTCAGGCCATTGGATGGCATCATCGATCAGCCGGTAACAGCATTTACCGTTACTATGAGTGATCGAGTATTCATGGCGGTAGATAACCAGGTATATACAGCTCAACTGCTTCCCTGAGAAGCAGATTGCTTAAACAAAAAGATCCGTAATCAGATTAATATTACGGATCTTTATTTTTATTATAGATATTTATCTCTATTCTGCTTCTTCCTCTGCTTCTTCCTCGATATCATCTTCTTCGAATAATTCTTCTCCTGGGTATTGAAGCACGACTACCGTGATATTATCATGTCCTCCTCGCAGGTTGGCCAGGTCAACCAGTTTTTGCAGCTGCTCATCTTTGCTGTCCTCGCCCTCCACGATTTCGAGAATTTCCTCATCAGCAACAAGGTCCGTAAGTCCATCCGTGCAAATGAGAACCTGGTCTCCAGGAATCAGGGGTAATCCTTGGTTGGCTTTGGCTTGTTCCTGGTTTTCTTCCGAATCCATATATAGCCGCAAATCTGGATGAATCGGGTCAGACGATCCAAGATAACTGCGGATTAAATGTCTGCGGGGATGACTGCGGGCTTCCTCAGAGTTGATCACTCCAACTTCCAAAGCTTCCTGGACCCAGGTATGATCAATGTTTAATTGCTGGATGACATTATCCCGAATTAAATATAATCTGGAATCACCAAGGGTCGCGATATAGAGGGCGAAATCGATCACCAGGGCACAAGCCACTGTGGAACCCATCCCTTTCCTGGAGTCATCATCCGCTGCCTCAGATGTGATGCTGTGATTGGCTTCCAGCAAGGCGCTTTTTAGAATCCACAGAGGATCAGTACCGTCACTTTCGGCTACTGAGGAGATGATCGTGGCAACTGCTATCTTTGATGCGATCTCTCCCGCTTTATGACCACCAATCCCATCGGCAATAATTGCCAATAAAACAGGTGTGTCATCATCTTCGCTGATTGTAAATGCGCTTATTTCAAAGGAATCTTCATTTAATCGCCCCCGACTTCCTGGGTCGGTTATAGTTGCTGTATAAAGGTGGGGGTGTTTGCTTGGGATCAAGTTCTTTTCTCCTCTGTAACAAGAGGTGTTTCCATTCTTGTCATGACTTGAAATCGGAAAATTGCTTCTCCAATGTGTATGATATCACCATCTTTTAGGAATTGGGGTTCACCGCTTTTAATTTGCTGGTAGTTAATCCAGGTGCCAGCCGTGGACCCATGATCAATGATCTGGAATTTTTCATCCTCCAGGCAGGTTATCGAAGCGTGTATTTTAATAACGGAAGGGTGTTGGACCTGAATACCTTTGCCCGGTAATGAGCTTCCGATTTTGATCTCATTATCATCAACCCGGATCGGTTCCGGAAATAACTGCTGGGATATTTGATTGATAGCGATTAGCCGGTAAGGTTTTATTGAAGAGGGATTATCCCGAGTATTGTCATTTTTCCCCGGAAGGATCTTTCTGATAAGCGTTCTTGACTTTGTGGATTGGACCCATTTTGAGGAAATGGACTGAAAAATATTAGTCACTCCCGGTTGGATTCTACCTTTGGAGATGAAGATGAAAAGCGCCAACCCGGCCAGCAGGATAACTGCCAAACCAGCCAGGGCAGGAGCATTGTCCCGGATGATGCTGATGAGATCTGGGGGAGGGACAATCACCTTGATCTCGACAGGGGTCTCCACACTTAATCTTGATAAACCTAGCACATCGACAGCTTCTAGGGAAAGCTGATGTGTGGCACTGACCTTGTATGAACTTAGGTCCCAGATAAACTGATCAAAGGGAGGGGAAGTTTTTCTGCCGACGATCTCACCATCCACCCGGAAAATAAGTTCCTCAAGATCTCTGGGATGATTGTCAGGAAAATCCAATAGGATATTCAGCGGAACGGCTTGGGGTTGATAGACTTGGATTGTTTTGTCAATCGGATTTTCTTCCAGCGTCTCCAGGATAATCGTTCTGGGTGGAGAGATGAAGATCGGATTGGGCGGTTGTACATCAAGGAAAAATTCTCGCAAACCAACAATTGGAGATAAGGTAGAAGATACTGTTACTTCCAATGAATGATTTCCCGAGGTCACGATCTGGGAGCGGTATTTGAGCAGATAGGTACTACGCAACGGCTCAAGCAGCTGTCCCAAGTCTGCCAGCGGTTCATCACCAGAAAACGGCAAGAATACCCCGCCGGTATCTGCAGACAGGTTCTGAAGTTTGGAGGCTCCTGCTGTTGAGAAGAATGAAGGAGATGAAACTAGGATTGTATAGACCATTACCTGGTTATCCACAGCCTGGGAGATCAGGCTATCTATTGCCGCATATTCTTCTGCGGTTGGCTGGCTGGTATACAGCAGCACAATGCGTTTCATACCCGGTTGATCGATAGGATCGGATGCCAGACCGATCGCCTGGGAGAGAACGTTAAAATTGGCTTCGGTTTCCCTGATTTCTGGATCATATCCTTCCAGGGCTGATATCACGTCAGATTTTTCTATTAAATGCGACTGCTCCAAACCATCATTGGAGAGGATGCTGATATTATCAGAAGCTGAGGTCTGCGGTTGCGCTGCCCAATTCAGCAGTGACTGTTTAATATAATCAAAGCGGGAAACACCATTGATATCCTGGATGGCAAATGGATTAGATATATTAAATGCAGCTACCAGTTGGACCCCGGGACTGAGGTGTTGGAAATCGATCAGCTCTTGTTCATTTCCGTTTTCTTTGAGTGTGATCTGATCTACCTCCAGGTCAGTAATACTTTTTCCTTCTCTGTTGATTACATCAATATAGAAGGTGATATCGGGGTAATTTACCAGATCGGGCGCCGAGAGTAATACCTCTCTGGCTGTTTGAGCCCTTACCTGAGAGACAGAGATCATTAAGATCAGGCAAAGTAGAAACAGGCTGTGAAGGCTTATTTTGAGGTTATTCCTTTTTATGGCCATTGTCTGCCATTGTACCAAAAAGGAGGGCAAGCTCCTGTTATCTTTTTTATTAACAGTACCTTAGGATCAACATCAGGAAAAATTGGATTAAAATATGGTTGTGATAGAATTTGGAGTATTGAAAATCACGATAAATATCTTAAAAACAACTGATCATCTATGACAGAATTAATCCTCGCATCTAAATCTCCCAGGCGGAAGATCCTTCTCCGGAACTTAATTGATTCATTTATCGTCGTTCATCCCGATGTGGAAGAACGAGAACTCCCCGGAGAAGAACCTGCTGACTTTGTATTACGTCTCGCAAAAGAAAAAGCACTGAAAGGGGGAGCATATTTACTGCCCAATTCCCTTGATAATGCAGTGGTGATCGGGGCGGATACCATTGTTGTTGATGGGAAAGAGATTCTGGGAAAACCCCTGGATCGAATGGATGCTGCCAGGATTCTGGAACAATTACGGGGTAAAACTCACAAGGTGTTATCTGGAATTGCTCTATATAACCTCTCTACCGGAGAAACCCAGACCAGATTGGTTAGCACTGAAGTAAAAATGAGAGAGTATACTGAAGATCAGATCCTGGAATATATCGCCAGTGGTGATCCCCTGGATAAAGCGGGAGCGTATGCAATTCAGAACAGAGATTTTAATCCAGCTCCCGATTTTTATGGCTGTTATGCTAATGTTATGGGGCTGCCCCTCTGCCATCTGGCAGTATTAATGAAAGAAATGAGAATTGAAGCTGACCCACGGGTAGCGGAACGCTGCCAGAATTCAATCAATTATCAATGTCCAATTTATTCTGATATTCTGGTGGGAATAAAAGAACACATTACAGAGAGCAAATAACTATGAAAAAATCCATATTGGTACTTATCCTTTTTTCTTTAATTGCTGGTTGCAGTAAATCAACTCCGGATAGCACACTGCCAAATGGAGAAACCCCAACTCCTGGCCTGTTACCGCCGGAAGTTCGGACCACACAAGCTCCAGATGTAGAGGAAGCCGCGATTGAATTCCTGGAATACTGGAAATTAAATAACTACCAGGCTATGTATTCGATGTTAAGTCCCTCCAGCCAGGAAGCGATCAGTGAAGAGGAATTTTCCCAGATCTACCATGAGGTGGCTGTCGAACTCGCCATGGAATCGCTGGAATATTCGATCTTGTCATCCTTTGTTGATCCCGGTCAAGCCCAGGTTGCAGTCTCAATTAATTACAACAGTTTGTTGATTGAGGAATTGAACCGGGATATTATTCTGCTTCTAAGTCTAAACGAGGGGATCTGGAAAATCGATTGGTCAAAGGGTTTGATCTTCCCCGAGTTGGAAGGGGATAATATGCTGCAGCTGACCCGCCTGGTTCCTTCAAGAGGCAACATCTATGACAGGAATGGCAGCGTGGTTGTAGCCTATGCAGAGGCGATCTCAGTGGGTCTCACACCCTCACAGATCAATCCCAAAAAGGAAGGTAAAGTCCTTGATGAATTAGGGCGTGACCTTGATATGCCTCCTGAAGTGATCTATGCCATGTACAAGGATTATCCTCCCGGAGTGGATTGGTACCTTCCTTTAGGCGCGATCTCGATGGATGCTATTGAACCCCGTCTCGGTATTCTCGAATCTTATACAAATAATGGAGTTCTGCTGAGGCCTTTTGATGGCAGATACTATTTTAATGGCGGTGCTGCGCCCCAGGCAATTGGATATGTGCGCTGGATCCAGGAAGCTGAACTGGACGCCTATCGCATTCAGGGATACTCCCAGGGTGAGAAGGTTGGTGGGCAGGGTCTGGAATATTGGGGAGAGGATTATCTTGTCGGCGATAGGGGAGGCATCCTCTATGTTGTTAATGAAGCAGGCGAAACGATTTCTCAATTGGCACGGAAAGAGGCAGCCCCACCAGCAGAGATCTACACAACTTTTGAAAAGGACTTCCAGCTGGAAGTCCAAAAAGCTCTTTATGGTTATAACGGTGCGGTAGTGGTGATGGAAATAGATACCGGCCGCATTCTGGCGATGGCTTCGAATCCCAGCTTTGATCCCAATGCTTTTAACTCAGATTATTACAATTCCTCGTTTTTACTACAGGAATATTATAAAGCGGATCAAAAATCCCCTTTCCTGAACCGCGCTACTCAGGGTTTGTATCCGCTGGGATCTGTGTTTAAGATCATCACCATGGCAGCTGCTCTTGAGACAGGGGAATTCACTGCAGATGATGTGTATGACTGCGGGTATTTCTTTGAAGAACTGCCCGGGGTTACCCTCAATGACTGGACTTATGATCACTTCCTGGAAGATGATAAAACACTTCCCAGCGGCAAGCTGACATTATCTCAGGGTTTGATGCGGTCCTGTAATCCATATTTCTGGCATATCGGACTTCAGCTCTATCAAAACGGATATCCGGAAGCTATTTCAGACATGGCAAAAGGATTTGGATTAGGATCATTGACCGGCATTGAAACTATGGAAGAAGAGCCCGGGAATATCCCGGCTCCGGGGTCTGAACTGGATGCTACTAATCAGGCAATCGGGCAGGGAGATACCCAGGTCACTCCGCTTCAGGTTGTCAGGTTTTTGGCAGCTCTTGGCAATGGTGGGACCTTGTACAGGCCTCAATTTGTGGAGAGCATCCGCAG
>Ga0307418_1000514_pt1 | contig 11793 bp, 20 predicted proteins | sample SalMarWE160220MG_2_FD_202160 | JGI IMG/M metagenome (GOLD analysis project Ga0307418, IMG submission 202160) | Salt marsh sediment microbial communities from the Plum Island Ecosystem LTER, Massachusetts, United States - WE1602-20 | ecosystem: Environmental > Aquatic > Marine > Intertidal zone >...
CGCTTTTGCTTCATTAGCAATTGAAGCAATTTTTGTAAATGAATATTCCTTATTAGGGTCATCTGGGTTACATATTACAACTTTAATACCATGTCTTTCTAAAATTTTAGCTATCTTTTTTACCACAGCAATATTAAAATTATATTCCTTATATCCATCAGGAGCCTGTTTACCAGAAGTTTTGAGACAATGGCCTGCATTTAAAGCTACTATCATGTAAAAAACATCCTTTATTTTTATTATATCACATATATAGAAATAAATGGAAGTAGTATATAAAAAAAAGTACCAATCGGTACTAATAATCATTAACTATATTGTTTCAAATCTAATTTCTTTTGAGCACTACTATTATAGTCACTTAACATCGAAAGAGCGAAATGTTTCTCGACAGTTCCTGTGTTATATACTCTGTTCTGTTTCGTCATGATTATGTACTTTTCCAACTTATCATGACCTCTACATTTCTTTATTAATCTTGCTGAATCGAAATTTTTTGATTCTTTGGCATAATTAAGAAAAAAAGCTAAACCTTTTATGGCAACTTGGCCTAATGCCTTTTCGTGCCATCCCAATGAGTCATCACGCCAAAGAGTCTTTAAAGTTACTATTACTTCATTAAAAAATTTTTCACCTTTGTTCTCCATAATTCTTAAAACTGCCGAGAAACAAGATAATCTACCTTGTCTTCTTGTCTGCTTATTTCCGTTTGTGAAAAACGCAAATTTTATATTATTTTCTTCTAAAATCCTATTTATAGTTTTTACCTTTTCATCTCCGGCAGCCAGAGACGTTTTAAGGATTTCCATAACATTATATTTCCGTCTTATATTTAGCATGTAATTACATAATTGAGCTTCTTCGGAAGGGCTAAGGCCTTCTGATAACTCACAAGGAATCTCTTTAATACTAAGTTTCTTAGCAGCTTCAAATCTATGGTGCCCATCAATTATGTATAACTCTCCATTTTCCCTGATATTCACCATTATCTTACCAAAGCAAGCCCAGTTAAAGTTTCTTACTATGTTCGCTACTACATTGTTATTAATTTCCGATTGATAAGTAACATCAATCCTTAAATCTGATACTAAAACTACTGTTTCCTTAAAATTTCTATCCATTCTTTTTTACCACCTTTTCATATTTATAATACCTTTTTGTATATTTTAACATTTTACAAAAAAAAACACAACAAAAAAAAGAGAGACACAAAGTCTCTTAAACAATTTTTACACTCTTTGTTAGTTAAAGAAAATAAATCTTCTTAAGTTACCAGTACCAATATAACATAATATTTATATTGTGTCAACAATCTTCAAATGTTGATTGCGGATAAGGGATTTGAACCCTTGACCTTTGGGTTATGAACCCAATATGCTACCTCTGCACCAATCCGCTATGGAGAAGGGGACACCTAGCCTTGTGTCCCCTTCGATAGAATGATTGACAGGATTCCAACCTGTGACAACAACTTTAATATAGTTGCGCTCTAACAACTGAGCTACAATCTTATATCATACTTTTTTTATGAGAAATATTATATTTTTTCTAACTATTGCCCGTTCTTACACTAAACTAACCAGGGATGGCCCCCGGTGTCGGATTCGAACCAACGTTGACAATTTCGCATAATATTTTCTTTTTTTTCATTTTTGTATGATTTTTCAATCTAGTGAGAAAACACTTTTTATAAATCTAAAAATAAGTCTTACACTAAATCTACTCAAAATTATTATATCAAATCTTTATGGATATAGTCAAATATTTTTTTACCTATTTTCACATCAACTACACCCACAGTGTTAGCTTTTGATCTAGCAATAGCAATACTGTTCCTCAGTTTAGAAAGCCGTGATAATATCTTGGCCTTGCTCCCTGATGGAATAGCCCCTGACTTATATATAAAATCATACATTCCAACAACTTCATCTGCTTGAATAATTTCAGCTTGTTCTTTATGTTCTTTAGTAGCAGGGGCAAGCTGCATAACTTTTTTTACACTTATTTTTCTATATTTTTTGATATTATCACTACGATAATATCCTTCTCCTTGGTTCTTGTCCGGATACCAGTTAATAGCGTTATCCAGCGTTGGAATCTGTCCATATATTTCTATTAACCTGTTAATTTGTTTCTCCAAACCTAATAACATTGGCCCAGAAAACGAGCCAAATTTAATACCATCAACTTCTAATTCACCAAGAGCACATGTGTTGCTCTCTTCAATACTAGCTAATAAGTCTATAATTTCTATAGCTTTTTCTGAAAAATAGTCTAATTTTTCTTTTACTGTGGAAACTATTTTAGTCTCCTTAACAGGTATTAAATCAGTAGATTCAGGGTCATAAGGTGTATATGTCTGTATGTCACCAGCAAATTTATGACTCTTATCAAATAATTTTTCAATCTCTGCACAGAAAGTATTATAATCCTTCTTGCTTTCAGACATTATTGCTAATAAGCTATATAACTTATTTTCTTTTTTTTCTTCTCCCATTATAATTCTCATCCTTTCCCTATCCAATTATTTTCATCATTTCTATGAATTTAGACATTATTTCTTTTATAAAACTTTTGTCATCATTAGTAGCTAATGTCTCACTAGCAACAACGATACCAGATGAATTATCCTTTACAAAAGCAGTTGTACCAAACCCACTATAGTCTGTTTCCCAATAGATTCTTAACCCTCCATGGTTTAAAGCATTAGAACCCCAAAATTCAAAATCTCTAATTTTTAATCCTTTTAAATCCATTATCATCACCCATTCCTTTTTAATACTTATTATATATTATTGACAAAAGATAAGCAATAACATATAATTGTTATGGGCCTATAGTGTAACGGTAACACTCTAGACTGTCAAGCTAGCATTCCAGGTTAGATTCCTGGTAGGCCCGCTTGTATAATTTGTTCAGTCAGATATGTATTTTAACTTTTTTCTTTGCGTATACCTAGAACTACTAGGTATATATTTTTTGTATAAAAATAGAGGCTCTAAAGCCCCTATTTGATTAGTAAAAAATACGTCAACTTGCCTAATGTATTTGGACATACAACTAAACCATGGTGATGATAAAACATAAAACCATTTATATATTAGGATATTATCATATTCTATAATTTTTGTCAATAAAAAAGCCTCTAGATTAGAGGCAGATTAACTCAAGGTAAAAAATTAAATTTAAAAGAATAAAATCATGAATTATATCTTTATATTAACATAATTTCATAATTATGTCAATTCTTTTTACCTTCTAATTTTAGGTTTCTCTTATGGTTAATGTTGATACAGTAACCTTTTTTCTTATCCACTGTGTACGTTCCACAGTAGCGACAATAATTCTTAGTTATGTCACTACGTATAGGGGAGTTCTTTAACTTCATGAATACCCCCCCTATACTATGATATTTTCCATCTAGCTAGTTTATCATATATACATGCAACTTCCCCTAACATGAATAAATCAGATAATGCAGCCTTAGCATTACCTTCCGTAGCTTCCCAATAATCATCACTCGGAGTACCTTTCATCTTTGAAATAATAGTTTCTAATAAATCTAAAGTGCCTAGAACCCTTTTGTTATGAAGATAGTTAATCCCATCTTTCATATGTTCTGCATAAAATTTATGATAGTTATACGTTATATTCAACCATGCCTCATTAGTACCATAGAGAGAATACGTTCCACCTTTGAATTGATGGGCAAAATCAAAATATATAACTTTATCATCTTGGTCAATTACATAAATATCATAAGACATAAGATTCCTCCTTTACCCCTTTAGATATATTTTAATACCTTGTATTTTTTTAGACTCTAATGACTCATAAAGATAAATCATAGCTACTTCAAATTTCATATTATATTCCATATATACTATATCTTTAGCTTTTATATAGCATGAGCCTTTTAATTCATCATATTCTAATGTTATATGATGCCCAATTTCTGAAAAACTAAGTTCTAAAACCTCTTCGGGGCCTATGAATACATATATGTATAGTAAATTAAGCATCTTTGTTAAATCTCCTCTTTACATCAATACTATACTTGTCCTTTAATAACATAGCCACATCTTTCAAAAATTCCATATCAATAAAATTACCCAAAAAATCTAATTCCCAATAGCTATAGAACCTTTCATAGTTAGATTCTGATAGCTCAAGTTTCAAGAGAGAGTGGTATAAATCTTGCATTTCACCTAGACTCTTTGTTACAGGTGCTGATGGCTTAAAGTCACAGAATGCTACAGTACATTTGTCTATAGTTATTGCATACTGGCATACTCTACAGTCCCTATCCTCTATAAGAGTCTTGTAATCTTTAGGGCTTGCAACCCCATTTCCATTCTCTAGATATATAGTCATATATCCTCCCTTTATATATAATATTATACCTTGGCATTATTTCCCTCCTGAAATATGTTTCTTTAGTATGTCCTGGCACATATCGCTTGAATCAGTTAAATTAGGAGCTATGCCTACAGCTATCTCTAAAGATTCTATAGTACCCATACATACTTCTTTTATACCTTCTATGTTATCTTTAGTTGCATTGGTTAGACATAGAACATTATCATCTCTACTTTCTCCAGAATGAGCTATCATAAAAAATAAAGGGGCATCAGAAACCTTAGTTATTTTGTCGCCAAATACAGAATAGACTCCGTCTCCCATAGCTCCTATAGCTAACTTCATATCTTTATCCATAAATACACTCCTCCTTATGTGCCCTGGGAGAATTGAACTCCCATCAATAGATTAAAAGTCCACTATTCTACCATTGAACTAAGGGCACTTAGTTCTTATTTTTATGATCTCTTAATATATTCCAACAAGAACCTACATCTGAACTTATAATTTCATATTCTCCAAATTTTTGTTCCCATTTATCTAACATAAATAATATCATGGCCTTTAGCTTATAGTATTCTTCTGGGCTATCAACATTAGATAGCATAAGAAGCTTGTCCTTATTATCCTCGTTAAATGAGAATACGAAGAATAAATCACTATCACTGATTTCTACTTTTTTACCTTTTAATTCTACATATACTCGGCCCATGTCATCAGGGTTAGAACCTTTTATTTTAGAGATTCTTATTTTTCCCATATTCATTCTCCTTTAGTTTAATACAGCATTTAGGAGAACAGCAAATATATTTATTTAGTTCTTCACAAAATGTAGTATATCTACCACATTTTTCACAATATCCGTTCCAACATCTATCATCACTTAATGATAATTCAGTTGGTATCGTATATTTACATTTCATAGATTCTATTCTCCTTTATGTTTATAGTATCTATATTATACTATAGTTTTATAAATTTTCCAAAAAAATTTTTGGGAATCGATATATTTGGGGCTGCATATAAAGGGGGGCGGCATGTGATGGAACCGAGCGAATTTGGGGGGTGGCCGGCTGTTTTGAGTCGGGTTTCTTCCATTTAATACCAGTTTTTTAAATTTCACGTAAATCTTCAAATATATGGTAAAAAACAGCTATAATAGGAATAACAGCGTTTTCCAACAATTGCACGCTGTACACATTGGTATTACTGGGATTGAGTGCAATTGGCAATAAATTCCTTCTATATAGAGATAGAGATAACTACTTTCCATATATTGGTAACAAGCTATTCCAGTAAATAAAGTAAATACACTCCCCATCCCACTAATACCAATGGATTGAGTGCAATTGGCAATAAATTCCTTCTATATAGAGATAGAGATAACTACTTTCCATATATTACCATCTCTAATTATACAAAACTTTTATTTTGTATAATTAGAATTTATGCAGTCGCCAGGATTAGCATTATAAGCAGGATACAAAATACTATCCCATATATTCTCATAAACAATAAGGTAAATAATGTAAATACAAATGTACATATGGGCACTATTGCTCTGGCTCGTGGAGATATTAGTTAACGTTTTTACCATTTTATTGAATTTATGGGATTTAATGTAATGTATATTTATTCATAATTATGCATAATTATACATTTTTGTCATTTTTGGCAGTAAAAAGGGCATATGCCCATAACACTGTAATATAAGAACATATGTTCCATTATTCCATATCAGTTATAGCACTTGGAGGCTACAATTTACCATACATCCATAATTACCATATATTTACATTTCGTGACATAATATAGGATAAATATAAGATATTTACATTTATTTCCCATGGTACATTTATTTCCCATGATATATATTCCCATATATTTACATATCTATAGAGTCTATATAACCTTGTAAGCTTGTGATATCAAGACATTGAAGCTTGTTAACTTTTTTGTAACTATTCTTAACTTTTTTGTAAACACATAAGGCACAATTTGTTATATGATGAATATGCAACATGATACAACTTAGTTTTCACCTGGCGACTTCTTGCCCGCTCCCTGCCCGCTCCCTGTCTATGGCATAACTACGTCCTTTGACAACTTAATATCGGTAGATATAACTATTTCTAGGTATTTAGACAGCTACGCTTTTGCGGCCTCTATTATCCTGGTTAACGTCGGTATATGGCAATGTATCTCTAGACTGTAGTTATATAGCACGCTCCCTCCCTCCAAAACTGGGAGGACGGCGGTAACCGGAGTCTATAGACGTTCGAGTCGTCTAGGCTATTTATAGTCGACATAGTTCTTTGACGTGTAAGTCGTCAAGCCGCCTGGCAACCAGATATATAGGATATCTATCCTAAAGGCGACGGCCTATAAACGTGGAGGGAGATAATATGAATAATAAAGTTAAATTTAACAAAAAAATAGGTAATAGGATTTATAACAGCAATGGAATATTAAGAGGCAGTTTTACTGAAAATTACATTGACTTAAGTTTTACATTAATAAATCCACCATTTGACAAAGAATACATACATGTAGTAGTAGATAAAAAAGTAATACAAAAACTATTCAATACAGGATATTCAATAGACAAAGATTTAAACAATTTTATAGAATTTGGAATAAATAATAATAAACAGATACAAATAACTATTTTTAAATTTCAAGAAAATGGATTTAATAATTTAAAGGGACAAAAATATTTATTTTACATAGATTATTATACTTTTATGTGTAAATATGCTAGACATAATACATTTAGTATGCTATGTAATCAAAGAAATTGGAAAAAAGTTGTAAAATATGAAGGTATAAAATTATCTAAATTTAGACATAAAAATAAAGTGGAATATAAACAATTAATAAAAAAAATAAACAATTTATCGCAGTGGCAATGTCAAGAAATTTATCTTTATGATGATTTTAAACCAGGTGATTTATATTTTATAATAAAACATGTAGACATATTAACATCTAATGTAATAAAAGGTCTAGAAGGTGGTATCATATGGCATAGAGATTTCGGCAAAAAAGCAGGCGGATATTATTCTACTCATACTTAAGTCTATAAGGCCTTAATTGGCCTCTAGGCTATATCAAGGCGGCGGCCGTTAAACGTGTGGAGGGAGATTATGTATAATATAATAACTGAAAATTTAACAGCTCAAGAGCTATTAACGCAGATAAGCGATATAATTACTATGCTAGCTAACGGGGAGATAGATGGTACAACAGGATATTTTAAACAATCACCGTTACGGCGCGATTTAATTAATTATGCATTTAATATTATTAATAAAGAAAAAATATATATTACAATAACTATGGCAAATTTACACGTATTCGATAATAAAATAGATAGAGATGAATATATAAAATATCCTACAAATTATCTAAATATAGATATATCCCGTGAAGACAATTTTTATTCTCTAAATAAAGAATATACTTATACACTAGTATATTAAGGCCTAAAAAGCCTTATATACTCTATCAAGGCGGCGGCCGTTAAACGTGGAGGGAGAAGAATGGATAAAACTAGAAAAGATATAACAGAATTAGACAAAATAAGAAATGAATTTAGAAACATTATGGAAATAGACAGACTGAAAAAAGTATATAGACAATATGTTTTTATCTGGCATCCAGATAAGAACAATTGGGATACAACACAAATTATGCAAGAAATCAATACTCTATTTGATCAAAATATCTTAAGATTAACTGAAAACTTTAGTGATCTAAAAATGAAATCTCACATCAAAGAAGCTGGAATATTTAAAGATTTAATAGAAAAATTGATAAAGCTAGATGGCCTTAAAATAGAAATATGTGGCTGGTATATTTGGGTAACTGGAGATACAAAGAAACATAAAGACAAATTAAAAGAACTAACGTTCTACTATGCTAGAAAAAAAGTAGCATGGTATTATAAACCTGAGTGGTGTAAGTCTCATAGTCGTGGGCAATACAGTCTTGATGATATTAGAGCAATGCACGGCTCTAATGTAATAAAAGATAAGGAAAAGCAAAAAAAGAAGAAATATGATCCTATTCCATTAAGGCCTTAAAAGCCTTTTGGAATCTATCAAGGCGGCGGCCGTTAAACGTGGAGGGAGATAATGGATAAATTAAAAGAAACTAGAGATAATTGGGAAATATTAATGCTTTTTGCTAGAGAATCTTTAGTAAAAAAATATTTAACAAAGAAATTAACTGAATTAGGATTTGAAGAAATATATGTGCAACTTATAATACAATTTATATTTGTATGTAAAGAGCCTGAAAAGAAAGAACTCGTTATAACTAAGTCTAATCGGACGACTAAACACTGTTTATTTGATACAGATAGACAAATACAGATTACAATACCTGTATTTGAACCTAGAAAAGAAACAATTATTGATTTGTCATCCTTTTGGGATGTAGCAGAAAAACAAGCTAGACAAATACAATCGGAAGCTAGAAGGTCAAACAGGGGTTCATAGCCCCTTTTGGCTCTAGGTGCTAGGCATCCACAGAAAAAGGCCTATATATGGAGGGAGATAATATGAGTAATTTAGAAAATATGATAAACAACAGATTAGTAGAGTTAGCAAGATTTGAAAAAATAGAAAAAATAGAAAAAGAACTAATTGAATTTGGATTCATTAAAAAAGAAAAACATTTAGAATGTCCAGAAAACATATTATATTTCTATTTCAACATAAAACTATTACCTAATGTTATAGAAATAGGGAGAGATTACAAAGACAAAGGAGAATGGTTCTTTGATGAGGAGTTCATAAAATTAGATTATGAAGAGGATGTAGAAAACATTGTAAAACAAATAATATCAATGCTCGAAGAAATAATAGAAGCAACTTCAATGTTATATGTATAGTCAAATAGGGGTTCATAGCCCCTTTTGGCTCTATGTGCTAGGCATCCACATTAAAAGGCCTATTATGGAGGGAGAAATATGAAATCTATAATACACAGAAGGATTCTAGAATACTTTGTAACTGGAATATATGACCAAAATTATCTATTATGTGACTATGCTATATATGAATATAAACAGGGCTATTATATATGTTTAAATGACTCTGTTATAAACATAAGCAATTATGGGAAACCTTCTAATTTTTATATCTATGAAGAATACGCATATCCAGTAATTACACAGAACCATATTCAAGAGTATATAAGTTTTGTACCAGATGACAGAGATATCTTAGACCTTCAATCTAAAACATCTATATACAATATATTTAAATATCCAAATTATTATTATACATTTTTCTACCCAAATAAAGGAATTAGCATACAAATAGAGATAAAAAAAATAATTGCTATATTAAATGTGTTATCATGTTTCTGCGAGACAAAAGATGGATTCAACTTAAGATTATCAGAAGGGCATAATTATCTAATGTTCTATTACAAGAAAGAGTATTTAGCAGCTCTAAAATGTCAATAGGGGTTCATAGCCCCTTTTGGCTCTAGGTGCTAGGCATCCACACAAAAAGGCCTATTATGGAGGGAGAAATATGAAAATAAATAACAAAAAATTTCATAAGCTAATACTAGAGTTCTGGATTTCAGGATTAAATAGCCAAAATTTTTCGTATACACAATATGGAGTATATGAAAATATGGGGAAATACTACATAGTAAACGAAGATGCTATTGTTGATATCTCAAAATATTTTGAGGTAGAACTTCAAAAAGACATAAAAGAAAGAAACCTAAAGAATCTTATTACACTAGAAAATTATTCAATTTTAATTCATGAAAACATAGAAAAAATATTTAAACAATCTAATATTACAGAGGAAACATTAAAAATTAAGAATAAGAGTTGTATCTATAATTTTAATTCTTATTCTGTAAATGAATTAGTTTTTACATTTGATAAACATATATATTGCGAAAAAAGAAAAATGGTGGCAATATTAAATGTATTAGGGAATCTGAATCCAGATTCACCATTTGAGATAAGATGGGGAGTAGTTGACCCATATAAATATATATATATATTTGTGGGTGGTGAACTATTAGCAGCAATAAAAGGATTATAATTATAAGAGGGTAAAACCTCTTATAGTGTTTCTAAAAAAAGGAGGGATATAAATGTGGTATTACCACAAAAAGTGTGGTTGCATTACTGATAGACCAGAATGCAAGCATTCAGAAAAATGGGAATTATTAACACCTAAAGCCGCAGCATGGATAACTCCAAAATTAAAAATTGTAGAATATAGAACAATAGGAGAAAATAAAATAATAGTTGGCTTGATGAACCCTATTTCTTGGAAATTAAAAAAACCAGAGATAGTAAGCATTAATAAAAGCCCAACAGGACACAAAGTCATAAATACAATCCACCTATGTGGGCAAAATATGTTGCTAAGATCATTAACTCCCAATAATATAATTGGGGCAACTATGTTTAGACCACATAAATTAAAAAAATAGTCAGCCAGGGGTTTATAGCCCCTATTGGCTTTATCCTATGGCCGACGGGCCTTAAACGTACGGAGGGAGAATCATGGTAGAAGAATTTTTAAAATCTTTAAAAAATAAAGGTATAATAAATATCTTCCAAGACTTTAACAATCGCGGGATAATAGAAGTTTTAACATCAGAACCAATAAAACAAATACAAAAAATATATTTAGAAGAAATGAAAAATGATTGTTTTGTTTTATTATATATGTACAAAAAATTCAATAAAGAAAAAGCTATAGAAGTATATAGCTTAGAAGAGATACAAGAAATAATAGATAAAAAACGGACATCAAAAGTAATATTTCTTAAAAAAGAAATAAGTATATTCCATCTATTTCGTATTGAATTTCCATCTTTCACTACGACTTATGAAGAATGGTTCTATATGGATAACAAATATAAACCGGTAATAAAAAGTGATGGGTATCTAGGGGTAGGTGTTAACCATGAGAATTAGACAAATACAAAATTATAGTGAAATGTCTACAATTGATAAAATATTCACTAAAAAATATGATCTAGTGATAAAGCACAAAGAGAATCAAGCGAATATAGAACTATATACAAAAGTTCTATTATTTGCGGAGAGTTTGGGGCAGCATGGATATGGGGCTTATAAAATATTACATAAAATCTTAGAAAAATTACAAATAGAAAATAGGGGAATAAAATATCTTATTTCCCTAAAAGGAGGGAACTATGTACACACTAACAACAAGTCAAATAAAAAATTTAACAAAGATTGAAAAAGAAGGAGAAATAAAAATAGAAATTAAAAGAAGTAAAACAACAAACACATACATTTTACCTGAAGAAAACATATTAATACTTCAAAAAAGAAAAGGCCAAAGAAAATGTACATTCGAAATAAAGACCTTAGAATAGGGTCTTTTTTTTTGTCTTAGTACTGGGTAATATAGGGAAACG